>Ga0228615_1000182_pt1 | contig 36188 bp, 36 predicted proteins | sample 16DmetaG_FD_190530 | JGI IMG/M metagenome (GOLD analysis project Ga0228615, IMG submission 190530) | Seawater microbial communities from Monterey Bay, California, United States - 16D | ecosystem: Environmental > Aquatic > Marine > Coastal | place: USA: California | collected 2016-10-17
TATGAGCATAACTAAAGCTATACCAAACACCAAAGATATTAAAGGTGGCGCAGCTACTTATGCAAAATCACTTGCTTACATGGGATTTTCAGAGGGTGAAAGTATGATCGGAAAGTCCATTGATTATGTTTTTATAGGAAGTTGTACAAATGGACGTATTGAAGATTTTAGAGCTTTTACAAGCATCATTAAAGGTCATAAACGTGCCTCTAATGTTACAGCATGGTTAGTTCCTGGATCTCATAAAGTTCTAGATGCAATTAAAGAAGAAGGCTTACTCGAAATACTTGAAAATGCTGAATTTCAATTGCGTGAGCCTGGATGCTCTGCATGTCTAGCTATGAATGATGATAAAATTCCGGCAGGAAAATATGCAGTTAGCACTTCAAATAGAAATTTCGAAGGTCGCCAAGGACCTGGTTCGAGAACTTTATTAGCTAGTCCTCTTGTTGCAGCTGCAGCTGCAATTACAGGAAAGATAACTGATCCAAGAACTTTAATTTAATCAAATGGCGTACGATTCATTTTATATACTAAAAAGCTCAGTAGTTCCACTTCCAATTGAAAATGTAGATACAGATCAAATTATTCCAGCACGTTTTCTTAAAGCAACAGAACGTAAAGGATTTGGTGATAATTTATTTCGTGATTGGCGATACAATCAGGATAATTCCCCAAAGTTAGATTTTGTATTAAATAATCCCACCTATTCTGGAAAAATACTAATTGGGGAACATAATTTTGGTTCTGGCTCTTCAAGAGAACATGCTGCCTGGGCAGTTTATGACTACGGTTTTCGATGTGTAGTTTCTAGTTTTTTTGCTGATATTTTCAAAAATAATTGCTTGAATGTTGGGGTTTTACCTGTACAAATATCTCCTGATTTTTTAAAAATAATTTTTAAAACAGTTAAGAAAAATCCAAAAACAGAATTAATCGTAAACCTTCCAAATCAAAAAATTTCAATTAGCTCATCAGGAAGATCAGAATCTTTTGATATAAATTCATACAAAAAAGAAAATATGCTTAATGGTTATGATGACATTGATTATTTAAATAATATAAAGGATGATATCTCAAATTTTGCTGCAAATACTCCACTTTAGCAATAACTAACTAGCATATGAGTAAGACAATTGAAATTATGGATACAACCCTGCGGGACGGGGAACAAACTTCAGGAGTGTCTTTTTCTGTTTCGGAAAAACTAACACTTGCGAAACTTTTGCTGAAAGAATTAAATATTGACAGAATAGAAATCGCTTCTGCAAGAGTATCAGATGGTGAATTTAATGCTGTAAAAGAAATCACTTCTTGGGGAGTTGCAAACAATTGTATTGATCGAATTGAAGTACTCACATTTGTAGATAATGGAACCTCTATAAAATGGATGAAAGATGCTGGAGCTCAGGTTCAAAACTTATTAACAAAAGGCTCTTTAAATCATTTAAAATTTCAATTAAAACAGGACCCAAAGCAGCATTTTAATAATATTAGAAAAAGTATTAATCTAGCTCTAGATGAAGGATTCAAGACAAACGTATATTTAGAAGATTGGAGCAATGGTATGGCATATTCTCAAGATTACGTTTTTCAATATTTAGATTTTATTTCTAAACAGCATATTTCTAGAGTTTTATTACCTGACACTTTAGGAGTACTAACTCCTGAAAAAACCTCCACTTATCTTAATTTAATTATAAAACGTTACCCAAATATACATTTTGATTTTCATGGTCATAATGATTATGATTTGAGCGTTGCAAATTCTATGGAAGCCCTAAAGGCAGGCGTCAGTGGGCTCCATATTACTGTAAATGGTATGGGAGAAAGAGCTGGAAATGCACCATTAGCAAGTGTAGTAGCAGTAATAAATGATTTTCTACCTGATATAAAAATTAATATTAAAGAGGATGCACTACATAAAGTAAGTCAAATTGTTGCTACGTTTACAGGGTTCAGAATACCAGCTAATAAGCCAATTGTAGGAGAAAATGTTTTTACTCAAACAGCTGGTATACATGCTGATGGAGATCATAAAAATAATTTATATTTTAATGACTTACTTCCTGAGCGATTTGGTAGAAAACGAAAATATGCTCTTGGAAAGACCTCTGGAAAAGCAAATATTCAAAAAAATCTTCAAGAACTTGGTCTCACTCTAAACAATGAAGATTTAAAAAAAGTTACCAAACGAATTATCGAATTAGGTGATAGAAAAGAACGTGTTACCGCAGAGGATCTTCCTTTTATAATCTCTGACGTTTTGGGAAATAATATTCCTAATAAAGTTAAGGTACAATCTTATGTCTTGACTCACTCAAAGGGATTGAAACCTACTACTAGTGTTTGTATTCAAATAGAGAACAAAACTTTCGAAGAAAATGCATCCGGTGATGGTCAATATGATGCATTTTGGAACGCATTACATAAAGTATTTAAAGGACAAAAAATTGATTTACCAAAATTAATTGATTATGCTGTTCGAATCCCTCCGGGAAGTGACTCGGATGCACTTTGTGAAACTACAATAATTTGGAGAAAAAACAAGAAAGAATTTGCTACTCGTGGTTTGGATTCAGACCAAACTGTTTCAGCCATAAAAGCAACTGAAAAAATGCTAAATATTATTCACCCATAAAATATTAATATGCAATTAAAAATTGCCCTTTTAGCTGGAGATGGAATTGGTCCTGAAGTTATAGAACAAGCAGTAAAAGTTTCAAATGCCGTCGCTGATAAATTTAATCATGTCATTGAATGGACACCTGCTTTAACTGGTGCCGCAGCAATTGATGCTGTTGGAGACCCATATCCTGATGAAACACATCATGCTTGCTTAGCAGCAGATGCAGTCCTTTTTGGAGCTATAGGGCATCCACGTTTTGATAATGATCCTTCTGCAAAAGTTCGTCCTGAACAAGGACTTCTTAAAATGCGTAAAAAGTTAGGCTTATTTGCCAACGTTCGACCTACTTTTACGTTTCCCTCATTGATTAATAAATCTCCCTTGAAGCAGGAACGTATTGAAGGTACTGACTTGATTTTTCTTCGGGAACTAACTGGAGGAATCTATTTTGGAGACAGAGGGAGAAAAGATAATGGCGAAACTGCTTTTGACACTTGTACTTATACCAGAAAAGAGATAAAACGATTAGCTGTTAAAGGTTTTGAATTAGCAATGACTAGATCTAAAAAACTTTGCTGTGTAGACAAAGCAAATGTTTTAGAAAGTTCACGTCTATGGAGAGAAACAGTTCAAGCTATGGAAAAAGATTATCCTGAAGTAGAAGTTGCTTATGAATTCGTTGATGCTGTTGCAATGCGTTTGGTTCAATGGCCCAATAGTTACGATGTGTTAATTACAGAAAATTTATTTGGAGATATTTTGACTGATGAAGCATCCGTTATTTCGGGTTCTATGGGCTTAATGCCTTCAGCATCTATAGGAACACAAAATGCACTTTACGAGCCTATTCATGGATCTTTTCCTCAGGCTACAGGATTAGGGATTGCCAATCCATTAGCAACAATTTTATCTGCAGCTATGATGTTTGAAATGAGTTTTAACTTAATAAAAGAAGGCGCAGCCATTCGTAAAGCAGTAGATCAGTCTCTAGCTGAAGGAAAAGTTACTGAGGACTTAATTGAAAAAAACATGAAATCTTACTCCACTTCTGAAGTAGGTGATTATTTGGTGTCCATAATAAAATAGGGAAATCTGATATAAAACTTACCTAATTAAAAAAATTATGTTATGAAAATGATTATTTCACTACTATTTGTAAGCATAGTCCAAACCTGTATTTCAAATACGCCGCCTATAAATTCATCTGAACCAGTTTGGATTCCAATTTCAAAGGAACAAGGAATGAAAAAGGCATATTTTGCATCTGGTTGTTTTTGGTGCGTAGAGGCTATCTACGAAAGTGTCAAGGGAGTAAGTGAAACTTATTCTGGTTATGCTGGAGGATTAACTAAAAACCCTAATTATAGACAAATAGGAACTGGTAGAACAGGACATGCTGAAGCTGTTGAGGTGATTTATGACCCTAAAATCGTAAGCTTCGAGACTCTGGTTCTGGTTTTCTTTGGATCTCATGACCCTACTACAGCCAATCGTCAAGGTCCAGATTATGGATCTCAATACAGATCCATAGCGTTTTACACTTCTGATCAAGAAAGAGAAATTATTCAAGATTATATCCAAATTTTGGAAGAAGGAAGATATTTTTCTAAGGAAATTGTAACTGAAATCAAACCCTTAGAAAAATTTTACTATGCTGAGGAGTATCATCAGGATTATGAAAAAAATAATCCCAATAATCCCTATGTAAAGCAAGTGTCTATACCCAGGCTACTTAAATTTAAAAAACAATATCCTGAACTCTTAAAAGAGGAATATTAAAAAATTGGAGACATTCACTCTTAACAATGGAATACTTAAAGCAGTTTTTCTCTCTTACGGAGCTATTCTGCACGAGCTCTGGATAAAAAACAAAAATGGAAGCACCATTAATATCATTAAAGGATTGCAAAAACCAGAAGATTATTTAAATGATTCATGGTCACGGGGTGCCATAATCGGAAGATATGCAGGAAGGCTAGAAAATCCAATTATTATTGAAGAGAAAAGTATTTCTATAGAAAATAATCAGGGAGTATTATTACACAGTGGTCAGAGTGGTTGGAACACAAAAGAATGGGAAGTAATTCACGATAAGAAACCAAATAGTATAAGATTTAAATACCGATGTAATGAAGGTAACTCTGGATTTCCAGGGAATATAGAAGCTGAAATAAATTACAGACTTAAAGATAATCGAATATGTTTAGACTATTTTGCCACAACCGATGCTCCTACTCATATTAACCTAACCAATCACGCTTATTTCAATCTAAACAAAGAAAGCACTATAAATAACCATGAATTAAAAATCTTTTCAGATGAGATTTTGGAACTAAAAAAAAATCAAATTCCAACAGGTAAAAAAATATCAGTAAAAAATAGTAAATATGATTATAATGATAGGAGGGTAATTGGAAAAAATCGTTTAGACGATTATTTTGTTATTTATCCCTTAAAAGGAGAAGTCGGAAATTTATACCAAGCTGATAGTGGTATTGAAATGAAAATATTTACAGACCAGCCTGGTTTAGTCGTTTTTACTCCACTCCATTTTGATGGTATTTGCTTCGAAACTCAAAAGTTTTCAAATACTCCTAATATTTCGAGCTTTCCTTCAACCTTAGTTAGACCTGGGAAAAAATATATACAAAGAACTCAATTTGAGTTTAACTTAAAAACTTAGGATTAATCTTTCCCAATCCTTTATAAAAAAACCAACCGATTGAAATTCCAAAAATCGCCCCACAAAAAATATCTAATGGAAAGTGAACTCCAATATAAATTCGACTATATGCAATTAATGCAGCTATAAAAATTAAAATAAAATGCAAGTATTTGCTGAATGATTTTGTAAAATTACCAAAAAAGACGGCTAGAGCAAAAGAATTTGAGGCATGTCCTGAAAAGAAACTAAACATCCCTCCACAAGTCGGTTTTACCAATCTAACTAAAGATTGAATCTCAGCATCGTAACAAGGCCTTAAGCGTCCAACTTGAACTTTAAAAAGATTTGTAAGCTGATCTGTACACAATATTAAAAGCCCTGTAACAAATAATAAATAGCCAGCCATTTTCCAAGAATTTTTATATCCAATAAATCCCAGAATTATAAGGTAAACAAGTATATTTGATGCGCGATGGGTCATCATCATCCAAAACCAGTCATAATCTGGGCTTCCAAGGCTATTAAGCCATAAAAAAAAAGCCCTATCCACATCTAAAAGTTGTTTCATAACATCACTCTAAAGATTCCATTTCAGTGTCATAAAAAGAGAATGCTGATTCAATTAAAGCTTTTGACTCAGCGTCTAAAACAGTCTGATCTTCTTTGTCAAATTCTTCTAGCCAATGGACTTCATCATTGGAAACATTTAGAATAAATCTAGGATATTCCGTATGCACAATAAATAAATCATCCTTAAAGGATGAATTATCAGCAATTAAAAACTTAGGTAACTCCATTTCACGAATTTAAAATTAACTTTCTAGTAAGATACTGAAATCGCCAAAAAAGAAGTAAAGCAGAGGAAGTCAAACCTGAGAGCAGCCCAATCCATATACCAAATGCTCCAAAATCTGTTTTTAAGGCTAGATAATAAGAAACAGGAATTCCAAATACTCCATAAGAAAAAAAAGTTATTAATGCAGGAATATTTACATCTTGAAGCCCCCTAAGTGCACCTAAAACAACAGCTTGAACTCCGTCTGAAATTTGAAAAAAGGCTGATGCTATTAATAATGAAGAGGCTATAGCAACTACTTCCTGAACATCACTAAATTGTAGAGGATTGTCACCATTTAAGTATATCCAAGGGAGATAATCACTAGTCAATAGGAAGAAAAGACAAAAAATAACATCGAAAATAAAAATGAGTAAAAAAATAGAATAAGCAATTCGTTTTAAAGATATAAAGTCTTGCCTACCCTTTTGATTTCCAACACGAATCATAGCAGTCACTCCAAGACCCATTGCAAACATAAAAGTCATCGATGACAGATTCAATGCTATATGATTAGCTGCCTGTGAATTTGTTCCTAAAAAACCAGAAAGCCATATAGCTACTGTAAAAAATAGGACTTCAAAAAACATCTGCAAGGCTGAAGGAAATCCTAAACTAATTATTTTTTTGAATAATTTCCAATCGACTTTTTTAAATTTAATATTTTTTATATAGGCTTTAAAACGTTTATTAAATCGAATATAGACTGCAATAAAAAGTAGCATGAATAAGCGAGAAAAAAGAGTTCCAATAGCTGCACCTTCAACTCCCATCTTTGGAAAAATCCATAATCCAAAAATTAGAAAATAATTTAAAATAATATTGATAACATTCCCAATTAAAGTAGCAAACATTGCAGGATGAGTGTGAGAAAGACCTTCAGAAAATTGTTTGAATCCTTGAAAACAAATCAAAGGGATTAAAGAAATACCCACCCATTTCAAATAAGGATAAGCTAAAACAACAACTTCATCAGGTTGTCCCATTTGAAATAATAAAGGCTTACTAAATAAGACACAAAATGAAAGGAAAAAACCTAAAAATATACAGAGAATTAAACCGTGAATGAAAACATTTCTTCCTTTGTTTATATCTTTCATTCCATCAGTCTCAGCAATTAAAGGAGTAATGGCTGTAGAAAAACCTATCCCCAAGGCCATAGCTATGAAGAAAAAACTATTACCTAAAGAAACTGCAGCTAACTCAGCCGTACCTAACTGGCCAACCATGATATTATCAACAAGTTGAACAATTGTATGACCTAGAAGACCTATTATTACAGGATAGGAAAGGTTAAGATTATAACGAAATTCTTTAGTGTATTTTTCAAGCGATAAAACCATTAACTTCTAGGCTTAAAAACCATATTGATCAACTAAATATATTAAACTGGTCATAGCAGCTGCTCCCAACTCGAGTTCTCTTTTGTTAATAGCATCAAAAGTATCATTGGAAGCATGGTGATAATCAAAATATCTTTGTGAGTCTGGACGTAATCCTGAAAGTACCGTTTTACCGTTTCTTAAAAGGCCTATATCTGCACCACTTCCCCCTAAGGTAAAACGATCAATCATGTAAGGATTAAAATAAGGTTTCCATGATTTAATTTTTTCAAACTGTTTCTCATTAGCTTCAAAAACAAAACCTCTTGGTGAAAATCCACCTGCGTCTGACTCTAAAGCAAAAATATGATTATCGTTTTTTCTTTTAACGTTTTCAGCATAAGTTGTACCTCCACGTAAGCCATTTTCTTCATTCATATACAATACCACTCTTATAGTTCTTTTGGGTTGGTAATCCATTTGCTTAAAAAGATTTAAAACTTCCATAGATTGAACAATTCCAGCCCCATCATCATGAGCGCCATCTCCAAGATCCCAGGAATCAAGATGCCCTCCAACTAATATAATCTCGTCAGGATATTCACTTCCCTTAATCTCACCAATTACATTGTGAGATGGTACGTCAGGATAATTTTTACAATCCTGTTTTAGATAAAAATAAAGATCATCATTAAGTGACAACATGGAACTGAGTAATTGAGCTCCATTAGTACTTATAGCAGAAGCTGGAATTCTCATTTTGTTTGGAAGGTCTCCGTAACTCATATTTCCAGTGTGAGGATAATCATCCATTCGCAAATTTAAAGAGCGAACTATAACACCTACTGCTCCAAGTCTAGCCGCTTTTGTAGCACCAAGTGATCGTTGATCTACAGTTTTTTTATAAGCTTCAAACGTATTTATTAAATCAGCTGGCATTGCACGATTATAAAATACAAATTTACCTCTGACGTTTTTTTCACCCAAAGCTTCAAGTTCATCAAAATCATATACTTCAATTACTTGTGCCCGTAAACCGACGGCTGGTGTGGCGACTGAACCACCTAAAGCACAAACTGGAACATTTATACTCATACCCGGTCCAGTAATGATACTTGCATATTCAAACGTTCCTCGAACCCATTTCGGGACCATTACATTCTCCAAAAAAACACTGTCAAGGTTTAATTCTAAAAGTTCTTGATTTCCCCATTTTACGGCACGCTCAGCACTTAGCGAGCCAGAAAGCCTACCACCTATCTGATTAGATAAATGATCTAGCCAGTCATAAGCTTTTCCATTAGTTAGGGCTTGATTAAAAATTTTTTTTATTTTGATTTCGTGAGCCTTATTTTGTCCGTAAAGAGGTTGAAGGCTTATAAGAATAAAAAAATAAAAGAAAATAATTCTCATTAATATTTATTTTGAAGCAAACTGAATTATATTATTTTCACTCACAGGATTATCTCCAAGTATCATTAAGCGTTCGATAACATTTCGAAGTTCACGAACATTACCTGTCCATTCATATTTATTAAGTTTGACTAAAGCTTCTTTAGTGAAATTTTTGTTTTCAATCCCTTGCTCTTTGGAAATTATATTCACAAAATATTCGGTTAAGATTGGAATGTCTTGTTTTCGATTAGCTAGAGAAGGAACATGAATAATAATTACAGCAAGTCGATGATATAAATCTTCCCTAAATCTTCCCTCTGCTATTTCATTTTTTAAATCTTTATTTGTAGCTGCAATTACCCTAACATCTACTGTAATATCCTTTTCATTTCCAACACGTTGTATTTTTTGCTCTTGTAAGGCTCTTAAAACTTTAGCCTGCGCAGCTAAACTCATATCTGCAATTTCGTCTAAAAAAAGTGTACCCTTATTAGCAACTTCAAATTTCCCTGAACGATCTTTCACAGCGGAGGTAAAAGCTCCTTTAATGTGACCAAAAAGCTCACTTTCTATCAATTCAGAGGGTATCGCAGCACAGTTTACTTCTACAAAATTCTCTGAATTTCGATTACTTTGTCGGTGTAATTGATGAGCAACAAGTTCCTTACCAGTTCCATTTTCTCCAGTTATTAAGATTCGAGCATCAGTAGTCGCGACTTTAGAAATCATTTCTTTCATTTCTATTATAGGTTTGCTAAGACCTATAATTTTGAATTTTTGAGCTACTTTACTTTTTAGTTTTTTGTTTTCGGATCGTAAATACTTGTTTTCTAAAGCGTGTCTGACCGAAGTCAATAGTCGATTTAAATCTGGAGGTTTAGAAATAAAGTCATAAGCTCCTAACTTCATAGCTTCAACAGCAGTCTCGACATTCCCATGACCAGTTAGCATAATAAATGGAGTATTGATTTTACTATTTTTTGCCTTTTGGAGCACTTCAATACCATCCATTTTAGGCATCTTAATATCGCAAAGAACCAAATCAAAAGATTCTTTTTTAAGCAAGTCAAAGCCTTTCTTTCCATCAACAGCCTCTGTAATTTTATATTGAGCATCTTCTTCACTTAATATACGAACCAAAACTCTACGAATTGGTTCTTCATCTTCGATTAGTAATATTCGAATCATTGCAGAAATTTTGGAGGGTTTAGAAAACTAATTGTGCGCTGAGGGAAAGGAATTTCAATCTTTTCATTCTTAAAAGTTTTAAAAATTGCATATCGTATTTCACTTTTAACAATATTTGATTCAAAACTGCTCTGAACTGCAAAAAATAATTGAAAATTTAAGGCATTATCTCCAAAGTCTTCAAATATTACAAATGGTTTGGGTTTATCAAGAATATTTTTATTATCTCCGGCCAAGGCCAATAATAATTTAGTGACTTTATCTATGTCAGTGTTATATGCTACACCAATGGCAACACTTTCTTTAGTAATCACACCATTCTCAGTCCAATTAAAAAGAGTTGAAATTAAAAATTTATGATTTGGAATTATCAATACCTTATTTTCACGGGTAACTGCTCTAGTAGTTCGAAGTTTTATGTTTTCAACTTTCCCAATCTGTCCTTCTACTTCAATTATATCACCCACATGAACAGATTGATCTACAAGTATAAAAATTCCAGAAATAATATCTTGAATAAAGGTTTGTAAAGCTAAACCTACTCCAACTAACAATGCTGCTGAAGCTGCAAAAATTGCAGTTACATTTACACCAATATTTTGGAAAGTAATCAGTATTACTACTATATAAATAAAATAATTAATGAAAGAAAAGACACTTCTAAATTTTATTTTAGCGTCATTAGATAGGGTACGATATATTATTTTTCTTAAAAGTTTAAGTAAGAGCGAGGTTACAATAAAGACTAAAATTACAATCAAAATTGACCTAGGTGAGAAAGAAATAGATTCTCCTATAGTAAAATTATAATTGAAAAAATCTAATATTTTGTTAATAACCCTCATGAGTTAACAAAGTTACTATAAAAACAAAACCCATCCTTGTGAAAGGATGGGAAAAAATTGCTATGAAAAAGAAAAATAATACTAATTAATAATAAATAGTATTAATTCAAATATATTATTTTTTTTTAAATCTGACTATTTTAAGCAAACATATCCTTTACTTTTTCAAAAAAGGACTTATCTGATTTTTCTGGATGAGGAATAAAATTAGTATCTGACTGCATTTTCTCAAAAAATTGTTTCTGTTCTTTGTTTAAAGTTTTTGGTGTCCAAACATTTACATGAACCAACAAATCTCCATTTCCATAACCATTTATACTTGGTAAACCTTTGCTTCTTAATCGAAGTGTTTTTCCAGATTGAATTCCTGATTCTAGCTTAATTCTTGCTTTACCATCTAGCAGATTTAAATCTTTAGATATTCCAAGTACAGCTTCAGAAATACTGATATATAAATCATAATGGAGGTGATTTCCTTCTCTTACAAACAAATTATTAGGTAATTCTTCTATCAAGACTAATAGGTCTCCTGAGATCCCATTTGCTTTGGCCTCGTTACCTTTCCCACTAACTTTTAATTGCATCCCTTCTTCAACACCTGCTGGTATTTTTATTGATACGGTTTCTTCTTTACTAATCATTCCTTGTGAGTCTGAGCCAGATGGACGATTAAGTAGGATTTTTCCAGTTCCCCCACAATTTGAACACGTAGCTGCCGTTTGCATTCTTCCCAAAATTGTATTAGCAATTTTCATTACTTGACCTTTCCCATTACAAACGGAACAAATTCCATACTGGACCCCCTTAGCCTGGACTTTTCTTGGGACTTTAATCTTCTTTTCTACACCAGTGGCAATTTCTTCTAAAGTTAGCTTGACTCGAATACGCATATCAGAACCTCTAGACCTAGTTTGCCCTCCTCCTCCAAAACCACCCCCGAAAGCACTACCAAAAATATCACCAAATTGACTAAATATATCATCCATATTCATCCCTGCCTGACCAAAGCCTTGACCACCTTCAAATGCGGCGTGACCATATTGATCGTATTGACTACGTTTTTCTTGATTTCCAAGAATTTCATATGCTTCAGCTGCTTTTTTAAATTTGGCTTCCGCTATTTTATCATTAGGGTTTTTGTCAGGATGAAATTCAATAGCTTTTTTTCTATATGCCTTTTTTATTTCAGATGCACTTGCATTCTTGGAAACTCCCAATATTTCGTAATAATCTTCTTTCATAATTATTGGCCTACGACCACTTTAGGATAACGAATAATTCGATCACCTAATTGGTAACCAATCTCAACAATGTCAATGATTTTTCCTTTTTCATCTTCGCTAGGTGCGGGGATTTGAGTTATGGCTTCATGTAACTCAGCATCAAATTCATCTCCAATTTTTGCCTCTGTTATATTTAAACCATTATTTTTTAAAATCTCATGAAACTTGTTATAAATAAGATGAATTCCTTCTTGATCAACAGATCCACTCTCTTTCTCCATTTGCTGGTTGGCCCTATTAAAATCATCCAAAATTGGTATAAGGGCGGTAATTACTTCTTGATTAGCTGTTTTATAAAGCTCAATTCGCTCTTTAGAGGTTCGTTTTTTATAATTTTCAAATTCGGCAAAAAGTCTAAGATACTTGTCTTTTTCTTCTTTTACAGCAAGATTAAGTTCTTTTAATTTGACATCTGATTTAGGTTTGGTGTCTTTTTTCTTAGTGACCTTTTTAGGGGCTGTTTTTTTAGTCATTTAATTCTAATTTATGTATTACATTTTACAAAAGTTTTGCCACAATCAAAAAATGTCAAAATGTCACTCTAAGAATTATCTATAATATTTTTCATAGCTGTGTTTATTTCAGGATACAGAAATTTATATTTCTTACCTATGACCTTTTGAGCGCTAACCCAGTGACTATCTAAAACCAAACTACTCATCTTCCCAACTAAAATTTTTAATAATACCTTAGGAATTGGTGGTAAGAAATAAGGCCGATTTAATGCTTTTGCTAAAGCTTTAATAAAATCCGTTTGGCTAACTGGATTAGGAGCTACTAAATTGAATACGCCCTCCCATTGTTCATTACATGCTTTTAAAAAAACACCTACAACATCTGAAATATGAATCCATGATTGACCTTGTTTTCCATCTCCAAATGCTGCTCCTAGACCAAAAGCTGTGAGGATTTTCAAAGGACCTAAAACACCTCCATAATTACTTAATACAAGTCCGATTCTCATTTTAGCAACTTTAATGTTTATTGAATCGAAGGAATTAACTTCATTTTCCCACGCAATAACAACTTCTTCCATAAATGTACTTGGGTAAACTTTGGCTGTTTCGGAAAATTTTTTTTCAAAATCTGAAGGGTAAATTCCTACAGCAGAGGCGGAAATAATTTGTTTAATCTTATGCCTTGATCCAATTTGTTTCAAACTTGAAAATAATAAACGTGTTGAATCTACACGGCTATAAAAAATTAACTTTTTGTATGAAGAGGTCCATAGTTTTGAAATGCTTGCACCAGCCAGGTGAATAATTATATCTACACCTAAGAAACAATCAGTATCCAAATCTCCATTAGAAGGATTCCAATAAAAACCTTTAGCTTTATTTAAACAATTTATCTTAGATTTTTTGGTAGTTAAAAAATTTATTTCAATTCCTTTGGATAAAGCAGTTTTAACAAGTGAACGGCCTAGCAAACCAGTAGCACCGGTAATTAATATTTTCATATATTTTTTTTAAAAATAAACAATTACTCTTTTACGGCTCTTAACATTTCCCTTTTACCTGGGGGACCTGGTAATCGGAAAACACTGAAGCCTGAATCTTTTAACCCTCTCCTAACACTTCCTTTTGCGCAATAGCTCACCCACAATCCACCTGGGTTTAATAAACTATAACATTTCTTCATTAGCTTTGGTTCCCATAATTCTGGTTGTGCATGAGCTCCAAATGCATCGTAATAAATTAAATCGAAAAGTTTCTGAGATTTAAAATCTTCAAAAAAAATTTCCTTTTTTATGATTTTAAAATAGGGTGATATTTCATGAGCCACTTCCCATGACAAAGCAGAAAATTTGTTAAAGGTCATTAAATCTCTTGAGTTTTTAAAAAACTGATCATATTTAAGTAAATAAACCTCCTCTATTGACATGGGGCATGGTTCAAGAGAAGTATAATTTATGGAATTGCTAATTTTATCAGCTTCTAAAAAACTTAAATAAGACATTAAACCAGTTCCATATCCAAGTTCTAAAATATTACATTCTCTATCTTTATTTTTTTGAGTCCAAAAATTAAAGCCCTCTGTTACATAAACAAAACGAGATTCGGTAACAGCGCCATATAATGAGTGATAATTTTCTTTTAGGGCTTCTACACGATATGTCATTGAGCCATCTTCAGTCTTAATTTGTTTTTTTTTGTGCTTCAAGCTAAAAAAATTGAATCAAGTAAATATGAATTTTTTTTTAATAATAATTAATGAAACTTTAATTTTTTAAGAATTTCATAAAAGAATAAAAATTATTGTAATTCTTAATCCAAGGTTACTGAATTGTTTTAAAAAAAACTAATTTTACTTTTTAACGTATTCCAAAAGTGATAAAAGTTCAACAAATTCCAAAATCAAAAATCGAAAGTGTCGATTTTGATAATCTAGTTTTCGGAAAAACGTTTACAGATCATATGTTTATTTGCCACTTCAAAGACGGTAAATGGCAAAAACCAGAAATAAAACCCTATCAACCTCTTACATTAGATCCCTCTTCAAGTGTGTTACATTACGGACAGGCTGTATTTGAAGGCATGAAGGCTTTTAAAGATCATAAAGAAAAAATTTGGCTTTTTCGACCTGATGAAAATTTCAGAAGAATCAACCGTTCTGCCCATCGTCTTCAAATACCTGAGTTTCCTGAAAAATATTTTTTTGAAGGAATCAAACAGCTCGTGAAAATTGATCAAGCTTGGATAAAACAAGGAGAGGGAAATTCATTATATATAAGACCTTTTGTTTTTGCTAGTCAACCTACTGTTCAAGCAAGTGCTTCAGATGAATACATTTTTATGATTATATGCGCTCCTGTGACTACTTATTATTCAGGAGGAGATATTAATGTTTTAATTGCTGAGGAATATAGTAGAGCAGCTAACGGTGGTGTAGGTTTTGCTAAAGCAGCAGGAAATTATGCTGCACAATTTTATCCTACCTCGGAAGCTTTAAAAAAGGGTTTTCAACAAATAATATGGACAGATGCTAACAACCATGAGTATCTTGAAGAAGCCGGAACAATGAATATTTTTTTTAAAATAAATGATTCTTTAATCACAGCTCCTACAAATGACCGAATTCTAGATGGAGTTACACGTAAAAGTATTATTGAAATTGCAAAAAGTAATGGTATTAATGTTGAAGAAAGACCAATAAAAGTAAGTGAAATTATAGAAGCGCATGAAAATGGAAGTCTTCAAGAAATCTTTGGAACAGGTACTGCTGTTGTAGTATTACCAATTAATAGTTTTTCATACCGAGCTAAATCCTACAAAATTTCTATCACAAATAGCTTAGCGATTACTTTAAAAAAACAACTAGTAGGTATTCAGTATAATCAACTTGAAGATTCATTTGATTGGACAGTAGTTATTGATTAAGTTATTTTTAAAATATTTTCAATATCAGGTTTAAAATAGTCGGGACCTTTCAAAACCTTTCCATCTTCACGATATATTGGCTTTCCATCGGCCCCAAGTTTACTCATGTTACTTCTCTGAATTTCATCAAAAATAGCTTCGATCTTATCTTGAAAACCATGAGAAATAATGGTCCCGCATAATATATAGAGCATATCACCTAAGGCATCACCAATTTCAACAAGATCATTATCTTCAGCAGCCTCTAAATATTCTTCATTTTCTTCTTTCATAAGGTCAAATCGTAATTTAGAAATTTCTTTAGGTAATTTAGAATTTGGTTTATCTTCTATTCCAAGACCAAATGCATTATGAAAATCAGTTACCGCTTTTATTGGTTTTTTAATCATGTTTTAATTCTGTGTTTAATGGATTAATTATTTCTAATTTAGTAAAAAATAAAAGATGTTTTCAATTGGCCAATTGATTTTTGGAATATGTTTTTTTATTGTCTTTGTTATAGTAGTAGTATTTTCGTATAAAAGTGACAAGAAGAAACAACCACAATATTTCAAGGGAAGTTATAAAGTCTTAATAGGATTTTTAATTGCTTTCAGTTTACTAGTTTTTATAAAATTTATAACTCAGAAATGAAAAGCTTTTTTTATGTTTTTATAGGAGGAGGACTAGGAAGTCTTTTTAGATTCGCGATCTCAAAAATTATATCTATTTCTAAAAATGAATTTCCGTGGTCAACCTTTTTTGCTAATCTAATAGGGTGTTTTCTTATTGGGCTTTTATTGGGATGGGCAATCAAAAATAATAGTCAGCGTTCAGAATTATATATCTTTTTAGTCATTGGGTTTTGTGGTGGACTAACAACCTTTTCTAGTTTTAGCCTAGAGGGGCTTAACTTTCTTAGATCAGGGGATTATGCGAGTTTCTTCAGCTACACATTGAGTAGTGTTATAGGAGGTGTTGCACTTGTTAGTTTCGGATATTATGTCTTTCGATTAGGAAGTTCATAATCAAAAGCTCTTTTTTTAAGTTATTCTCAATAAAGCTTTAATATTTTAGTATACCCTAATTTTTTATAGGGTTAAATTAAAATAATTATAAAAATTAGAAAAGTACCCCCCTTTTATTGGGGGGTGCTTTTTATGTTATATAAGTTTGCTGACAATTAATCACTAACATATAATTATGAAAAACTTAAATAAATTTTTTACACTAGTGCTTATAGGCACTATGATAATGTCTAATACCATAAAAGCTCAAGATAATGATGATAGTGAGCCAGATCCAACATTTAACTTTAGTGGAACTGTTGATACTTACTTTAGAGCTAGTTTTACAGAAGATCCTGTTGCGCCAGGCACTTCATTCGCTAATCTTAATGGATTTTCACTTGGAATGGCAAACTTTATAGTTTCATATGAAGGGGAAAAATCTGGTTTCGTTGCTGATGTAGTTTTTGGACCTAGAGGTTCTGATGCAGTATTTGGATCTGTTGGAAACTCTTCTGAAATGGTAAACCAATTATATGCATATTATAATATTGCAGAAGGCGTTACTGTAACTCTAGGTAATTTTAATACTTTTTTGGGTTACGAAGTAATTTCACCAGCTGCTAACTTCAATTATTCTACATCCTATATGTTTTCATATGGCCCATTTTCTCACACTGGAGCAAAAGTAGACTTTTCAATTTCTGATGATGTTTCTTTAATGGTTGGTGTATTTAACCAAACTGATCAAACTGAAGCTAACTATGATAGATATACTGCCTTTGGTGCTCAATTAGGGCTTTATGGACAATATATTAATTTACTGGCAGGGGATGAATATTTCCAACTTGATTACACTGGAGGATTTGATTTATCAGACAGTTTTTTCTTGGGAATTAATGCGACTACCGCAACTCTTGCTGGAGATACAGGATTTGCTGGTGTTGCTTTATACCCTCAATTAACTGCTAGTGATAGTTTTGCTATCGGATTACGTGGAGAATTTTTCTCTGAAACAGATGGCTTTGGAGCTTTAGTATCTGACGGTGATGCTGATAATTTCTCATTAACACTTACTGGAAGCTTTACTTCAGGAAACTTCATGTTCAAACCTGAATTAAGATTAGACTCAGCATCTTCTGAAATTTTTGCAATTTCTCCTACTGAAACATCTGAAAGCTTAGCTTCATTTGTTATGGCAATGATTTATACATTTTAACAAAATAAACTAGGAAATTATGATCAATTATTTATCTATAAACTTGCCTTTAATTATTCAAGATACTGCAGCTATAGAAGGTGATATGGGAATGCTTTGGATGCTATTGTCCGGTATTCTAGTTTTCTTTATGCAAGCTGGATTTACACTTGTTGAGGCAGGTATGACTCAATCAAAAAATGCAGTTAATATTGCAATGAAGAATTTACTTGACATTAGCGTTGGGTCTATTACATACTGGCTTGTTGGATACTCGCTAATGTATGGCGATACTTCTAACGGATGGTTTTTCTGGAGTGGACTCTTTCAAGGAGAAGGAGCTGACCTTTTCTTTCAAACAATGTTTGCAGCAACTGCAGCCACAATTGTTTCAGGTGCAATAGCGGGTAGAACAAAATTTGAGACTTATGTAGTATTTACACTTATTATGACAGCTATTATTTATCCAATATCTGGAGGATGGCAGTGGCAAGGATCAGGATGGTTAACAGAATTAGGTTTTATTGATTTTGCTGGATCATCAATCGTTCACGGTGTTGGAGGTTTTGCTGCATTAGTTGCCGCATATATGGTCGGTCCAAGAACTGGTAAATTTGTCGATGGAAAAGTTATGCCTATTGCTGGCCACAATCAAATTTTAGCTACACTTGGTGTGTTTATTCTTTGGTTAGGTTGGTTTGGATTCAACGGTGGTTCACAGTTAGCCTGGGGTGGTGATGATGCTGTAGGAGCATCAACAGTGGTACTTGTAACTAATTTAGCTGCTGCAGCTGGTGCTCTAGGAGCACTCTTCACTACTTGGATTTATTTCGGAAAACCAAATATTGCTCATACTCTTAATGGGGCATTGGCAGGCCTTGTTAGTATTACTGCCGGTTGTGGTAATATGACTCCTGGTGGAGCTTTAATTGCAGGTCTAGTAGGTGGTATTATAGTTGTTTTTTCAATAGAATTAATTGAAAAGAAATTAAAAATTGACGATGCTATCGGAGCTGTATCTGTACATGGTGTTGCAGGTTTCTGGGGTACAATTGTTATTGGACTTTGGGGAATTGATGGCGATACGGGAATAGGACTTTTTAATGGAGGCGGTGGAGCTCAATTTGTTTCTCAGCTGATTGGTGCTTTAGCTTACATGGTTTGGGCTATTGTTACTTCCTTCATTGTATTTAGTATTTTGAAACTTACAATGGGATTAAGAGTAAGTGAAAAAGAAGAACTCGAAGGATTAGATCTTTCTGAACATGGAGCTATAGCTTATGCAGGAAAAAGAAAAAGAGAATAAAATCCTAATTTAAAACAAAAGCCTTCCAGAAAATATTTGGAAGGCTTTTTTCTATATAAACAAACAAACAAATGAAAAGATGAAAAAAATAGAAGCAATTATACGAAAATCAAAATTTGATTTAGTGAAAACAGCCTTACATAATGTTGAAGTTAACTTTTTCAGCTATTGGGATGTAACAGGGGTTGGGAATGAAAAAGAGGGCCATGTTTATCGTGGAATTAGTTATAGTACCTCAGAAATTCAAAGACGATTTTTATCCATTGTGGTTAATGATGCCTTTGTAAAATCTACAGTTGAAGCTATTATTAAATCAGCTGCAACTGATAAAGTTGGTGATGGAAAGATTTTCATTACCCCAATCGAAGATGCCTATCGAATAAGAACAGGCGAAAATGGAGGAGATTCACTTAACTAAAAACACAAAAACTTATAATTATGGAAAGTACTGCACTTTTTACCGCTAATAATGTATGGATGATGATCTGTACAGCACTTGTATTCTTTATGCATTTAGGATTCTCTTTTTTAGAGATTGGATTAACACGTCAAAAAAATACAGTAAATATTTTATTTAAAAATTTCTTTGTTATCACCGCAGGGTTATTATTATATGCAATAGGTGGTTTTAACTTAATGTATCCTGGATTTGAAGAGGGTGCTTCCGGTTTTTTAAAATTCGCCGGGTTTGGAATAGAAGCACCTGATGGGGGTATGACCTCTGCATATGCTGATTCTGGCTACACCTGGTGGACTGATTTTCTTTTTCAAGGAATGTTTGCTGCTACAGCAGCTACTATTGTTTCAGGTGCTGTTGCTGAGCGTATTAAACTAAATAGTTTTATGCTATTTACTATTTTATATGTTGGATTGGTATATCCAATTATTGGATCCTGGAAGTGGGGTGGTGGATTTCTAGATCAGTGGGGTTTTTATGACTTTGCTGGCTCAACACTTGTTCATTCTGTAGGAGGGTGGGCTGCACTTATTGCGGTATATCTTCTGGGGGCACGTATTGGGAAATTTAGCCCTGATGGAAAACCTAAAGCAATCCCTGGACACAACATTCCACTCGCTGCTGCAGGTGTATTAATTCTATGGTTAGGTTGGTTCGGCTTTAATGGTGGTTCTGTATTATCAGCTGACCCTGAATTAACTTCTCTAACATTAGTAACTACATGCTTAGCTGCTGCTGCTGGAGGAATATCTTCAAGTATTGTTTCTAATCTATTATACAAAAATTTTGACCTAACTATGTTTATGAATGGCGTCTTAGGAGGACTTGTTGGTATCACAGCTGGCGCAGATCAAATGAGTCCTATGGACGCTATTTTTATAGGAACTATTGCTGGTGTAATCATTGTTTTTGGTATTTCTTTTATTGATAAATTAAAATTGGATGATCCTGTTGGAGCAATTGCTGTTCACTTAATTTGTGGTATTTGGGGAACACTAGCCGTAGGTATTTTTGGCGAAATGGCTGGAATAGATCAATTTATTACTCAACTAATAGGTGTTGGTATAGTTGGTGCATTTTCAGTTGTTACTGCATTTATAATACTCATCATTATTAAAAAAACCATCGGACTACGTGTAGATAAAGAAGAGGAGATTAAGGGTCTTGACCTTTCGGAACATGGAATGGATGCTTATGCAGATTTCCGATTAAATCAACACTAATTAATATTCAATTATAGGAATCTCACCTCCCACAAACGTGGGAGGTTTTTTTTAGCTATTTTTGAGTAAAATTTCTTTTATGCGTTTTATTATTTGCCTTTTGATATTTACTATTTCATCAATTTCATTAGCACAAAACAAAAATAATTCGACAACTAAAGGACCCTACAATCAATTAATTATTCGTGGAGCTACACTAATAAATGGGAACGGGGCTCCACCGATTAGTCCAGTTGATATTACTGTAGAAAATGATAGAATTACAGGAATAAGTGTTATTGGTTATCCAGGAGTACCAATAGATGAAAATGAAAGACCTAAATTAAGAGTTGGAGGTAAAGAAATTAATGCAACAGGAATGTATGTTTTACCAGGGTTCATTGATATGCATGGTCACATAGGGGGTATTTCTCAAGGGGCAGATTGGGAATATGTATTTAAGCTTTGGTTAGCTCATGGAGTTACAACTGTGCGTGAGCCAAGTGGACGAGGTGTAGAATACGCTGTTGACTTAAAAAAGCGAAGTGCTAAAAATGAAATTATTGCTCCTAGAATTTTAGCTTATACTGGTTTTGGTCAGGGAAGTAAAAAACCAATAAACAGTCAAGAACAAGCTCGTGAATGGGTTCGCCAAAATGCAAAAAATGGTGCAGATGGCATCAAGTTTTTTGGAGCCGAACCTCATATTATGACTGCAGCTTTAGATGAAAATAAAAAATTAGGTTTACGTTCCGCCTGTCATCATGCTCAGATGAGTGTTGCTCGATGGAATGCATTACATTCAGCACGTGCAGGACTAACAACACTAGAGCACTGGTACGGTTTACCTGAAGCTCTATTTGAAGATCGTACAGTTCAAAACTATCCGCTAGACTACAATTATCAAAATGAACAGCATCGCTTTGGAGAAGCGGGGAAACTTTGGAAACAGGCGGCACCACCATATTCAGATCACTGGAATAATGTAATGAACGAGATGATTGACTTAGATTTTACGATGGTTCCAACATTCAATATATATGAAGCAAGTAGAGATCTTCATCGAGCTAGAAGGGCTGAGTGGCACGAAGATTATACTTTACCATCACTTTGGCGTTTTTATCAACCAAGTAAAATTTCTCATGGTTCTTATTGGCATTTTTGGGGCACTGAAGAGGAGGTATTGTGGAAGGAAAACTTTAGACTTTGGATGACATTTATTAATGAGTATAAAAATAGAGGTGGAAGGGTTGCTACAGGATCTGATTCTGGCTTTATTTTTCAATTATATGGATTTGCTTATATCCGAGAAATGGAAATGTTAAGAGAAGCAGGCTTTCACCCTCTAGAAATAATTCGATCAGCCACCCTTAATGGAGCTGAGGCACTTGGAATAGATGATCAAACAGGGTCAATAGAAATTGGGAAAAGTGCTGATTTTGTGATTGTCGAAGAAAACCCACTTAAGAATTTTAAGGTTCTTTATGGAACAGGTGCTATAAAGCTTACAGAAGAAAACGAAGTGGTTCGAGTAGGTGGAGTAAAATATACAATTCGTCAGGGAGTGGTATATGATTCTAAAAAGCTTCTTCTAGAAGTAAAGGAAATGGTTGAAAAAGCTAAAAAAGAAGAGATGTTTAAAATTTCACAACCAGGAAAATAAATAAAATTTTGAAAAGACTTACTTTATTAATGCATTGTCCCGATCAGAAGGGAATAATAGCAGATGTAACCCAATTTATCCATAAAAATAACGGAAATATTATCTATATCGACCAATACGTTGATCGGATACATAAAAGTTTTTTTATGCGAGTTGTAATAGAAAGTGAATTTAATAAAACTTCATTCGAAGATTTTAAAGACTCTTTTAATCTTAAAATAGGAGAACACTATACTCTAAAATGCTCCTTTTATTTAGCTGAAAATATACCAAATATGGCCGTATTTGTATCTAAATACGATCACTGTTTATATGATATTTTATCACAACAGCGTTCTGGAAAATTAGCCTGTAAAATACCCTTTATATTAAGCAATCATAAAGATTTGAATCTTATAGCAAAACAATTTAATGTTCCTTTTTACTACGTCCCTGTTGAAAGGGACAATAAAGCTGAAGCAGAAAAAAAACAGCTTGAATTATTAAAAAAGCATAATGTAGACTGTATTGTTTTGGCAAGATACATGCAGATTGTATCAAATCGTCTTTTGGACTCCTATCCGAATCGAATAATAAATATTCATCATTCTTTTTTACCTGCTTTTCCTGGTGCAAAACCATATCACTCAGCCTTTGACCGTGGAGTTAAAATCATAGGGGCTACCAGTCACTATGTTACAGAAGAACTTGATGCAGGTCCAATAATTGAACAAGACATAGTGAGAGTTTCACATGAACACGAGGTAAATGATTTTATATTAAAGGGTCAAGATTTAGAAAGAATAGTCTTATTACGTGCTTTAAAACAACATTGCGATCGGAAGATTATGGTATACAATAACAAAACCGTAATATTCAATTAGTCCATTAATAGATGGGAGAGCAGAGATGTATTAAATTGTTCTGATTGATCAATATTTACTACATGTCCAGAGTCTATTATAGTAATAAGCGATGAAGATTTATGATTACTTACCATTTTTTTTACAAAAGGCAAAAACATATAATCTTGCTCACCCATAAGATATAAAATAGGTGTTTTGACTTCAAATACTCTTATTTTTTCAAGTAAAGGCAATATAGAATCCGTCAATTTATACCAACGTTTAAATTCTTTTTGAGATAATTTTTTAGCTTCATTGATGAAGAATGCTCTAGACTTTCTATGGTTTTTATAAGGCATAATTACATAAGCAAAAAAAGTATATATCCATATAAATGGAAGTATACTTTGAGTTAGATTACCCATAAACATCAAAAGTCTCGACTGTAGATTCAGATTTAAAATTGCACCACCTAGACCTATCTTTTCTACCCTATTTTGGTGATTAAAAAGCATATATTGAATCAAAATACTCCCTAAAGAAATACCTACGAAGTGTGATTTTTTAATTTTATTAAAATCTAAAACTTGAATAACATCATTAACAATTTGATCAAAATTATATTTAGTCTCATCAGGAGGTGACTCTGATTTTCCGTGACCTCTTAAATCAATCAGTAGCACATTAAAATACGCCTTAAAGAAACGTACCTGATTAAACCATATTGAAGAACTACCTCCAGCACCGTGAATAAATGTAATCCACTTTTCAGAATTATTTACAGCATGATAGATGGTGTGATGGAGCATTAGATTAAACCCTTAAGCTTTAGCAATAACTCCATTTCCGCTTGTAGTTTTTTTGCTTGATTAGCGGCTTGATCAGCAAAATCATGTTCTTTAGAGGCGTAGATAATTCCGCGTGATGAATTTACTAATAAGCCACATTGATCATTCATTCCATTTTCAGCTACTTCAGAAAGACTTCCGCCTTGTACTCCTACTCCGGGAACTAACAAAAATGAATTAGGAACTAATTTTCGAATCGATAAAAAAGATTCTGATTTAGTTGCACCAACAACATACATAAGTCTTTCTGCATTTTTCCAACTTAAACTAGTTTTTAAAACTTTTTCAAAAAGTAATTGACCCTTTTCTTGAGTATATTGAAAATCAGCAGCACTATCATTAGATGTTAATGCAAGAAGAATTGCATATTTATCCTCAAACGCTAAAAAAGGCTCAACAGCATCTCGACCCATATAAGGGGCAACAGTCACAGAATCAAAATTATACGTATCAAAGAAAGCTTTTGCATACCGCCCTGCGGTGTTTCCAATATCGCCTCTTTTTGCATCTGCAATAGTAAAATGGTTTGGATGTTCGTTGTTTAGATAATTAATTACTTTTTTCAAAGCATTCAAACCTTGAACTCCATAAGATTCAAAAAAAGCCAAGTTAGGTTTATACGCAACTGAATATTTATGTGTAGCATCTATAATCGCTTTGGCAAAAGCAAAAATAGGATCTTCTTCTTGAAGTAAATGTGAAGGAATTTTGTCTAAATCGATATCTAATCCTACACAAAGAAAAGAAGCTTTTGCCTTAATTTGTTCAAAAAGAAATGAATTAGTCATAGTACTTCTCCAGCTTCTTTTAGCTTTTCTGTATTTTGATACAGCTTGAGTTCATCAATAATCTTTTGAATATCACCATTTATGAAATTAGGGAGATCATAAAGGGTAATACCAATGCGGTGATCAGTTACTCTACCCTGAGGGTAATTATAGGTCCGAATCTTAGCAGATCGATCGCCTGAAGAAACAAGTGAATTCCGCTTTTCTGCATCAGAAGCCAGTTTTTTTGAAAGCTCAAGTTCATATAATCTTGAACGTAATACCTTAAGCGCTTTATCTTTATTCTTGTGTTGCGACTTTTGATCTTGGCATTGGGCCACAATCCCTGTAGGCTCATGAGTTAGTCGAACCGCAGAGTAAGTAGTATTAACTGACTGACCTCCAGGACCTGAAGAACAGAAATAATCAATTCTAACTTCATTCATATCAATTTCCACATCAAATTCTTCTGCTTCAGGTAAAACCATCACCGTAGAAGCGGAAGTATGAACTCGACCTTGAGTTTCAGTTTGAGGAACTCTCTGAACTCGGTGAACTCCAGACTCGTATTTTAAAGTTCCATATACATCTTCACCTGAAACTTCAAAAATAACTTCTTTAAATCCTCCCGAAGTTCCGTCACTAGAATCAACAAAGCTTACTTTCCAGTTCTTGGACTGACAATACTTGGTATACATTCGATATAAATCACCAGCAAAAATACTAGCTTCGTCTCCCCCAGTGCCTGCACGAATTTCAATTACAACATTTTTAGTATCATCAGGATCTTTAGGAATTAATAAAAATTTAATTTCTTCTTCTAATTCTGGGAGTTGCTCTTTTGCAGATTCAACTTCCATCTTAGCCATAGCGATCATTTCGCTATCTTTTTCATTTTTCAACAGTAATTCTGCTTCCTGAAGATTAGAGAGTAAAGTATTATAGACTTTAATTTTTTCAACCATTAAAGATAAATCCTTATACTCTTTATTGAGTTGGATATATCGTTTTTGGTCTGAAATTATATTAGGTTGAATAATAAGATCAGATACCTCGTCGAACCGCTGTTGGATTATTTGTAATTTTTCTATCATTAGATTATAAATTTACAAATTGTAAAAGTATTTTAAACCCTATCACTACTTTAAGGCAATCGAATAGTCAATATCAAGCAAATTTTTCATTTTTACAGATAAAAATGATGGTAATTTGATACCAAAATCGGAAGGAATAAGTTTAAAGTTTCCTGATATTTTCCAAATATCATTTTTTCTGTTCATGTTTCCTATAAGTTCTTTTTCTATTTTAATTCCATGAAAATTGAAAGTCCCTTTGAATTTAACATTATCCTCAACTATCTTGATAGATTCTGAATAAAATCTTATTTCGGGATATTTTAGTGCTTCAAGAACCTCAAGAGAATGAGCATCTCTACCTGAGTTTCCACTGTCAAAATCTCTAACATAAATTAAAATTGCTATTTTCTCAATTTTATTACTTTTTGAATTCAGGATTGCAATTCCATTTACATTATTATTAATTCCCTCCCAAGAATGAAGCAAATGGTCACCTTTATATTTTATTGATGACTCTTCTGTTTCAATTTTCAATTGGATTTCTTGTGCAAAATTAAATTTGAGACAAAAAATTAGTGCCAATAATGATAATTTTATTTTCATTAGTTAAATTTAAAAACTAACATTGCTGCTGCGAAACTTCCAACAGCAGTGTAGGCTGAGTATTTATGAATTTTTTTATTTCGATTTTTAAAAATACCTGTCGTTACCATAGCTGAAAAATGAATTGAAGCTAAATATTTATGAGCTTTAATTGAATTTAAACCTTTATATTTTTTGTTAATTAATGGAGGAGGTGAAAATAGAGATAAACCAGCGCCAGTGAAATAGCTTAGGGTAGTTAGATTTCCAACAGTTTTATGAGTTCTGTAAAGACCTTCCTCCCAGTTATTATAAAGTTTGCCCCCTAAAAATCCCTGAGTTACCATTCCAGCCAAAGTTAAATAACCAATTATTTGATGAATTTTCAACATTGATCGTCTTAATTTTAGTTCTTTTTCTCGTTGCTTAGTGTTAAGAGGTGATATGCCAGTTATTCGAAACAAGCCATTCTCTCCCCAAAGAAATCTTTGTGTAAAAATCATTCTGTCAGGTAAGAGAGATTCATCACTTTTAACATCCTCTCTTATAGAAGTGAATAAATCCTCACTTTGCGCTAAAAGATATGAAGGAGACGATAGTAAAGAAAAAAGCAAAAGTGTTATTGATATTTTTTTTTTCAATATTTTTTTTATCTAGTTAGGATATTCAAAAGTACCATATTTTGTTGCTAAGGTTAATTTTTTTTCTTGTGATTTTTCTACCCTCCCTATTATTTTAGCATCAACAGAAAAAGATTCAGATATTTTTATAATTTCCTCGGCAATTTCAGGATTTACATACAACTCCATACGGTGTCCCATATTAAAAACTTGGTACATCTCTCTTGGTGAAGTTCCTGACTCTTTGTGAATTAAATCAAATAACGGAGGAACTTCAAAAAGTTGATCTTTAATAATGTGTAAATTATCAATAAAATGCAAAATTTTTGTTTGGGCACCCCCACTGCAATGAACCATACCTTGAATATATGATCTCCCTATTTGATTAAATATTTTTTGAATTACAGGTGCATAAGTTCTTGTTGGCGATAGAACAAGTTTTCCAATATCGATCGGGACCCCTTTCAAAATTTCAGTTAAAGAACGAGATCCTGAATAAATCAAGTTTTCAGGCATTAAAGGATCATAACTTTCAGGATATTTTGTGGCTAATTTTTTTGAAAATACATCATGTCGAGCAGAAGTAAGTCCATTACTTCCCATCCCACCGTTATATTCTTTTTCGTAATTAGCTAATCCAGATGAGGATAATCCCACAATCACGTTACCTGCTTGAATATTAGCATTGTCAATAATATTTTTTTTATTGATTCGTGCCATAACTGTAGAATCAACTATAATCGTTCTAACCAGATCTCCTATATCAGCAGTTTCTCCGCCTGTACTATGAATACTTACTCCCCATTTTTTTAATTCTTTCAACAAATCTTCAGTTCCTTGAATAATGGTAGAAATAACTTCTCCAGGAATATGATTTTTATTTCTTCCAATATTAGAAGAAAGCAATATGTTTTCAGTAACCCCAACACAGAGTAAATCGTCTATATTCATTATCAAAGCATCTTGAGCAATCCCCCGCCAAACTGAAAGATCTCCTGTCTCTTTCCAATACATATATGCTAAAGCAGATTTTGTACCTGCACCATCAGCATGCATCACTAAGGCATGATCTTCACTTGATGTTATTAAATCAGGTATTATTTTACAAAAAGCTTTTGGATATAGGCCTTTGTCAATGTCTTTAATAGCATTATGAACATCTTCTTTTTGAGCAGAAACACCGCGTTGACTATAACGATTTGACATATTTGATATTTATATAAAATTAAGATTTTTGTTTCTTGTTTTTTGATATGTCTATTTTTAGTTATTAACGAATAAACAACAACTCTCTATATTTTGCTAGTGGCCAAATCGAATCATCAACTGTGAGTTCTAATTTATCACAGTGATAACGTATTTGATTTAAAAAAGGAGCTACAGTTTTAGCATAAGCCAAAGCTTTTTTATTAATATCATCAATAGTATTTGCTTTTTTGCGTGCTAGTACCATATCCGCAACACCCTTATTTATTTGTTTAATATGTTCTGAAATATTCTCTAAAATAATTAATTGTTCATTTGCATGGGTTTTAAAATTTGTTCCAAAAATTTCTTTAATTCCCTGAACGTTTTCAATTAGTATGTTTTGATATTTAATTGCAGTGGGAATAATATGGTTTAATGACATATCACCTAAAGTTCTTGATTCAATCTGTATTTTGGATGTATAAGACTGCATATCTACTTGACATCTTGCATGTAATTCAGCCGAACTAAATACTTCTAAATTTTCAAAAAGATCAATAGCTGACTTATCTAAATAAGCCATAAGTGACTCTGGAGTTGATTTCATATCAATTTTTGTGATGTTTTTTGATTTGCCATCCTGTTTATCACCATCAAAATCCTCCAATAAAAAGTCCTTAATTTTTATAATTATTTCTCGTAAAATATTAAAAATAGCATCATCTTTTTTCATGTTTTTAGAATCTATTAAATCATCAACCCTATTCTTAAAATCAATAAGTTGCTCTGTTACTATTGCATTTAGAACAGTTGTTGCTTTTGCAGAATTTGATTTGGAACCTACTGACCTATATTCAAATTTATTCCCCGTAAAAGCAAATGGAGAAGTTCTATCACTATCAGTATTATCCAATAAAATTTCAGGGATTTTACCAATAACATTCAATTTTAAATCAGTTTTCTCCTTCGGTGATAATTTACCCTTTGAGACATTTTCAAGATCTTCTAAAACCTGAGTGAGGTGTTTTCCAATAAAAATAGAAAGAATTGCAGTTGGAGCCTCGTTTTGACCTAATCTTAAATCATTACCTGCCGATACTGAAGAAGCTCTTAATAAAGCTTCGTGTTTCAAAACGGCAGCAATTGAATTAACAAAAAAAGATAAAAATTGTAAATTACCCATAGGGGTTTTGCTTGGGCTTAAAAGATTAATCCCAGTATTAGTACTTAAAGACCAGTTACTGTGTTTTACAGAACCATTTATATGATGATATGGTTTTTCATGTAATAGAACTACAAAATTATGCTTATAAGCAACTTTATCCATCACATCCATCAATAAAGCATTATGGTCTACAGCTATATTTGCAGCTTCAAAAACAGAGGCAATTTCATATTGACTTGGAGCCACTTCGTTATGCTTAGTTTTTATTGGTATACCTAGAAGTTTACATTCATATTCCAACTCATTTAAATAAACACTTACTCTAGTGGGTATTGAACCAAAATAATGATCACTAAACTGTTGTCCCTTAGAGGGCATATGACCCATAAGAGTTCGTCCAGTCAACATTAGGTCTGGTCTTGTATGAACTAGGGCTCGATCAGCAAGAAAAAATTCTTGTTCCCAACCTAAAGAGGCAGTTACTTTACTTGTGTTTTTGTCAAAAAAACGACAAACTTCTGTAGCTGCACGATCTAGTTTTTCGAGTGACTTCAAAAGGGGACTCTTATGGTCTAGTGCAATCCCTGTATATGACACAAAGGTTGTTGGAATACACAAGGTTATCCCATATAAAAATGCAGGTGAAGACGGATCCCATGCAGAATATCCTCTAGCTTCAAAAGTATTTCTAACTCCACTTTTTGAGAGATTTGGAAATTCAGGAATTTGCTGAACTAACTGTTCACCCTCAAATTTTTCCAATTGATTTCCAAAACTATCAAGATCAAAAAAAGAATCATGTTTTTCTGCAGTTGCACCAGTTAAAGGTTGAAACCAGTGAGTATAATGTGAAGCACCATTTGCAATTGCCCAAGCTTTCATCGCTGAAGCAATCTGGTCAGCGATAACAGGACTTATCGGTATTTGTTTTTCAATACACTGCTGCATTTGAAAAAAAGCTTTCTCACTTAGAAACTTTTGCAGCTTTGATCGATCAAATACATGTATGGCATAATCCTGTGGATTAATTTTTATTTTTTTAGCAATTTTGGGCTCTGAAGAGAGCTTACTAAGAATTTTTTTTCGGAGGGTTTGCATTAAAAATTAAGATATAATTAAGATGTTAAAGATAAGAATTTTGAATATTTGTTTATGATTATTAAAAATATTGAAGAAAATTAAATTTTTACCCTAAAAAAATAGGGGGTTAATAAAAATTAATTATTGTTAATTTCTTTATTGCTTAAGATTAAAGGGGGGTCATTATAATCTGTTATTTTTATTAAAATTTATTTAAAATGAACAAAACAAAATTAGAATACATATGGTTAGATGGTTATAAGCCAACAGCTAATCTTAGAAGCAAAACTAAAGTAGTTGAAGATTTTGGTGGTAAACTTGAAGACTGTCCAATGTGGTCATTTGACGGAAGTTCAACAATGCAGGCTGAAGGAGGGTCATCCGATTGCCTTTTAAAACCAGTTGCACTTCACCCAGATCCAGTTAGAAAAAATGCATTTCTTGTTATGACAGAAGTTTTAAATGCTGATGGAAGTGCCCATATATCAAACGGAAGAGCTACCATTGATGACGATGACGATGATTTTTGGTTTGGCTTTGAGCAAGAGTATTTTTTATGGGATCCAGAAACTAATCTTCCCTTAGGCTTTCCAAAAGATCAAACCCCTCAAGGACAATTTTACTGTTCAGTTGGAGGGAAAAATACTTTTGGTAGAGATGTTATGGATGAACATCTTGATATCTGTCTAGAAGCTGGAATAAATGTTGAAGGAACTAATGCGGAAGTTGCTGCTGGACAATGGGAGTTTCAAACATTTGCAAAAGGAGCAAAACAAGCAGGAGATGAAATGTGGATCGCAAGGTATCTTCTTGAAAGAACTGCTGAAGATTACGGATTAGCAATTGAGTATCATCCCAAGCCACTAGGAAATACTGATTGGAATGGATCAGGGATGCATGCTAACTTCTCAAACGAAACACTTAGAACTTGTGGATCAGAAGACACATATAGTAAAATATGTGAAGCCTTCAGACCTGTTGTAAAAGAACATATTGATGTATACGGTGCTTACAATGACCAAAGACTCACAGGGGAGCATGAAACACAATCTATAGATGAATTTAGTTTTGGTGTATCTGATAGAGGAGCTTCTATAAGAATACCAATTATGACAGTTGAAAATGGCTGGAAAGGTTGGTTGGAAGACCGAAGACCTGCTTCAAACGGAGATCCGTATAAAATAGCATCTAGAATAATTAAAACGGTTAAGTCTGCAAAGGTTTAATTAATAAAAGATAATTAAATTTTAAAACCCCAAAATTCAATTTTGGGGTTTTTTTATATCAGTTTATTTATAAAAAAAGCATAGAATAGCAATAGAATTACGCCTTCTATTTTACCAAACTTCATCTTATTAGGAAAAAATACAAGAGGTAGTATTAGAAATGCTAAAGATAACATCCAAATTAAATCACTATCAATAAGACCTATATCTGATATAACTATAGGTGAAAGTATTCCTGTTATACCAATAACCCCTAACATATCAAAAATATTTGATCCAATCAGATTTCCTAAAGATATATTCTGTTCTTTATTAATTATAGCAACTATTGACGTTGACAGTTCCGGGATACTTGTTCCAAAAGCAACAATTGTTACACCAATAATTCTCTCACTAATTCCTAGCTTGGTTGCTAAACTTATTGATCCTTTGATTAATACTTCTGATCCTAACCATAAAAAAAAACCACCAAAAATAATTAAAGAAAGTATCTTTAAATACTTCATGCTTTTATCAACATTTAATTCTTCTTGGTCATTAACTCTGCTTTTTTGATAAAAAATCAAAAAAATTAAATAAGCTATTAAAACAATAATAAATAAGACTGATTCAAAAAGAGATAACGAATAATCGCTTTTTAATGAAAAATAAAATAAAAGAGTAACTAAGATCATTGCAGGCCAATCATATTTATAAAAAACTTTTTCAATCTTAATCGGAGTTATAAATACAACAATTCCTAAAACCAAAGCAAGGTTAGCAATATTTGAACCAACGATATTTCCAACTGCTAGGTCTGGATAACCATTTAGAGCTGCATTAATACTTACGATAAGTTCAGGGGCTGAAGTGGCAAAAGAAACTACCGTCATACCAACTATAATTTTTGGAATATTTAGACGTAAAGAAAATAGAACAGCACCTTCTAAAACCCAATCTCCACCTTTTATTAATAATATAAGTCCTAAGACGATCGCTAAATATTCCATATTTAAAATTACTACAATATACACTGAAGTTTAATAATCTTAATGTCTTAAAATGAAAAGTAGATGAATATATTATTTTTTTGAAATTTAGATGTTAAATTGAAAAAAAAAAGAGTTAATTCTACTTCTAATAATTAAATTTTTAAAAAAAATACGTTTGTTACTAACATTAAGGAGGTTTAAATATTTTAACTACCTTATAACTTTAAAAGCCAGCATCATGAAAAAAATTTTTTTTATTTTAATTATCTCAGGAACTGTTTATTCTCAATCTGCTTCAAAAGAATACAGTAAAGAAATAGCTTTGTATCAAGCTAAATTTTTTATTTCAAAAACAATTATTGGTGATGAGCCAGATTATCAAAAATTTATAATCGATCCACTTGCTGGATCTAAAAGTTCCGAATTATCATCAATTTATTATGAAATTATTGATGGGGAAAAGAAAGGCTTAGTTTTTGGCTTTTATGATGAATTTACTCAAGGAAGTTCTTCATCATCAGTCGCTGATGGTAGTCAGCAATCTACAACTGTTTATACTAATAAAGAGTTTGCATTTAAGAACATCGATTATCAAGATGCTGAAATATTACTTGATAAAATTGAACAAATTATAGAAGATGAAAAAAAGTTTTTAAGTGCTGATGATAATGAAAATAATATTTACTTCACCTTTGATGATATGATTGTAATAATTTATAGAGAAGGTGCTTTCGCTGGTAGAATAAGAATAGAGTGGAATGGTTTTGATGCAGAATGGGAAAACACTGCATTTAGGAGAACTAAAAGAAGATTTAAAAAAGCGTCTGAAAATTAATAATATGAATAAGCTGCTTTTTCTTTTATTTTTTATCACATTAATATCTTGTTCTAGTGAAGAAGAAACACCTGTTCAATCTGTAGAACAAACACCAAAACCTGAAACAACTCCAGCGCCAACACCTACTCAATACACTTTAACAGTTTCTTCTGAAGAAGGTGGTTCTGTTTCAACCGAAGGAGGTACATATGATGAAGGAACAACTATTACTGTTACTGCAACACCTAGTGAAGGATATGAATTTGTTGGTTGGTTAGGTAGTGATGAGACAGAAAGAGAATTGGTAATATCAGTTAATTCTAACATAACTTTAAGCCCAATTTTTCAAATAATTCAAACTAATGAAACATACTATTCAAGTGGAGATATAATTAATATCGAACCTGTCATTTTTTATAACAGAGAATTAATTATAAATGGAGTTAAATTAGTAGCTGCAGGGGATATTGGGGGTCAAAAAGCTGTCCCAGATATTTGGATATATAAAACTGCACAAGTATTCAAATTACTTATGAATAAAGATTCAGAAGGAATTGATTCTGAGGCACAATTAAATATGATTAAAACCCTAAAAGGAGAAATAGGCTGGCATCAAGGAATTCAAACAGGACAGAGAATAGCCTATGGTGGAGGAGACGAATATTCTCCAAATTTTTTGACAGACAATGGTAAACAATCATATGAAGGTTTAGAAGCATTTGAAGATAATCTTGCCTTAGATGATATGGTTTGGTATAAAAATATAGACAGTAAAGGCACAGGTGATGATGATATTAATGAAATTCTAGAGCACACACTTCACACTCTTCATCGTTTTGGTGCAAGAGGAGGGGTTCAAGGTTCAACAGAAGCATTAAATGCAGAATCTGAAGAAGGAGACATTAGTAATACATCTGTTTTACTTGCAATGAAAGAGGCATATGATAATGGTGTTTTTGATATTGAAGGGTATGGTGGTGATATTAATAATCAAGATGCTTGGCCGGTTATGCTTAAAGAATATCAGTATCTTTTAACTTATGGAATGTGGGATTATAGTGAGTTTTGGGATGGAGGAAGTCTTTCCCCAGAATGGAATGATAATGCAAGAACACCTGAGGGTGTTCTTGCCAATAATCCATTAGGTTATGAACTCTTCAATACTTATTTAAAGCCTGTGATTTCTAAACCAAGTAAGGAGATATTAAGAAATATGTTTAAAGATAATGACCAGGGGGATTCTGGCTACACACCAGATTAAAATTTAAATAATCTGCTTTTCTGAATATATTTTTACTGATATTAAAAGAGTTAAATTTTTATGAAAACCAGTTCAATATTAATTTCAGAGAAGAAAAAAGTTTTTAAGTATGATCCTGAAAACGACGTTTTTGAATGGAAACTAGATTTTAAGCACAAAGTTTCTGCAATATCAAGAATAGAAGATTATGTTTTTGTTACTACTAGTTCTAATTGGGGAGTTCAATCTACAAATTTGATTGATTTTGATAGTGGTGAAAAACTATGGATAAAGGATGAAATTTTTTACTCAGTACACATTATTAGTGATGTATTGATTTATTCTAACAAGAACAAATATTACTGTGGTATAAATCTTAAAACAGGTAAAAATATCTTCAGCATTAAGTCTCCATTTAAATGGTGGTTTTCACCAAAAACAATTCTATTAAATGGGAGGTTTTACCTTTACACTTCAAAACAAGTCTTTCTTCTAAACCTAGAAAATGGTTCTGTATCTGAATCAAGTCTTCCAAATAAACTAAACCTTAAAGAGATGAGTTTAGTTTTAGATGAATTTCAAATTAATATAAATAACTTACCATCTGCAGGGGGTGATGCACATGTTTATATGGGTGATGCTGGAGGGGCTGATGCTGGAGGAGGTGATGCAGGTGGTGGAGGCGATGGTTAATTATCCTTTAACACTTATTTATCTTTTGAATAAGCTCATTATTTAGGATTATCATTAAATATCTATTTTAATAATAAATCCTAGAATGAAAATTGACTGAAAATTTTTCAAATCAATTAAAATTTTATAATTGTTGATAAAGATACTTTTTCTAATACTCAGTAGGTAATTTTATGTAATCAAGGAATTCTTGTTTTTTGTCTTGTTTTTTAAAAATTCCACCAAATTCCGAAGTGACAGTACTACTAGAAACATCTTTAATACCTCGTTGGTTAACACAGAGATGTTTGGCATCAACAATACAAGCCACATCGTCAGTTTCTAGAACTTGTTGAAGCTCTTTGACAATCTGGAGAGTTAATCGTTCTTGAACTTGAGGACGTTGAGCGTAATATTGAACAATTCGGTTCATTTTTGATAGACCTACCACATTACCTTGAGAAACATAGGCGATATGCGCTTTACCTACAATTGGAAGTAAATGGTGTTCGCAGGTTGAATAAAGAGTAATATTTTTTTCAACCAATATTTCACCATATTTATATTTATTATCAAACGTTGAAGCCTTTGGTTTATTTTTTGGATTTAGTCCGCTGAAAATTTCATTAATATACATTTTTGCAACCCTTTTTGGAGTTCCTTTCAAACTGTCATCAGTCATATCCATCCCCAATGTATATAGAATGTCTGCAACTTTTTGTTCAATTATATCTATTTTTTCTGAATCTGACATTTTA
>Ga0228615_1000183_pt1 | contig 36093 bp, 33 predicted proteins | sample 16DmetaG_FD_190530 | JGI IMG/M metagenome (GOLD analysis project Ga0228615, IMG submission 190530) | Seawater microbial communities from Monterey Bay, California, United States - 16D | ecosystem: Environmental > Aquatic > Marine > Coastal | place: USA: California | collected 2016-10-17
TGATAACATTGAGAGGTAATTGAACGTCGTTCGGCCATCGACCACACCTGTGGAATGACGACCACCATCGGCTTCACTGTATGCGGCAGCCATTGGACGTTCAACAGGAATACGAATGACTGCCACCTTTCCGCCACTGTTGTTTGAATGGAGCACGGTGTCGAGGGTCCCATTTACTCCGGATTCTCTCATAATCCCTGGAGAATCGGTCGCTTCAAACCCATCCCTCTCATACCACGTCCTCCACGATTCATCGACGAAACGAATGGGCCAATTTTCTCGCCCGTAGTCGCCAAGCAAGACAACTGCAGTATCGGTTCGTGGGGGTGCGAGAACACTGAGCAAGACAGATTCACCAGCTCGAAGATCCACAACAGTCGAGTTTTGAACGTAACCAGTGTCCTTATTTTGAATCAAATAAGGGATGTATGCGGACAAATCCTCGTCAGCCGACACCGTGAGCCCCTGAAAGACACCCCCGTTCAAGATGGCAGGGGTGATGGTCACATCACCTGATTCAACGCCAGCACCACCGTCATTTTCACCGAAGCAGCCTGCAAGAGGAGCCATCATCATGATGAGCACTAGGGTCAGTGCTTGGAGTCCGCGTCCGCCGGCCATGACTCCGCCTCCCATCGAGACTTTCTCAACCCTACGATGAAATCATTTCATATTCAAGCGCTTTCAAAAATTACATCTAAAGGCAATTAAAAACCTTTTTACCCCACTTTAATCCTTTTATTGGACTCAATTTACCTAGTTCCGGTAAAAAAGAAGAAAAAACCATCATAAATAGGCAATGCTTTCATAAGGGTTCATGGCCAAGGTATACCTGATAGAATGGAATGGAAAACGAACTCCTTTGACGTGCTCATCACCCTGAAAGCAAAGCCTCAGCGAGTCCAATACCTTTGGGCGAACGCTGTCATCGTGGATGACCTTGATCCACGTTGCCCGCTCATCGAAGGGTGATTACTCCTCTTCAACCAACACCTTTTGGGCGATTTTAGCATCGTTGCGGATGCTTATGGCCAATCCAATGGCGCCGATTGCTGCCCCAGCAGTTACAGCCATGAGCATGAGATCACGCGATTGTTCGTCACCCTCCGCAGCAGCATCTTGTACATCACAACCGATTCCAAAGCAGTCTCCAAAGGTTGGAACACCAGGCTCCTCGTGAACGTCTTTCCATAAAAGAATGGAATAATTCTCAACGGCCGTTACCGTTTCATTGATGCTCCATTCCAACTGGTAAGCATAGGTGCCCGGCGTCGCGTTCGTGGCGAATTCATAGGTGTGGGAAACAGAACAGTCTTCGTCGGCGAGCGTGCCATTGTCTGTTAATTCACAAGCGTAGACGAGCCAATCAGACTGATTGTCACTTTGGTTGTCGAACGCCCCATTCAGATCGGTATCCAGAGTGATTCGAATCGAAGCGTTTTCTGTGGTGTCTTTCATGCGAAACACGACGGCATTTCCTTGGACAAAATCACTGTCGGTGATGTTTGCAGGCATTGGCCCATCAGCGACTATGATGACATTGTATGTTTCTTGCTCATGGCCCGAAACCGTTCCAAGCGATAGCACGACAATGAGCGCGGCGAGGGAAATTGCAACACCCCTGCGCCCCCCCTCCGACATATTTTGCCCTTGTCAGCATAACATAAAGACAAAACGGAACAGCGCTTCGGGGGGTCATGGGCGCGAAGGAGACCGGCTTGGGTATTTTTATCGTCGTGCTCCTCTGTTCGGCAACGCTGTTGGTTATCGGCCCATCAGAATCAAAGGACACTTCAGAAGCTCCGGCAATCAGCACCGAGGATCCTTTGTATCAATACGAAGGGCACGACCATTCTAACGCATCCCAGCATATTGCGGGCACGGACAACATGGAACTCATGGATTTCAATCCACTTTCCACACCAGGAAATGCAGAGATTCAAGTCGCCACAACCCCTGATGGCGAGAGAACCTACGCTTACCTTGCAGGCTGGAATGACATGCACATCGTCGATGTGACCGATCCAAGCAACACCACTGTGGTCGGCGTCTATAACGACCCCAACACACAAGTTTTGGATGTTAAATACCTCGAATACAACGGCAGGGAATACATCATACAGCAAAACCAACTGGTCGACCCTGGAAATTCTGACCCCAACATTGGCGAATGGAGCGACCCTGCTCAGGTCAGCGCCACTCTGATTGATGTCACCGACAAAACGAACCCAACTTGGATTGACAATTGGTATGACGTCGATCACCCAACCGGCCCACACAATCTATTCACTCACATGATCAACGGAGAATGGTATCTTTTTATCGCGAACCCTGACTATGAGCAATGCGATGATGCAATCGGTGAAGCCTGCGGCGGAGTCACCATTGCTCACCTCAACCTCGACGGTTCTGCAGCAAGAAATCTTCCAGGGGTTCCTGCCTCAGGCATCGGTCACACCATCATCAAAGTTGGAGAATACGAAGTCTCTTGGGAAACCACACGGGGTGGTTGGATCTACATTCACGACATGACCGTTCAGTTGTGGCCCGGCGAGGATCCAAATGATCCACGGTACGGCCACACGTTCATTTACGGAAGTTATTGGGAAGCAGGACTGCGAATCGGAGATGTCACAGATGTACCACACCCAGTCAATTCTCCCGAAGAATACACCATTCACGCCACCTTGTGCAAGACCGGACAGGGCAACCCGATTCAATGCCGCTGGCGAGCTGAAGAAGTTGGACTATGGATGGATTTCCTCGACATGGACGGTGACGGCCAGCCTGACAGCGGGACCACGGGGAATGAAAATGGTGGACGTGTTTCATACATCCATTATGCCGAACCTTTCCCAACCATGGTTGACTTGTCCCACGTTGGATATTCAGACGAACCGGTTCATTTGGTCACAGCGGCGGTTGAAGTGCTCTCCACCAACGTCGGAACGGGAATCATCTACCTCATCGACACAACCGATTACACTATGATTGATGGACAGTTCAAATTCCAACCCAAGCTCATCAGAGATTGGGAAATCCCCTACGCCGAGGACCACTGCTATGGCGAGGATTGCGAAGCCTTCCCTGCTGCTGATGAATGGCTGTTGTTTTCCCCTCACAACCTTGACAGCGCTTATTTTGAAACCGATGAAACCACCGATCAAAGCCGTGGCGGCGGTTGGGATGGGCGCCTCTACATCTCTCATTATCACGCAGGACTATGGGTCATTGATGTGGAAACTCTTGTTGCTCCATCTAATCCCGATGACCGCATAGCAACAAATTTCGAAGCAACCGTTGGCTGGTACTTACCACACGGTGAAGACGGCACGGTGCTCCAATCGAGTTTCTATGATTTCAGTTGGGTACCGTTTTTGTGGGCAGTAGAACACCATGACGGGCTGACTTATGCCTCGTGCATTTCCACAGGATTGTATATTGTCCAACTCGAAGCCGATCTTCCATACCTCGGTACATCCGTTTGAAGTGAGAACATGAATAAAACAGCCACCGCCCTTTTCCTGAGCCTCTCAATCGTTCTTTCCGGATGCCTCGCCCCAGAGTCGTTCAAAGAAGAATCACCTTACCACGGAGAGGACATTGAACCTGTGGTCGCAGTGGACCATTTCATCCTCAACAACGCAACCGGTGATGAGTGGGACTTTGGAGAGGAAACTGACAACAAAGTCGTCGTCATCGCCTTTTTATTCACAAATTGCATCGATATCTGCCCCATTGTTACTGAAAATCTCCGTTGGATGTCAAGCCAACTCACCGAAGAGGAACATAACGCTACGGAATTCATCACCGTCACAGTCGACCCTTGGCGCGACGACCCTGCAACCATGCTCGCATGGAAGCAAGGACGCTCAACAAATTGGACTCACCTGTCCATCAACGACGTCGATAATGAATCCCAACTCAAGGCCATCACTGATGTTTGGGTGAACTTTGGCGTCGGACTTTGGATTGAAGAAGCGCCTTCGGATCTGAACGGAAATGAATCAGAAAATGAATCAGGAAACGAATCAAGCAGTGGGGATTCAACCGGCGGGAGGCACCACCCTGATGCATACAGTGTAAACCATAGCACTGGGACCGTGCTTGTTGACCACCGAGGCCTTCAACAGGTCTGGTGGGGCGACAATGATTGGTTCCCAGACCTCGTTCTTGAGGACGTTCGAACCCTCATTGAAGCACGAAACGAACAGTGAACTTCACAATTCATTTGGAACTGGTGTTTGATCCATGTGCAAAAACGCATAGACCGCCCACCATGTCACAATGTCCCATGAATGGGCCAAATTATTGATTCCGGTTGAATCATCGGTGTCCATGTAATCAATCATTGTCTCCATCGTGTCACATTCTCGGTGATAGCACGGATACCCATCAACAACCCCGTTCCATCCTAAGGTAGCAACACCGATGTTTTGGAACGATTGATGATCACTGCGAGCGGTTGGTGATTCGTAGATTGCGACGGTGTCAGTGTACTGGTTCCCCCAGAGCGGACTCTCTCCGCCAGCCAACCATTCCTCCCGTCCGCGCTCCATTTGAGATGCAAGGTTGAGCGCGTCAGCCCCAATCCATTCAGCCAAATGGTACATGCCCGCTTGATCAACAACCTCCTCGCTACCATCAGGGCCAAGATAGACTGAAAGTGCGTAGTCGCCGGGATAATTGACTCCAGCCATGTCGAGGTTGAGATAGTTGCTTACAGTCACACCTTCAGGCAAATCATTGGCAAAAGAACGCGAGCCCCACAACCCCTCTTCTTCGGAGGACCACAGACAGAACACCATGGTTCGTCGCGCATCAAATTCGGCCAATACGCTCGCAGTGGTCAACACCATGCTCGAACCCGCTGCATTGTCGTAAGCACCATGCCTTGTTCCATAGCCTGGAAGAACACCTGGGGTGTAAGCCACAGGGGGGGCAATGTCGAAATGTGCACCAAAAATCAACCATTCATCTGGATAGACAGATCCAGTCTTGTAACCACAAATATTCACAGCCCAAGCGGTATTCGATTGGAACCTATGCACCTCGACAGAATCTAAGCCGTAGCCTTTCATGACTCCTTCAAAATAAGTAATTGCGTGTTCATACGATGGATTCGCATTTCCAATCCATCGATCGAGGTATCCCACAGCCCCATCAGGGCCACAGGTCGCACAAGGTGTATCGTCGGTGATGAAATCAACCCACTCATAGACATCTCTTCCATTCACCCAGCCGCCACTCGCCTCAAGGCCATCAGCTTCAGTTAGGTCTGAGCGTTGGTCGCGGACAGTTTGCATCTTCTTGACAGCCACTTCCCCGCCAGATAGGTCTCCGGGGACGAGCCATGACCAAACTCCCCCCTCATCCTCGTTTGGTGAGGCCATAACTGCAGACCCGCTCGAGCGGTCGAGATCCCAGTCCATCCATGATTCTCCAGCGGCGCGAATTGGCCAATCGACCCTTCCATATTCGCCCAGCAACAACACAACGTCGCTGTTTCTTGGAGGGAAAATCACATTCATGCCAACGGATTCTCCTCTCGAAAGATCGAGAACCGTTCCATTCTGAGCCCTGAGCGACCCCGGGTCTTGAACAAAGTACGGAATAAAGACGCTCATATCAACTTCAGCAGTCAAGACAATTGTTGTCCATTCGCCACCCGGAAGAACCGCAGGTTCAACCCTCAAATCATTGAGGTCTGGTACACCTGCCTGCTTTTCATTTTCACCAAAGCACCCTGCGAATGCAGCAGAAAACATGAGCATAACAAGCAATCCAGCACGTGCGTGGCGAGCCCTCATAGCATGCCGTACCTGCTTTCGTTGTTGAACCCAACGGTATTTTTCCCAACTGATTCGTTTCATCTCCTCTCCAGAATAAAAAACATGGATTCCGGTCCCCGGAAATTCAATTCCTAGAACAGGCGAACGGTTAAGGGGGGACAGTGGTCCGGTTTGACCATGGCAACGGTTCGTTTGGACCAGAAGGGCCGGGCTTTAACCCGAGCAATTCCGGAATGCTTTGACCAAGCACTTGCCAAGTTTTTCGGCACCGGCCCAACGGATTTGGACCTTGCCAAAAAGCAACACCTTGCTTACAGAGAAGCCCTTCTTCTTGCCGGCGTTGAAGTGACTGTACTGCCTCCTGATGACGCGCTACCAGACTCCATCTTTGTTGAAGATCAGGCAGTTGTGATTGACGGGCATGTCCTCCTTCCCGTCCCCGGCCATCCATCAAGAGTCGCAGAACAACCACCTATTGCCGAATTCGTAACTCGTCAACTCTCTGGAACACAAGTGTGTCGGATGCACGGCGAGGCGAGAATGGACGGCGGCGACATTATCCGCCTTGGAGACCTTTTCTTCGTCGGGCGATCTTCCCGCACCAATGATGCAGGCATAGAGGAACTTCGCGATCTCCTCACTCATCTCGGCCACGATCTACGGGTGGTGGAAATCCCAGGTCATGCGCTCCACCTCACCAGCATCAGTTCGACCCCAACCGATTCTGTAATTTTGGTCCCCGAAGGCTACCTGCCGGCCGATGCATTTGGTGAATTGCCAGATGGCTGTGAAATCAAATGGATGCCAAAAGAAGAAGCCTATGGGTGCAACACGATTGGCCTACCAAACGGCCAAGTGCTGGTCGCAGAAGGCTACCCAATCGTTCTCGAAACGATCACCTCGATGGGCCTCGAACCCATTGTTCTCGACATGAGCCAAATCCGTGCAGCCGATGGCTCACTCACTTGCTGCTCTTTGTTTTATTGAGTTCAAGAAAACCGGTTCTCTGTGGTGTAAACCATCCCGTGCCAAACCATCAATTTCCGGACAGCGTCTTCTTCATCAAGGACAGAATGTACGTTGTTTGAAAACGCCCCGCTTGCTTGAGCATCAGCGAACAGCAAACCCTCCTTCGATCCAACAACATCGATTGTTTTAGTGTGATCAAGAAAGAGACCAACTTCGAACACAACAAATGCTTCTCGATCACTGGTTAACGAGGTGAACATCGGCGAAAAAAGGAAACTCGCCAAATCTTCCGCAGTCATGAACGAGCATAAGGAGGACAGTGTGTTGAGCAACCCTTCGTCTGCTGCAGAAAGCATCGGATGAGGCTCGCCGATCATCCTAGATTTGACCATTGTGAGCAATGGACGTTCCTCGACCATGGTGGTGACAACCAATTTTCAATCATAACACTATGCGCTTCTCAGCAAGGCACGTGGCGTTCACCAAGGCAAAACTTCACCGTCATACTGGATGAACTGACCGCTCCCCTCAAGTGTCAAACCGTCAACGACAGACATCATTCCCTCGATGCTCGCTGGGATTTCAACCGGAGCTCGGTCACCCCCCATGCTTGTCTTCACCCACCCTGGGTGAAGGATTACGAAACTGATGTTATGCTCAACCGCCTCTTTCTTCATCGCTACAGTGAACATGTTAAGCGCAGTTTTACTTGCTCTGTAGGCGTATGAACGCCCCATGTGACAATCATCAATCGAAGCCATCAGGCTGCTGATCATTGCAACTTTAGTCAATCCATCATGACTCATTTTTTTGTAAAGGGATTGAACGACTCTGACGGGGCCGAGCGCATTGATGTCAATGACCTCAAGCGCCCACTCATCATCAATCTCGGTCAGGTCGCGCCAACGGCCATCCGCAACGCCTGCATTGTTAACCAGCAAGTCAATCTCATGGGGTGCAGCTTCTGCAAAAGCCTGAACGGAACTTTTGTCTTGAACGTCCAACTGATGGATTGTTAATCGTTCATGAGCCAACACTTCGAGCCGCCCAGGCGCAGTGCGATATCCGGCATAGACTGTGTGACCAGCCTCAAGAAGTTGAGCGACCCATTCTGCGCCAAGCCCCCGATTTGCTCCTGTTACGACTGCGACGCCCATGGTCTTTCGAACCTTCTTTGGCACAAGAACCTTTCAAGACAGCATAACCCTCATTGGGGCCGCTCCTCTAGCATGCATGAACTCCCATGCAAACCCAAAATTGGCAGCCTAACGTGCCACTTACCCAGGCCCCATCACCCTGGTGGTTTTGGGGGGTTGCAATTTTTCTGGGCGTTATGATTGGCCTCACTGCTGTCGGTACAGCCATTTCAACCCTCATCCCCTATGATTACTTAGCAAACCAAATCGATTTGTCTGAAGACCCCGGCCCATATCCAGAGGGAGGGACGGCCGAAGAACAAGAACGCTGGAATCAAACCAAAGAAGAATACGATCTTACCCAAGGCCTCCAAGGATTGCTGGCAGGGCTCGAGGAAGAGAAACCGATTCAATTGACGATTGCAGTTCTCACTTCTGCGATTGGCATCGTCGCCATTTACCTTCTTAGTCAACAGCGCCGAATGGGATTCAATGTTGCGTATGCATGGGTCATCGTTTCAAGCATAGGGCAGATCGTTCAATCCATCAGAATGATCGAATTTTACCAACTTGTTCCTGCAGAGGAATCAATTCCAATTTCAATTCAGATTGGTTCTCAAATCAGTGGTATTCTTGTGTGCAACCTCATTTACCTCTCCGTGCTTGTGGTGTGCGCCATCAACAGCAAAGGCATACCGTTTGAGGAGAGTGGTTTCCACCAGAAACAGTCAATTGAATGAATCCCTACCAGCCAAATATTCATCACCTCCCTTCGCTACAATGTAACCATGCAGCCCCAAGTAAACCTCCTCTTTTCCAACACCGAGACCATACCCGGTATGACCATCACTCAATCGATGGGTGTTGTGTCAGGTTCAACAGTTCGTGCCAAGAACGTCTTCAAGGACATTGGTGCTGGTCTCAAAAACATGGTCGGCGGGGAACTCAAAGCATACACAGAACTGCTCCAAGAATCTCGAAACGAAGCACTCTACCGCATGCTTGTCGATGCTCAATCTCGCGGGGCCAATGCTGTGGTCAATGTGCGGTTTGCCACTTCATCTGTGTCAGGTGGAGCGGCTGAGTTATTGGCCTACGGTACAGCAGTTACCGTTCAATGAGGCGTCAATATGGAATTAGGCTTCATCGTCATGATTTTGTTTTACATTATCATCCCATTCACGCCATGGGTCCTCAGTTTAGTAGGGACGCTCCTTTACCAACCCTCACAGAAGAAAGCCTTGTTCGAACGAGAAGCAAATTCAGCTAAGTCTGGCGACACCTTGAGCACCCTTAGCAAACCGTTTGTGGGCAGAGAAGTTCAGGAGTTCGAACTGGTCATGGCCAGCGTTGTGATGGGCCCAAGCTGGATCCAAATTGCCATTGGTGGTATTCTCAGTTTGTTCGGGGGAGAGATCAACACCTTCACAAAAGTCGTTGATTGGGCTCGTCGTGAGGCAAAGCAAAGACTCCGGGAACAAGTAGCAAGCAAAGGATTCGATGATGTGATCAACATGCGCATTGAAACAACGGTCATGAGCAAAACCAGAGGCAACAAGGACAAAACGACTGGCGTGGAAATTCTCGTGTACGGCACCGCCATCAAATATTGATAGGAATCGAAGTGTAACCTGCTCAATTTAGGGGTGGAGTTCATCAAGGGTTAGCCGGTGCATGAAACCGATACCATGACGGAATCTTCAGATGGCTCCTCGATTTTCAGGAAATGGGCAATGCGCCAATACTGGCGAATGCAGCAGAGTCAAGCCGTCGTGGGTCTGTTGCTCTGGGGAACCACAATAACGCTCCTCGTTTGGCCTTATGTCTCTTGGCGTTTTTCAAGCCAATGTCAAGATGGAGTCTGTTTTTCAGACGCCCTGCTCGGCATCCCATCCACCTATGTCGGCCTTTCCGTCATCTTTTTCTCAGTGATGTTCGTTGTTCTTTTGATTGGTTTCCTGTATGATCGAGTGTTTTCGCTTTGGACCGAGTGGTCTGCTGTTGCGATGGAGCGCAACCCCTATGTGACCTATGCACTTTCTCCAAATTGGGTCATGATGATTGCATTGCAAGCTGAAACGCTCAAGCGAACTTTGCCAGAGGATTCGGATATGATTGCTCAGGCAGACTGGTACCTCAAGTGGTGTGAGGAGTACACTGAGGGCGAGATGTTCGCCCGGACAGTTCAGAGGTGGGATGCGGACATGGGTGAGACCCCAACGTTTTGGTTCACCAGCGATGAGGCCATGCAACGGGCACGCGAGTCTGTGTTCGAAGACGAAGCTTGATCACCGCTTGCCGCCCGAGAAGAACGAAAACCAGCGCCTCAACATCTCCATGAGGCTTTCTTTTCGAAAGTATTCACCTGTGTTTGGATCGTACCACGTACCGTCTCCTTGAGCAATTGGCCCATCATTCCGCTGCCGATGCATGCCGTAGCCCCTTTGATGCCTTGGTTGATGGAATCGATTGAACGCAGAATTCTCACGACGCGGTTTGTATCGACGATTGAACATCGTGGTGCCCCCCGTTCTGTGTCCACCCCTTCCTCGGGGCTTGTAGGTGCGTCGGCCTCTCGAAGAACCCATGGAAGTTGCTGATTCGATTGGGATTTAAATCCAATCTACGCAACGACCAATCTCATCAATATTTGAACACCTGTGCTCAATGGTGCAGGCATCAAAGGGATTGGTAGAACTTGTCGATGTCGACGAGCACATCGGGTTCGTGCGCGTATTGGTTTGACGGAACGGCGATCATTGCGGCGCCAGGAATTTTCTTGACGAGTTTCTCAATGTTTTCAAGACCGTGTAATTTGTCGGACTCTGCTGCGATTATTCCACAAGGAATGGAAATTGCCGAGAGATCATCTGGCAGTTCATAGCCGATTAAACTCCTTGCAGATAGGCGAACTCTGCCTGCATTTTGCGACAAGAGTGTTCGCTTATACCGAACCCGTTGACCTTCTTCCTTGACCTTCTTCTGGACCGCCCAAACGGCCATTTTAATGGTGAACCTCAAGAAAAACCTCGGCATCGGAGTTTTGATGAAAAAACGAGGCCAAAACGGCATTTTAAGATCGAGGTTAGGGGCAACAAAGAGTGAACTTTGGGCATCGATCATGCCTCGCTGCATGGCTTCGATAAGGATGGTAGAACCGAGCGATGAAGAGAACAAATCACAGGACCCCTCGATGTCGAAATGCTTCATCACCTGCATGAGGTCTTGGATAAAATCTTCCATTCGAAAGTCGGTAACGCGCTCCCTCTTTGTGAATCGAGCGCTTGCCTTCTCTCTTGTTTCAACGTAAATGATTGGTCGTCGGGTTGCCCATTCAGTCATCAATGGCCGCCACCCCTCAAACACAGAACCCCAACCTGGCACCATCATCAGTGGTCGAGCATCCTGCAATGCCTTGTTGTCAGGGGTCCAACGGAGGACACGGAGTGAAACATCGTTCGAAACACTTACCCATTCTTCCGAACAGGTCGACCCCGAAAGGTCGGGCGCACCTACCCAATGTTTGTCCATTGGATTTGAAAGGAGTGGCAATGCCGGATAAGCGTTTAGCCGGCATAGTGGATTTAGCGCACGGTTGCGACACTGTCTTGTGAGGTGGAGGAGTGCAGAGGGCAGGATTCGAACCTGCGAACTCATAGAGACTGGGACCTCATCCCAGCGCCGTTGACCAAGCTTGGCAACCCCTGCTTCGCCCAGCCCTCACAGCGCGCGTATATCAAGAACGCGACACGAAGATTTCACAGACCCGTCAAGCATTCATTCTTCGACAAAAACGGCTATTTCATCCAAAGACTTTCTGTGAATATCCGGTACCCTTGCTCCATCTGCAGGATATCCAACAGGCATCACCAGCATGGCTTCTTCATGTGCAGGCCGGCTAAGCAATTCACCAAGGAACTTCATCGGAGATGGCGTATGCGTGAGGGTGACAAGCCCCATTCTGTGAATTGCATTGATGAAAAGGCCAGCGGCAATGCCACAAGATTCGGTAGCGTAGTACGTCGGCCCCCATTCCCCATTTTCCCTCATTCTTTTTTTCTGCTTGAACAAAACAACGACCCAAGGGGCGTCGGTGAGGTGGGCCTTCACCGCATCAGTGCCAAGGGGGGCGAGGACTTCAGCCCATGCTTCTGGCATTCGCCGATCGTATGTCACGCGCTCTTCTTCCTCAGCAGCATTTCGGATTTTTCGTTTTAGTTCTTGGTTTGAAACAGCCACCCACGTCCATGGTTGTAAATGCGCCCCGTTAGGGGCCGTACCGCCCGAAAGAATGCCCCATTCAATGAGCGACCGATCCACTGGTTTCGATGAAAAATGCCTTGTAGTGCGCCGGGCTTTATTCTCGTGATACGCAAGTTTTGCGATGTGCAGCATGTCGCCTTCAGAGGTTTCAGACCATTCGAGAGCAACGAACCCTTCGCCATCCATGCTAAGGCCAGGGGCGAATCCCTAACAGTGCTTTTCGTTCAAGGTCAGTTGCTTGGCATGCGGCCGCGCATCCGCAGCCACGATTCACTGCCAAACATCAAGGCGTACATGGCAGCCAGCCAGAGCGTCGGCCTACCCCATTCGTCAATGGCAAATTGTTCCGGGCCAACGTCTTGACCAAAGGCGAGGAGCACACATAACCAAGCCAAAGTGAGCCCGTGTAATGCCCAGCGGACACTGGACATGATTTGTGACGAATTGGCTTTCATTTCCGTGATCTCAACCTCGGTGAGAAGGGCCGTAACACCGCGCAATTTGTCGAGCGCTGACCCCCCGTTCCACCGGATTCGCCCCAATCTAAATCGACTGAAAATCTCAATTCCTGTGAACATGGTCACCCACACAACAACGACCTCGAGAAACGGCTCTGCACCGCGCAAATCCAATTCCCATCGGACAGACCATAACAGCAAACCCCACAGCCATAACACCAGCACCATCTGGAATGTTCTGGCAAACCGAGTGATTCTGTGGAGCAATTCTGCGTCATGGGAGAGCAACATTTCAAGCGCAATGACCAGGCAAGTGGTGCCCGACAACCCAACGCTCACCAGCAGCCACCACCAATCCAAATCACCGTCTCGCCAAGCGAGCATGAGGGCGACCATCGTCCAAGCTAGAGCCACAACTGAAGCAACATTGGCCGTAGCCTGCATGGTGTAGAGCGGATCCCGCCCGTCTTTGAGCACCGCAAACCCACCCATCAATCGGGTTTCAAAAGCCGAGTCATCAACGAGGCCGTGCGCAGCCGCCGTCATCCCTCCAACGGCCTTGATTCGGGCATTGCCAACGACAGATTGAGCCTCACCTTGTGCCCATTGCTGATCCAAGCCCCCGGCGTTCCACGAAGACCCTCTGCTGGCAGCGTGAGCAGCCCCAGCGCCGCGTGACTTCGTGTTTCCGGATGAGCGAGTTTTAGCCCAGGCCCGAATTTCTTCAGAAATCACAGACTCCACTTGATCTTCATTGAGTGGTGCGCCGTGATCGGTGTACAACCATCTGCATTGAATCGGCACAGGAGCAGGATCTACGTCGGGGGCAACCATTTGGAACTGACCCGGGCCTAAGGTCGGCAATTGAGCAACCAGGTCCTGATCACCACCGCTTTCCTTCAACAAGTGACGGACCTTTTCGACGTCTTGCGGTTGGGTAAAACGTCCAATGAAAGTGGTGTTGGCTTGGGCGAGGATTTTGTAATCCACATCGCTGACGTTTTGCGTAGCAAGCACACAAGCCACACCGTATTTCCGGGCCTGCTTGAAGATGAGTTTGATCAAGTCTTTCGCCGGAGGATTTCGCGGATGAGGGGGTAAGTAAGGTGCCACTTCGTCCATGAAGAACAGAAGTTTGAGTTCACCTTCTGCAGGTTGCTGCGTGAGCATCCAGTCGTACAATTCCCTCGATAACTCTTGAACAAAATATTGCTTTTGGGCCTCATCTTGAATGGTGTTGAGGTAAACGATGTTCAAAGGGATTTTTCCCGGGATCGCAGGTTCTACGAAGGAATCAATGTCGATGGGTACGCCATTGGAAAAGAGCAGTTGGTTCACGCCAGAGGAATAAGCTGACAATCTGCGAGCCAAGTCATTTCTGGTTGTTTTTGGCAACCGTTCTTCAAAGTCGGTGAGTCGGTGTTCAAGCATCACTTCGTCCCATGAAGGAACGTCGGGCTTTTCTTCACCCTCTTCCACCTCATAGAAACACTCGGGATACAACTGGCGTGTGAATTCTTGATTTGGTTCCCGAACGACACGTGCCAGCCCTTGGAAATCGCTGACATCAAGCCCGTGCTTTGTGCCCTCGACAAGCACCTCATAGAGGAACGGCTTGACGATTTTTCCTTGGGCCTTTTCGACATCATACCCGGCAAGACTGGTGAATCCTGCCGCAACCATGTCCCATGCTGTAATCGCCTCCTCGGCATCCAGGTTAGCAGGTGGTGTGCGAAAGGGGTCGATGCACAAAGGCAATCCCTTGGAGCGCAAGGGGGTCCAAATCCGGACCTCACACAGGTCCATGAGTTTCTTTGCCCGAGCGACATCCCCCCCGGCAGCCTCCAATTCTGCTGGTTCAATCCCAAGTGCCAATCTAGCAAGATCGCCTTGAGGGTCGATGATGAGCGAAGGAATTTTGGCGAGCGCCGCTTCTTCAATGAGCGCCTTTGCCATAACTGTTTTTCCAGATCCTGTGGAGCCAAGCATGGCAGCGTGACGGGCGAGAACCATTGACTTGATGTCGATTGGTTCTCCAGTGTCTCTTCGGTTACCAAGGAACATGCCCTTTGGTTTGTAGCGCTTCTGTTTGACGCTCTTTTGCTCAGTTGCGGGCGTCTCAATCGAATCGGGGGTGAGAATTTCGTTTACAAGTGCGGCGAGGTTTGGCTCGTCCGCCTCTGAGGTGCCCGTTGAGACCCCCTCTTCCTCAGACACCATGGCGGGCCAAGGGTGGAGGGGGTCTTGAAGACCGCGACCGCCAAGGTGGCAAAGAAGCAGACTCAAGGGGGTCGGGTGATTCGCCGTCTCATGGAGCGCATCCCGACAGGCCGCCCCTCGTGGAACAGTGCCATGAGGTCCGCAGCGGTCGAGGTATTAGACTCGAAACAATGGGTCAAAGGGCCAAAAGGGAAAGCCTTTGGTGAAGCCTTCGCCAAGCATTCAGGGTCGCTCAAAGCACACCCTTGCCAAAACGGATCATCCTCGCTATGGGCGGCTCTCCGAATCGCTGGCATTGGGCCAGGCGATGAGGTCATTGTTCCCTCATACACGTTTATCTCAACAGCAACCTGCATCGAACTGGTTGGAGCGACAACCGTTTTTGTCGACGTTGAACCTGACTACTTTTGCCTCGATTTAGATTGTGTCCGTCAGGCGATTACACCCTCAACCAGGGCCGTAATTGGCGTGCATCTGTTTGGCCAACCCTACGCACCAGAGCTGATTGAATTGTGTCAAAACAAGGGACTTGTCCTGATTGAGGACGCTGCACAGGCCCACGGCGCATCACAAACCATGCCCAACGGCACGGTTCGTAATGCTGGGTCTATGGGCGACATCGGTTGCTTCTCCTTTTTTCCCTCAAAAAATATGGCGGTGGGCGGCGAAGGTGGCATGTTAACCACCACGCAACCAAGATTCTCTGAGAAAATCTCAGGCATCACAAACCACGGTCGATCTCCAAATCTTGAGGCAATGGAACTTGGTAGCAACCTGCGCATGTCCGAAGTCTCGGCCGCTATCGGAATTGTTCAATTGGAACATCTTGATGTCTGGGTTGAGCGAAGGAACGCTATCGCAACAACCTACACTGAGGCCTTAGAAGGACACGCCTACCTCTCAGCGCCAACTGTTCGTCCTGGTGCTTTTCACGCATGGCATCAATATTGTATTCAAACCGCACATGCAGCAGAATTTGTCGCCCACATGGACAGTCATCTGATCGATGCAAGGCGATACTATACCACTCCAATTCATTGCCAAAAAGTGTTCGAAAATCACCCTCAATACCGCTCCACTTTACCGGTCACTGATGAATTGGGTCGCACATTGGTCGCCATCCCAGTTATGCACGAATTGGAGGAGACGGAAATCGAACGGGTCCTTGCCGCTCTTGCAGCATTCAGTCCCGAGTGAACTGTGATGCCCGGTGCGCCAAGGATGCATTCGACCATCCGTGATTGCCGGTCAGCTCAACACCCACCCATGGAGGAATGCGAACTGGAGTGTTTTCAGAGGGCAACTCGACTTCGGCCAAAATGAGGTTAGCAAGCCCACCTTCGAACTCATCCACCTCCCAAAGAAACCCATCTTCCGACCGCCATTCAAATCGTTGTTTTTCAACAAACAGCGGGTCATTTTCTGCGATAAGTGATTCTGCGATTGAGCGCTCAACTTCCCATTCAAGTTCAACAGCAGTGGCGTATGTTCGCCTTCCCTTGAGCGTCACTGTCGTTTGCTCGCCCCTAAACCGAACCCGAACGGTCCAATCCGATTCGTCGGAATACAACTTCAGTTGCTCTTGACTAAGCCGAACAATCCTTGACTTTCCATTGAAGATCAACCACTCGCCGTCGAGCGTCACCAGCGATGAATCAAGGTAATATTGGGTGATTTTTGTGCAACGAGCACCAACCCGCCAGGGTTTTTCATCATGCAAATTAACGAAAAAACGTCGTTCGATTTCAAGGTGTTCGTCCATGTGACTCCTCCACCATACATCCTCCGCAATGCGCCTGCGGTCTTAGTGTCATCGAATTTTCATCGAACGTACACAGTCAAAGAAACGATCCCCATGGAAACTCACTGTGCAAGGCGTTGACACCATCGCCCCAAACCAAGACCTCTAACAAAGTAAAATCAACTTACCAATTTCTTCATAGCCGAGGGTTCTGTAGTATTGGTATGAAAGAACACAAGACGCTGGCGCTCGCCATGATTTCCTTGTTCCTGTTTTCCGGATGCTTGGGCGCAGTCGAACCTGGTGTGGAAGTCCCATCGGTTGAGTTGCCAGAAGATTGGTCGACGACGGTTCAACGTACGGTCTCGAATCCACAACTAAGCCAATTTTCTGATTGCGATGAACTTGAGCGAACCCTCAAATTGTCAATCGAGGAAGAAGCTAGAACTCAAATTCTCCAAGCCATTGAGGAGCAGTACTCCTACGGCGGCATCTGGATGGAAGACGACATGGCTATGGCAGAATCTGCAGATGGCGTTACAGGAGCATCCAGTCAACCCACACAAACCCGCCGTGTTGAAGGAAGTGATTTTTCCGGAACGAACAACCAGGAACAAGGCGTCGATGAGGCAGATTTTGTCAAAACTGACGGCTACAATATCTACTTCATCAATGGACGTAATCTCGTCATCTTTAGCGTTCCTGAATTTGGTGAATTAAACCTTCTTTCAACCACCAGCATCCAAGGCAACCCGACAGCGATGATGCTCGATGGCGACCGCCTCGTTGTGATCTCTTCAGTCTCGACGTGGACCATTGCCAGCAACGACCCATTGTCCGAGGAACTCGGATGGGATGATAGCAACGTCTGGCGGACCAACTCACTGACCAAGTTCACGGTGCTCGACATCACCAACCGCTCTTCTCCAGAAACGGCCAAAGAGTTGTTCATCGAAGGCAATTACATGACGGCACGTGAAGCGAATGGAACGGTGCGCACTGTTACCCACGCATGGATGAACATTCCAGGGCTACAGACTTGGCTTGACCTCCCTTCAGGGTATTGGCAATTGGATTACGACGACCCACTCCGCCTCGAAATCCGGGAAAAAGTCGGCTACCAAACCATTCTTGACAACCAAGCAGTCCTTTCTCGATTGGCCTTAGTGGACTTGCTGCCGAAGGTGTATGAGCGGGTCGATGGACGCCTTAGTGTTCACACCATGGATCATGAAGCATGCAGGGATTTCGTGGCGCCAAGCGACGGATTAAACCGCGGTTTCAACAGCATTTTCACCTTTAGTCTAGCCGATGAAGCGTTTGATTTCGAGGCTGATCATATCGTTGGCAACTATCCAATGGTCTATGCCTCACAAGACGTGCTCGTCTTGACGGAAAACGCATGGGACTTGTGGTGGTTCTGGGGCAATGACAACATGAATGCGGCAACCAACATCCACACGTTCGACATCTCAAATCCAAACGACACGGTGTACACTGGGTCTGGGCGAGTCAACGGCACGATCCTCAATCAATTTTCAATATCTGAGCATGAAGGCGTGCTGCGTGTTGCAACAACCTCTGGGCAATGGGCTCGATGGTGGATGGAAAATCCTGAACCGATGAGCTCAAGCGTTGTCACATTCGTTCGCGGCATCGACGTTGAGACAGACCAACAGATCTTGTTAGAAGTTGGACGCGTTGACAACATCGCCCCCGAAGAACGAATTTGGAGCGCACGATTTGATGGAGACCGATGCTACCTCGTAACGTTCCGCCAAATCGATCCACTATGGGTCATTGACATGTCAGACGAAACCAATCCAACCATTCTTGGCGAACTCGAAATCCCCGGAGTTTCGACATACATTCATCCACTGTCAAGAGATCACCTCCTCACCATTGGCCTTGGTCCTGGCGAGGACGGGTTGGGACTTGATTGGTCGAACACCCGACTTTCTCTGTTTAACATCACAGACCCCACCGCGCCCGCCGTGGATGCTGTGATGTCCCTTGCCCCCGTGGTAAATCCAGAGGAGCCAGGCTGGACTTGGTCGTCCTCAGAAGCTTCCTACGAGCACAAAGCGTTCCAATATTGGGCGCCTAAAGGCATGCTTGCGGTTCCACTTTCAACCTACAAGTACAACTCTTGGTACAACGATGATGGCTATTATTCGTACAGTTATGAATTTGTCAGCAAACTCATCATCGTGAATATTTCAGAGGAAACGGGATCAATGGCAGTACACGGCGAAGTCAATCATTCTAGTTTTTACAACGATGAGGAAGGTTCGTATTACTACGGAAACAGCAACATCCGCCGGTCAATTTTCATGGGGGACTTCATCTATGCCATTTCCTCAGAAGGCGTTACAGCAACCAACCTCACCACCATGGAAGAAAGCGCTTCAATTGAACTCGTCTTCGAAGAACAATGCTATTCTTGTGATGCTGCGGTTGCCTCTACCACCAGCGATGAGGAAACGAGAACAGAAGAGTCAAGCGATGGCGAAGACGCCCCAGAACGAAGTTGAGAGGGAAATCGATGGACACTACAGTTGCTGTCGTCGGGTGCGGACGCTGGGGGACAGTTCACCTCAACAACCTCCTGGAAATGAAGCGAATTGGCCTTATTGGCCGCGTTGTTGCTTGCGACCTATCTAAGAAAACAACCCAACCCTTTCTCGACTCTGATGCCCAATACAGCACATGGCAAGCCATGTGCCAGAGCGAAAAACTCGATTTGATCGTACTTGCAACACCCAACAACACCCATTACTCGCTCGGAATGGCCCTTTTGGCCGAAGGCATCAGGACGCTCATCGAAAAGCCATTTGCCCCTACTTCTGAAGAAGCCGCCAATCTAATACAACAGGCAAAAACCAATGAAACAGTCGTTTTCTCTGGCCACCTCCTCCGGCACCATCCCGGAGTGATTCGCATGTCACAAATCCTCTTGGAAGATCAAATTGGCAACCCGACCTCAATTCTCTATCGAAGAACCAGCCTAAGGGAAAAACCCCAATCAATGAACCTGCTCGACGGCCTTGCCTCACACGGCGTTGACTTGTTGGCCTACTTTTTTCCTCATCGTTTTGATTTTTCAGCCTCCACAGATTTGCAATCCTCTCTCCTGAAGGCGAAGTCAACCCTCCTCAAATTCAGAACCCGCCCTTCCAGAAACGAGCCTCGTGTCACTGGACGAATTGAGGTTGGATGGGGGGCCACACAAGAGCGCAGAGACATTCATATCAAAGGCGATAAAGGGGCTATATCTCTGGATTTTGGACAACACGAACACCTTCAAATGAACGGTATCAACATCCAACTTGAATCTTCATCAAACCCTCTTTTGGCCCAGATTCTAGCAAGCCTTGCCTGCGATAAAATGACACCGAAACAGGAATCCGACATCCTCTCCACTGTAGTGAATATGGGACAAGTGAAGACCCACGCGACTCACCAAAGTTGAACTCCTCCATTGCGAGTATTCAAAAATTAAACCCGCTTGGAAGAACACATGGGCCTCCCATATTCGACAATTCAGCGCATGTTTGCAGGCACCGTCGTTGCAACCCTGCTCACGTGGTTTTTCCAAGACAGTTACACAGAAGCAGCGTATGTGTTCATCGCTTTAATGGCCCTTGTCGGCATCGTGTGGGTGTTATCGGAGCGTGAAATGACATTCCACCACATGGGGCTCAATGCATCCGGAATCTTGACCCTTCTGTCGTTCATAGGATCGATTGCTTTGTTCGCAGAAGTAAGCATTCGGGTTTGGGATTTCCCGACCACTGGCTCCTATGTTCTCTCGCTCTTTTTCGTCGGTTCATTTTGGTGGACCGGGGCTTTGATTCAGCCACGAAACAACTGAACCTCCAAACAGGACCTATTTGATGCACCAACGTGCGAAGGGTGAAAGGCCGTGGGTGCCAACCATGGTCGATTGATATGGCGAAATACGGCGACCATCCGACCCTGCCCACGCGCCTCGAGGACTTATTGCTGGACGACGTCCACACTGTCTTCATCAAGGCAGATTGCCCTCCAAGGGTCAAAAGGGGCTCAATCGGGCAACTCAAACTCGTCGAAATCGAAGATGCCGACGACGGCAATTGGGACACCCTACGGATGGAATCGTTACAAGAAGAACTGGTCGACCTTGTTGAACAAAACCGCGGTCGGAGCGACTGTTTTCTTGAGATTGACCGAAAAGGTTGCCAGGTGATTCAACTTGGAGATCTGAGAATCTCATGCGCTTGGCCTCCGTTTGCAGATGCGAGAGAAATCACCATTGTTCGCCCAGTTGCCAAACTTTCTCTCGACGAATATGAACTGGATCAACGCCTCATCGACCGCCTCGCCGATCATCACCGCGGGGTCTTCATCTGTGGCCGGCCCGGCTCAGGAAAAACCACCTTGGCCCAAGCCATCGCAGAATACCTCGACACCGACGTCGGAGCCATGGTCAAAACCATGGAAGCTCCCCGAGATTTGCAACTCGCCGATCGAATTACGCAATACGCTCCATTGGAAGGGGACTTGGAAAAGACAGCAGAAATCATCTTCCTCGTCCGCCCCGATTTCGTCATTTTTGATGAAGTACGGCGCGCCCGGGATTTCGAAATCTTCGCTGATGTTCGGCTTGCTGGTGTTGGTTTGTTGGGAGTGACCCACGCCAACTCTGCTCTCGAGGCCATTCAGCGACTGATAGGCAAAGTTGAATTGGGCCTTGTCAGTCAAGTTCTGGACACCATCATTCACGTCGAGGCTGGACAGATTGAGCAAGTCATGGAACTCCGGATGACGGTTAAACCACCCACTGGAATGCAGGAAGAACTCGCACGCCCGGTGATCGAAGTTGTCGAATTCCCGAGTGGAAAAATCACGCATGAAATGTTCGCCTTCGGCTCTGAAATTGCCGTAGTGCCGGTCGAAGGACGAAAAGTTGGGGCGCTTTCACCAATGAAAACCCTAGCCCGCGATCAACTTGTTCACATCATCCAACAATGGGTTGGCGTGGAGTGCAGGGTCCAGTTCAAAGGCGAAAGCAGTGCCACGGTTTACGCACCACAAAATATGATTTCAACCTTGATTGGCAAGGGCGGGGAAAATGTTCGACAACTCCAGGATGAACTCGGAGGGATGCAGCTCAACATCGAGTCATTCGAAGACATGCCCGAGTCAATGGGGGCTCCATCAAATCCCCACTGGCGCGATGTTTCGGATCGCCGAAGCAAAGGGAGCCGTGCATGGGAACATAACGCCCGAGGCACAAAACCTCGTAAAAACAAAGCAAAGAAGAATCGGCGATGATTCAATTCGCGGCACTGTGGCTTCAAAATACCAATCTACAACCTAGCCTAAATGGAAAATATAGGGCCTCTTATTAAATATAAGGAATTTTCAATTTGGCACATGACCGCTGAGGAAAACGCCGCGTCAAGCGACGGCAGAGCCCTAGTCAAATTCCTTCTGGAAAACCGCATGATGATGAGCTACATGTCCATTCTCATGATCATCTACGCAGTGTGGGCTACAATCGAAGTCCTGACCAACGCTTCAGGCGCAACATGGTGGCCCCCAGAAACCGGCATTCCAGCCTCCGAACTCTACAACAATCCAGAAAGTGTACAGAACATCAACAACGGATGGGTCATTGGCCTTGGGGCCGTGTTTGGCACCGTTGGAACCATGATTCAGTACTTCTACCGAGCAGCACCTTATGTTGATGCTTCAATGCAAGCAACCGCTGCACTCATCATCTCCGCTGTCAAGGAAGATGAAATTCAAGAATCCGCTGAAAAGATGGCAAAGGAAATGGTTGCCGCTGAGAAAGAAGAGGCGGAAGCAGAAGCTCAAGCCCAAGCAGAGGTGGAAGCCGATGGTGAAGCTGACGCTGATGCCGATTCAGCTGAAGAATCCGGAGAAACAAACGACGAAACCGCTGATGCGTCGGAAGAAGAAGGACAGCGACAGAAATTCTGAGGTGATAATATGTGGGAACATCGATCTGTATCAAACAAAACTTATGCTGAAACCAAACAAATGCGACCAAGTGAAACATACGTCCGGCTAATGGACGTTGTCGAAGAGGCTGTGTCAAAGGCACAAGTCGACGAATTCGATCACGAAGCATTCCTGAAGTACGTCCCTCGGCGCGGCCCTTGGGAAGAACTTCCTGCCTCTGACAGTTCGAAGGCAGACCCACGGGTCCGTTACATCGGCCCAGCACGTGCTCGGTTGCTTAACACAAATCTCATCCTTGGATCTTCGTGGATTGAATCCGAACGGTTCAAGTTTGAGCGACGAATCACCAACGTGGCAGAATTCCTCAAACAAAAGACCATCATTAATGCAAATATGTGGACTCCAAAACAACTCTCGACCACACAGACCCTGTTCTTCTGCTCCACTGGAGACGAAGAGCGCATGGGTGGATCGTTCCTCACCGGAGACGGGCCAGGCGTCGACCACCCCTTCCTTGGTGCGCCAGAAGGCGAAGAGCCTGAGTGGGAGCCAATTCTGTGGGGACTCGGCCATCGAGGCGTTGTCCCTGATTCAGACCCCCTCGACACCTGTTTCTACCCCTCACTAATGCACCGTGGCGTTTCGTTCAACAACCGTCTTGGTTGGACTCGCTACTCCCCTGCTGGTTTCGGCAAAGATGCAAGCGGGTACATCATGACTCGGCCTGGCACATGGATTTGGCCTGCAGTCAATGGAAACCGAGAGTCGCCAACAGCGTTCAACCTGCTCGTGAACCTCCCAGATCGCCGCCTCTCGTTCGGTGAAGAAGGCATCACAGATGTGTTCATGACAACCGGCAAGACCTCGCTTTACAGCCTCATGGGCATGATGAGTTCCTCGACCGTGCGACAAATGTTCGGCGCAGGTTCAGAAATGGTCCCATTGGAATTCCACTGCATTGAACCCGGGCTCGATGAATGGATTGCAAGCGCAAGTGATGAAGACAAGTACTCCCGTCTTTTCGAAGTGTGTGCATCCATTGGCTACATGCTCACCGATCCTTGGATTGGCGGCCTTGGCGGCGGCGCAAAACGCCGGCGTATGCTGATGTACCCACGCGACCAAGGAAACTTGTTGACCTGCGTGAACGCAAGCCAAGTTGCCGATCACGCCCTCAAATCAAACTACGAGGCAACCGTGTTCACCAAACTCGACCAAGCTGATTTCATGAACCGCGTCACCCGCCGATTCAAGGCGTACGCAGACCTCGTGGCAGCTAGCGATGTCGCTCAAGGATCCCGTTGGATCAGCCAAGCCGACTTCCATGATGGTGAAAAGAAGCAAGTTGGACCAAACGTCCACTCGATTCTTTCCGTTCGTGGCTACGATGTGATGAGCATGGATGAGTACATCCAAACGTTCAACGACATTTCTGCTGCTCCTGACCGATTAATGCGCCGGTGCATCCAGTCAATCGCAACGAACGCTCTGAAGACAGTTTACCCGCTTGCAGCACTAGGTGAAACTGGAGATGCTGCACCATACTCGCACATCTTCGCTTCGCGAGATGACAACCCACTTGTGTACTACACAGACATCCGATTCTTGGTTCCAACCTCGATCGACAAACTCCGGAACATTACCGGATCCCGCGGCGCTGACCGTGGACGAATGCGAGAGGCCTACACCGCACTTACGAACGCGGACCCAATGACCAGTCTTTCAATCCAAGACATCTGCTTGCCATTCTTGGCAGACTTGGGTGAAGAGTCTTGGCAGACAGGAACCGGTCTTAATGAAAATGAAATCATTGTCGAAGTGACCATGGCCGTCAACCCTGCTCGAGTGTGGAAAGCCATTCTTGAACCAACCGTCAAGGAAGTGTTCGACCTACCAAAGGGCACCCAAGGAACCGCGGCTAACTTATGGGGTGACATCTTCATGGAAAACGAGACCCTTCACGCCAAGATGGAACGAGACGGCCTCGGCCACTATCTTCGCTTGCTCAAGCTAGCCTACCACTGGGCCAACGACGAAGCTAGGAAAATCCACGGACTCAAGAAGTGATTGGGCTTCACCATCTAAGGAGACATTGATGTGTCAGCCAGTCTCAATCTCACTGAAGTGCTGTCTTCCCTACAAGACGCCATGACGAAGGAAGGGAGCATATCCTCCGAACACAGATCGTTTTACACAACCTTCCGTGGCCAAATCGATGCGCACCCCGGGACATTCATCCCGACAGACATACAGATTTTGATGGAAAACGCCCGCCGAGAAATGGCTGGCGAAATCTCAGATGAGGAATATGACGGATTTGTAGAGGCCGTTCTTTCAAAAATCGGCATTAAGGAACGCCTTGAAATTAAAGCAAAGGAAGAAGCAGACACGCGGTCCAAAGAAGAAATCGCTGCAATGGTCAAACAAGCAGAAGAAGATGCAAGAGCCAAGGTTCAAGCCGAATTTAGGCTCAAAGCCGAGGCGGAAGCTGCAGCAAACAACTCCGCTACGCCCGAGCCAGCGCCTGTTACGACCCCCGAAGATGTCGAAGCGATGGTGAAAGAAAAGGCAGAAAAGGCAGCCGAGGAAGCGAGAAAACTTGCAGAACAAGCCGAAATGGATGCCCAAGAACAACTTCGAAAGCAGGAACATGAGAATGCGATGGCAGAAATTGAATCCGCCCGAAAGGCTGCTGAAGACGAAATTGCCAAACTCAAGGCAGAGACAGAAGCACAAATTGCGGCTGTCGAAACTGAGCGAATTCGGGCGCAGGAAGAAGCAGCAGCCCGCGCCGCCGAGGACGAGGCTCGTCGCTTAGCAGCGGCCGAACTTGAGCAGGCAAAGAAGCAGGCAGAACAAGAACTTGAAGCAGCGCGAAATGAGGCAGAACAAGCCCAGAAAGCCCTTGCCGAAGAAGCCGAACGCCTCCGCGTAGATCAGGAGGCTGCAGCCCGTGCGGCAGAAGACGATGCAAGGCGAGCAGCTGAAGCTGAACTAGAGCAAGCAAGGGTGCAGGCACAAGCCGAATTAGAGCAAGCAAAGATACAGGCACAAGCCGAATTAGAGCAAGCAAAAATGCAGGCAGAAGCAGATCTCGAAGCAGCCCGCCTTGAGGCACAACAAGCAAAGATGCAGGCAGAAGCCGAAGCAGAAACTCTCCGTGAGCAAGAAGCGGCAGAAGCCGAACGTCTTCGTGCCGAAGAAGAGGCGGCAGCGGCTGAACCGGTGGATAAGGAACTACCAGAACTCCCTCCACTCGATGGCTCAGCCCCACTCCCCCCCGTTCAAGAGACATCTGGGATCAATATCCCAGTTGTTTTAGCCGCCACTGGCGGGGCACTCGGACTCTGTGCAGCCGCCTTTTTCTTCATTCTTTGAATTGCATAATTTCTTTTCAAGAGAAAGGGTTCATCTATGCGCTTCACAGCCCACTGAAACGATGGCTCAACCTAACGATGGCTCCGGACGTGCCCCTGTGGCCATCGTCCGCCCAACCACCTCGGTCACGAGCGGGGTCGCAGTCACTCAGAAATTGGTCAGCGCAGCCGTTGCGTTTGGCGACCTCCTTCGAGGCACTTTCGGCCCAAATGGTCTCGACAAAATGATGTATAAGACCAACGGCCAAACAGCGGTAACCAACGATGGGGCCAAGATTGTAGCAGAACTCCTTGTGAAGCACCCAGCTGCCAAAGCATTTGTTCAACTCGCCGAATCTCAAGAAAACGCATGCGGCGATGGCGTAACAGGGTGCATTATTGTTGCAAGTGAACTGATGCGAGAAGCAGGCCGTCTTCTGGAGAAAGGACTCCATCCTCTCGTGCTTGTCGAAGGCTACCAGCGTGCGTTGCAAACCACTCTAGACATGCTCGATGATCGAGTCGTTCGCATTCAAGCCACCGACAACGAACGACTTCTCGACGTCGCTCGGACTGCAATGATGGGGACAACCGCAGAGTCAGGAAGCGACCATCTTGCTCAATGCGTCGTCACCGCTGCTCAAACAGTAGCAACTGAGCGCAACGGCAACCTCCACGTTCGGACCGAGGACGTCAGAATGGCGAAGCGGGGCGTTGGGGGTATTGCTGATAGCCGATTGGTATCAGGACTCATTCTTGAACGCCGTTTGGACCTCGATCGTCTTCCCCGCCACCTCAATGGAGGCAAAGTGGCGGTACTTTCCTGCCCACTCGAAATTGAATCGTCATCCCGAGAGGCCGAGATTGAAGTTACATCCCCAGACCAGTGGGTTGCCTTCATGGATGCAGAAGACGCCCAACTCGAGGCCAAAGCAAAAGCCATACTCGACAGCGGCGCCAATTTGGTGTTCAGTGCAGAAGGGATTGACGCCCGTGTCCTCCATCGCTGCGTCGACAAAGGCGTGTTCGCTCTCGGGGGCTTGGAGCGTTCGGGTGCCGAAGACATCGCAGCAGCGACAGGTGCTCAGATGATCGACCATCTTGATTCCCTTGACGAATCCGCTTTAGGTTCCTTTGAATCAATGAACATCGAAACGCTCGAAGGAGACGATTCTCGAAGGGAGCGAATGCACATCGATGCTGGAACCAAGGCAGGCCTCGCCACCATCGATGTAGGTGGGGGCGATGGTGTTGCCAGCGAAGAAGTCATTCGCGGCCTCTACGATGCTCTTTGTTCGGTGACCAGCGCAATGGAAACCGGCGAAGTTCTCCTTGGTGGCGGAAGTCTGCACATGGCGGCAAGTCTTGCCATTAAAGAAGCAGCAGAAGCCCAAGGTGGACGGGAGCGATTGGCCATGGAAGCCTTCGCTCGGGCACTGGAGTCCATCCCCGCCTCACTTGCGACAAATGCTGGCCATGACCACCTCGACACGCTCCTCACCCTACGATCTCTTCACAGGGATGGAGCAACGAACAGCGGCGTCCAACAATCTGGACATGCCGGACCAATCGAGTCGGCATTGTCGAGCGCTGAAACCCTCGCCCATGCGATTGAGGCAGCCTGTGAAACAGCATGCGGCCTCCTCAGGGTCGATCAAGTGATCTCAGCCCGCGGGGATTGATGCGAAAGGAATCCCCATTCAACGGGGTCGTTAGGTTCAATATCATCGGACCAATGCATTCGATAACGGGTATCTCTGATGAGCACATCCGTTTCCCTCCAACCCCGGGCCCTCCTGAGTGTCTACGACAAAACTGGCATTGTTGAATTTGCATCAGCACTCGTAGAACTCGGCTTTGAAATCGCATCGACCGGTGGAACGGCCAAGAAACTTCGAGAAGCAGGCTTGAATGTCATCGGCGTTTCAGACGTGACCGGCCATCCGGAGATTTTTGACGGGCGAGTGAAGTCCCTTCATCCTGCTATCCATGGCCCACTTCTTGCCAGGCTCGAGACTGAAGCAGATCGAAAAGGCTTGCAAGAACTAGGTTATCCCCCGATACAAATTGTCGCATGCAATCTCTATCCCTTTTCAGATGCTGCTCGCCAAGAACCGGCACTTGACGACCTATCTTTGCTGGAAATGGTTGACATTGGCGGGCCAACTATGGTCCGTGCTTCGGCAAAGAATCACAAAAACGTCATCATCGCTTCCAATCCTGACCGATACGACTCGATCATTGCTGCGTTGAGGGCAGCTGGTGGTGCTAAAGGAGTCACAATGGATCTTCGCAGAGCACTCGCCCTCGAAGCGTTCGAACATACTGCAGCATACGATTCAGCCATCAGCGACGAACTCCACGCACGATGGGTTGGTCGGCCAGAGCACAGCGATATGCCAGCCGAACAAACATCCCGCCTACCTGATACACTCCTTGCATCAGCCCACAAGTCCCACAGCCTTCGGTATGGTGAAAACAGTCACCAAGCCGCAGCGCTTTACACCGACCCAAAGGCCATGGGGCTTCACACCACCCTCGTGACAGCCAAAGTCGAAGGGGAGAAACCGATGTCATACAACAATTATTCTGACGCAGACGCAACCTTGCGCTTATGCCGCGCCCTTTCAACCAACGAGTGGCCAAAAACCCCTCATGTTTGCATCATTGTCAAACACAACAACCCGTGTGGTGCCGCTTTGGGGGCAACTCAAGTCGAAGCGTACCAAGCTGCCTTGGCGAGCGACCCCGAATCTGCTTTTGGCTCCATTATTTGTTTTAATGAACCCCTTGAACCTGAAACAGCCCGAGCAATGGAACCTCTCTTCATCGAGGTCTTGATGGCTCCAGCGTATGATGCTGAAGCTAAATCGATCGTGATGGCAAAGAAAAACCGCCGCATCTTGACCATCGATTCTCCACGCAATCGTCTCGCACCGCTTGAACGAATCCTTGTCCGAAAGCCAATCGAAGGCGGATGGCTCGTCCAAACCGAAGAACCACCAGTCATCGATTGGGCAAAGGCCAAGGTTGCGACCGAAAAAGCCCCAACTGAAGAACAGATTGCGAGCATGAAATTCGCCGTACGGGTGTGTGAACAGGTCAAATCAAACGCCATCGTCATGGTGCAAGGTGTTGCTACAGTGGGCATCGGGCCCGGCCAGACCAGCCGTGTGGAGGCAGTAAAAATCGCAGCACGTCGAGCTGGAGATCGTGCTCAAGGGTGTGTTCTTGCCTCGGACGCCTTCTTCCCTTTCAAAGACGGATTGGAGCAGGCAGCCGATGCTGGTGCTGCTTCAATTGTCCAACCGGGCGGGTCAATTCGAGACCAGGAAGTCATCGATGCAGCAAACGAAAGAGGAATTTCGATGCTCTTCACCGGCCACCGTTTGTTCCGGCATTGATTTTTAACAAGGTTTCAAACCTATCAAGCCGGCCCTTTGAACATGGGCCATCTTTCAGACATCAATAAATCGTACTTTGCTCATCTGATTGGTGCTTGGAAAATGTCGTTTTGGTTTACTTTGGGTGCTTTGCGCTTAATCATCCATGGATTAATCCCTAACGTTGACATCAATGCGGGGCAAAACACCATCAATCGATATTTGCCGCCAAAGGATTAGGCAGTGGTGGGGACTTTCCAGCCCACCCACCAAACGCCAATGATGGCGACGATGAGAATTGTTGCCTGGCCGAAGCCAGGGTCTCCAGCTTTGGTGATTCCATAGATTGACGCGCCAGAAACCAAACAGATGATGGCGCTGATGATCATCTTTGAGTGGAATGGCAGCGCCTTTCCTGACCGATAATATTCGAGGATCACTGGTCCAAACAATCGATTCGTAAGCAGCCATTTGAACAACTTTTGGCTTGAACGCGCATAGCAAAACGCAGCCCCAACAAGCCAAGAAGTGGTTGGCCAACCCGGCACGACGAGGCCTATGACGGCAAAGACAACAGCCAAAGAGCCCAGCACAATCCATACGCCACGGACGAGCGGATTGCGCGAAGGTTTGTGTTCAGTCAACACCCTGTTGACAACATCTTCATCGCTTTCATGAAGTCCTGACAACGCCTCATAGTGTTCGGAAGGTGGATGATTTTCCGGGCTCGAACCCCCCAACTCACCCATGGAACTCAGTTATGCTAAGGTGCGTATATCAAAAAGTAATGGGCGCACTTCCGAAGCGCTCAAGGATATGTGGTACTACCCCGAAGCATGGTGCCACCCACTCTTCCTCTGCGAGCCGGGAGCGGCACATCACCAATACGATGTGCCATTTTGATATCTGGTTCAGGCTCTGGCATGGAAGCAATGATTCGTCATCAAAAAGGAAGCGTTGCATGTGGTCACACCACCGTTGTTGTGATTTCTGACCGGCCCGATGTCCAGGGCCTAAAACGGGCTCATGAATTGGGTGTAGAATCGATTTGCATCCCTCTGCCCTCCATTGAAGATCCTAACAACCGCAGGGTTGCGCATGAAAAACAGATTCAAGAAATTCTGAATGAGCGCGACGTTGAACTCGTCCTTCTAAGTGGATACATGAGGTTGTTAACGCCATGGTTGATTGAGCGATGGGCTCCAAATTTGCTCAACATCCACCCCTCGCTCCTCCCTGCTTTCCCGGGTGCACATGCCCACCGAGATGTGTTGGCCTCAAATGTTCATGTCACAGGGTGCACCGTTCATCGGGTGGACGAAGGCATGGATACCGGTGAAATTTTGGGCCAAAGCCGCGTCCCCGTGTTCCCAGATGACAATCAGACATCTCTTTCTCAGCGGGTAAAAATCACTGAACACGCCCTCTATCCAAAGATTGTAGATCGTCTCGTCACGATGATTCAACCCGAGGAGAATTGAAATTTTCCATTTGTCCTGCAAGTTCTCCTAAATCCAATGAGGGTAGAGTGGAAAACATTGAACTGATCGACGATTGGTCCTTGATGATAAATCCCTCTGGGCATGAACTGAGCAAGGGTTGACGCCGGCCACTAAGGTCGATTGGCACCCCGCCTGCAGAGTCCAATAAAACCCTCATCCCGCTAGCTTCTAATGAAAAAGCATCACATGGAATCAGTTGAATTCTCCCGCTGACCTGGCCCATGGCCCATGCGAGCACATCCATCAACGAACGAACGCCAATAGGGTCTGGCCAAACTTCTCCCTGAAACAAATGGCTTCGTCCTACGGCTCCGCACAAGGTAATGACGCGTTCCGCACCACATTCCAAGGCAATCGTGCGGATTCGTTCCACTCCACCATTCATGAAGGCTTTATCATCGCCCATTCGGGAGCTTTTTCCTCCAGCAAGGACGAATACGGTAACCATCCTCAAACCATCTCATCTAGGCCATCGAGGGCGCGCTCTAGTTCGGCCAAAAGGCTGCGAACACGTTCAAGCAACGCTCGCCGTTCTCGACTTGATCTTGCTTCAGGTAACCACTCCAACAACCGCCGAACGTCTTGAGCATCCCGTTCAACAGTCCACTGGTAGACAGCCTCTAGCACAGGGTCATCGGAAGGTAAGAACCGCTCGCTCATCAAAGTGAGGCTGGGTGAGCCGGGGCTTCAATGCTCCTGAGAGAGCAATCGGTTTCGTATCCGTTCGAACAAGTCTCCACCGCGTGGAGCGGTAGCAATCAACCCTCGAGCTGCGGTGATTTTTGTTTTTCTCAAGGACAGAAACAGCACGGCGACTTGGTGCCACAACTCACTTTGTCCAGCCATTGCAATCAGCCAAGGCTCATCAGGGATTTCATGACCACCCCGCACCATCTCTTCTGCGATTTCCAAGAGCGCTCCAAGAGGCTCCTGCTCGCCAAATAAGTGAATCAAAGCCACCCATGGGCTCTCACCCAATTCTGATTCTGACATGTTTGCAAGCAGAAGCCCAACTAAGACGAGATCTTCCTGCCCATGTCGTTTCCATAGGTGCGGAATTAACCTTGCAACGCGACGCATGTCCTTCTGCCCGGAGGTCATGATCCAAGAAGCAATGGTGCGCAGTTCTGGATTCGGGCAGCCTATGTGAAAGGAGTAGCCTCCACTATGGGCGAGTAAATCCGTCGACGGTTTTGCCATCAGTCCGGGCACGCCAGCATGGTAGGCCCGGAGAAGAAATTTCAGGGTTTTCCGCCGAGATCGGAGCAAGCGTGCTTGCGGTTCAGCGAGGAGACGATCCAATTGCGAATTCATTCGGATCCACCGTCGGAGGCCTTCTTCCGGACGGTCTCAAAGATATCGCCAACCAAGCCAACAGAGTCGCGAAGTGTCAAAAGCATCTTGTCGATGACGTTCGGATCCTCGAATTTCTCTTTGACGATCTCCCGCAACTCGGTTTCGATTGAAAGGTGTTCATCTTCATCGATGTCAAAAACCGACCTCAAATGCGCAAGAACCCTAAATTCATCGCGAGAGAGTGAGGCGTTGACAATAGCAACTTCGAACACCTTTGTGTATATTGCCCGGGCGAGGGATTCGCTGATTTGTGTGCCAGGCTCGGTATCAGTGTTGTTTTGAATGGCCTCATAAATCTCTGCGGGCTGAGACGGGTCGAGCTCCAATGCACTGGCAAGTTTGATGATCAATCGCTTTTCCTCACGTGTTAAAACGCCATCCACAAGCATCACCTCTATGGTGCTGCGGAAGACATCCAAACGATGCGAAGAACCGGTCGTCACAGTCAGACCATGGCGTTCCGGTTTTTCAAATCGTTGCTCGTAGGCAATGGTTATTTTTGGCCTATTTATCTGGAGAGCATTGAAAAGGGGAGGGCTGCTGGAACAACTATCCACCTCCCTTTCACGCAGTTTAGGATTTGTCCTAAACAGCAGCCAAAGAACCTATGGGGCCAAGGCCTCATGCCCTAAGGAATAGGGCGGTTGATACCAACGGAGACATTCACATGAAAAGAAACAACTCTAACCGCGGAGGCGGCAACAAGCAAAGCAAGGCGATGAAGTACCAAATTCGCGCTGATATTAAGGTAAACGGAACGGTCCAACGCAAGGACATCATCGGGGCCATTATGGGTCAAACCGAAGGACTTCTTGGCGATGAACTTGAACTCCGCAAATTGCAACGAACCGCACGTGTCGGACACGTTGATGTTGAAATGGACACCAAGGGCGGAAAGGTCCACGGTATGATCATCATCCCATCAAGCCTCGACAATGTTGAAACCGCAATTATTGCATCTGCGCTCGAAACAATCGACCGAATTGGACCATGCAGTGCGAAAATCACCGTTAAGGAAATCCTCGACATTCGTGCAACCAAGCGCACTGCAGTCGTTGACCGCGCCAAAGAACTCCTTCTCAACCTGGTTAATTCTGGGGAAGCAGCATCAAAAACCGTCATCGAAGAAGTTCGTTCCGTCCTGACCACTGGCACTGCAACCAGCTTCCACGGCCTCACCTGTGGACCGAACATCGAAAAATCGTCCTCATTGATTATTGTCGAAGGGCGCAATGATGTGCGAAACCTGCTCAACTGTGGTGTCAAGAACGCCATCAGTGCCGACGGCGCTGGAAACATCAAACAAGAACTGATCGATCTCGCAAACAGCAAGGAAACTGTGATTCTAGGAATCGATGGTGACCGTGGAGGCGAAATGTTGTTCAGTCAACTCATTGAAATGATGAAGGTCGACTTTGTTGCTCAAGCCCCTGTGGGCCAAGAGTGGGAACTTCTTCCACAGAAAACCGTCACAATGTGCCTCCAAAAGAAAGTGGAAGCAACCAAGTTCGCTCACGTGCTCAAGAAGAAGCAAGAAGAGGACGACGAGAAAGCCGGTGTCCCAGATAAGAACTGGGCTGAGGATATGGATGAGGAATTCACTGCGCCTGAAGCTCCTGCAGAAGTCCACGAAATGTTCGACCACCTCGATAATCTTGACAAAAACAAGGCCGTCTTCGTTATGGTTGACGGAACGATCTCAGAACCTGTAGGCCCTTCAACGCTATCGAAGACCGCAGGGAGTGCAGATGGAGCTGTTGCTATCGTGTTCAATGGTCCGGTGAGTGAACGCACCCTCGAAATTGCTTCTGAAGCTGCAATCCCAACCGTTATCGGCACGAAAGCTGGTAAAGGATTTGCTGACCGTGAAGGCGTTTCGGCATGGCTTGCTGACTTGCACCGCTGATTCAGTTTCAACAGCCATATTCATCTAAGGCGTTGCTCCTAGGGCACACCATGGCGGACGGCGAAGATCAAGGATGGCTCGACGACGAGACGGATCCCTTCGAAGACCCGACTCCCGAACCTGTTGAACAAAAAACGGGCGAGGACCCTTCTGATGAAGAGGTCGAAACAACCTCTACAGAAGAGAAACTTGACGAGGAGATAACCAGGGAAGAGGAAACAGAAAACCCCTCGAATGGGCCCGATTCAACTCCAACTTGGGGCCTCCCCATTCGTGCCGCACCCGTGCTCGCTGAACGCGGAGAACAGGTTACAGAATACCCACTAAAGCAATCACTAGATGGCCGTCAAACAACATCGATTGTGGTCGACGATGACCTTCTTCGCGTGGTGGACACTGAACTTGGCAACGATGGCCATCGAAGAATGAAGGTGCGAATGACCGTGAAACGTGAAATCACTGGGTTCACTCATGAGCACAATGAATTGATGCATCAACACCAGATGCTTTGGATTGGATGTTTCTTCTCGGGACTGGCCTTGACAGCATTGAGTTCAGGAGCAATTGGCGTCCTTGGCGCCTTATTGGTGATCATTGGTGTGCGAAGTTGGGTGATGATGCACCTCGAAACACACACCGTCGAGTTCGTCAACGAAGGCGGGCCACAGCGCCTAGCCTTGCATGCGTATGGAAGCAACCGTGGATTTTACCGAGCGAGCATGGCGATGATTGGTCCATGCATGGCGGATTTCATTCGTACGGGGACTATGGATGTCGATGAACTCGAACGTCTTCACACAACCGTTCTAGCCCCACCACAACCCCGCCCCGTTGCGGTGCAAGCGATGCCGATTGCGGTTCAACCTCTGAACGAACAGGAGGCCACCCAACAGCCAATGCCTCCGATGCCGATGACGGTTCCGGCTCCGCCTCAAGTCGGGCCACCGGCAACACAGAACACACCTGTCCAACCGTCAACTCCAATTCCGCCTCCACCGCAGAATATACCCGCTTCAATCCCAGCTCCTCCTGCACCGATGGGCCCTCCGGTTCCAGCCCCTCTAGGGCCGCCTGTGCCAGCACCACCCGCAACCATGGCTCTGCCGCCAGCCCCTTTGCCCCCGCCAATGCCGCTTCCACTTTCTGGCGGCCTGCCACCGATGCCGCTTCCACTCGACGCGCCTCTGCCTGATGCTCCCAAAATTGCAGTTGAAGCCTCGCCAATCGAAGAGACACTCTCCCCAGACGAGCAGAACGAATTGCTCAGTGAACTGTCTTAAGCAGATATTCCGCCTGCTGAGTTCGGACTGAGGTAACCAACAAGTGCAGCGACCTCGGTCTCTAACATGACTAAGTCGTCAGCGTCTGGGAGTTCCTTTTCATCGGCAGCAAGGGGCACTGGATGGCCTGGGCCAGGAATTCGACGGAGAGCTTCACCAAGTTTATTCGCATCAGTTAGGAAATCTTTGCTGGAGCCAGAGTGCCTGTGTTCAAGTCGAACCCGCATCCACCGTTTGATTTTCTTCGTGTTGTTGGCAAGTTGAGTCAACAAGACAACGCGTTGTGCATCGTCTTCATTTCCCTGGGGCATGAGGCGAAGACTCAACCGAAGAAGGCGGTCGATTCGGGTGTCCCTCGGTTCGATGCCGACATGCTTTGCCAACCCTCTTCGGACGTGAGGTAAAGCGGCGATACCATCTGTTTCAATGTCTAAGGCGAGTTGATCGAAATCGATCGAACGCAGATAGAACGCCAACGCCTTGATCGTATTCGCACTTGAGACATGAGAGGCTCCATGTTCTTGGCTGGTGGTTTGAGATTCAACCATGGGCGCCCGAACGCTTGGCGACGGCGTCTTTTTCGGAGGTGCAACATCCACCACTGGCGCAGGCTTTGGCCGTGGGGGATCAACGGAGTCACTCGGTCGCACAATTTTTGCCACAGCGCTAGAGGATTGTGTTCGGGAAGGCTCGACCTTCACACCTTTGCCATCCATCGCGTCCAACATTGCTTCATGAGCGTCACCAAGGGCATCTGCGGG
>Ga0228615_1000188_pt1 | contig 35792 bp, 38 predicted proteins | sample 16DmetaG_FD_190530 | JGI IMG/M metagenome (GOLD analysis project Ga0228615, IMG submission 190530) | Seawater microbial communities from Monterey Bay, California, United States - 16D | ecosystem: Environmental > Aquatic > Marine > Coastal | place: USA: California | collected 2016-10-17
TCAGGAAACAGGGCAGCGATGTGCTCCGGGTGACGTGCGCGAACGAGCACATGCATCGGCTGATGGCGATGGGCCACGATGGAGACGAAGCCGCCAGAAACGAACAGCCACATCAGTCCCACCCATTAGCGGACAGTTCAGCAGCGAATGCTTTGTCGATGGTATTACTGCAGGCATTTGGGTTTGAACACACGTGATTCAAATCACTTCCACGATGGAAATTACATGCTTTATGCCACAACCTTTTGGCATCCTCGGAAAAATACGGGCACATTCAAGCCACCTCCATTCCAAATGTGTCGAGGGTGTCGAACTTCTCAACATCACTCTTGGATTGATTCCCACTCCCCTCGGGTGTTCCGGAACCACCTGAAGAATCTGAATCTATGAAGGGGCTTCGAAATACGGTCGTCTCGTCGATGATCAATCGCAATCCAAAGTGGGAGTAGGTCCGGTTATACATCGCCAGTAGGAACAACGCATTGGGATGATCAATTACGAGGAGCACCTTAGCAGTCAAAGCATCCAAACTCTGTAAGAGAACTCCACTTTCTCTAAAATCAACCATGTCTACCCAACCAATGGCAGACTCTGAGTGGACTCCACTTCTGATGTACTCCTCAGCGTTGCTGCTTATGGCTATGCTTACTTCTTTGTCGGTTAATGTCGGCAAAATGAGTTCTCTCCCATCATAAACTCGATAGCTCAATGTCGGTTTTTCCTGGTCTTCGGTTTTCCCTCTCTCTTGTTGTGGCATTCTATCCGGGTATATTGCGAAATTTCTTGTTCGAACCCCTTGGTTCTCGGTTCGAACCTGCAAAAAATTGATTTCAGTGTTCCGTTTCCTGAGATATTCACCTCTTAGAATCCCCTTAAGTGATGACAATAAAGTAGGCAATTGGGCTGATAAATCAAATCATGCCGCCCGATGCTCTCATATATGGAGGGCTGGTCGGAGGCTCGTTCACCATGAAGCGAGGCTCACGTGCTTGGAAGAAAACCGGGAATCAACGGTGGAAGTGGCGCAAGAAGAAGTTGCGCCGCCGAAAGCGTGCTCGTAAGCAAGCCAAGTCATGATCTTCGCTGTGAATAAACCTTGGGAGTATAGTATAGCTTGGTAGTATCGCGGGCTCCAGTTGCACGGGAATGACGACGAGTGGGTTTGCTGAAGGTTGATGACCAACTGGAGCGCCGACCCGTTGCAATCCTGAAAACTGCCCATCTGATGCGCAGTTTCAGAAGAAATCCGCTGGGGGGGGTTCAAATCCCTCTGCTCCCACTTTCAACAACAAATGGCGTGCAGCATGCTGTTTAGCGAGGAATCCTCAATACCATATCTTGATGATGCATGGGCAACACCAACACATTGGGGGAAGTCCATGCGTCGCATCATCGCCTTTGCTTTGTTCGCACTCTTGATGGGTCCATTAACCGGTTCGTTGACTCATGTCGACGGTCAAGACCGCGGCGATTGGGTTTCCTATGACGGCTATGGTGTTGTTTGGATGCCGTATGAATCAACAACAGATGTTCCCAACCAAATCAACCCTGTTTGGATTGAGGACTCAACGCCATGGTGGGAGCGAACGGTGCTCGATGCTGATCGCAATGGAATCCATGACTCCATCCAACGTTCAATCGGAACCACTGGCATCGGTCTTTCCTACGGGGTCGATGTCAATGAAGCGCATCTCTCCGCTTTGTACGAACTCAATCTTAGCGTGGTCGAGGTCATCGAGTCAGTCGATGCCGTGCTCTTGGGCCAGATTGATGTGACATTGGCACCAACGCTTGCCGTGCTTGAAGATGTAGTGATGGTCGAGCATTACGGCTCAGTCGTCTTCTACGGTGATGTTCAAACACCTGCAGTCAAGGCAAGCAATTCTTCTGTTTACCCGAAGGGTGCATGGGACTTGGGTGTCAGCGGTGCTGGAATCAACATCGCAATGGTCGATACCGGTGTCGATAACGAACACCCCGGGCTCAATGAGAAATTTGTCGCAGGCTATGACGCAGTGTGCTACACGCCTTCGGATCCAATTTGCATCGCTGCTGGCGGTGGATTGCGTGAAACCGATGGTACGTTTGACCCTGATGACGGGAACCAACACGGTACGGCTTGCATGGGTATGGCTGCCGCAACAGGAATCGATGCCAACGGTGAGCAAACTGGTTTCTACGGTTCTGCTCCTGACGCTACACTGGTTGATGTTCGAATTGGTACGGACGCAGGCGCCGGACCTTTCGAAAACTATGTTCTTGAGCAAGAATTCTATGAATCGGCGATGAACGGTCTCCAATGGATCATCGACAACAAAGACACGCAATGGGTGGATGCGGCTGATGAATCCGAATACGGCATTGACATCATTTCCCTCTCTTGGGGCATCACTTCGCATGAAGGCGGTGGCTCTGATGGTGAAGACATGCACAGCCGAATTCTCAACGAAGCAATGGAAGCAGGCATCGTGGTCAGTGTTGCAGCAGGAAACGATGGTCCGGATAATGACGGTCTTTCCGGCATGGGCTCCTCTAACTTGGCGATCACCGTCGGTGCAACAGACGACGTCAACACGGTCAACCGTGAGGACGATACCATCGCTGGCTATTCCTCGAGAGGACCTCGACGGGACAATGGGGACAGCAATCCTCTCAACGAACTCAAACCTGAAATTACCGCCCCAGGAACCAACATCATACAAGCCGAGGGGTGTGTGAGTTCCGGAGGGTGCAACAATTTCCTCGGTGGCGATGCGGCAGACAACGGCTACACTGGCCGAGGTTCTGGCACCTCTTACGCAACACCTGCTGTCACAGGCATTATCGCTCTGATGCTTGAGGCAAATCCAGACCTTTCCCCGGCAGAAGTCAAAGAAATTCTCAAACTCACCGCTGAACGCAGAGGTGAGCCAACTCAGCCGGACGTCGACCCGTTTTGGAACCGTGACTTTGGTTGGGGCATGGCTGACGCCCTTGCAGCGACAGAGATGTCCTTTTACCTCAAGGAATCAGGTCTTACCGGTCTCATTGATGTTTCCACACAAGTGCACATCATGGCGCAAGGTATGGACAACACCTCCGGGCTCTATGTCGTCGAAGGCGAAGCTTGGGGCCAGGCAGGAAGCGTCAGTGCTGTGGAGTTCCGTTTGGGTGATGGTCCATGGCAAAGTGCTGCTTTCAATGAATCAAGTGGTGAATTGGGAGCATTGCAACGGTTCTCTTGGACCATTGGATTGGATCTCGACGCCATGGCGAAAGGCAACCAAACGCTCGAATTGCGCGCCCTCAACTCCGAAGGTGTGCAATCTCTACCCGTGATGGCCACAGTGATGGGAACTGGCCAATCTGTGGATGGTGCCGATGGCTGGTCAATTGGAGAATACCTTGGCCTCCCGCTTGTGTTGATCGCAGTTTCAGCCATCCTCTTGATCTGGACCTCCCGAATTGATCCACCTCTCTCAGTTGTGTCCCTTGATTCCAATGAATCCATCGATGCCGTATTGGCAGCGGATGCAGACATTGCTTCCGTGGTTGATGCTGAATTGGTTGAGGACGAACGCAAGTATTCAGACACGCGCACTTGACCTTGAAGTCATTCCTACGGTGTGGTCTAGCACCCTCGCCTTCAAAAGTCAAGCAGGCAACGCCGAGCCATGGGCGACTTCAGCGACCGAGCGTTGGGCATTCAACCGACGGGCGTCCGGAAAATGTTTGACCTTGCTGGTGACGACGCCATCTCTTTTGGTCTGGGTGAACCCGACTTCCAACCACCGGCGATTGCTATTGAGGCGTTTCATCAAGCGATGCTTGACGGCAAAAACAAGTATACGACGACCGCTGGATTACCAGCACTTCGTGCCAAGATTGCAGAGTCTTGGGCGACGTACCAAACGGGCTTGGATGAATCAAATGTCTGCATCACAATGTCCGGTACAAACGCTCTATTGAACCTGTTTCTCACCCTTGTAAATCCAGGTGATAATGTCCTGTTGCCTGAGCCTTATTTCCCATTGTACGGTCCAGATGTATCGATTGCTGGGGGCGATGCAACCTATTATCCATGTTTGTTTGAAAACGAATTTATTCCTCAAGTCAGCGATCTTGAAGCTCTGGTCGACGAGCGCACTGTAGCGATTTTGTACAACTTTCCGAGCAACCCCACAGGTGGAACGCTCGATACCACTCAGCGCGACGAGTTGTTGGCTTTTGCAAAAAAGCATGACCTGTGGATCATCAGCGATGAAGTCTATGACCGAATTGTCTTCGACGGACCCCACGTCTCGTTTTTAGGCGCAGGGTATGACAAGGTTCTCGTGGTCAATTCATTCTCCAAGACCTTTGCAATGACCGGTTGGCGAATGGGCTACATCCTTTCATCCCATGCACAAGCAATGCAACAAGTCATCAAAATGCAGTATTACATCGCCGCCTGCTCGAACGATGCAATGCAGCACGCAATCTTGGCTACGATTGAGCAAGCGAGCGATTACCCCGATATGGTGGCTGCAGAATTCAAACAACGGCGTGATTTGATCGTCAACAGACTCAATTCCATGCCGGGCGTGGAATGCCACAAACCACAAGGGGCCATCTATGTCTTCCCAAAGGTCACAGTGCCGGGAATGAACTCGCAAGATTTGGCCATGGAATTGCTCAAAGATGGAGTGTTGTGCTCACCAGGCTCAGCATTTGGCCCCTCGGGAGAAGGGCACCTTCGTTTTGCCTACACCATTAGCCAAGAGGATATCACTCGAGGCATGGACAAGGTTGAAACAACGCTCAATCGTTTATTGGGTATGGATTAATTGGGTGGAATGCTCGTGCTCGATAACTTTCTCCTGTTCTTGTTTGGTGCGTTGATCGGTCATGTTGTTCCTCGGTTTCCCGTTCTCCTCATGAGCCGAGGGCGTGGCTTCAATGTTCATTTCCCACCTCATCCTGATGCCGTGCCATTGGGCCCCCATTTGAATCAACGAATCTTGCACCTAAGGACGTTTTACTGGCTGAGTTTGGTGGTGGTGATTGTGCCATTGACAGTCGGACTTGCTTCTGTACGTTGGGGCAATGCTGCGTTTGGATTCGGATTGTGGCTTGCTGGAGGTTGGCTTGTGATCAATCGCCTCCAATCGTTCATTGGCGGGCCAAAACCACCGTGGACAATGGACATGGCTGAGCAACTTCAAACGGTCATGAATCGCAGTTCAAGCGATGCTGCATGTTGCGCATGGCCGGTTCCAGTTTGGGGCATCACAGAGGTCCGTTGTTCGAATTGCGATGCTCGATTGTTGAGGCTAGCGCGTCCAGACCTTGGCAGGAGGCGCACAGATGGCAGAATCATGGGTCTATTGCGGCTTCTCATCAGTGACGGCTATCCTTTGGTGAGTTCTGAGGAAGAGTGACAGCGGCGCATCAATTGGTGCATCAAAACGCCTCCTTCCACTTCCATCAAGGGGGCAATCTTTGAGGTGTGGTTGAACCCACGAAGGGCCATGGGGGGGGAATCAACAAAGTCAATTTCAGGACTCATCTGGCTCACCCTGCGTGCAGTAGGTCAAGTTCTCATCACTCCCTTTTTGGCCTTCATGGTCACTTACTTTTTCGATTTTCAACTTGATAGTTCTGGGTTTGATTTAGATTTCCGAAGAGAAATGCTTCCGTGGATTTTCACAGCCTCTTTGGTCTACGCTATGCTTGCACTGCTTCTTGCTCTTTATTTCGGGGGCGGTTTCCGTCCGTTGGGTGTGATTGAACGGGGTGGCTGGTTAGCTGTTCTCCGGCTCTCCAACCGCAAAGGCGATGCAGACCTACGGAGGGAAACGCGAAGAAAATATGCAACTTCAGCTCATGGTCGACTTTCCCTTTTGGTCCATGAACGACACATGGCTGGCCATAGGATTACATCCACTCACGGAGGCTTGGTGATTTTGGCCATTCCATTCCAAATTCTGTTGGCCACGGTCCCCCTCGCTCTTGTTTTAGCAGTCCCAGACACGATCATCCGAGAAGACCGTCGTTTGGAAATGGCGCTTTTGGTCTACCTTGGTTGCTTTGTCGTGTCGATGAAAACCTTCCCCGCTCTCGCTCGTAAGTACATTGGCCTTGCCACCTTCACTCGTCGATGGCTTGGGACCATGGGGACTGTGTCAAAATTAACACCGTTTTTGGTTCTGTTTCTGCTGGGTCGGGTCGCCAACATCGCCGTGCTTGGCTCGATGGGCGACGACATTAGCTTAAGCATAAAGGTCGAAAAAGAACTGTTCGAAACTTCATTTGCGATTCGATCAATTCCTGAAACCTCATTTGTTGTGTTGTTGACTGCGCTTGCGGTGATGCCGCTCGCTGCGTTCACGACACTGGCCGCCCTACAAGCCGGAACAGACCCACCAAATTGGATCTATGAATACAACCAAGCCTACGTTCCAGTTGAACCAAAGCCAGTCAACGAAAACAGGTCTATGATTGCGAAGGGGGCGGTTGTTGCAGCAGGTGCATTGACCACAGCGGCGACTGTTGCAGCAACAACGGCCGCAACAACCGCAGCAGCTCAGACTTCAACCGCTTTACACGGTCTTGCTGGACTTGGAGGCGCCTCCCAGTTAACCCAAGTTCCTTCTGCAGTTCATCAGGTTCAACAGGTTCGTCAGGTGGCAGATCATGTTCCAATCGATGCGGTTCAAGAGCACGCATCAATCGAAAGTTTGACGCGTTCTGTGGAGGTTGCTCAGGATGCCACTGAATTCAAAGATTCTGCACAGATGGAACTTGCACAAAAGGCATTGCGCACCTCGCAAACTCCTGCTTTCGACGAACCAGCCATCACGGGTTTTCGGAAGCGTGAGTGATTCAAACATTCTCTGAAAACCATCAATTTCCACTGACCCCTACGGGGTCATCGAACGGCCATGACTATATGCAACATGATGCTCCGATGATGCGTTGGTGCTTATGCGTCGCTTATCCCCATTGACCCTTGTTGCCCTTTTGTTGCTACAAACCCTTGCTGTCGGCATGGCTGCTCCTGTGAGCGCTGCCTCCGCTCGCGGCGGCCCACCCGATGATTTCTTTGTGACCGGTATTTCGGTTGGAAACGCATCCAAGGCTGCTGATGTTTGGGTTCAATCCGACGGAACAACCGTTGACTATGTGTTTCAAGGTGAATCGATTGAAGTGACGATGACAATTCAGCGTGGAGGTTCATCCCTTGTCGCAAAAACGACTGATGCTTCGCTGCAGATTGTGCACCCGATTGGTTTCGTCGTTGAAACGTTCACCTGGACATCAAGCGACATGAGCGGTGGTCAAGGTGATACAGCCTCGTTCACATGGACTGCGACTGATGCACATTCAATCCTCAACACCACGACCAATGATCTCTCGGGCGGCATGATTCTTCGTGCAATGACCGATAAGGATTCAAATGGTGACACACTTAACGAAAACGACATCAAGGAACTTGCCGTACCTGTTGCCATTATGAGCGATGCATTCGAAGGCACGGCTAGCACCGGTGCCATGACGTTCATTCCAGGCCGGTATCCTGCTGGTGGAGGCAATGCGGAGGGGGCTGGATCGTGGCAAACTAATTCAGGTGGAGCCGTTGGTTCGGGACACTGGGCCAATTCAGCAGATTCGAACAGCAACTACCCCTCAAACGCTCACGACCGTCTTGTCAATGGCTTCTTCAGCGGTGACGGACAATGTGGGTCTGAAGGTCAACTTGATGCAGGACTCTCCAACGTGTACCAAATTTGGGTTTGCCGCAAATCATTCTTTGCTAGCAATTACATCTCCACTCAATTCCACGTTCAAGCGTGGGGCAGCATACAATCTGGTGATAGCGTAAGCATCGAGTTGTGGCGCGGCAGTGGAAACTTTGCAAACTATCAAGAATCACTTCACTGGAACATCTCACAAGGCAATCCAAGTCAGGCCCCGGGGCAATGGACAAACTTGAGTTGGGACCCACAGCCTGATTGGGCAGCGAACATTGAGGCTCAATCTGGAAATGGAAATCCAGACTTGTTCCTCGGTGGTAACTCTTGGAGCATGGGCATGTTGCTCCACTCCGATTCGGGCGGTGCTTCTCAAGGGTTCCACGTCGATGATTTCATTCAATTTGGTATCAGCAAAGTGCAAGATTACACCCTTGGCGTTGACTGTAACGAACCAAACAACGGCTATACTGCGCCACCAAATGACTTGCTCATCTTGCGTTGCGACGTCACAAACAACGGGTACTCAACTGCTTCAGTGCGCCTCCAGACGAACGTCACCAACCTCACTTGGATGGACCCAGCAATGCAGATGATTCGTGTCGATGTTCCAAACAGCAACGACCACGACACAAACGTCCTCATGCCAGGCATCAAAGCTGGCGAAACCGTCGAGGTGTGGATCAACCTCTCCATTCCACCAGGCGCTGATGTACAACAGCAAGAATGGAACGTTTGGTTCACCGATGCCAGCAACCAAAATGCGGGTGAAAAGTACCGAATAGAAATGGCTGTTGCTGTCACTGAACAGTACGGTGTGGCATTGACATCAACTGTTGGCATCCTCGCTCAAACTCTTGCTCCAGGAGAATCGGGGCTTGTTCCATTCCGCCTGCTCAACTCCGGAAACAAAGATGCAGCCTTCAATTTGGCAACCACTTTTTCAGAGCAAGGATGGAGTGCTCTTGTCCTTGATGAGGACGGCGCAATTGTGCAAAACCCGATTGTTCTCAACCGGGGCCAAGCAGAAAATTACAACCTCAACATCACTGCTGACTCGATGGCAATGCCTGCTCTCGGCACCGAAGCAAGCCCATACGTGAGTTTCAACTTACGTGCGACGTGCCCTTCGTGTGGCGCACTTGCAGGCACCGATGTTTTGGTTCGAAACGTGATGGTGCCTGTGTACCGTGAACTCAGCCTTGAGGCAGAGGAACTCAACATCCAAGCCCCAGCAAATGGAATTTCAAAGAAAGTCTACATCACCGTGTTCAACACTGGCAATGACGACGAACAATACGATCTTTCCCTGAACCAACAAAATTGGTTGCTTGGTGCGAACCTTGCCGGTGCGCAGACTTCCGTTCTGGATGCTTGGGACGGAGAAGGCATCATTCAAGTGAATCTTCCAATGCCAGTTGGATTAAGCCCGGGATTGTACGGTGTTACCGTAACGGCAACCAGCGTTGATGATCCATTGGTTAGAAAGTCAATTTCCCTCAGTGTCGAAATCCTGGATACAGCCGCAGTTGACGTTTCAGATGAAGACGCCGACCAATCTTACATTCCGGGTGACCCTGCTCAAACGATGGCTTTCGAAGTCCGAAACGACGGAAACAGCCCAGACCGCTTCACAATGTCTGCTAACGTGCCCGAAGGAATGGTGATTGAATTTACCAACCTGTTCGATGGCAACACGCCAGAAATCGAAACTGGAGCAAGTTACAACGTCACCGTTCGGTTCTCGTTCGAGCCCGGCACCTCCGGGCAACTCAATCTGGTCATCATCGCCACAAGTGTGAATGATGCAAGCATCAGCGCACAAGGCTCCGCAACCTACCTCGTTGGTTCGCAGAATTGGCTCAAGATTTTGCCTGCAGCCCCGCTCACCATTGATGATGCAGAACCGATTGAAGAATGGAGCATGACGGTCAAGGTTCGTAACCAATACACAACCGCTCAATCAGTCACAATTGATCTCGACAACGGGGAATCCTCGGCCTACGTTCAAACTCGCATTGGTAGCAACGATCGTTCCTTCGTTCTCGCCGTTGAAGAAGAGCGTGACGTGACTGTGTTTTTCGAAGTCTCTCAAACAACTTTGCTCAATTTGGGTGACGATGAATTCCCTACCAACCTCACTCTCTGGGCGCGCTCGGAAACGGTCAGTGATGCTGCAAGCACCACCCTCCAAGTTGTCCTTATTAAGCAGTCCAATGCAAATGATGGCGCTTCAGCAGTAGATGATGGTTTGCCTCTTGGCGACATCATGATGTGGGTTGGATTCATTGCGATCATGGGTATAGGTGTATTTGTGATCCTCAGCATTCTGCGAACAGAAGAAGAAGAGGACGACTACGGTGGCTGGGGCGAAGAGGGCTATGAAAACAGCCTAGAAGCGACTTACGGTGCTGTAGCCTCTGCACCAACGGTTCCTGTAGCCGGCGCTTTGCCAACCTCGCTTCCACCATCAGCGCCAGCGGCTCCCGCTGCGCCGGCTCCTGCACCAGCCGCACCAGCACCAGCACCGGCACCAGCTGCGCCAGCACCTGTTGCAGCAGCACCTCCAGTTCCAGCTGAAGGCCTGCCAGAAGGCTGGACCATGGAGCAATGGGAAATCTACGGCCAAATGTGGATGGAGCAAAACGGAAGGGCTTGAAGGCGACTTCAACCCCATTGTGGCTCAAGCGTAGGGTTCAAGACGGTCTTGACCTCCGCTGAGAATGCAAGGAGCGATTTACCATGTACGGAAACGGTCAAGCCCCCATCTTCATTCTGAAGGATGGGACACAGCGAACACGAGGACGAAGCGCACAATCAAACAACATCGCTGCAGCAAAAGCAGTCGCTGATGCTGTTCGTTCAACCCTTGGCCCCAAAGGCATGGACAAGATGCTCGTCGATTCGATGGGCGACGTTGTCATCACCAATGACGGTGCAACCATCCTCAAAGAAATGGACATCGACCATCCAGCAGCGAAAATGATCATTGAAGTTGCGAAAACTCAGGAGCAGCACTGTTACGATGGAACGACCTCCGCAGTTGTTCTCTCCGGAGAATTGCTCAAGCGAAGCGAAGACCTCATCGAACAAAATGTTCACCCAACTGTCATCTGTGAAGGCTTCCGCCTCGCAGCAGAAAAAGCGGTTGAACTGCTCGAAAACCACGGAATCGCAACTCACAATGACGACGCCGTGCTCACTGAAGTCGCCAAAACGGCACTGACTGGCAAGTCTGCGGGCGCCGTGAAGAGTTTCATGGCAGATATCTGCGTTCGCTCGGTGAACGCTGTTGGTGTCATCGAAGGCGAAGAGCGAATGGTCGACTTGAGCGACATCAAGGTTGAGAAGCGACAAGGCGGCTCGATCAAGGATTCAACCCTCATCGATGGTATCCTTCTCGACAAGGAGCGCGTTCACGCCGGCATGCCCCGCAGCGTGACGGATGCCCACATTGCTTTGGTGAACTCAGCGATTGAAGTGAAGAAAACTGAAGTGGATGCGAAGATCCAAATTACAGACCCTAGCCAACTTGCGCTCTTTTTAGAAGAAGAAGAGAATTACATCCGTGGACTTGTCGAAAAAATCCAAGCTGCGGGTGCAACAGTTCTCGTGTGCCAGAAAGGCATCGATGAATTGGCCCAACATTACATGGCTAAAGCAGGAATTTTCGCTGTGCGCCGCGCTAAGAAATCCGATATGGAAGCACTATCCAAGGCCACCAGTGGCCGGATTGTGACCAACTTGGATGACCTCTCAGCGGACGACCTGGGCCACGCTGCCAAGGTGGAAGAGCGTAAAATTGGTGAATCTGACATGACGTTCATTACTGGCTGTCCTGAGGCAAAATCTGTTTCAGTCCTCCTTCGAGGCGGCACAGAACACGTAGTTGACGAAATCCGAAGAGCTTTCGACGATGCTGTTGGTGTCGTATCAGTGGCTTGGGAAGATGGCGCAGTCCTAACAGGCGGTGGCAGTGTTCTTGCAGCCCTCTCTAGAGACTTACGAACCTACGCTGAAACCGTTGGTGGACGTGAACAAATGGCCATCGAAGCATTTGCTTCAGCCCTCGAAATCATCCCTCGCACACTTGCTGAAAATGCAGGTCTGGATCCCGTTACGACCTTGATTGAACTGCGCAAGGCACACGCCGATGGACACTCACATGCTGGTATCAATGTCTACGAAGGAGGCGTTGTTGACATGAAGGCCGCCAATGTCGTTGAGCCAATGCGTGTTGTCGAACAAGCGATTCAATCTGCTACTGAAACAGCCATCATGATCTTGCGAATCGATGACGTCATTTCTTCAAAAGGCGTTTCGATGGGTGACGACATGGGTGGCATGGGTGGCATGGGCGACTTCCAAATGTGAAGTCGGACCTAAAGCGACCCCCTCTATGTGCCGAGCAGCCCCCCATCTACGAGCTAAAATTATTGGTGAAATGTTCGCCCTGTCTGATGAGAACAAGTGCGAACCTTGAAAGGCCCCTCCATGGTGGGAAAGTTTGCTTACGACCATCGTGAGCAGAGGCGATTTACATGACCATTGTGGCAAAGGTGTGGATTGATGAAGATTGCATCACCTGTGATGCGTGCCAGGACATCTGTCCAGAAGTGTTTGAGGTCAACGATGACACTTCAAAAATTCTAGCGGCAGTTCGCACTGACGGTAAATTCGATCGCAATGAAGGCGGTTCGCTTATGGTCGGCTCACTCGGTGCCGATTATGGCGAAATGATTCTTGAAGCTGCAGAGGCTTGTCCTGTGGAAGTCATCAAATTCGAACTGGTTACCGACGGCGCAGCAGCAGTTGAACCCGTTGCTGCAGCCGAGGTCGCTGTTGAAGCCGCACCTCCAGCAGCCGCAATTGCAACAGGTGGCAGCGAAGCATTTCAAGCGCTCATGGGCGGTGACCGAAGCCTTTCGATTTTCTTTGGCTCTCAAACTGGTAATGCAGCAGGGCTTGCAGACAAAACAGCAAAACTTGCTGCAGATTACGGCTTGATTCCAACCGTCTACGACATGGATGGGTTCAATGCAGCTCAACTCAATGCCCATCCACGTACGCTCATCATCACCTCGACTTGGGGCGAAGGTGAGATGCCAGACAATGCTGAAACATTGTGGAACACCGTCAGCAGTGGAAAGCCATCGTTGTCGAACGTCCACTTCAGCATCTGTGCCATCGGCGATTCATCCTATGACGAGTTCTGCAAGGCAGGGACGGATTGGGATGAAAAGTACACTGAACTCGGAGCAACACGTGTTCATGACATCATTTTGTGCGATGTCGATTTCGATACACCGTGGGCTCAGTGGGTGGCTCAAGCACTCCCAAAGATCGCTTGTGTTGACGAATCGGGTACGCTCCAAGAAGTTCTCCTCGATGAGATGATCGAGTATGGCTCTGGCACCTCTGACGATCTTGCTGATGGTGACTTCGCACCCGGAGCTGTGGTCAAAGCCGACCTCTCAATCACCCTCTCCCTCTTCCGTTACTGCCCTGCAGCCAATGAATCAGGATGGGATACCATCTCTTGTGCAGTGCCCGGGCATGCAACCGTTGAAGATCTTCTGACAGCCATTCAACAGGATGTTGACGGGAGTTTCGCTTTCCGACGAGGCAACGGAAACGGCACCCCCACAAGCGGCGTTCGTGTCAACGGCCGAGTGGTTCTCGCAGATCTGGCCAACATCAGTGATTTGGTAGCCGAAGATGGTCTGCTCAAGGTGGAGCCTCTTCCAGGCTACCCCGTCATTCGAGATTTGGTGGTTGACTACACATCTTACGAGACGAGCAGAAGCCAAAGCAAACCATGGCTCCGTGCTGACCCCCGTGAAGGTGCGACCTTGCTCAACGGCAGTCCAATGGGCACAATGGAAGCCTCAATGGCCACAACGTTGCACGCAATGACGGACATCTCTTCCTATCAACTGCTCCACTCAATGTCCGACACAGTTCCATTCGACGACTCCTATAAGGGGCCAGGTGTGCTCCTTCAATCATGGACTCGAACACTCGACCCTCGAACAGGCGATGAACAGAAAGCAGAACTTGTCAAGATGATGAACGATGAGAATGGTGTGTGGTCTGAAGCCGATATGGCATCGATTGCTCGCTATGGTGCTGAAGGACGAACTGCTGCTAAAGGGCTCAATGCAGCCCGAGCGCACCTGCTGAACATCAACAATTACAGCGGTCCTCACGGCCGACTTGTCAAATGGTACGGCCGCAGTGTCAAGTGGAGCGGTAATGTCAACGAAACAACCCTCTATCGTCAAGTTCTCGGCCCTATTGGCCTTATCAGCAATATTTTCGATGGGGTTTCTGCTCGTATGTTCCTCGGATTCACGCGCACCGGTGCACCACCAATCCGTAGCCTGCAAGCGCTCGTTGCACCCCCTGCCGGTGTTGGAAAAATTCCTAACATGATCAATCGTAAAGTCGAGGCTCACCACGAAGTGGTCAGTTTGTTCAATGAAATCGACCAGAGGTTCTGAGGTGTTGGCATGGCTGTGAAAATTGCATATTACGCAGGAAACACCGCACGAGCAGCCTCCTCAGAAGTCGAGGACTGCATTCAACCGCTTTGCAAGACCCTTGGCATCCAACTCATCGAACTCCCAAAGGCTTCCAGCGATGGTGGAAACATCATCAAACAGTCATCGCCAAAGTTACAACATGCTCTTGTGGCGCGAAACTTAGCGCTTGCTGAAGCAAAGAAAGTCGACGTGCTGACGACCTGTGCGACAAGTTATGGCATCATGTGTGACACCGTTGATGAATTCTCACGCGACCATGGTTTCGCAAACTCGGTGAATAACTTGGTGGCACGAACCACCGGAATCGAGTATCAAGGCGAATCTAAACCACGACACTTGCTCCATTTCCTTGTTGAGGAAATTGGCCTTGAAACCATCCGAGATGCCGTGATCAATCCAATCCGCATGGACGTAGCGGCTTATTATGGACCAAACATGCAACGCGATGGAGCAACATCTGGCGACGATGCGTTCATGCCAACCTACCTCGAGCAACTGATTGTTGCACTTGGCGGCACACCTGTCGACTATGACTCAAAATGTCAAAGCGTTGGAGCACCGGCACTTCTCACCATCAACAAGCCTGTGATGAAAATGACCGCAGCTGTTTTGGACGACGCTAAAAGCAGCGGTGCAGACCTCATGGTGAGTGCTTGCACCATCTCACATTCGAATCTTGATTCTTACCAATCTAAAGCTGGAAAAATCAGCGGAAAGAAGACCTCAATGCCAATCGTTCATCTCGCCGAATTGGTTGCTTTTGCCTTGGGCCACTTCCCAGACCGATTTGCACAACTCAGGGTTCGTTCCCTTGTGATCGGTGGATGATTTCACTCGCCGTGAAAGAGTTGGAACACCGACAATGCCGTCACAGGACCTATGCCTGTGGCTTCAGATAATTCTTCTTTTGTTGCATTAAACACTCCAGAAACATCACCAAATGCCTCAATCAAGGCTTCGGCTTTCTGCCTCCCAATGCCCTCAATGGCTGAAAGAAGCGCCCGGTGTTCCTCCTTCGCGTGGGCAGGCCAACGTTGAGCTAAAGGGGTCGTTTCTGAGCCACCGAGTTCAATGGCTTTGATCTCGGCTGCTGCTGCTGAGGCAGCGCGAATGACTGCAGCTTCGTTTTGTGGATCTGATGCCCGTTGAAGGCACCGATGCGCCCATCGCTCCATAAGGTCGTGCTCTCGTCGCGCAGCGGCCATCAAAAAGCGAGCCGTTTCCGATGCGTTCTTTGTCATCACAACGGGCATCCCGAGATCGAGGCTGATGTGGGCAAGGGCTCCATGCACTGCGTCCGGGTGGACCGCTTGACCGTGGACTTCACCGATTTCAATCAAAAGCAGTGGCCGTAATGCTGCGGCGTTTAATCGACGACACTGGTGGAGAAGTCGTCCATCTGTGATGGAGTTGACCAAGTCCCGTGCCGTTTTTCGCTCGATAAGGATCCGTTTTGAAAGTCGGATGTCTCCAGATGCTAAGTGGTTAAACTCCACACGTGCACCCATGCTCTTTAGGTGCGGGGCAAGGGTTGATTGTGCTTCTCTGTGATCCAATATAATGGGCTCACCGATGTCTGGCTGTTGCATTGATGTCACGCTTGCAGAAGCTGCGGCGGAAGCAAGTTGTTCTCGTTCCCTGTGCGCTCTGCCGTCGAGAATTGGTGTGTGCTCGTCTTTGTTTTTATCCTCGATGTTCTCCAATGGATCAGGTTGAGATTGAGTGTTTGATGGGGAGATGAACTGGTCGAGGCCTAATTGTTGACGTGGCCGTCGGTCGATTGGGTTCAAGGTTGGCCTGGGGCTAATTTTAGTTTCTTGACTCTGTTCTATAGATTCTACAGCATCCTCCGGTTGAGGAGTTTCAGGTGTTAATCGAGCGCTTTCTTGATCGATAAAATCCGTTGGCGTGAGGATGTTCCCCTCAGATGAGATGGAGAACGCCTCCAATACATCACTGGGCGGTGGTGGCCGTCGAGGTAAGCGCCCTCGGTCGTGAATTCTTTGAAGCAAGGTGTACATTTTTGCTTCTCTCCGGCCCGCTGCGCTGTTGACGAATTCATCTCTCGTTCCTGCTGCGATGAGCGTGTGAACACTTCCGGCCCGTTGACGAGCGGTTCTACCTCGTCGTTGAATGGCCCGAATTGCGCTTGCGACTGGCTCATACAGGATCACCAAGTCAGCCGCAGGAACATCGAGCCCTTCCTCACCAACAGATGTGGCCACCAAGACATTCAAGTCCCCTTCTCGGAATCGATTCAGTTGGGCAAGTTGTTGCCTTTGTGTCATACCCTTTCGTTTCCCCTTGCCGGATTGTCCGATGAATTTGTCCACTAGGACGCCTTCAATCTCTTGTAAACCTTCAACAAGGTGTTCTACAGTGTCTCTGTACTCGGTGAAAATCAACACTTTGCTTTGTGGGTTTTTCACCCTCTGAACCTCGACGAGGTTGCGAACATACGCAGGCTTAGGGTGCAATTCCCCAACGTCCTTTGCTGCGTTTCTAAACGCGTGAATCACTGGTAGTGCTACAAAGCGGTTGGTCGTTCGCTCGCCGCTTCGCCCGTCTTCCTCAGCCCGTTGAAGGAAAAGCAGTGCAGAAGTTGTTCCTTGAGTGCGAAGCAGGTCCAAAAGCAGGTGCATTCTTCTCAAATCACCAATTCTTCGGGCAGCATCATATCCACGACGATCCCTTCGCTGAATGGCCATGCTAGCTCTGCGTTGTGCTTCCTCAATCAGTTTCGAAGAAAGGTGTCCGGTTGGTGCTAGGAACCCGAGGCGCCGCAGGTGCTCAGCCTGTTCGTCTTGATGTGCTTGGAGGGGGTGAAGCAATGTGGTCAATGATTCACTGAGTTCCAACCGGTGGGGGACAACGTCCAGTTGAACCGTGTATGGGCCGAGCAGCGGATCGTCCTTTTTGGAAACATCAAGCCGCTCAATTCCCAATCGCCTGGCCACCTCGAGAATATGGTTCTCAGTTGAACCAGGGCTTGCAGTGGCACCTAAGACGAGCGCTTCCGGGCATGCGTTGAGGTAGAGATCACCGACTTGGGCGTATGCATGGTTTCCCGTGCTGTGGTGTGCTTCGTCAACAATCAGCAGACCTACATCTGCCAAATTGATCGTTCCGGTCACTGCGTCATTACGGATCACCTGTGGCGTCGCCATGATGACGACCCCTCGTTCCCACAAAGGCGGTCGCTTTGCTGGTTGGATTTCTCCCGTGTATGTTATTATTGATTCAGCTTCAATCTGCAGCATCTCTGTCGCCATCCTTCTCTGCTGGTCCACAAGACCTGTTGTGGGTGCAATAAGGAGGACCTTGCCACGTTGCAGTCGTAAGGCCTCAGCCATAGCCATCCATTCGACAGCTGTTTTGCCAAATCCAGTTGGCATGACCATGAGGGTGGAGGAACTCAACGCAGAGCGGAGCGCTCTCATTTGGTAGGCACGAGCCTCGACGCCATCCTTGAGGAATGGATGTACGACAGTGGCCATGCCTTCTCCATTTCGTCGAGGGTTCTAAAGGATACTGAACTCGAATCAAGGGTTGGGATGCTAGATTGAGGAGGATTTCGCCTCTTTTGGTTCATGTTGGTTCAAAGATTGGAGGTTTAGGGCTTGAAAATGCTCAAAAACGCCGAAAGGTTTCAAGACCCCCTACAACAGTAGCGATTCACGCAACGGCTCGGCTGTTGCAAACCGAACCACTCATATACGGGAGGTAAGTCGGAGGGGTGCTCAAAGGTGAGCAGCCAGACACAATGGGCCATCCCCCGAGGACCCCAATAGTCTCGTTCCACATTCGTGGGAATGGGGCGCAGTGTCACGGCTTCTCCCAACCTGAGAGCCCTCGTACGCCCCTCTACGGTGGGGCCAATGCGCTGTAAAAACACTGGAGGAATCCGACATGGCGAAGAAAAGTCACCCACGACGAGGATCGATGGCGTTCAGCCCGCGTAAGCGTGCTAGCCGTCCATTTGGACATGTAAAATCGTGGCCCACAACCGATGCGAGCGAAGTGAGAATGCAAGGATTTGCAGGCTGGAAGGCCGGTATGACCCACGTTCTCTCTCGTGATTTGAACCCCCGCAGCCCATCTGCAGGTCAAGAAGTCCGAGTGCCAGTCACCGTTGTAGAATGCCCAAAGATGCGTATTCTCGGCGTCCGTGGCTACACAATGACTCCTTACGGAAAGCAAGCCGCAGGTGAAGCCTGGGCTGATGCAGCACAAATTCAAGAAGCCTTTGCAGACCTCTTCAAGCGTCTCCCTGTTCGAAAGGAACACGACGCAGAGAAGCACTTTGAAAACCTCATGAACGCAGATCTGTGCGAAGTTCGCCTCATCTGTGCCACTCAACCTCACTCCGTTTCGGGAATCCCAACAAAGGTTCCAGATGTGATGGAAGTCGGTCTCGACGGTGGCAACATGGGTGAGCAACTCACCTATGCAAAGGAGAAACTCGGAGAAGAGTTCTCATTCGCTGATGCCTTTGAAGAAGGTGCACTTACCGACATCGTTGCCGTTACCAAAGGATACGGATGGCAAGGTGTCATCAAGCGATTCGGTGGAAAATTGCAATCGCACAAGAACTCCAAGAAACGCCGACAACACGGAAACATGGGTGCTTTCGGTGACGGATATGTCCGAAAGACCATCCGTCAAGGTGGACAAACCGGTTACCACCAACGAACCGAGTACAACAAGCGCATTCTACGAATCGCTAACACAGAAGATCATTCAATCACGCCATCTGGTGGATTCCTCCATTATGGAGAAGTCAAGTCTGATTACATTCTTGTGAAAGGCAGCGTCCCAGGACCTGCCAAGCGCTTGATTCGATTCCGTGACGCAACACGTGGTAGCGACAAGACGCTCCACCCAATCGAAATCACGTACGTAAGTACAGCATCCAAGCAGGGGGTCTGAAGTTGAAGGTCAATGTTCTCGATATTACCAACACCATCTCGCAAACCGAGCTCGATGCAGGTCGACTTCCCGATGTGTTTGAGATTTCAGTCTCAAATGGAAAGAAGGTCGAACTCCCAGCAGCGTTCGAAACAGAACTTCGAACTGACTTGATCAAGTTGGCAGTGGCTTCCAGCCGTGCTAACCGCCGACAACCATACGGTTCTCGAGCACACGTTGGAAAGCGAGCGCCGATGGCTGGTATGAAGCACTCCGTCGAATGGTGGGGTAAGGGCCGTGGTGTGTCCCGAATTATGCGGCGCACTGGTCAAAGCCGAGGTGCTCAAAACCCTCACACCAAGGGTGGGCGACGTGCTCACGGGCCTAAGGTCGAAAAGAACTGGGGACGAAAACTCAACCTCAAGGAACGACGCATTGCTCGAAACTCAGCTCTGAGTGCTACCACCTCAGCAGAGTATGTTAGCGCACGCGGACACCGTTTCTCTGAAGACATCGATTCCCTTCCAATCGTCCTTGGCAACTATGCTGAAGTTCGAGATGGAAAGACCGAAGAGTTCAGCATCGAGACCTTCAACCACGGATCCGCTACACGCAAGGTCCTCGCCATCTTCAACGAAATTGGACTTGGCGCTGACTTGACCCGAGCACGTGATGGACGAAACATCCGAGCTGGAAAAGCAACCATGCGTGGACGAGTCCACAAAACTCCAAAATCAGTCCTTCTTGTTGTGAAGCAAAAATCAGGCCTTGCTCAAGCCGCTCGAAACCTTCCAGGTGTCGATGTGGTCGCAGCCCGTGACCTTTGCGCAGAAGACCTTGCACCTGGTGGCGACATCGGTCGATTGACCGTGTTCACCAAGGATGCTTTGGAGGATCTCAACTGAGGTGATTATTATGAATGCATACGATATTATCCTCCAACCATGGCTGACTGAGAAATCGATGGAGGCTCGGACAAACGAGCACCGCCTCGAATTCATTGTCCGCCGAGGCGCAACAAAGAACCAAATCGCTCGTGCGATTGAAGAGATTTTCGAAGTCGAAGTCGCTAAAGTCAACGTACGAAACACAAAGCACGGCAAGCACGCTTCCGTAAAGCTTGCCGAGGGCTATGACGCAGAAGACGCAGCAATGCGCTTGGGAGCTTTCTGAGGTGATGAATCATGGGTAAGAGAATACGTGCACAACGAAAGGGTTCCTCGCCACGCTACCGCGTCGCGAGCCACCGATTCCCAGGTGCGAACCGAATGCCACGCGTGAACAATGTTGTCGGTGAGATCACCGAACTCATTCACAGCCCGGTCCACTCGGCTCCACTCGCTCGAATGAAGCTCCCTGATGGTGACACCACACTGGTCGTCGCCACAGAAGGCCTAGCCATTGGGTCCTCCGTCGCCATCGGTGACGAAGCAGCCCTTCGACCAGGAAACATCACTTCACTCGCCAACATCCCAGAAGGTACCGCCATCAACAACCTCGAACTTCGTCCAGGTGACGGAGGCAAGGTGGCTCGTGCGGCAGGAAACTCCTGCTTCGTCGAAGCCCGAATTGGTGACAAGGTGCGTGTTCGCATGCCATCTGGAAGCCTACGTGAACTCCCAGCAAACTGTCGAGCCACCATCGGTGTGCTCTCAGGTCACGGACGAGATGAAATGCCTCTGCGAACTGCAGGTGCTGCTTACTACAAGGCCAAGGCCCGTGGTAAGTTGTTCCCACACGTCAGCGGTGTTGCAATGAACCCTGTTGACCACCCACACGGCGGTGGAAACCACCAAGCCGTTCACGGTCCTAACTCAGTCGCTCGTGGCACCCCACCGGGTGCTAAGGTCGGTCTGATCGCACCAAGCCGAACCGGCCGAGGCCGAGGAAAGAAAATTTGAGGTGATGATGTATGGCACGAAAGAAGAAGAAGTCGTTTATGACCCCAAAGGCCAGTCGACGAAAGGCACGAAAGCGCTTGTCGACCACATCCGGCCGAATCAAGAAGGAATTCACCTACCGTGGATACACCGTGGAAGAGTTGTCCAACATGTCCTTGTGGCCTGCTGAAGACGCATCCGCACCATCTGTGATCACCCTCCTGCCTGCTCGAGCACGTCGCTCCATGGCTCGTGGGTTCTCAGTTGAGAACGAGCATTTCCTAGCCCGTGTTCGCCGATCAAACGGCTCCACGGTCCGAACCCACCGACGGGACATGCCTATTCTTCCTGAATTTGTCGGGAAGACCATCGCCGTCTACAGCGGACAAACCTTTGTCCCAGTCGAGATTAAGCCAGAAATGATTGGCCACTACCTCGGTGAATTCGCAATTACCCGCAGAGGCGTCGCACACAGCGGCCCTGGTGTTGGTGCAACTCGGTCGTCAAAGCACGTACCGCTAAAGTGAGGTGTTATGTATGGTTAAATCACAAATGGATCGCCGATCAAAGCGCCGTGAGCTCCCTCAAAAGGGCTACACTCAACTCCTTCAAGGCAACCGCTTGGCCACCGCCCGTGCCACAAATGTGGACATGCACGTCAAGCATTGTTTCGAGATTTGCCGCCATGTTAAGCGCATGAAGGCAGGACAAGCCATCGAGTTCCTCAACGAGGTTCTCCGTATTGACTCCGACCGAGCAGACGTTCGCCGAAAGGCGGTTGCTGTCCCATTCCGTTTGGGCAGTGGCAACAAGAAAAAGAAGCGATCTGGTCCGTCAATGGTTGGACACCGCAAAGGCGGCGTTGGCCCTGGCCGATACCCAGTCAAGGCATCTCGTGCAATCATCAAGTTGATTGAAAGCGCAATGGAAAACGCCCGACACCAATACGAAGATGTGGATCCAGAAGAAATGGAAATCACTCACATCGCAGCTCACCGTGGACAAATCAAGAAGGGATTCATCCCTCGTGCCCGTGGACGAGCAACCCCTTCGAACCATTACCGTGTAAATCTCGAGGTTTTCCTCGAAGATTTCTCCGTCCAAGAGGACGAGTTGGAGGACGACTTCTGAGGTGATTGATTATGGCTGGAAAACAAAGTACTGTACGAACCATCGTAAACCGCAATGTCGAGCGACACCTTGTCAAGGAATTCTTGATGGCGAACACCAAGCGCTCCGGATTCGGTGCACTTGACATTCGTCGAACCCCACAAGGAACTGAAGTCACCGTTCACGCTGAACGCCCCGGAATGGTCATTGGCCGAAAGGGGAAAATCATCAACGAGTTGCAGAAGCGCCTCAATGAAGAATTTGATCTAGAGAATCCAAAGCTCAAGGTTGAAGAAATCGAAAAGGCAACCCTCAATGCTCAAGTTATGGCAGAAAAAATCGCATCCGCACTCGAGCGTGGCTGGTATTACCGCCGCGCTGGACACAGCGCTGCACAGAACATCATGGACGCAGGCGCCCGTGGTGTCATCGTTACCGTTGCAGGTAAGTTGACAGGTTCCAGAAACCGAACTCAGAAGTTCATTCTCGGTCACGTGAAGTATTGCGGTGAAACCGCTTTGCAACACATGGATGTTGGCTATTCAGTTGCTGTCAAGAAACTTGGTACCATCGGTTGCACCGTTGCTATCATGCGACCTGGCACCCGCTTGCCACACGAAATCAGCATCTTCTCGGAAGAGGATCTGCGCATCCGTGCAGAGCAAGCTGCGCAAGCCGAAGCCGCTGCACCATCGGAGGCGAGCGAATGAGTTTCGTTTCCAACAGAGAAATCGCTTCCATGAGCAAAGATGCTCGTGAATCACGGTTGCTTGAACTCCAAGAAGAGTTGTTGCAGCTCCGAGCTGAGAAGGCCTTGGGTGGTACGCCATCCAACATCGGTGCTTACAAGGCAACCCGCCGAAGCATCGCCCGTCTCAAGACACACATGAGCCAATGAAGTGAAACCACAGGAGAAGATTGACTATGGCGGCCATTTGTAATGTATGCGGACTCCCTGATGAGTTGTGCATCTGTCAAGAAATCGCCAAAGAACAACAACGAGCCATCCTTTCAACAGACCGACGACGATATGGAAAAATTGTAACCAAGGTAGAAGGAATCGACGACTCAGCAATTGACATCAACAAATTAGCCAAGATTCTCAAGAACAAATGCGCAGCCGGTGGTACAGTGAAAGGACGAACAATCGAACTCCAAGGCGATCACAAGAAGAAGGCTGCTGGCGTACTCAAAAACGAAGGATTCAACGTGGAGGTTCGATGATATGACAATCTACAACTCCACATGGATCGGTTCGACAATGAACATTGTTGAATCAAACGACCCGACCCTCACAGGTCGATCTGGTTTGGTCTTGGACGAAACCAAAAACACTCTGGTCATGCTCGAGAAAGACACACCTGTCCGAATCGGGAAGTCCAGCATCACATTCACCCTCGACAACAGCGATGTTGTCGTTCAAGGCGCACTGGTTGGTCAGCGCCCAGAAGACCGAACCAACCGAAAATACAGGATGGCCTGATACTATGCGAGACATCGGAGTAGACGTGAAAAACCCCACCGAAGAGTGGGACGGAGATGCAAATTGCCCCTTCTATGGTAGCCTTCGCCTTCGCGGCCAGGTGCTTGAAGGAACGGTTTCCAGCCTCGGTATGCAAAAAACGATCACCATTGAGCGAAACAACGTTCGCTACATGGAGAAGTACGAACGATTCGAAAAGCGAACCAGTATCCTTTCCGCTCACCTTCCAGCATGCATTGGTGAAGTGTCGATTGGTGACACTGTCAAAGTCATGGAGTGCCGCCCTCTTTCAAAGACGGTTTCATTCTGTGTCATCGAAACCACCGGAGGTGAGGCCTGATGCGTGGTATTGCAGGACGCCAAACCCGTGGTTTGCCAACCGCTGCACGATTGCATGTTGCTGACAACACCGGCGCAAAGATTGTTCAAATCATCAACATTCTCAAACTTGGAAACACCATTCGACGTTACCCAGCTGGCGGCGTTGGCGACCTTGCAAAGGTCTCGGTGAAGAAGGGAACTCCAGAAACCCGACGCCAGATGTTTAACGCTGTTATCATTCGACAACGCCGACCATTCCGCCGTGTCGATGGAACATGGGTCCAATTCGAAGACAACGCTTGCGTGATCACGAACGAAAAGGGCGACGTCCAAGGATCGGACATCAAAGGCCCAGTTTCTCGAGAAGCAGCAGAACGCTGGCCAAGAATTGCAGCAAATGCAAAGCAAATCATCTGAGGTGAAATCATGGTAAAGAGTATGAAACCAGGAAAGCAACGAAAGGCGCATTACAACGCCCCTATGCACGAAAAGCGCAAGCGCATTGCCGCTCGCCTACAACTCAAAGATCGAGACGAGCGTTTCGATGGTGTTCGCACCGTCACCGTTCGTGTCGGTGACACTGTCAAAGTCGTCCGTGGCGATCTCGCCAACGGCGGCAAGCGACACGGTGGCAAGCGAGGGGCAGATCCTCTCGTCGGCACTGTGATTCGTATCGATTCAGAAAAAGGGCGTCTCTACATCGAAGGTGCCAAGGCCTCAAAGGCCGATAACAAAGAAGAGGCGGTCCCGGTCCACTCTTCCAATGTCGTCGTTGTCCGTTTGGATGAGACTGACAAGTTGCGAATGCAACAACTCACCGGTAACAGGAGCTGAAGAATATGGGAAGCAGTAACCACTTGAAGCGATTGACCATGCCACGCAGTTGGCCACTCCCTCGAAAGACCACCGTTTGGGTCACACGCCCAACCCCCGGAGCTCACCCGCTGGAGTTGTGCATGCCAATCAACCTCGTCATCCGTGACGTGCTTGGCCTCGCTCGCTCAACCCGTGAAGTTCGACACATCCTCCACAACGGATTGGCTAAGGTCGATGGACGCATCTGCAAAGAAACTCGACGTGGCGTTGGCCTCATGGACGTTCTTACGCTCGGTGACACCCACTACCGCTGTGTTCTTGACCACAATGGACGCCTCCGATACCGCCAAATCTCCGCTGATGAAGCTGCATGGAAGGTGTGCCGAATCGAAGGAAAGAGCACCATCAAGGGAGGAAAGACTCAACTTAACCTCCACGACGGACGAAACATCCTCGTTGACGATGCATCTGAATACTCCACAGGAAGTTCCCTCAAGATCTCATTGCCAAGCCAAGACATCATCGAGCACATCAAATTCGCTGAAGGCGTGCGCTGCTACCTCATCGGTGGAGCACACGTTGGTGGATTCTCCAACATGACCTCTTACGAAGTGAAGCGTTCAAGCATGGCCAATGAAGTTCAATTCGAGGACTTCGGTACCGTCGCTACAAACGTGTTTGCAGTTGGCGACTCTGCGCTCCCAAACACTGAGGTGGTTGAATGAGCGAGAATGTCAACCCAATGACCGTTCCACGCATCACGAAAGTGAGCGTTAACATCGGTGTCGGTGAAGGTGGAGAACGCCTCGTCAACGCAGAGAACGTGCTTGAACTCGTGACTGGTGTCAAACCACAACGAACCCTTGGACGCATCCAAAACCGTGACCTCAAGGTTCGCCAAGGTGCACCAATCGGTTGTAAGGCGACCATGCGTAAGCAAGAGGACATCAAGAAGTTCCTCACCGACGCTTTTTGGGTTCGTGAAAACCTGATTCCTACCTGGAACTTTGACCGAGAAGGTAACCTCTCGTTCGGTGTTCGAGACTACACAGACTTCCCAGAACAGAAGTACGACCCAGACATCGGAATCTACGGTATGGACATCACCGTTGTTCTTGAGCGACCTGGTCACCGTGTGAGCCGCCGCCGCCGTGCCAAGGGCAAGGTCGGTATGGATCACCGTGTCACACCTGACGAATCACGAGCCTGGTTTGTAGAAAACTACGGTATCACCATCATGGAGGAATGAATATGGCAAGAGATCACGGAGAAAAAATTGGACGTACCAATGGCTGCCGACGCTGTGGACGAAAGCGTGGAATGATTCGACGACACGGATTGCGTGTCTGTCGACAATGCTTCCGCGACATCGCACCTTCGATTGGCTTTAAGAAAATGAATTAAGGAGGAGAAAGATATGCAATTTGATCCACTCAACGACGCACTCATCAAGATGTACAACGCGGAGCAAGCAGGTAAGTTCAATGTTGAACTTGCTCCTGCTTCAAAGCTGCTTGGCAATGTCTTGGAAATCATGCAAAAGTCTGGCTACGTAGGCTCCATCGACCGAAGTGAAGATGGTCGGGGCGGTTCCTACACCGTCGAACTTCGCGGCGCCATCAACCGATGCGGTACGGTCAAACCCCGTCACAGCATCCGACGCCAAGAATACGACCAATGGGAAACACGCTACTTGCCTGCCCAAGACTTTGGCCTTCTGATTCTAACAACGAACTCCGGTGTTATGCATCACTATGATGCAAAAGACGCCCGTATTGGTGGTAAGCTACTGGCTTACGTATACTGAGGTGAATATTATGGTAAAACTCGACAGAATCGAACATTTCGTAACCATCCCTGAAGACGTCACAGCTACGCTCAGTGAAGATGGCGTCGTCACCATCACCGGTCCGAAAGGATCGTTGTCACGAACCTTCCAAAGCACATCCACAGTGATCCTCCAAGAGGGCGGTGGACTTCTCGTGCGAGTCGATATGCCTCGCCGAAAGCAACGCGCTTTGGCTGGAACATGGAACGCTCACTTGAACAACATGGTCAAGGGTGTCACCAAAGGGTTCACCTACAAACTCAAGGCATTGTACTCTCACTTTCCTATGACTATGGCAGTGAAAGGCAACACCTTTGTTGTGAACAACTACTTCGGAGAGCGAGTTCCTCGCACATCCGATATTCTCAGCGGTGTTGAAGTAAAAGTCAGCAACAAGGTGGAAGTCACCGTTTCCGGTATTGATAAGGAAAACGTCGGCCAAACCGCAGCAAACATCGAACGAAGCACCACGGTGAAGAACCGTGACCGACGTGTGTTCCAGGATGGAATATACCTCATCCACAAGGAGTGATATGAATGGCAGAAGATTATCAGAAAATGACCGTCGCTGAACTCAAGGAACTCCTCAAGGAGGCAAACTTGCCGCTCTCTGGCAAGAAAGCTGATCTCGTTGCTCGCCTCGTCGAAGCAAACGATGCTGCTCCTGCAGCAGAAGAACCGTCCGATGACGAATGGGACGACGATGGCGACTGGGACGATGAAGCAGTTGAAGGCCATGTTGCAAAGCAAAAGCCAGTCCTTGATGATGACATCAAGGCAGCCCTCGCACTTCGTGCAGAACAAAAGAAAATGACGCCGTCGTTCCGCAGAACCGAATGGTTCCGATACAAGCGATTGTCTCGCTCTGGATGGCGTGCACCTCACGGGATGGACAGCAAGCAACGACGAAACTACCGCTACCGTGGCTCTCTTGTCCGTGTTGGACACGGAAAGGTCGCTACAGCACGTGGTCTCCACCCGTCTGGCTTCCAAGAAGTCATGGTCCAGAACACAACCGATCTCGAATCCATCGACCCAGAAACTCAGGCCGCACGAGTTGGCCGAGGCGTTGGTGGCCGAAAGCGAGAACACATTTACTCACGTGCCGATGAACTCGGTATCCGTGTGCTCAACCGAAGGAGGGATGTTTGATGCAAATCACCAACCAAAAGCGACTCGCAGCCAAGATACTTACCAAGATGACCGGAAGAGAAGTCGGTGTCCACCGAGTGTGGATTAACCCTGCTTACGTCGACCAAATTTCATCGGCGGTTCAAACCGACGACATTCGTGAATTCATTGACGAAGGCTGGATCAAGGCCAAGCCGATCAAGGGCACTTCCCGTGTCCGAGCCCGTGCACGTCTTGAACAAAAGCGCAAGGGACGCCGTAAGGGTCAAGGAAAGCGATCTGGTTCGGCAAACGCCCGTAACCCTCGTAAGAACCGCTGGATGCGAACCATCCGTTCCCAGCGCCGAGTCCTCAAAGACATGCGAGAAGACGGTACAATCGAGAAGTCGGAATACCGCCGCTACTACCTCAAAGCAAAGGGTGGATCATACCGTTCCATCGCCCACATGCGCTCTCAGATGACCCTTGAGGGTGTCGCAAACGCCGGAGGTGATGAGTGATGCGAGGTACACAACGCCGCTCCATCTTCCGCCGACGAAAGGCTGGTCTGACGGACTACCGTCGCCGTTTGAAGCTTCTACGCGGTCGCAAGCCTCGTGCTGTGGTCCGCATCTCAAACACCCGAACCACCTGTCAACTTGTTGACTGGGCAGCGTCTGGGGACCTTGTCAAGGTCACTTCAACAGGCTCTGATTTGATGAAGAAGTACGGATGGCCAGAAGACTTCTCCCAGAAGTCGGTGCCTGCTTCCTACCTAGTTGGATTTGCTATGGGCAAAGCCGCTATCGCTCAAGGCTGCGAAGCAGCCGTGCTCGATGTTGGACTCGCAGCCACCCCAGTCGGTGGACGTGTGTTTGCAGCACTCAAGGGCATGGTCGACGCTGGCCTTGAAATCCCACACGGCGAACATGTGTTGCCGGACGAAGATCGAGTCAACGGTGCCCACATTGGTGACAACATCGCAGGCGCAGTCGAAAGCACAAAGAAATCCATCGAGGAGGCATACTGATGACAGAAGAAGAAGTTCAACAAATGGCCCCAGGTCTCATGCAAGCGTACGCTCCTGAGGAACCTGAAGAAAACACAGAAGGTCGCCGACCTCGCCGACGTAATCAGGACGACCCAATCATTGCATTGCGCAAGTGGGTCCCTCGTACACGGCTCGGACAAGCGGTCATGGCTGGAGAAATCTTGACCTATGAGCAAGCCCTTGCAAGCGGTTTGCCAATCCGTGAAGTTGAGATTGTGGATGCTCTCATCCCCGGTCTTGAAGACGATGTGATCAAAGTGAACATGGTTCAACGAATGACCGACAGTGGTCGACGTGTTCGATTCAATGTCATGGCATGTGTTGGCAACCGAGACGGCTACGTCGGTCTTGGCATGGCTAAGGCAAAGGAAGTCGCAACTGCAATTCGAAAGGCCATCACAGCCGCTAAGTTGAATCTGATTTCGGTTCAACGTGGAAACGGATCCTGGGAATCATCTGCTGGACCTGGGACCTCGATTCCTTTCAAGACTCATGGCCGCTCGGCCTCAACTCGAGTGACCTTGATGCCTGCTGCTAAAGGCAAGGGCCTCGTGATCGGACAAACCGGTAAGCGTGTGCTCGACCTTGCTGGCATCACTGACGTTCTCTCCCGGACAAAGGGACAGACTCGCACCACAATCAACTATGCAGCAGCTACATTCAACGCGCTGCACAACATGAACACAACTCGCGTTCCAAAGGAACTTGCGGATCGCTTGTTCATTCACAAAGGGAGGATGCTCGAATGACATTCATCGTTGTCCGTGCACGAAGCAACGTTGGTGTTGAACGCACCATCAAGGACACAATGCTGCACCTGAACCTCACCAAGGTCAATCACGCAGTGATCATCCCTGATAACGCACAGTACCGTGGAATGCTCCAAAAGGCCAAGGATTACATCACCTGGGGCGAAGCAACAGAAGAACTCGTCGAGAAGATGTTGAGCGGTCGTGGCCGAATGGTCGGCGATGCGCCACTTACCGATGAAATCGTTGCAGAACACACAGATTACACAAACATGGCTGCATTTGCTAAGGCAATCGCAGCCGGTGAAACAACCGTTAAGGCTGTTCCAGATTTGAAGCGAGTCTTCCGACTCCACCCTCCACGTGGTCCGAAAGGATGGGGCGGCATCAAGCGCTCCTACACCGTTGGAGGCGCCCTCGGATCCCGAGGGGAAGCAATTGGTGCGCTCGTTGAGCGAATGATTTGAGGTGATGATGAATGGGGACAAAAGCAAACAAGCATCGTGGACGCAACCGATACCATGGCCGTGGCAAGAAAGCTGGCCGTGGCGCAGGTAAGCGTGGTGGACGTGGAAACGCTGGAATGAACAAGCACCGCGTGATGACCAGAATCAAGTATATGCCGAATCATTGGGGTATGCATGGTTTCAATCGTCATCCAAAACTCCGCACCGTTTACGTCACCGTGAACGTGAGCCAACTCGAAGACATGGCTGATGGAAAGGATTCCATCAACCTCACCGAACTGGGGATCGACAAGATCCTCGGTAGCGGCCGAATCAGCACAGCATTGACCGTCACCGTGTCAGAAGCAAGTGCAAAAGCCGTTGAAAAAATTGAAGCCGCCGGTGGCTCTGTTGAGTCCGATGGCGATGACGAATGGGACGAAGAGTGAGTTCATACAAACGAATGAACCTTAATGCTCTTAACCAAATCACATAACCAACCAAGGAGGATGAACGATGAAGCACAAGCCAATTCCATGGGCCGTTGCCTTAACAGGAGTACTTTACTGGGGTCTCCTCATCTATTGGGCATCTGACGATCTGAACTCAACAGGGGCGCCAAGAGAGGCTGCTTTGTTTGGTATTATTTTCTCAGTGGTCTATGTTGCCTACACAATGGCGTGCTTCCAAATGGACATGCCGGAGGGGCTGAAAGACGCTCCAGTGATTGGCCGCTATGGTAAGTTGCTTGCTTGGCTTGCCTTTGTCGGAGTCGCAACCTTCTATGTACGTCCTGAAGCCTGGCTAGAAGGCGTTTGGGGTGGTTATGCAGACGGCGTAGGTTTCTTCCTTGTTGGTATCATTCTGCTTGGATTTGGTGCCGCTGCCGTGCTTACTTGCTTCATGTGGAGCGGAGACAAGAGCAGCCGCTTGTACGCACTTCGTCGCTTCGTCGATGTCTATCCAACCATCACCAAGCCAGAGCGTCACGTTCGATTCAACGAAAAGATGTGGACGACAACCTTTGTCTTGATCATCTACTTCGCAATGACCAACGTCATGCTTTACGGTCTATCAGGACAAGCTCTTGACTTGTTCAGTGGTTTCCGTTCCATCATGGCTGGTGCCTCTGGAACCATCATGCACTTGGGTATTGGACCAATCGTTACCGGTTCGATTATCATGCAATTGTTTGCTGGTGCCAAGATCATTCGTCTTGACCTCGGGGACACTGAAGACAAAGCAATGTACCAAGGTGTACAAAAGTTGCTCGTTCTGATTATGATTCCAATTGAATCGATTCCACAAACCTATGGTTTCCTCGATCCAACAGAGATGTTGATCGACACCTATGGTCTTGGATGGGCGAACTTCGTCATCGTCGCTCAATTGTTCGCAGGCTCATACCTCGTGTTCTTGCTGGATGAATTGGTCAGCAAATGGGGTATTGGATCCGGTATCTCGCTCTTCATTGCTGCAGGTGTGGCACAATCAACCTTCGTTGGTACGCTCTCACCGCTTGCTGCAACCACAGGTGTGCCATACTCACTTCAAAACCCTCCATCCGGAACGCTTCCGATGATCTTCTACATGTTCCGTGAAGCGACGAACGCTGAGATGATCTCGAACAACGGGTTCGAAACGATGCTTCTGACGCACGTCAATCCTGTTGCGGCTTTGTTCTCGTCCGTTGTTGTGTTCTTGGTCGTGGCCTATGCAGAATCTTCTAAACTCGAACTGCCGCTTACCCACGGTAAGGTCCGTGGTCACCGTGGAAAGTATCCGATTCGATTGGTCTATGCGTCCAACATTCCGGTCATTTTGATGGCGGCTTTGCTCGCAAACATCAACATGTTCTCGCTCCTCTTCTGGAGCCATCCAACGCTTTCACAAACACCGATCTTAGGTCGTCAAGGTTGGGGTTCAGCCTCGGAATTCATCGGGACGTATGATGCCGGCCAAACCACCGCTTCCGGAGGGTTTGCCTGGTATGCAAGCATGGTCAACGGTGTGAACGACTGGATGATTCCACTGCTCAACCAGCAAGGTGATGTCTTCGGGCACAGCCTGACCCAAATCATGGTCCACGTCGTGTTTTATGTGGTATTAATGACGGTTGGTTCTATGGTCTTTGCGAAGTTCTGGATTGATACCACGAACATGGGGACAAAGGATGTCGCAAAGCAGATCGAGCGAACAGGAATGCAGATTCCTGGATTCCGTAAGAACCCGAAAATCTTAGAGAAGATTCTCGAAAATTACATTCCACCAGTGACCTACTTCTCAGGTGCCTTTGTCGGTCTTTTGGCTGCAGGTGCTGATTTGCTTGGTACGGTCGGTAATGCGACAGGTACAGGTCTCTTACTGGCTGTTGGTATCATTCTCAGAACCTATGAGCAAATCCAAAAGGAACAAGCTATGGAAATGCATCCGATGATCCGACAGTTCTTCGGCGCTGATTGATCCAAGACAAACATGTCTTGGTTTGCCAAATAGCGTCTAGGACGGATATCATCCTTGATGGTGAAGTGATTGTTGTTATTGCCGGGAACAGGTTGAAACCACCCCGTTGGTTCTCACGTATCATGCAGATAGGCGGGTTCTTAATTCCATTCACAAAACCAGCGAGTCCAGTCGTTTGGGTTCGCCCGTATCAGGGTCTCACCTTTGATTCAAAAGATGGTAAAGTGATCGTTAAAACTTCCTCTGAAGGAACTTCTATAGAATCTATTTTCCGGATCTTAAAGATTGCAGCTGGGGTGTTGTTGCTTGTCATACCATTGATTTTAGGAAGTCAGGTGTTGGCAACAACTCTTTCTTCGGACGCCAGCGACGACCCATGTAATTTCTTTGGCAGCGGAGAATACATCGAATTTGAGGATGTTGAAATTATGTGTTTTGAAAACAAAGATGTTTGGAGCCTCGATTCTTTTGAAACTGCAGATGATCATTTCAGGTATAGAACTGAATGGGGTGGATTTGAAGAATACCGGTGGTCCCAATCTGGCAACGTAGTGACGTTGTGTCAAGTGGATTCCACGTATGATGAATATTACTGTAACAATATGATTCGAGGTCAACCATCATCACTAAATGCGAACCTTTCTTACTACTCCTCCTATGATGGTATCACAAACGATATGCCTTCTTGGGTCAGCGACAGGCCCTCTTCCGTGTCAGTCGATTACCAATCATCAACCACCGCACCCTTTGGAACAGACCGCCTCATGCAGGCCTGGGATGATGCACCGGGATGGGAGGTACTCGAGGTTCACGAATACAAGGTAAACAGCATGGACACAACGATCTATTCTGCTCCAATTGAAAGGGGAATGATTGAGATTCTTATCCCGTACATGCTACCCATGGCGGCCGGTGTTTTTATTCTCCTTTCGTCGGGAATCCGGGTTCTGCTCCTCGAATTTGACCAACAACAATCAAAAATTCAGCGTCGCCTTAACATTGGCTCCCCGCTGTCAAGGTACGATTGGAACAATGTGGATTTCCAAAATTTTGCACTTGATGAACACTCATTCACTCTGACTCATCATCATTCAGGAGACGAACATACCTCCTCAAGCACCTCCTACTCGCATCATTCTGGTCTTAACTTGACTTGCTCCTATGAAGGTGGCACCCATGTTCTCTTTTTCATCGAAGATAAGAACAACAGAACGCGCTTGGACCTCATCGAGAACCTGTTCAAAGCACTTGGTCTGGAATCACCATTGGAGCAACAAAGTACATTCAACTCTGTAGCCTCCCAACCATCTTCAATGAATGAAATTCGTCCCCCTCTTGTCTCCCAAATGCCAGCGGATTCAAGCGAAGAAATGCCTTCGATGGATCGCCCTGAAGCAAACGAAGAGATGCCTTTGGATGGTCCCGAAACAAGCGAAAAGCAGCCACATAGTGGCTTCTGGGATCAGGTCTAATCCTGCGTCAATTTAGGTTGCTAGAATAGACTGCTTTGTCACTCATTTTTTTGCCGTAGGATTGACCAATTTTTCCTTCTAAGCCCCTCAAGAGCAATTCCTGTCAATGCTCCCCACAGCCATGCATCGTCGACTTCAAACAGATAGAGGCCAGCCATTGCGACAGCCGCCAGAATCCAGTGATGAAACCAAAACTTGTTGTTTCTGAGGTGTAATTTGAAGTTCTCAGTGAACCATCGTGCAAAGGAATAAGACAATATGATCGAAATTGAGTACATGGCAAGTTCCATGATTTTATTTTGGTCGACATGGAGTAATGCTTTTTCGGTGAAATATCGTAAAATCCCTCGTTCCGGATACCGCCCCTTTTGCAACCAAGCTGGATGGATTCTTTCCCATCGTTTGGCCCCTGTGTCGCGATTCGTCATGAGCGCCAAAAATTAGGCCATTTTAGTGGCGGAAATCAGGTCCTTTCATCGGCGCAGTGCGTTGTTTTACCTCGTCAAGGTAGTAGGGTACTTTGATATAGGGGAGGTGAGTGGCCAAGTTGCTTGCGTAGTTGAGAACGGCGTTGGCGGCAGAGTCTCCGGACAATGAAAGCCGCCATCCTCTTGACACGTGGAGCCGAAGCGATTGCGATTCTGAGAAACCTTCCCCCCACGGAAGCTCGCTCAGGGTCAGGTAGGTGATCGAGATTATGACGTATTTTTGTGTAAGAAGCATTAGTGCATTATACTCTCGCCAATTTTTTTAGGACAGCAAATTCAAATGAATTTCAGCGACAAGTAGCCCAAGGATCATAACAAGAGAAATCTGGTTGATCCTGCCAGAGGCGACCGCTTTTGGAGTTCGATTAAGCCATGCGAGTAGAATGAATTAGATCATTGCAAACTGCTCAGTAACACGTGGATAACCTGCCCTATGCTCTGGGATAACCTCGGGAAACTGAGAAGAATACCGGATAGACCACTACGCCTGGAACGGTATGTGGTTGAAAGGTCACGGCATAGGATGGGTCTGCGGCGTATCAGGTCGTAGGGGGTGTAAAGGACCTCCTAGCCATCGACGCGTACGGGTTGTGGGAGCAATAGCCCGGAGATGGATTCTGAGACACGAATCCAGACCCTACGGGGTGCAGCAGGCGCGAAAACTTCACACTGCAGGAAACTGTGATGAGGGAACTCCAAGTGACTGCACATTGTGTAGCCTTTTCTTTACTATTAATCGGTATTGGAATAAGGGCTGGGAAAGACCGGTGCCAGCCGCCGCGGTAATACCGGCAGCTCAAGTGGTCGTCGCTTTTATTGGGCCTAAAACGTCCGTAGCCTGTTTGGTAAATCTGTGGGTAAATCAACCAGCTTAACTGGTTGAATTCTGCAGAGACTGCCAGACTAGGGACCGGGAGAGGTGTGGGGTACTCTAGGGGTAGGGGTAAAATCCTGTCATCCTTAGAGGACCACCAGTTGCGAAGGCGCCACACTGGAACGGATCCGACGGTCAGGGACGAAGCCTAGGGGCACGAACCGGATTAGATACCCGGGTAGTCCTAGGTGTAAACGCTGTGAACTTGGTGTCGGGAGTCCGCAATGGGCCCCCGGTGCCGGAGTGAAGATGTTAAGTTCACTGCCTGGGGAGTACGGTCGCAAGGCTGAAACTTAAAGGAATTGGCGGGGGAGCACTGCAACGGGAGGAGCGTGCGGTTTAATTGGATTCAACGCCGGAAAACTCACCAGGGCCGACTGTTATATGAAGACCAGCGTAATGAGCTTGTCGGATTTTCAGAGAGGTGGTGCATGGCCGTCGTCAGTTCGTACTGTAAAGCGTTCTGTTAAGTCAGATAACGAACGAGACCCTCATCTCTATTTGCTACCCGTCTCTCCGGAGGCGGCGCACTATAG
>Ga0228615_1000192_pt1 | contig 35409 bp, 32 predicted proteins | sample 16DmetaG_FD_190530 | JGI IMG/M metagenome (GOLD analysis project Ga0228615, IMG submission 190530) | Seawater microbial communities from Monterey Bay, California, United States - 16D | ecosystem: Environmental > Aquatic > Marine > Coastal | place: USA: California | collected 2016-10-17
CTCCAAATATATAGGTTAATTGCCTAAAGACCATATTCAAAGATTGGCCACTAGCGCTGTAGAGCATGAAAAGGCCAAATGATAAAATTAAAGAAAGAGAAAAGAAGAGAATTGAGTCTTTAACTACGTACAGGAAAGGGTTAAAGCTACCCGTGATGGGTTTATTAATTGTGTAATCTAGAGGGTTTCTATTACTCATTATTATGAATATTTAATTGGTATTCCTCTATAAGCTGCTGTGCAATTGGAGCCGCGACCGCACTTCCTGATTCACCATTTTCTATAATTACAACGACAACTAAATTTGGATTAGGAATAGGTCCATAGCTAGCAAATAAAGCATGATCTCTATTTTTAATATTCTCTCTAACGCCCTCGTATTCTTCTCTTACGGTTAAGTCTTGATCAGTTAAACTCTTAATTTGTGCTGTTCCGGTCTTACCAGCAATCTTAATACCATTAGCTTTGTACAGATTATGAGCAGTTCCATTCCAAGAGCTTATTACTGAGATCATGGCATCTTCAATGACTTGCCAGTACTTATCTTCTGCTATCTGCACTTCCATTAAAACTTCAGGGGTATAAACTCTAGGGCCTGAATTAATCACTAGTTGTGGTTTATAAATTTTTCCTTTGTTTACAATTGCAGATAATGCAACTGCTAGCTGCAAAGGTGTTGAGGTAATGTACCCTTGTCCTATGCCAATATTTACAGTGTCTCCTACAAACCAAGACTCTCCGATATTTCCTAGTTTCCAGTTTCGAGTAGGTAAAATACTTTTAGTTTCGTTAAAAAGATCAATCTTTGTGATACTTCCAAATCCAAATTGAGATAAAAAATTTGAAATTCTATCTATGGTTAATTGGGAAGAAAGTTCGTAAAAGTAAACATCCGAAGATTCTACAATAGCTTTATTTAAGTTAACTTTCCCATGCCCCTCTTCCTTCCACCCTCTATATTTTCTTCCATCTTCTTTAATTTGAAAAAAACCTTTATCTTCAATTATTGTCTTAGGTGTTACAACACCCTCTTCTAATCCAAGTAATCCTATGAAAGGTTTTATAGTTGATGCCGGAGGATAAGCTCCTGAGATGGCCCTATTAAAAAAAGGTGCTTGATTCTCAAAAACATTATCAAATGACTGCCCCTGCTCTGAGCCATTTAAAATATTAGGATTATAATCAGGAGAACTAACAAGAGCTTTTACGTACCCAGTATTTGGATCCAGAGCTATAACAGCACCCCTTCTGTTTGCTAGTTCCTTCCTTGCAAGTGATTGTAATTCAAGGTCTAAAGTTAAAGTAATGTTAAAAGGTCTCATAGGAAGATCGCGTTTAAGCTGCCTAATTTTATTGCCAAATACATCTACCTCGACTTGGCTTTTGCCAGGAAGACCGCGCAATGGCTTTTCATAGACTCTTTCGATTCCTACCTTCCCTATTAATGAATCTAAGGGGTACTTTTCTGATGTAAAATAGATTTCATCTTCTCGAGTAATCCTGCCCAGATGCCCGACAACATGAGAGAAAAGATTTTTATGCGGTAGAAATCTTCTTAAGCTTGTCTCAAGCTTTATGTCTGGAAGAGAATTTTTGTAAAGTTCGTATTTAGATAGTTCAATTTCATTTAAATCATTAGCCAGCCAAACCTTTTCAAGGCTAGTATCTAAAGTAGTTAAATTAATCTTAGATCTGTCTGGGAGTATTTTGTTGTATAGGACTTCCAATTGATCATTAGATGCTTCAATAATGTTCCTGCGTATAAAAATGCCTTGATGGACTATATTTTCAGCAACTATCGTGCCATCTTCCAGTTGTATTAATCCTCTAGAAGGAAATAAAGGTAAGTTGATGATTCTATTTTTATCAGATTCTGTAATGTATTCATTTTGATCAAGGACTGTTAATTGGATTATCTTAAAAATTCCAGCTAGGATTAAAAAAATTATAAAAACAAATACTACCTTGGATCTACCCTTAAGAGATTCAATCTCTCTTTCATCTCTTTTTAAATCCTGGACGACCTTCATTAAAACTATTTATGGTAAGGATGGTTTTGAGTCATGGACCAAACTCTATATATTTGCTCAATAACTAGAACAGGAACTACAGAATGAGGAAAAGTTAAATTAGACAAAGCCCAGCAAAAATCGCTTTTATCTATCAAACTCTTACTAATTCCATCTGGGCCTCCAATAATAAAAGAAATATCTCTTGAAGAAGATACCCAGTTATCGAAATTTAATCTTAATTTTTCAGTACTTAGATTAATACCCTCTTTATCCAACGAAATAATCAAGTCTCCTTTTTTAATTTTTGAAACCAGCGAAGCGCTTTCTTTTTCGACAACACTAGAGACATTATAGTTCCTAGATCTTTGGCTTGGCTTGCAACCAATCCATACAACTTCTATGGATTTATTAAATTTTTGCTTATATGAATTAAAAGCTTTTTGGGCCCAATCAGGACGACTAGATTCTATAGAAATAATATTTATTTTCATTAAAGTTCAGGATCCCAGAGACTTTCAAGATCATAGAATTCTCTGGCATCTGAGGACATCAAGTGAACGATTACATCACCCGCATCGACCAGTAACCAATCGCCCCCGCTTTGTCCCTCGATCTTCATGCCGGATACATCTTTCTTTAATCTCTCTATCACCCTTTCACTCATTGCATTTATATGTCTATCGGAAGTTCCAGATGCGATGACCATAAAATCTGTAAGGGAGCTAATTTTTTTTACATTTATAGCTACAGGATTAACTGCTTTTATGTCTTCTAAGGTGGCAATAATTTTATTTTTTAAAGATGTGGTCATTATTTTACTCGTAAAGATTATTTTCTTTGATGAATTGATAAACGTCTTGATTTAGTGATTCTGATACATCGTTCTTGCTGGAAATCATATTTCTTATATCTGTTGAAGTAATTTTTATGGGATCTATGTCAAGAAGAAGGATTTTACAATTCTGATGCTCAAATTCATTCACATTATCAATACTTCTTCTTTCTAACATTTTTCCGGCAAAAGAATCTTTTTCAATAGGACAATCTGGTCTGGTGAGAACAACAAGATTAACTTCTTCTAAGAATTTTTCGTAATTAAACCAAGTATCAATTTTAGAATATGAGTCGGAGCCCATGATCCATAGCAATGTATCATTTGGATTTTCTTCCTGTATTTCTTTAAATGTTAAAAAAGCATAGGACGCTCTTTCTTTTTTTATCTCTCTATCATCAATTTTTACTCTATCTATATGACCCAAAGCGAATCTAGTCATACGGAGCTTATTTTCTTTGCCAATTCTCTTTTCTTTATGCGGCGGATTTCCATTTGGAATAACAATTAACTCATCTAGAGGTATTAACTCTAGAAGATTTTCTATAACAAGTTTATGCCCAATATGAACCGGATCAAATGTTCCACCAAAGATGCCTATTAATTTTTTTTTAATTTTCTTCAAATTCCTCTTAGTTCCGAGTTACCTTTGACAATAAACTTTTGAGAAGTTAATCCTTCAAGTCCCACGGGGCCTCGAGCATGAATTTTATCAGTAGATATTCCAACCTCTGCACCTAGTCCGTACTCGAAACCATCAGCCCAACAAGTGGGGAGATTATGCATAACCGAGCTTGAGTCTACATTCTTAAAGAAATGATTAACATTTTCAGTATCCTCGGCAACGATCGAGTCCGTATGCTGAGAACCATATTTTTCAATATGCTCGATTGCTGTATCTAAACTTTCTACTACCTTTATAGATAAAACAGGACCAAGATATTCAGTTGACCAATCTTCTTCAGATGCTTCAATAACGCTGATGATCTCAAGAGTTTCTTTGCAGCCACGAAGCTCCACTCCCTCTGAAAGAAACTTGGTGTTTAATCTTGGCAATATATCTTTGGCAACCTTTTTATGTAAAAGCAAAGTTTCCATAGCCCCACAAATTCCATACCTGTAGGTTTTTGCATTGAAGGCTATATCAATTGCCTTTTCAAAATCAGCAGTTTCATCAATATATACATGACAAATACCATCTAAATGTTTTATCACTGGAACTCGTGATTCTTCTGTTATCAATTTTACTAACCCCTTTCCACCTCTTGGAATAATGACATCTAAGTAATCATCTAAATGTAATAAATTTTTAACAGCCTCTCTGTCTATTGTTTCAACCAACTGGATACATTCCTTTGGGAGTCCTGACGATTCAAGCCCTTTCTGTAAACAATTCCATATTATTTTATTAGATCTTATAGCTTCAGATCCTCCTCGCAAAATAGATGAATTGCCTGACTTCAGACAAAGCGCTGCCGCATCTGCAGTAACGTTTGGCCTGGACTCATAAATGATTCCTACAACACCTAAAGGAACTCTCATCTTACTAACGCCAATACCTGATGGAGTGGAATCCATAGAAGTTATCTCTCCAACTGGATCGGGCAATTCGGAAACGACTTTTAAGCCTGAAATCATAGAATCTATTCTTGAGTCATTAAGCTCCAGTCTATCTATCAAGGCTGATCCAATATCTTTTTCTTTTGCTGCTTTTAAGTCTTTATCATTTTCTTCTAAAATCTCATTTCTTTTCGCTTCTATTTCTAAAGCAATATTTTTAAGTGCTTCATTTTTCTTACCCTCTGAAGCTTGGGACAATACCTTAGAAGCAACTTTAGCGTCGTGCCCAAGCTGATCCATATATTGATTTATTTCTTTACTCTCTGACATTGTGGAATATTCTACCTAAGTATCTAAGCATTCAAAGACTAAAGATGATCGAATTTAATGAAATAGTTATATGGCTAGAAGAAAATCCTCAATGGATAGCCGTTGGAATAGTAGGAGCTTCTTTTATAGAATCATTTGCCCTAATAGGTATTATTGTTCCTGGAGTTTTACTTCTAGCAATCATTTCTGGTTTAGCGTCTGCAACACTAAGTATTTATGAAGTCGTGTTGATTGCTTATTTTTCAAGTTTAATCTCAGATATCGCTAGCTTTTTCATAGGATTTAGTTTGAGAAAATCTATTCAAAAGATCTGGCCATTTACTAAATATCCTGATCTTTTGAGTAAAGGTAAAAACTTCTTCAAAAAGTATGGAATGTTAGGTTTGTTTGTAGGTAAGTTTATAGGCCCTATAAGACCCATACTTCCAATTACGGCTGGGACTCTGGACATGAGCCTAAGAAAATTCTTTATTATTGAGATATTCTCCTGTCTCATTTGGGCTATGGCTTATACTATTCCAGGATATTATGCTGCGCAGACCATGACTTCAGATCTTAATCCCTTTGAGTCATTATGGTTTTGGATAGGAATCGTAGTATTGTTTATACTTGTAAGATACTTTAATAAAAATATAAAAAATTATGACTGAATTGTACCCTGACCATCCTAATTTAAGAGGCAACTATGCTCCATTAAGAATGGAGTGCGATATTCAAGATTTAATAATCGAAGGAGAAGTACCAAGAGATTTATTGGGCAGCTACTATAGAAATGGTCCTGACCCGCAATTCCCACCAATGGGAGGAGATTATCACTGGTTTGCAGGAGATGGAATGGTTCATGCATTTCACTTTGAAAATGGCAAAATATCTTATTTAAATCGCTGGGCTCAAACTTCAAAATGGAAACAAGAGAGGAAAGCAGGAAGAGCACTAATTAATTCTTTGAATCCAATGGAGCCTGACCCTGAATTTAATTTTGAAGGAGAAGATGGAACTGCCAATACTAATATAGTTTTTCATTCTGGAAAGTTATTAGCCCTTGAAGAAGGCCATAAACCTTTTGAGCTCGATCCGATAACACTGCAATCGAAAGGAGCCTGGGACTATAAAGGCAAGCTAAACTCAGCTATGACAGCTCATCCTAAAATTGATCCAGTTACTGGTGATATGATAAGTTTTAGTTACGGTTTTGGAGTTAATAAAATGAGCTACTTCGTAGTAAATTCTGACGGTATCCTAACTACATATTCCGAATTTGAAACACCTTACTCAAGTATGGTTCATGATTTTATTGTGACGACTAAGCATGTCATTTTCCCTATTTTTCCACTAATTATCGATTTTAAACTCATTGCTGAGGGCAAATCACCTCTAGCTTGGGATGCAAATAGGCCTAGTCAAATCGGTGTTATGCCTAGGGATGGCTCAATTAATGACATTAAGTGGATAGAAAGCGACCCTTGTTATGTTTTTCATCCCATGAATGCTTATGAGGCTGATGGAAAAATAATTGCAGACATGATGCAGTTTGAAGAAGCACCGATGTTTCCTCACCTTGACGGATCTCGTCCTGATTTAAAGAAAGGAGAGGCTAGATTGAATCGATGGGAGATAGATTTTAGTTCAAATTCTGGATCTATTAAAAAGCAATATCTTGATGACAGTATAGGAGAATTTCCAAGACTTGATGAAAGGAAAGCCATGTCTAAATATAAATACGGCTATTACGCATCTAATGATGGTAAATCACCTAAAGGGGTAAGTTTTAATACTGTTACTAGCTATAATTTTGATACAGGTTATAAAGATAGTTTCACCCTGACAGAATTTGATGCTGTTGGTGAACCTATATTTGTTCCCAAGAATAAAAATTCAGATGAAGGACAGGGTTTCTTAATTGCACTAGCTTATCTTGGAAAAGAAAATAGATCTGATCTTATGATATTCGATGCAGAAAATATATCGAGCGGTCCACTTGCCAAGGCCATGTTACCTCATAGAATTCCTTATGGATTTCATGGAAACTGGAGACAGGGCTAACTAACCTCCTAGTTTCTTAATTACATCTTTAAGGTAGTTTAATTTATCTACAGTTTGATCAAGTTCAAGGATAGTTTGCTTTTCTAGAGGAGTTAAAGGAAGAATGCTTGCAAGAATATAGCAAACGCTTTTTGAACTATTCAAATCTAGATCTAGATTAAGTTTCTTAATCTCCGGATGACTAGTCACTTCTTTGACCATATCCCATAGATCTAAGAATCTAGGATCTAAAGATAAATCATTATCCTCTTCTTGAACTTTAGTAATTTTTCCTAAGAGCAACTCATCTGTTTGTTTCCATCTTTCGGATATCTTGATCTTTTCTTTGCCTTGAACTGTTATTCCAAGTAATCCATTTTCTAATTGATTAAAATCAACAATTTCCACATAAGTTGCTATGTCATGATGATTTGGCAGATCTCCGAGCTCTTGATCATCTTCAGGTTTAATCAATACAATACAAAAACCTTCTGAATTGCTTAAACAATTCTTAATCATGTCTATATATCTTGGTTCAAATATTTGTAAAGGAAGGTATGCTCCAGGTAAAACATTTATTGTTAAAGGGAATAAAGGCGTTGTTGTTAATCTAGTCATTTCTATACTTATCTAAAAGGTCCCTTGACAGTCCATTGAAGTCTCCATTGGACATAATGATCAGAATATCCTTTTTTGAATTCATTGACTCGAAATCATTTATAAAACTTTTATTATTATAGAGTGGCACTGATTTATCAGGTAATGAGTCAACTAACCTCTTAATTTGAAATCTATCTTCGCTTTTCCAATAGACTTTGTCGGCTGAACTTACAGCCTCAGCCAATCTATCGTCATGCAAACCAGATTTCATAGTATTTGAACGTAATTCTATTGCTGCAGTCAGTATATGGTTTGGATAATTTTTTTTAATACCCTCGATAGTAGTTTGTATAGCGGTAGGATGATGTGCAAAATCCTCAATTATGATCAATTCATCTGTATTAAGTAGAACATCCTGACGTTTAGCAACACCTCTAAATTTCTTTAGAGAGCTTATAGAATCTTTTAAAGAAACTCCATACTGATCAGCTGCAAGTACAGCCACCATAGCATTTCTTGCGTTATGCTCTCCAAACATTTGCCAATCTATTGATTCTTCCTGATTCCTAATCCTCAATAAAGGTTTTAATGCATCATTTTGAATGTTTAGAGAATTTTCATGTTTTCCATTAAAGTCATAACTTATCAATTTACTCCAGCAGCCTAAATCTAAGACTTTTGTGATATTCGAATCATCAGATGGGAAAATAATATTTGCTTCTTCTTTTAACGTTCTAATTAGATGATGAAACTCTCTAAAAATATAAGAAATGTCAGGAAAGATATCAGCATGATCATATTCAAGATTATTTATAATTAGAGTATCAGGTTTGTAATGAATGAACTTAGATCTCTTATCAAAGAATGCTGTATCGTATTCATCTGCTTCAATTACAAAAATTTCGCTTGTACCTTTTCTTGCCGACTTAGAAAAATCTTTTGGTTTTCCTGCTATCAAATAACCTGCATCTATTCCTTGATTTTCAAAAATATATGCAAGCATTGCTGTAGTGGTTGTTTTGCCATGAGTACCTGACACTGCAATTACTTTTTTATTTTTCAAAATAGTCTTATAAAGCCATTCAGGTCCAGAAATAAGATTTGCTTTACTGGAAAGAAGATACTCTAAAGCAGGATTTCCTCTTGATATAGAATTTCCAATTACATAAATATCTGCATCAGGTAATTTGTTGGAATCATAGCCTTCAATGATTTCAATGCCCATTTCTCTAAGGTGATCGGACATCGGAGGATAGATATTAGTATCGCAACCACTAATTTCAATTCCTTCTTCCTTGCCTAACAGGGCTAGCCCCCCCATAAATGTACCGCAAATACCAAGTATATGGACTTTATCTTTTGCCATAAATCATTATAACTATCAAGAATGATTACAAGATAGAATTGTTTTCAAGTATTATGCGATCATGAAGGCCAAGAATGCTATATATGCTCAGTCTGGAGGAGTAACCTCTGTCATCAATGCAACTGCTGGAGGTGTGATTGAAGCAGCTAGAAAGTCGAAACGTATCAATAAATTATATGCTGGGAAAAATGGTATTCGAGGGCTTCTTAGAGAAGACATCATAGATACCAGTATCGAAGATATCGTTGAGATTAAAAAGCTTCAGCATACACCAGGAGGAATTTTTGGTTCATGTCGACATAAGCTGAAAGATTCCTCCAGTAACAAGAAGGAGTATGAAAGATTGATTGAGGTCTTTAGGGCGCATGATATAGGTTACTTTTTTTATAATGGTGGCGGAGATTCGCAAGATACTACTAATAAAATTTCTCAATTCACTATAGATGCAGGATTCCCAGTTCAGTGTATAGGTATACCAAAAACAGTAGATAATGATTTGCCTTATACAGATAATTGTCCAGGGTTTGGTTCTGTTGCAAAGTATGTTGCCACATCAGTTAGAGAAGCTTCTTTAGATGTTCAGAGTATGTCTGAGAGCTCTACTAAAGTTTTTATCATGGAGGTCATGGGAAGACATGCAGGATGGATAGCCGCATCATCAGGATTAGCTCATGACAAGAATAATTCTGCGCCACATATCATATTGCTTCCAGAAGTACCTTTTTATAAAGCTAAGTTTTTAAAAAGAGTTAAAGAAACTATAAAAAAACATGGTTTTTGCGTAATTGTGGTTTCTGAAGGAGCTCGTTTTAAAAATGGAGAATTTATTGCAGATGCAGGAACTGTAGACTCGTTTGGTCACAAACAACTTGGTGGAGTTGCACCTACGATTGCAGAGATGATCAAAGATAATTTAGGATACAAATATCACTGGGCAGTTTCAGATTATCTGCAAAGAGCTGCAAGGCATATTTCTTCAAAAACTGATTTAGATCAAGCTTATGCGGTGGGAAAAGCTGCTGTTAGATTTGCACTTTCTGGAGAAAATGCAGTAATGCCAATAATCAAAAGGGTCAGCTCCAACCCGTATAGTTGGAAGATAGATAAAGTAAAACTTTCCAAAGTAGCTAACGTAGAGAGAAAACTTCCCCAAAACTTCATTACTAAAGATGGTTTTGGAGTGACTGAGGCTTGCAAAAATTATTTAAGACCTCTGATACAAGGGGAAGCGTATCCTCCTTATAAAGATGGCGTAATAGAAACAGCTTCTTTGAAGAATAAGGTGGTGAAGAAGAAACTTAAAACTTTTAAAGTTTAATTTATAACTTTAAATTCTATTTCTGCACTCTTGAGTCGGTCTATTAACACATTGCCCAAACCAACTGCCGAAGTAAGCACTCCTCCATATTCATTACCGCCCGGAAGATTATCAGACCTAGCAAGAGCTAAAGCAGATTCACAAACCATCTTTCCAGTAGATTTATAACCTGGATCTCCAGATCCAAACATGGAACATATTTTTCTTTCATTATCTTCTGAATAAGCAACGAAAGTCGCCCTAAACCAGCCTTGATCTTGAGTTTCTTGACTAGGTCCTTGGCCTGGTTTTAAAAGAAAACGTCTAACCAGTCTTTTTAAAGGAGTGGCAATTACGATAAAAGCTAATATTGATCCGTAAGAAGCCAACCTAGCCATTCCTTTAGTAGAAAATAATCCATGTTCTCCAAAAGTAAAATTTGTTCCGTAAGATTTCTGATTCTGCTCCATTAATGCAGCAGATCTCCTTACAACTCTAGTATTAGCTACTGCCATCATGCCTATACCGCTCCAGCCTTCTATTCCATCAACCTGTTCGATAATAAATCCATCTTTAGATTTTTGTCTTTGCTCTTCTGATACGGTTTCTTCTGGATTTAAAACAAAAGGGTCTCTCATTTCCTTGGTTAGTCCGTCCATAGTAAAAATAGTCTCTATAGTGCCTCCCGAAGCTCCCCCTTGTGCTTGATGGTAAACATCCACTCTAGAAACTGGTTTATCAAATTGAGAGATAGTAAAAAATGCTCCAATATCTGAAGGTATAGAATCGTAGCCACACGAAGGTATGATTCTAATTCCTTTTGAAGCTGCTTCAGCATGATGTTTGTCTATCAAACCTCTCACCCAGTGATTTTCACCTGTTATGTCTGTGTAATGAGCTCCATTCTCTACACACGCCTGTACTAGTAGAGATCCATATCTTGCAAATGGTCCTGCGGTCGATAAAACGACTTTAGTTTGACTTGCCAATGATCTTAACGAATCTATGTCTCCCCCATCAGCAACAACTACATCACAATTCAGACTAAAGTCTGATTTGATTTGCTCTAGTTTATCTCCATTTCTACCTGCAATAGCCCAAACTAAGTCGCTATAATTATCTCTTAAATACTTACAACATATCTGCCCCGTGAATCCAGTAGCTCCATAAACTATTATTTCGTATTTTTTTTCCATTATGTTTTTAGTATTTTTCCTACTCCTCCAAAATTAATTATAGTTTTCCCATCTACAGTTATGTCACCTTCTGAAAAGCCTAAAGATTTTCCAATTTTAGTCGGTTTGCAACGAATAAGTAGTTTACTGCCAATGGGAGCAGGAGCTACAAACTCAGTATGAAAACTAACTGTTGTAACCAAGCTGTTTCTGTCTTGCATCATGGAAGATGTCATACAGAAGTCAGCCAGAGCCATAAGCGCTCCTCCATGTGCTGAATCATAAAAATTACTATGCTCTTCTTTAGCATAAAAAATCATAAATAATTGGTTATCTTCTTTTTTGTAATATCCGGGACCCATATTCTCAATATGAGGTTGAGGAATTTTAAGCTCTTTAAAACCTTCAGGTATTTCTTGATCTGTCATACCTTGATTATAATCCCTAGAGACTTGAAATAAATGGCGAAATTTAAATATTAAGGAAATGACTGTTATGAGTGGAATATTAGAAGGTGTAAAGGTTTTAGATTTTGGAAGATATATAGCAGGGCCATTTTGTGGTGCCTTGTTGGCAGATTACGGAGCGGAGGTAATAAGAATTGAAAGAATAAGCGGCAGTGAAGATAGGTACGTTACTCCTGTATCTGAAGATGGCCAGGGTGCAATGTTTCTTCAACTAAATAGAAATAAGCTTGGTTTAACCCTAAACCCTACCAAAGATAAAGGTCAGGATATAGTCAAAAAGCTAGTAGAGCGTTCCGATATTGTAATTGCCAATCTCCCCGAACCAACACTAAAGTCAATGGGTTTGGATTATGAAAATCTCCGATCAATTAACCCAGGTATAATTCTTACTTCTAATACAGCTTTTGGAACTACCGGCCCTTATGCTGAGAGAGTTGGATTTGATGGAGTTGCACAGGCTATGTCTGGGGCAATGGATATGACTGGAGACTCTGAACAACCAACTAAAGCTTATGCTCCTTATGTAGATTTTTGCAGTGCCTCTCTAGCTGCTTTTGGAACTATGTTAGCTTTCTTGGAAAAACAAAAAACTGGTAAAGGTCAAAGAGTTCAAACCTCCTTACTACAAACCGCATTGACTACAACAAATAGTCTTTTAATAGAGCAAGAGATCTTAAATGTTAATCGATTTGCATCAATGAATAGAGCACAAACTTCTGGACCTTCGGATACATTCCAAACAAAAGATGGGTGGATATTGGTTCAGACTGTTGGTCAGCCTCTTTTTGAAAGGTGGGCTAATTTAATGGGAGAGGATACTTGGTTAAGTGATGAGAAATTTAAAGATGATCTAAGCAGAGGTGAAAATGGCCACCTCATAAGTGAAAGAATGTCTCAATGGTGCTCTGATAAAACTTCTCAAGAAGCTATAATTGAGTTAGAAAAATCTAGAATTCCGGTAGGTGAAGTTCTAAAAGCAAATCAAACCTTGAATGAAAGACATATTCTTGAGAAAGGTTCTTTTGTAAAAATGAACTATCCAACTATGGAAAAAAGCTATTCTGTTGTTGGGCCTGCTGTAGAACTATCCGAAAACCCAGGTAAAATAAATCTTAGATCGCCAGAGCTAGGAGAACATAATCATGAGATCTTAACTGATCTTGGTTATAGCCATGAGGATATAGAACAATTTAAATTAGAGAGGATCATCTAGGAGAAAATTATGGATTTTAAACTTTCAGATCAACAAAAAGAATTACAACAAACAGCGAGAAGTTTTGCTCAAAATGAAATGGTCGATGTTGCTCATGATATGGAGCAAACTAGTGAGCCTCTATCCAAGGAATGGTTAAAAAAATATTCTGATATGGGGTTTTTAGGTATAAATGTTTCAGAGAAATATGGAGGATTAGGACTTTCTAACCTAGACGCATTATTAGTCATGGAGGAGTTTGCTAAAATTTCTTCAGCTGTTGCTTTTCCAATATTTGAAAGCTGTGTTGGTCCTGTGAAAGCTATAGAACATTTTGCTTCTGAAGAATTAAAAAATAAAATTATCCCAGAAGTTTGTAAGGGTAATATCGTCGTAGCAGTCTCAATGTCTGAACCAAACGCCGGATCTGCTCTTACTGATCTAACCACAAAAGCAGAAATACTAGATGATAAAATTTTACTTAATGGAACAAAAAGATGGTGTTCTGGTGGAGGTCATTCAGAAGGATATGTCGTATATTGCAGGATGTCAGATGACCCTGGAGCTAATGGAATAGGTGCTGTCTATGTTGAAAAAGGAACAGATGGCTTAAGCTTTGGTCAACAAGAGAGTTTAATGGGCTGGAATGGAATTCCTTCTGCAGATATCTATTTTGATAATGTAGAAGTTCCTCTAGGAAATATCATTGTCGAAGCTAATGGAGGATTTAAAAAGCTCATGGAGGCATTTGATCTTGAAAGATGTGGAAACGCAATTATGTGCCTGGGACAAGCGTCTGGTGCCCTAGAAAGTGTTATTGATTATGTCCAAGAAAGAGAGCAATTTGGTAAACAAATTGTTGAATTCCAAGCAGTTCAAATGAAATTAGCAGAAATGGCTATGAAGGTTGAAGCCTCAAGACTTTTAATACATAGAGCTGCTCATAATGCACAAGAAGGTTTTCCAAGTATTTTTGAGTCCAGCGTTGGGAAATGCTTTTCTAACGAAACTGCCAGAGAGGTGGTAGCTTCGGCTATGCAACTCATGGGAGGCTACGGATTTAATAAAGAATACAGCATGGAGAGAAGATACAGAGATGTCTGGGGATGGGGAATTGCTGGAGGAACAATAGATATCCAAAAAATCAATATAGCTTCTGCTATGGTTGGCAAAAGGTTCAATCAAAGAAAATAGTTATTTTAATTCTTGGATTATTCTTTCTAAATTAGTAACTAGGTCTTCTTTTTCATCTTCATTTAAGAAGTCTCCTATAGGAACTCTCTCACCCTTAGATGTCACAATTATGTGAGCTGGATACCAAGGATGATCTGGTCTTTCAACAGAAACATAAGACCACATTCTAAAATATTCCCAGACTTGATCAATATTGCCTCCACCTTTTTCAATCTTTAAAGTTTCTTTTGTTAAAGTTATCACTTCTTGTTTGTATGTTTTTTTCATAACCAGATAGACACAAATACCAACAAAAAGAACCTCCAAACCAGCAAAGGGTAAAATCATAGTAGCTCCTGCAAAAGCAAATCCAATTCCTATTGTTAAGCACGTAAAGGCTATAATTAGAATAAATATAAGGCTCGACTTCCAATCCGTAGATTGATTGGGTCGTAGTAAAATACGATGAGTGTTCTCTTTCGAGTTAGTTTCAATTTTGACCATATAAAAAGGGTACCTATAATACTACTGTCTAACTCTGTAGGCTTAATCAAATGAAAGAAAATAGTAAAAATAATCATTTAAGGGAAATTTATGACGATGTGATGTTGCCAAATTATGCCCCTGCTTACTTTGTGCCTGAATCAGCAAAAGGATCCAGATTATGGGACAAGGATAATAAAGAGTATATTGATTTTGGAGGAGGAATAGCTGTCAATTCGTTAGGTCATGCTAATCCGGACTTAATAGATGCCCTAACAAAACAAGCTCAAAAAATATGGCATGTGAGTAACTATCTCACAAATGAGTCAGCGGTTAAGCTAGCTCAACAACTCACTGAACTAACTTTTGCTGAAAGTGTCTTCTTTAGTAATTCTGGTTCAGAAGCCAATGAGGCGGCAATTAAAATTGCCAGAAAATATCACTCTTCAAACAACAGTCCAAGAAGTGAAATTGTATCCTTCGAGGGTTCTTTCCATGGTAGATCTCTATTAAATATTTCACTTGGTGGTACTGAATTACATAAAAAAGGATTTGAACCTTTAATGCCTGGAATTAAACACGGAGTATTTAATGATATTAAAGGACTAGAAAATCTTATAAGTGAGAAAACTGCAGCCGTAATTATCGAACCTGTTCAAGGTGAAGCTGGTGTTTATTCAGCGACTCAAGAATTCATGGATAAATTAAGATCTTTGACGTCTATTCATGGAGCTTTATTGATTGTCGATGAAGTGCAAAGTGGTGTTGGCAGAATGGGAAGTCTTTATGGATACATGCATTATGAAATTGAGCCTGACATCTTAACCTCAGCTAAAGGCTTAGGAGGTGGAATGCCAATTGGAGCCACTCTTACAACAAGGTCAATAGGAGAAAGTATGCAGCCTGGTACGCATGGCTCAACTTTTGGTGGTAATCCTATGGCATGCGCAGTAGCAGATACAGTCTTAACAGTAGTTAGTGATAAAGAATTTCTAGATGAAGTACAGAGAAAGGAAAAACTTTTTGTAAAGCTGCTAAACAAGCTTAACGAAGAAAAAAGTGTGTTCTCTGCGATTAGATCTGAAGGGTTATGGATAGGCTGTGATTTAATAAATGAAGAATCAAGCAAGGTTATAGATAGATGCTATGACAATGGATTAATCCTAGTATCTGCAGGCTCTAATTGTCTTAGACTTGCTCCAGCCTTAAATATAAATGATGATGATATAAAAGAAGGAATCGAAATACTTAAACAAGTTTTTTAGGAGTGTAGTTATGAAATATAGGAATTTAGGAAAGTCTGGCCTCAAAGTATCTGAATTATCGTTTGGATCTTGGGTCACATTTAATAAACAGATTGATACAGGTCTTGCAGAAAAAATGTTTGGGACTTGTTTGGATGCGGGAATTAATTTTTTTGATAACGCAGAAGGTTATGAAAGGGGAGAATCTGAAATTGTAATGGGCAAAGCGCTTAAAGCACTCAATAAATCAAGAGATTCATACTGTGTTTCATCTAAAGTTTTTTTTGGAGCCAAGGCCAATCCTCTGCCAACTCAAATTGGATTAAGTAGAAAACATATCACAGAGGCTTGTCATCAAGCCATGGAGAGGCTGCAAGTTGATTATCTTGATATGTACTTCTGTCATAGGGCTGATCCTGAAACTCCCATAAGTGAAACTGTTTGGGCTATGCATAATCTTGTTATGCAAGGGAAGGTTCTTTACTGGGGTACTTCTGAATGGACTGCTGAACAAATATCAGAAGCCTATGAGTTTGCCTACGAAAATCATTTAACTCCACCATCCATGGAACAGCCTCAATACAATTTGCTTGATAGAGATAGATTTGAAAATGAATATGAGTCTCTTTATGAAAAATATGGATTAGGAACAACAATTTGGTCTCCTCTAGCTTCAGGAGCTTTGACAGGTAAATATCTAGAAGGAATTCCGGAAGGCTCAAGAGCTTCTCTTGAGGGCTATGAATGGTTAAAGAAAAGTATGGTTGAATCTGATAGAGGTCAAGATAGGATGAAACGAATAATGTCGCTAGTTCCGATAGCAGAAAAACTAAATGTCAGTATGTCTAATCTAGCAATTGCATGGTGTTTATTAAATAAGAATGTTTCAACCGTAATACTTGGTGCATCTAAGCTAGGCCAATTAGAAGAAAATCTGAGAAGTATGGAAGTGCTGCCTTTACTAGATGAAAGTATTCAAGAAGAATTAAAATCAGTTTAGATTTTTAGTCTCAAGTCAAAATCTATTGGCCCAGTTGAAGAGTGATCTTCTACCATATTCTGGAGGTGGCTGATTGTTTCATCACTCATCTCACATGATCTTCTTGTATTCATATCGACATGAATCAGTACATTTTCCGTTATGGCTGAAATATCTCCAGCTTCATTCAAGATCACACCACCGTAATGGATTAATTTCGGTTTTACAGCAAAGTATCTAAAACATGGTGAAGCGTATTCACCTTTTTTCATTTCTTTAAGATATCTGATGTTCATCTCTAGAGTGAAGAAAGAAAAACCTTTTTTAAAATAATCGGAGGAAAAGCCTAATGATGAATAAAAAGGAAATTCATCCTCAAATATTTTTGCATAATAAATCACATTCATATGACCATTTAGGTCGCACATCTCTTGAGTAATTAAAACGTCATTTCCAATATAAGGGAATTTATCTCTCATTACTTACTCCTTTAAATAAAATAATTTTAAATATATTAATTTGGTGGATTCTCAGAAGAGATTACCTCTACTCGATCAACTTTCCTAAAACCTTTTGGTAAGAAATTTCCTCTCCTACCACGATTACCTGAGAAGTTTTCTAGATCCTTAAGTTTGATTGTGAAATGCCTTTTGCCACTTATTAACTTAAGCTCTCTTCCTTGACCCATTACAGCGACTTCTTGTAAGAACTCTTCACCAGATTCGAAGTTAGGCTTAGGTATTCCAATAATTTTATTACCCTTTCCTCTTGCGAGCTGTGGTAATTCTGAGTAAGGAAAAACTAACATTCTGCCTTGGTTAGTTATAGCAGCTATAACATCTTGTTCTTCTTTAATAATACTCGGGGAAAGGACTTTGGCATTTTCTTGAACTTTAATTGCAGCTTTTCCTGACTTATTCTTTGTCTGAAGATCACCTAAATTTGCTATAAATCCATAACCAGACGATGTGGCTAATATGATTTTTGTTTCATTGGGTCCCGATGTTACGCCTAAGAAAGTTTCTCCTGACTCGGCATTTAATTTTCCAGTTAACGGCTCCCCCTGTCCTCTTGCGGACGGCAATGAATGACATGGTAAGGTATACGCTTTACCAGTTGAATCAAAGAAAATGGCATTCAGATTGTTTCTTGAAGAAACTGAGGCAAAGAAACTATCCCCTTCTCGATAATTTAAGGATTCTGGATCTATATCATGTCCTTTAGCAGCTCTGACCCATCCTCTTTCTGAAAGAACAACTGTTACTGGATCTGACGATATGAGCTCTGTTTCGTCAAAAGCTGTTGCTTCTTCTCTAGAGACTATAGGGCTATTTCTTTCGTCTCCATAGATTTCTGCATCTGCTATGAGCTCTTTCTTTATTAAAGTTTTTAAACGTGCCTTAGAGCCTAATAATTTTTCTAATTCTTTTCTTTCAGAGTCTAGAGTTCCCTGCTCTTCTGTGATTTTGATTTCTTCAAGCTTAGCAAGCTGCCTTAATCTAATTTCTAAAATTGCATCAACCTGGACAACACTTAATTTAAATTTTTTCTGTAAGACTTTTTTTGGTTCTTCTTCATTTCGAATAATACTAATAACTTCATCTATATTTAGATAAATCACTAAGAGACCTTCTAAAATATGAAGCCTATCAAGGACCCAGTCGAGTCTATATTGAAGTCTTCTTGTTACAGTTTGTAATCTAAAAGTTAGCCACTCTTTAAGAACCAGCTTTATATCTCGAGTCTGAGGCTTTCCGTTAAGACCTATCAGATTCATATTGACTCTATAATTTTTCTGGAGGTCACTTGTTGCAAATAAATGATTCATCACTGCATCTTTATCTACTCTATTAGACTTAGGAACTAATACTAATCTGGTAGGATTCTCTTCGTCGCTTTCATCTCTTAAATCGACGATCATTGGAAGTTTCTTCCCATCCATTTGTGAAGCAATTTGCTCTAATATTTTAGAGCTTGAAGTCTGATGAGGTAAGGCGGTTATTACTATCTCTCCATTTTCTACTTCATAAGTTGATCTCATTCTTATAGAGCCTCTCCCAGATTGATAAATTTCTTTAAGATCTTCTTCAGAAGAAATTATTTCTGCCTTTGTAGGAAAATCTGGTCCTGGAATAATTTTATATAACTCTTCAACAGAAACTTTTGGTTCATCTAAAATTTTAATACAAGCATTAACAATTTCATTTAAGTTATGGGGAGGTATATCCGTAGCCATACCTACTGCAATTCCAGTTGCGCCATTTAACAGGAGATTTGGTAAACGAGCAGGAAGAACAGATGGCTCTAAAAGTGTTCCATCAAAGTTGCTAGTCCAGTCAACCGTTCCTTGGCCAAGCTCTTCAAGAAGACTTTTTGCATATGGAGAGAGCCTACACTCTGTATACCTCATTGCAGCAAAAGATTTTGGATCATCTATTGACCCCCAATTACCTTGGCCATCTATTAGTGGATATCTTGTAGAGAAAGACTGCGACAGTAAAACCATAGCTTCATAAGCTGCGGTATCCCCATGTGGATGAAACTTACCGATTACATCTCCAACTGTTCTTGCACTCTTTTTATACTTTGCTGCAGAACTAAGTCCAAGTTCAGACATTGCATAAATTATTCGTCTTTGTACGGGTTTCAATCCATCCCCGATATGAGGTAATGCCCTATCCAAAATGACATACATTGAATAATCGAGATAGGCTTTTTCGCTAAACTGGCTTAATGATTGTTGTTCAAGTTTTTCAGACATTTGCTAAATTCCCTTTATCTTCAAGCCATTCTTTTCGATCTTGCGATCTTTTCTTAGATAAAAGCATATCAACCATCTGAGAAGATTTATCACCATTCTGAATAGTTAACTGAACTAATCTTCTAGCTCCTGGGAGCATAGTAGTTTCTCTTAGTTGAGATGCATTCATTTCACCTAGACCTTTAAAGCGCTGAACCTCTATCTTTGTTCTTTTATTTTTTTTCTGTAAATTCTCTACAAGTTTATCTTTTTCAGGATCATCAAGAGCGTAATGAACGTCCTTACCTTGATCAATCCGATAAAGTGGAGGCATAGATACATAAACTCTTCCGTCTTCAACTAAAGGCCTGAAATGTTTTAGAAAAAGAGCACATAGAAGTGTAGCTATATGTAATCCATCAGAATCAGCATCTGCCAATATACATACCTTTCCATATCTTAATCCTTCGAGGTTATTACTACCTGGTTCCACACCTAATGCAATTGCAATATTATTAACTTCTTGAGAAGCTAAAACCTCACTTACATCTACTTCCCACGTATTCATAATCTTTCCCTTTAGAGGAAGAATAGCCTGAAATGTTCTGTCTCTAGCTCTTTTTGCAGATCCACCTGCCGACTCACCTTCAACTAAAAATAATTCTCCTACTTCAGGGTCATTGCTCGTACAGTCAGTCAACTTTCCTGGTAATGCTGGACCGGAGATAATTCTTTTCCGATCTACTTTTTTATTACTTTTCTGTCTGGCTTGAGCATTAGAAATACAAATTCCAGCAATTGTCTCTCCTTCTTCTGTGTGCTGATTTAGCCATAAACTAAAAGAATCTTTAATGATCTGCGAAGAAACGCTACTAAATTCTTTTGAAGAAAGCCTCTCTTTTGTTTGACCAGTAAATTGTGGATCTTTTACTTTAGCTGAAATTATTGAGCTACAATTTAACCAAATATCATCAGCTGTAAGCTTCACTCCTCTTGGAATTAAGTTTCTAAAATCACAAAATTCTTTAAGCGCTTCGGTCAAACCAGATCTCGTGCCGTTGACATGTGTCCCACCTTGAGAAGTAGGTATCAAATTAACGTAACTATCCGAAATAGGATCAGATATTCCTTCTACCCATTGTAAGGCCCAAGTTAAACCTCCTTCATCTGATAAGTACTCGCCCTCAAAAGGATCAACGGGAACAACCTCTCCACCTTTGTTAGAAGATTTAAGATAAGAAGCGAGACCTTCTAAATAACACCAAGTTTCAGAATTACCAGTGTTCTCGTCTTTAAATGAGATTGTGAGCCCAGGAGAAAGAACAGCTTTTGCTTTTAATGCTGCTGTAAGTTGAGAAACTGAGATTCTAGCATTATCAAAATATTGAGGATCCGGAAGAAAAGTTACTTTTGTTCCAGTATTTTTTTGTCCAACCTTATCTATCGATTTTAATTCTCCCTTCTTCTCGCTATTCTCAAATCTAATAGAATACTTATTTCCGTCTCTTTTAATCTCTGCTTCTAAATTAATAGATAAAGCGTTAACAACAGAAACTCCAACACCATGGAGTCCTCCTGAAAATTTGTAATCCTCATTAGAGAATTTTGCCCCTGCATGAAGACGAGTAAAAATGAGCTCTACTGCGGGAACCCCTTCATCAGGATGAATATCAACAGGCATGCCTCTGCCATCATCCTCTACACTTAAGGACCCATCTTTATTTAGGCACACATCAATTTTTGAAGCATATCCACCCAAGGCTTCATCAATGCTGTTGTCTATAACCTCTAATGCTAAATGATTAGGCCTGGAAGTTTCCGTATACATTCCTGGCCTCTTTTTGACCGGATCAAGCCCTGATAGGACTTCAATTGACTTTGCAGTATATTCTCTAGCCATGTGGTTTTGGCTATTATAACCTGTGGTAACTAAACTGAGTTACTAGAAATCAAAATAAAACTAAAAATGAATAGATATTTTTTATTGATCATTTTGACTTTAGTATTTGGATGCAGCGAAAGAGAAACAAATGTGCAAATAGAAATTATTCGTATTATTGATGAACCAATTATCCCTCCTCTTCTTTTAGAAGAGATTGGAGAAAATGTACAAGGCCCATCCTTAATTAGAGCCCCGGCCTGGTTAAAAGATCCTCTAGGAAAGTATTATTTATACTTTGCGGATCATAAAGGGGACAGGATTAAATTAGCCTTTGCTGATAAATTAACAGGACCCTGGACAATACATCCTGGAGGAACATTAAATCTTCAAGATTCATATTTTCTTAAAGAGATGCCAGATATTCCTGAAAATTTTGATCTTGAGACTCTAGGAACAAGAAATGCCCATCCAGATCTCATTAATTACATACCAAAAAAGATAGATGATCTTACAATTCCACATATTGCGTCACCAGATGCTCATGTAGATGATTCTAATGAAAGAATAATTATGTATTATCATGGCTTAGACGAATTCGGGCTTCAAAAAACTAGGGTAGCCACATCCGAGGATGGTATTAATTTTATAGCTAGAAAAAAAATTGTAGGTTGGCCTTATTTTAGAAGATTTTCCTATAAAGATATTAACTACGCGCTCTCGATGCCTGGGGTTATTTATAAAAATAACGGCGATATAGAAGATTTCAGAATTGTAAATCAGGTTATGGAAGAAAATACCAGACATTCAGCTGTGTTGGTTAATGATAATAAATTATTTATTTTTTTCACAAGAAAAGGAGATTCTCCTGAAAGGATCCTATTAAGCACATTAGATCTTACTATGCCCTTACATCTATGGACATCATCTAAACCTATCGAAGTTTTGAAACCTGAAAGAGAGTGGGAAGGTGCTTCATTGCCTCTTTATAAATCTATAGAAAGTGCAATCAATATCCCAGTTAACCAACTGAGAGATCCAGCTATTTATTCAGAAAATGGTAAAAATTACCTTCTTTACTCGATTCGAGGAGAAAACGGTATAGGAATAGTAGAATTTTCGTTAAAAATTTCAGAAAAATAGACATTTCTTAAGGTTTTCTTAATATATTCATTATATTTATATACATATATAATTTTAAATGATAGTATGCAGGCGTTTTTAACGTACAACTAATATAATGAAAAAAATAGAACGAAAAGTAAAAAAAGTAACTGGAGTCATACTACCAACTCTGTACCTTGCACCTATGTTTTTAGGAGCCTACGGCTTTATTTCTCTAGTTCAGTGGACAAGCTAATCCTCTGGAACTTGTAATAAACCAATTAAGTCGCTCACCTTCCTTCTTTGATGCATGGTCCTCATTAACACTAATCCTGACCTAATACCGACTTTGTCTCCCGAATCTTCAAGTGCCATAAACTCTCGGTTAAGCAACTCTCTCAATTCCTGATTGATTTTGTCAACGGTGCTTACATCTTGATATGCTTTTATATCTAAATTTGTTAATTCTTCGGAGTCTAGGTTGGTGTAATCTCTCAACCATAAAACTATATCTTCATTTTCTTTATATAGCGCCGATCCAGCATCATTAAACTTCATAGCAGATATAAGAATTAAGGCCCCCCAAGATCCTAATCTAGATCTCTCATACTCATCCTCAATAAGAGGGCTAAATCTTCCGATAATCTCTTGAGCCGCATTAAGTAATGCTTCATTTATATCAGGCTTCATTGTTGTCCTCTAAAATATCAAGAATTACTTCAAGATGAATGTCTCCAGGTATCCATGCAGAGAATAGATTTATAGGATCAATATTCTTACCAGATTTAAATTCATTGCCGGCCGAAATCCAAATAGCCATGCCTTTTACAGCTGCGAATAATTCCCACCATTTAAGTTCCACAGGATCCACTTTAATGTTGCTAGAACTTTCCCAGACTTTCAATGCTTCTTCCTTTTGAATTAAATAACCAGGACGTTTTCTGTCTTGCCAACTCCAAATGGGTGAGAGTGCCCAGCCTAAATCCTCCAGAGGGTTTCCAATATGGGCCATTTCCCAATCAAGTATCCCTGTAATTTGATCATTCAGAAAAAGGAAATTTCCGCTCCTATAATCTCCATGAACTATAGAGAGCCTCTCAGGTTCCTTGGGAGGGTTTCTATATAAAGTTCTTATGCCTGCTTCTAATATAGGTTCTATACTAATCGAGTCTTCATGAATTACTTTGACCCACTTATCGAGCTCGTTCTTCCAGCTTGGTGAAGATAACTCTTCAGCAAGAATCTCAAAGATATCTTTATTGATATCTTTTTTAGCTATCTCTCCAAGAATAGACCAAAATTGGTAGCCCAATTTTTTTTCATTTGGTGAATAAACACCAGGAGTAAAAGGACTGGCAGCTTCTCCTTTTAGTTCTTTCATCAACATAAATGGAGCACCCAAGATATTTTTATCTTCGGACATATCTAATAAGTCTGGCACGGGGACCGCGGAGTTTTGAAACGCTGAGTAGGCCAAATACTCTGTTTCTTGCTCGGTCTCAATAAGTGAACTATCTTGAGTAACACGGAGAATTAATCTTTCAACTGTGTCTCCTTTAACTTCAATCTTGTATGTTTCTCTACTTGCACCGCCAAAGATTCTTTCAAAACTAACTAAAGAATAGTCTTTGTTCGAAAAGCTTGAATAATAACTAATAAACTTTGAGGAAAGTTCTTCAGACATTTGCTTATCCGTCTAAAAGACCTTCAAAGCCACTTGGAAAGTGAGGGCCAATTAGTAGCTGCTCTAAGACGCCTATACCTTGAGTTTTGGTATCACCATCTTGCATCACAAAGTTGCAAATTGCTTGTATATGAAGAAAAGGAGGATCATGGGGGTCTTGGCTAAGATCATAAGAGTCATATAGAGATTGGTTTTCTCCATGAAAAATTCCATGGCCCCAGTCTGGGTGCATATAGCCTAAGCCACACATATACATGTGATATTTTGGCATTAACGACCAAGTGACAATTACACCGTCTTCTTTTTCAGCCTCAAAATCTGCTTTCATTATCCTTCTTGAGTTTGGTTGATAATCAATTTTTTTCTGTAAGTTATGGAGTTTTAAGCTTTGTGATTTACTTTGTTGGACACAATGGCTATTAGTTGCTCTACCGTTCTCATCATCAACGAAGTAAAGATGGGATGATTGATCTAGAAAGTTTGCGGGAGCCCATAACCAATAGAATTGTGGGAGCTTCATTGGTGGCATTATTTGAGCATCAGGTAAACCTACAGGCCTGACTCCCCAAGATCTATCTCTAGTTCCACAATAGTCTTCTGGTGAAATTGGAATCTTCTCTTCCTTAAATTGTATTGATCCAGTCCAAGAGCCATGCTGAGTCATTCGGGTTGAGTCCATATATACCCTAGAACCATTTTTTATTGTCATTCTTGGTTCTTCCATAGGCTCAAATTTTCCAAGGAAATTTAGATCAACTGAGATTTCTTTATCCTTATCATCTAAAGTTATTTTTAGCTCTTTGAGAGGTTGGATTATTTCTATTCTGAAATTTCCTACTTCTGTGTTGAGTCTTTCTTGATTGAGCACATCTGAATACCTGAAATTATGTTGAACTCCATTTAGAACCAAGACAAAGCTTGCATCTTTAACATTCAAATTTGGATATACACAAAACGCGGCAGCAAAAAAGATATTGCCATCTTGGCTATAACCATTGAAGAAATATCTATCATAAAAATTCCTTTCGGAACCAACTTCAGCAACTGGGGTAGGTAGTTGATGTATTGGATAATCATCGCCTTTAGAAATCATATTATAAACTTACCTTTAATTCAGAAATGCCAGCTAAAAAATTTGAAGGGATACGTACAGGATTTGAAGTTGAGTGAATATTAGGAAAACGAGCAAGAAGTTCTTCAAATAATATTCTAATTTGCATATGACCTAATCTATTGCCAAGACATAGATGCTCTCCTGCACCGAAAGCAAGATGCTTTTTGGCATTTTCTCTTTGCACTCTAAACAGATGTCCATCAGGAAAGATATCTTCATCTCTATTAGCTGAACCGTACCACATAACTACTTTATCGCCTGCTTTAATGTCTTGACCCCTAATACTAGTATCTTTCATTGCAGTTCTTCTAAAGTATATAACCGATGTAACCCACCGCAACATTTCATCAGTAGCATTGGATATTAAGGTTGGGTCTTGAAGTAGCTTAGCCCTCTCCTCCGGATTTTCTGTAAGAGCCATAAGGCCGCCAGTAAGTGTATTTCTTGTGGTCTCATTTCCTGCTATGACCATTAGTAAGAAAAACCCATCTAAAAGTTCTGGAGGTAATTCACCACCTTCAACTCTTGTATTAGCCACAACACTCATCAAGTCGTCAGTCGGATTCTTTCTGCGCTCTTCAATCATGTCCCTTCCCATCTTGAAAAGCTCCATATAATTGACCCATATTTGAAAAGAATTTTCTGGATCTTGTTGGATTGAGGCATCAGTCAGATTATTGACTAAATCTCTTATTTTTGGTCGATCTGATTCAGGTATACCCATCATCTCACATAAAACCCATAGGGGAAGTTGCTCGGATATCTCTGTCACAAAATTAAATTCACCTTTACCCTCAACATTTTCTAAAAGATCTCTAATTTTCTGACGCATATCACTTTCAAGATTTCTTATAGCTTTTGGAGTAAAACTAGGAGCAACCATTTTTCTATAAATTTGATGATCAGGCGGGTCCATCCCAATCATATTTCCTATGATTGCTGCAACTGCGGAAGGATCTACAACTTTGGGGTCGCCCATAGACATTAAATGCCCACCAGCTGCTGAAGAAAAAGTTAGAGGATCTTTGGATACCCTAACGATATCTTCATGTTTTGTTAAAGCCCAAAACCCTGGCTCAAAGTCTAAACTTTCTTCATGCCAATATATCGGTGCTTCATGGCGCAATCTTTTGAATAAATCATAAGGTTGACCATCGATAAAGCTCTCCCATTTATCTAGCTCGCAGATTTGACCAATGTCATAAATGGGTTTTGTCATTTTTAAAGCTGTCCTAAAATTGTTTCAGCTGAGCTAACATCTAAACCAGGTCCGGATTCGACATTTAAAGCCGACACAACACCGTCATCAATAATCATTGCGTATCGTTGTGATCTAGTTCCCAATCCAAATCCACTGCCATCCATTTCTAGTCCGATAGCAGCTGTAAAATCACCATTACCATCTGAAAGCATTAAAACATCCTCTCCTACATTTCTATCTTCACCCCAAGCATTCATTACAAAGGGGTCATTAACAGAAACACATGCCACTATATCAATACCCTTTTCTTTTAAATCTTTATTTTTTTCAATAAAGCCTGGCAGATGTTGAGCACTACATGTTGGCGTGAATGCTCCAGGAACGGCGAATAGAACCATTTTCTTTCCTGCCGAAATTTCAGTCAGTGAAACAGGCTTTGGACCTTCAGCCGTCATAGTTGTTAAATTAATTGAAGGTAAAGTATCTCCTACTTGTATTGTCATTTTTTCTCCTAAATAAAATCTTATTATAGGCTAAGAATTAAATTTGTTGCGAATCATAGAGGTGTTATAGTAGACTAATACACCTTAATAATTTGAATATGTATTTACTAAAAAACTTTTCCATAAGCCTTTATCTAATTTTAATAAGCTTTACTGGTTCTTTAAAAAGTGAAAATCTTTCCGATATATACGAGCTAGCCTTAAAAAATGATCCTCTACTAAGAGCGGCAGAAGCAACTTATAGAGCTGGAAAAGAAAATAAAGCCCAAGGAATTGCAGGTCTTCTACCTACACTTAGTATTGGGGGTAGTACAAACTGGAATGAGTATAGGATCGAAGAGCAGTTGCAAGATCAATATAATTCGAATTCCTACTATGGAAACATAAACCAACCTATATTCAGATTAGATAAATGGTTCCAATTTAAAAGAGGTACTGCCTTATCAGAAAGTGCCGAAGCAGAATTTGCTTACCAACAACAAGAAACGATGATTAGAGTAGCCTCGGCCTATTTTAACGTCCTGAATTCTTTCGATAATCTCAATGCAGCAGAAGCTGAAGAGAAAGCTATACAGAGACAAAGAGATTTAGCTAAAAAAAGATTTGATGTGGGTCTCGCAGCAATCACTGAAGTACAAGAAACCCAGGCTGCATACGATTTAACGATAGTATCGAGAATTGCGCGTCAAGCTCAACTTGATTCGGCTCAAGAAACATTAACTTCCATTATAGGTAGAGATACTAAGCTTCTTTCTCCCCTTGCTGATGATTTTGAGATATCTCTCCCCGACCCACTGGACCGAGAAAGCTGGGTATCGCTAGGCTTAAAAAATAATTATCAATTAAAATCTGCAAAGCTTCAGAGAGATGCAGCTCAAGCATCTGCTAGGGCTTCAGCTTCAAATCATCTTCCGCAAATAGATCTTGTAGGAAGGATCTCTCAAAGCACATCCAAACAAGGAAAATTTGGTGGTTTCATTCAAAACCCATTATTTGGAATTGAACAAGATACAAGACAATATTCAATACAATTTAATCTGCCCTTATATGCCGGCGGTGCTATTAGTTCAGCTAGAAGGCAAGCTTACGCTAACTACGATCGATCTAAAGAACAAGCCATCTATACTGAAAGATCTACCATAAGAGATGTTAGATCTAATCATTTTGGTGTTCAGACGCAAGTTGCAAATGTAACTGCTAGAAAACAAGCTCTAGCATCAGCAGAATCAGCTTTAAAAGCCACTGAAGTAGGATATGAAGTAGGAACGAGAAATACTGTCGATTTACTAGATGCACAAAAGAGACTCTTTCAAGCACAGAGAGATTATGCAAGCTCTAGATACGAATATATTATTTCTATGTTAAGGCTGAAAGCGTCAGTTGGGTCACTAAATCCAAATGATCTGATTAATATCAGCAGTCAAATGAAGTAAGAAAGTTATCATTAAAGATTTCTTAAAAAATACTTCTCTCTTAGCATTTTATTTACCTTTTTTATTTTCTTAACAACACGAGATGGACATATTTCACAAGAAGAGTTTCCATTGGCTCAGATCATTGTTGACTTTATTGAAGGAAAAACAGTCTCAAATTAACCTCTCAGTCCTCGCTTTAAAGCTGCAGTAAAATCTTCCCTGAAACGTTGTGCTAACTCAGATGTTTCTATCTGCTGAAAGGCATGACATGCCCCAGGATAGACAACCAAGTCACAAGACACTCCTGCACTCATTAATCTCTGCGCGTAATCTATATTTTCATCCCTGAATAAATCAAGTGACGCCGTGAACATCCATGTTGGAGGGAGTCCTTTAAAATCTTCCAATCTTCCTGGTGCTTGGGGAGCTTCTCTTTTAGCATCAGCAAGGTAACAATTCCAAGCATATTGATTAAATTCTCTTGTCCAAACAAATTCACCAACTAAGGGATCTCCAGGGTTTTTATTATCTCCCGTCCTGTCATCCAACATTGGATAAGTTAGTGATTGCCAGCAAACTTGATACTTGCCTTCATCTCTTGCTTTAATTGCCAAAGCAGCTGCCAAACCTCCTCCAGCACTTTCTCCTCCTATTCCTATTCGTGCTCGATCAATTCCAAGTTCTTCAGAGTTTTCGTGGAACCAACCGAGAGCAGCATAACAATCATCTAGAGGCGCTGGTATTGGGTTCTCAGGAGCCAATCGATAGTCAACAGAAATAATCACAGCACCGATCTCGTAAGACAATAGTAGATTTTGAGTATCTGAACCTTCCGGTGAACCTATGATATAACCTCCACCATGTATATGAAGATAACCAGGACCTGATGCTTCTTTCCTATCATCAGGAATATAAAGAAGACAGCGCACATCTGGCGCATTGTCTTGAGGTATAAAAATTTCTTTTCTTGTTACGTTAAAAGATTTTTCGTCTTCCAATGGAGGCCTCAAACCATCAAGAGTTTCTCTTATACCTTGAAGATTTTCATCGTTGATTTCTGTAATAATTGATGCTTCTGCCATCACTTGTAATTCGGGATGCAGTAAGTGCTTAGTTGATTTCATAAAAAATGCTCCTATACGTATTCAATGATTTAAAAGAATATTGTTCCTACTTTATATGCTAACTTTAAATATTTAAACTAAGGAGATGAAATTATTTATTGAAACTTCTAAAAGTTAAACACACTTATTGCAAATGCCAGAATTACCTGAAGTAGAGACAACCCTTAGAGGAATAGAACCCCATATACTTAATAAAGAAATAACCTCAGTTAATATTAGACAACCTTCTCTGAGATGGTCTGTACCGACTAACTTAATTCAAAAAAAATTGGTTAAAAATACATTCTCTGGAATTACAAGACGGGGTAAATATCTATTATTACAAAGCTCTCAGGAAAGCCTAATAATACATCTTGGCATGTCAGGTAGCTTAAGAATTTCTAAAGAAGAGGATTTAAAAAAACATGACCACATAGATATTTGTTTTTCTGATGGAACGATCCTTAGATATTGTGATCCGAGGCGGTTTGGATGTTTTTTATGGACAGAGAATCCTGATACCCACTTTTTATTGAAAGATTTAGGACCAGAACCACTTGGCAATCACTTCAATGGAGAACATCTTTTTGCTCTGTCGCGTAAAAGAAAAATGCCAATAAAAAACTTCATAATGAATTCAAAGATTGTTGTAGGTGTTGGAAATATTTATGCTAGCGAAGCATTATTTGCGGCAAAAATTAGACCTTCATGCAAAGCAGGAAGAGTACCTAGAAAGAAATATGATCTGCTGGCACAAGAAATAGTAAAACTCCTTAGAGAATCAATAAAACAAGGCGGGACAACTCTAAGAGATTTTGTTGGAGGAAACAATCAACCAGGTTACTTCAAACAAAGTCTAAAGGTTTATGGGAGAGAGGGAGAAGATTGTTATGACTGTTCTTTTGAAATAAAAGGCCAACGCATTGGTCAGAGAGCGAGTGCATACTGCCCTAACTGCCAATCTATTTTTTAAATCTTTCTCTTAGAGCATCTTTCACTATTGGGTCTACAAAAGAATCTATCTTTCCGCCCATAGATGCAATTTCTCTAACTAGAGTCGAAGATAAAAAAGAGAATTTTGCTTTAGGCGTTAAGAAAATACTCTCTAGGTCAGGGGACATAGCTCTATTCATATTGGCAAGTTGAAATTCATATTCAAAATCAGATACTGCCCTGAGGCCTCTAATGAGAATATTGGATTCTTGTTCTTTTGCCAAATCTACTACCAGTCCAGTAAAACCAATAGCTTTAACTCTATCATTGCCTTCGAATATTCTTTCAATATGATCTATTCTTTCTTCAAGGGTAAAGATAGGTTTTTTAGAAGCGCTAGTTGCTATAGCAATAGTCACTTCATCGAAAAGATGTAAAGCTCTTTCAATGATATCAATATGACCCAGTGTAATAGGATCAAAAGTACCCGGATATAATGCTTTAGCCATAATTTACTCCTTTAACAAATATATTCTCTCACATAACTTAATTAATCTCATAATCACGGATTTAAAATATTAAAAAGGACTTATTATTATGAAATCTTTGGGGTATGGATTATAGACTAGAGTAAGAAAATAATTTAATATCTAACTACTGCGCGGAACCACATTTTTTAATTAAAGGGCAATTTAATGAGCGATAATAACGAAAACAAGTGTCCAGTTATCCATGGGTCTCTATCTAGCAATAGTGGGACTGGAACATCAAATAAAGACTGGTGGCCTAATCAACTTAATTTAGGTTTACTCCATCAACATGACAATAAATCTGATCCAATGGATGATGATTTTGATTATGCTGAAGCCTTTAAACAACTTGACTACGATTCTCTAAAAAAAGATCTCAATGATCTAATGACTGATTCACAAGACTGGTGGCCAGCTGATTTTGGTCATTATGGTGGTTTCTTCATAAGAATGACTTGGCACGCAGCTGGAACATATAGAATTGGCGATGGTCGAGGTGGCGGAGGTACTGGTGCTCAACGTTTTGCTCCTCTTAATAGCTGGCCTGATAATGGTAATCTCGATAAGGCAAGAAGATTGCTTTGGCCTATAAAACAAAAATATGGGAAAAATATAAGTTGGGCTGACTTATTAATTTTAGCAGGTAACGTTGCCATAGAATCCATGGGTGGCAAAACCTTTGGTTTTGGTGGTGGAAGACCAGATATTTGGGCTCCCGAAGAGGATATAAATTGGGGTGCTGAAACTGAATGGCTTACAAACGAGCGTTATAGCGGAGAAAGAGATTTAGCAAATCCACTGGGTGCCGTACAAATGGGTTTAATTTATGTTAACCCACAAGGCCCTGATGGTAATCCTGATCCGATAGCAAGTGGAAGAGATATTCGCGAAACATTTGGCCGAATGGCAATGAATGATGAAGAAACAGTGGCACTTGTAGCAGGAGGTCATACATTTGGAAAAGGCCATGGTGCCGGACCTGATGATAACGTCGGTCCTGAACCCGAAGGTGCAAGCATGGAAGAAATGGGATTTGGCTGGACAAGTTCTTATGCATCTGGAAAAGGAAGTGACACAATCACTAGTGGTTTTGAGGGAGCTTGGACCTCTAATCCTACTCAATGGGATAATGGCTATTTTGATTTACTCTTCGGTTATGAATGGGAGCAAACAACAACTCCTGCTGGAGCGATTGTATGGCATGCCATAGGTCAAACAGAGGAAGATATGGCACCTGATGCTGAAGATTCTTCTAAAAAAGTTCCAACGATGATGACAACAGCTGATATAGCACTCAGAGAAGATCCAATCTATAAAGATATATCTAAACGTTTTCATGAGAATCCGGAAGAATTTGCTGATGCTTTTGCCAGGGCGTGGTTCAAGTTATTGCATAGAGATATGGGTCCTAAAGCAAGGTATCTTGGTCCAGAAGTCCCTGAAGAGGAATTAATATGGCAGGATCCTGTGCCTGCAGGAGATACAAGCTATGATATTGAAGGCCTAAAAGCCAAAATTTCTGAAAGTGATTTATCTATCCAAGAAATGGTTGAAACTGCCTGGGCAAGCGCTTCTACTTATAGAGGTTCTGATATGAGAGGTGGCGCAAATGGATCTAGGATCCGCTTAGCTCCTCAAAATAACTGGGAAGTAAATAAACCAGAACAACTGTCTAGAGTTCTAAATACCCTCAATGCAATTGCTAGTGAAAGTAATGTTTCTTTAGCAGATACAATAGTACTTGCAGGGGCGGTTGGAATTGAGAAAGCTGCAAATATTGCAGTTCCTTTCACTCCTGGTAGAGGAGATGCTTCTGAAGAGCAAACTGATGAAGAATCATTTGCAGTCCTCGAACCGGTTTCTGATGCTTTCAGGAACTATCATAAATCAGGTACGAATATTGCATCTGAAGAAATGATGCTTGATAAGGCTCAATTACTAGGGCTAACAGCTCCTGAGATGACTGTTCTAGTTGGAGGCATGAGATCTTTAGGTATAAGTACAGATGGATTAGGTGTTTTCACTAATAATTCCAACGAACTCTCAAATGATTTCTTTGAGACACTTCTAGACATGTCAGTTCAGTGGAAACCAAATGGTACTGGTAATTCGTATGAGGCCACTGACAGGATATCAGGAGAAAAGGTAAGAACAGCTTCTCGATCTGATTTAGTTTTCGGCTCTAATTCTCAATTAAGAGCAATAGCTGAAGTTTATGCTAGCTCAGATGGTAAGGATAAATTTATTTCAGACTTTATTTCGGCATGGAATAAGGTTATGAATGCCGATTTAGTTTCTTAGAAAATTATATAAAAGGACTATTGTTGATTAACAATAGTCCTTTTTTTGTCTTGTAGTATGTTGTTCCAAGACCTATATCCAAAAAAGATAATAACTAAGTAACCAATAAATAATAGACTGGTGAGAAAAAGATCTCTGGACATGAACAAAAACACTGATATGAAGTCTATAACAAACCAATAAATCCAATTTTCTATCAGTTTCTTAGCAACCATATAAGTAGCTACAATAGCTCCCCAAGTTGTTAATGCATCAATGAAAGGTAAAGCTGCATCTGTATAATTTTCTAGAATATATCCCGAGGTCAATGTGAGTAGTATTATTAAAAGTAGTGCTATTAAATGATTTTTCTTGTTCCAAGTTTGCACTACCAAGACATCATTAGTTCTCCATTGTGACCAGCCATAGAAGGCCATAAATAAATAAAATATTTGGAGGTATGCCTCCATATACAAACCGGCAGAATACATTATAAAAAAGTAAAGAGTGGAGCTAATGCCCGCCGCCAACCAACAAAAAATATTCTGTCTAACAGCCAATAGAAGATAAATTATGGCTGAAGAAACAGCAATTATTTCCATTTGATTTTATTAAAATTCATACGATAAGGAGAATCCAAAATGTCTTGGATCTCCATGCCTTTCATATAAAGTATCTACAAAATTAGGTGGTTCATTTCCGAAATAGAAACCTCTTAGAGAATAATATTCATCAAATAGATTTCTTATCCAAAAGTTATAAGTAATATTATTTTCCTCATATACAAGGTTCAAATTAGTCAAAATATAATCATCAGACTGATTGTCATGTGAGTCTGAATAATAAAAATCACTTTTTCCAGTAAAATCAATTAACACTTCAAGCCTGTCTGTAAAGCTCCATCCTAAGCCTGCTGAAAAGCTATGACTCGGGGCATGTGCCTGCTCCCTTCCTTCAAGGTCTGGTCTGGTAGTGTAATTCTTAATTTCAGTCTCTAAGAGACCAATGTTCAAGAAGAAATTTAAATTATCAGATATTTCACTATTCAGGCTGAGCTCAACACCGTAATTGATTCCCTCAGCAGCATTGCGTTTAAGGAATAGGAAAGTATTAGGATCTTGAGGATCCACTTGCGAAGAAGATAGAACTTGTTGATCTTTCCTATCGGAGTAAAAGAAAGCAAAATCAATATAAGTCCTTGAATCAACAAAGAATTTATTTAATCCAATTTCGTAATTTATTAGATACTCAGGAGAATAATTAATTATATCTAAAAAACTGGAGCCATTTAGTCCTGTCCCTAAGTTAAAACCGCCCTGTTTATATCCTTTTGCAATACTCGTATAAAGACTTGTATTTTCTGAAACTCTATTAGTTAGAGTAATTTTGCCCCCGTTCATATTATCAGAGGGACTAAAGACTTCTCTGTTTGAATCAGAATATCGCGCCTTCCAATTTTCCCATCTAAGTCCAAAAGATAGTTTGATATTCTCGTTGAAGGAATAATCAATATTACCAAATATTGATTTGCTTTTTGAGAAGTAATTGCTGGAAAAAAGAGATTCGCTACTGAAAATCCCATATCCATCAAAAGGATCACCATACATTCCATCATCTTTTTTTTGATTTGATTCATCTACTTCAGAAACTGAGAATCCTAAAACCCAATTAATCTCCCTAACTTGATTGTTATACTCTGGATTCGATAATAGCCTGAACTCTATATTTGATGTCTCTCTATTTCTTAAGGTTTCCGAGAAATAGTCATATATATAAGGATCATGTGATTGAGCATTACCCCAGTCTGCGTCATAACTAAACACTACATCAGTATCAGTTTCTGAAAATAATAACTGATATGAATTATTAGCATTTTCAAATTGAAGATTTAATCCAAAGGCATCAGAGACTTGTGAGTCCATTCCCGGTCTATCCGAAAGAGTATTCAAAGAACCGTCAATGGTCCAGATATCTGAGGGGTCATCAAAATCATTTCTGAAATACACTAAATTAAGTAATACATTGTCCGCAAAATTCCATTTAGTTTTAAACCTTAAAGACTGCTCATCTTTCCTTGAAGTATCTGATTTATTAAGAAATAGATTTTTTCTAAAACCCTCGAAATCTTCCCTATTGAAAGTCAATCTAGATTGAATATCGTCATTTATTGGGAAATTGATTAGTGCCCTTA
>Ga0228615_1000193_pt1 | contig 35334 bp, 31 predicted proteins | sample 16DmetaG_FD_190530 | JGI IMG/M metagenome (GOLD analysis project Ga0228615, IMG submission 190530) | Seawater microbial communities from Monterey Bay, California, United States - 16D | ecosystem: Environmental > Aquatic > Marine > Coastal | place: USA: California | collected 2016-10-17
AGGGGACCAATAGGCCCCCCTAAGTCCTTAAGGATAAAAAGGGTTGTCAGTTACATAAGCAGGAAGATTATAAAATCTTCTAGTTCTACAAACTGGTTGCCCAAGTTCTTTCTTAAGGGATTTTCTTACGACGCGATTGATCGACCGCGCTTCTTCATATTTAGTCATAACATCTCCTGTTAAAAAGATGCGTTCCTTCGGTATTATCACCTACTTCCGTCCCTTTCGGGATGAACGAAGATGCGTTCCTTCATCACAATTGACTACTTCCGTTCACTGCTACATTTAGAGTGAATGAACGATTGATTAAATATTAACCAAACTTATTCGAACTTGCAAATACTAGTATTTAAGTGAGATCACTTTTTATTATTATTAAACAATTTAGAATATAAAGGTTTACAACAATTGAATAAGAAAGAAATATGAAAGCAGTAGGAATTATGAAGCATGGAGGCCCTGAGGCGCTGGAAGTATTGGAAGTTCCTGAGGTCAATGCTGGACCAGGAGAAATTAGGATTAGGAATTATGCAGCAGCAGTAAATCCCACTGATGTAGCTGCACGAAATGGTTTGATGGCTGAGTATCAGAAGATAAACCCACCACCTTATGTTCCAGGAATGGATGCCGCTGGAATAGTGGACCAACTTGGAGAGGGAGTAGAAACTGATATTAAAATTGGGGATGAGGTTATGGCTATGGTCGTACCTAGTGGAAATTATGGGGCTTACAGGGAACAAATAGTGCTAAATCAGAATGCGGTAGTTAGAGCACCTAAGGGCACTTCTCATGTAGAGGCTTGTACACTTCCAATGAATTCTCTTACAGCAAGATTATCCTTAGACTTATTAGCATTAAAAGAAGGACAAGTATTGGCAGTCACTGGAAGTCCGGGAGCTTATGGAGGTTATGTTGTTCAGCTTGCTAAGGCTGATGGTCTTATAGTTATTGCTGATTCTAATGAGTCAGATGAAGAACTTCTTAGATCTCTAGGAGTGGATCTTATTATTCCTAGAGGTGAAGGTTATGCCGAAAAAATAAGAGAAGAATTTCCAGATGGAGTGGATGGAATAGCAGACGGAGCCTTGCTGAATGAATTAGCTATTGGTGCTGTAAGAGATGGCGGCTCATTCACTTCTATTAGGGGATTCAAAGGTGAGCCACAAAGAGACATAGACTTCTCAACTACTTGGGTTACCGCATATGATTGTAAAAAAGAAATATTAGAGAAATTAAAACACCAAGCCGAAGAAGGAGTAGTGACTCTTCGAGTTGCTGACACGGTTAATATTGAGAATGCCTCAGAGGCTCATAGAAGACTGGAAGAGGGAGGTACACGAGGTAGAATGGTAATTAAATTCTGATCACTTAACCTGTATTAAAAGAAAGAAAAATTAATAAATTGAAAAAATTAATAAACACAATCTCAATTTTCTTTTTATCCTTTCAGACTCTCTCTGAAGTAAAAAGTTATAACTGGACATGATTCTTAATCAGTGAATAAGCTCTTACTTTGGTTTGCCTATTTCTTAGTAATTACTACTCCATTTCAAATCCTTTTTTGTATTTGGGTTTATTCATTCCTTTTTTACTCTGAATATAGTTTATTAACATTTAGTACCTCGGACTTTATGGATCAGACGATTTTGGTGCATGTAAAACTTTGGATGTATTCCTGGTTTTGGAATAATCTTTTAGATTTTTTATGGTCTCTTCCAGCGGCGATTATGGTGACTCTCAAACTTATAATAAATTCTTGGTTAGGGCTATGGCTCTTACCTAAGGCAAGAATGTTAAACAAACAAAACTAAACCATGAAAAAATTATTTTTAATAATGACCTTATGTTTCTCCCTAGAATCTTGGAGTGAACAAAACAATAAATTGGCAATTGAAAATGCGATGCAAGTACTAGATTCTTTTATGACTTCTTTCAATGCAAGAAATATGGAGGAATGGTCGGAGACTCTTAACTATCCTCACGTACGTTTTGCTGGTAGTGAAGTTACTTTATGGAACACTAAAGAGGAATACTCTTCTATTGATATTTTTGAGAGGCTTTCATCAACCGGTTGGCATCATTCAGCTTGGCTGTCGAGGAAAGTCATTTTAGTATCAAAAAATAAAGTTCATATCTCAACTATTTTCGAGAGGTATGATGAAAATAATAACCCTCTGAAGCAATACCAATCTTTATATATCGTTACAAATAAAGATGGACATTGGGGAGTGCAAGCAAGGTCAAGCCTGGCTCCATAGTAAATATTAGTAACTTTATCCACGTATAAATTAAAATAAGAAAAACATGATAAAACAAGCCATCAGAGACTTCATAGTTAAACGTACTTTTGCTGCCAAATTAAGAAATAAAGGTATGAATACCTTTTCAAACTTTGAAATTCTTAAAAGTATTCGCTCCTCTGCAGAATTAAAAAGGACGGAAGAAAATAGACCTCATGAAGTAATGTATTTTCATAAAGTAGATGATCCTTATTCACATCTTGCAATTCAATATATTGATAAGCTTCAAGAATCATTTGATATTTCTTTTCAAGCTATTTTGGTCGGGGAAGAAAATGCTGATGCAGTTCATGAACCTTCTTTATACAGCACTTATTGTTTAGATGATGCTAGGCGGATTGCTCCATTTTTTGGAGTTGAATTTTCAGCAGAATCATACCCCTCAGGAGAGTTGGTGATTAAATCTAACAAAATATTAACTGCTGTAGATGCTTTAAATTTTTCTGAAGTTGCAAAAAAGGTAAGCTCAGCCTTATGGTCTGGTAAAGAATCAATACTTGATGATTTATCTAGAGAATACAGTTCTACAGACGAAGAAGTCTCGAATAAATTAGAATCAGGTAATCTCATTAGAAATGAAAAGGATTATTATTTTGGTTCTGCATTTTATTACGAGAAAGAATTATATTGGGGAGTTGATCGCCTTCATCATTTAGAGGATCGACTTATTGAGCTTGGTTTAAAAAAAGATTCAATTAACGAACCAATTTGCACACCTACTCTTGGTGCTCCCTCCAAGATTGAGTCTGAAAACATTGTTAACCTTCATTATTACCCCTCTCTTAATAGCCCCTATACTTATGTAAGCGCAAAAAGAGTAAAAGAAATGAAGAATGATTACCCTGTCAATCTAATAACGAACCCTGTTTTACCGATGTTGATGAGAAATATGAAAATTCCAGCAATTAAAGGAAAGTATATTATTTCGGATGCAGCACGCGAAGGAAGGAAAAATAATTATCCAATGGGATCAATATATTCTCCAATAGGAAAACCTGCTAGAAAGGCTTATTCATTATTTCCAGTGGTTGATGAAGCAGGAAAAGGCTTTGAGTACATAGACGAATTATTGAGAGCATCTTTTTATGACGGTATTAATATTGGAGATGATGAATATCTTGAATCTCTTGTAACTAAGCTTGATTTAGACTGGTTAGTTATAAAAAAAGAATTGAATACGAAAGCCTGGAAAAAGGTCTTAGACGATAATTTAAAAGATATGTACGAAGGTAATTGCTGGGGTGTGCCAAGCTTCAAGATTACAGATTCAGATGGCAGTAATCCTTTTTACGTTTGGGGACAAGATCGAATGTGGTTATTAAAAGAAGAAATTAATAGACGATTAGGATAGTTTCATGACTAAATTAAATCACCCATGGTTTGAGCAATGGCCTGAATCTGATAGCTATAGAGCATCTGACGGTACTGTTAATCGTATCCCCTTAAGGTTGACCAGCAGTAACTTAATTATTTATGGGAGTGCAAATTTAAACGAAGTTTTAAAGGAGTTTGAGCACGAAGATCATATACCCGTAACGGTGTCTGGAGAAGTACCCGTCCAGATATGGTGTAATAACTTCATTGATACTGATTGTGGTCCAAACGAAGTTACTAATCCCTATACAGAAACATGGTATTCATTTCCAGTTACCCCTAAAGGAACTGCCTTAGATCTGCCTTATGAAGATTCCTTTTCCTATAATGTGAATGCACCTGATACTCTAACTTGGTGTCATAGAGTTCTTTGCGGTCCTGCTAAGGACGGGCATGGTTTAGCTGCTAAAGCTGCCATCGCAGGGGGAAGAGAAATATGGGGATTTCCAAAACATCCTGATATGGCTGATTTAGATTTTGATTATTCAGATGAAAAAGCAGTTTCTTTTACAGCTCGACATCAAGGCAATGAAGTCATGACAGTCAAAGTAAAGAGGCCAGAAATCACAGAAGGATATTTAACTGTAGAGGCAGATGCTATAACTGAGACAGGAGCCTGCATTACACCTAGGCAAAATCTTATGAAGCCTAGTTTTGTTGCCAAACAAACTCGCTATACTCAGGCCTTTGCCGCAACAATGTATTTTTCACCGTGGGACAATACAACTGATTCATTAATTATTTATAATGATGAGGATTTTTTTGGTGGTCTGCTTCATAGTTGGAAGTTTAAACCACATTTAAAGATGCATTGCTCAGACTTAAAAATTGTTGCATTCAAACCTGAAGGGTGGAACGCAAACTTTAAAGGATAAATTTACAATGAAAAATTTTTGGATCTTAATTATGACTTTTATTTTAACCACTTGTGGCCAGGATAATGATGCCCAAAATAATTTGATGGAGAGTGAAGAGTATTTAAAAAATAACTTATCGAACGATGGTGTAATAGCAATTAAACCAGGTCTTCAATATCTAGTTATGAAGTCTGGTACAGGAAAGACACCAACCTTAAGTGACACGATAACCGCAGATTTTCATGGAACATTGAAAGATGGATCTGTATTTTGGAGCTCTATTGATAATGGAGAGCCTTTAATAACCAAGCTTTCCCAATTAATACCAGGTTGCCAAGAAACAATTTCATTAATGAGTGAAGGCGATTCATGGCGTATCTTCATTCATCCTGACTTAGCTTACGGAGAGGCAGGTAGGCCAGGTATTCCCGCTAATTCAGCATTAATATTTGACATAAATTTACTTGCCGTAAACTAGGAAACCTAAAAAAAAGGAAAATTAACATGCAATACGAAGAAGTTATAAAGGATAGAAGAAGTGCTAGAGGTTATTTAGACAAACCAGTCCCCAAAGCAGTCCTTGAAGAGGTGATTGAGCTGGCAACCAGAGCTCCTTCTTCTATGAATACACAGCCGTGGCACTTTCATATTGTGACTGGTGATGCACTAGACAACATTAGAAAAGAAAATACCAAAAGAAATATCGAAGGAGTTCCACCTTCTAGAGAAATTAGACCACCTCTTGGATATGAAGGAGTTCACAGAGAGCGACAGATTGAAATCGCTATTCAGCTTTTTAAGGAAATGGGAATTGAAAGAGATGATAAAGAAGCAAGAACCGATTGGGTCTTAAGAGGTTTTAGACAATTTGATGCACCAGTTGCTGTAATTGTCACCTTCGATAAAACGCTACAAGATGAAGATATTTCTAAATTTGACTGTGGGGCAGTGGTGAATGGATTAGTTAATGCAGGATGGTCAAAAGGACTCGGTTCAGTAATTAATAGCCAAGGAATTATGCAATCTCCAGTAGTAAGAGAATATGCAAAGATACCTGATGATGAAGTAATCATGATATGCGTGGCGATGGGTTATCCTGATAGTAGTTTTCCTGCTAATAAAGTTGTTTCAAAGAGAAGACCAGTTTCTGAAGTGGCAACATTCATCGGTTTCGATGGTTAGATTTTGAAAAAGATCTTATTCCTTCTACTTTTATGGTCTGAAATTATGCTTACCGAGATTTTCATTGATGTCAGAACACCTGAAGAAATAGAAATAGCATCTATAGATTCTACATATCATATTGAATGGCAAGATATCCTGAATGTTAAGGAGATAGCTTCTTTCGAAGATAAGATTTATTTATTTTGCAGAAGTGGAGTAAGGTCTGAGAATGCAAAAAATATTTTATTAAATGCAGGCTATACAAAGGTTCTTAATATTGGAGGATTTGAAGAAGCCTCTGAATATATTAAGAAAAAAAGAAAAAATCCTTAAAATTGATGCTATTTAATTAAAAGGATAGAATATTTCTATGGAGTGGTTAAGTCAGCATTTAGAACAATGGGGTTTGGTTTGGTTTGGTTTGCTGTTTTGGGGAAGTATTTTTGGCGCTTCTCTTCTTTATATTTTCCAAGAAAGCTTCCTGATTTCGTCAAGTGGTTATGCCCTTGGATTGGTATTAGGTCTTCTAGCCAAATATAGGGGGTGGTCGTGGATAAGTTAGTTGAAGACTCGATGGATTTATCAATAGACTCTGAAAGAAAAGTTGCTAGAACTTTTACAGGAAGAATTGAATGGGAAATGATTGCTATAGGTCTAGGGCAATTTTCTGCATGGATAATTACATGGGTGCTTGTAGTCCAAGGAGTTATTCCTCTTTTTGTTGGTTTTTTAATTGCTTTGTTCACTGCTTGTAATGCTTATCTTCCGTCTCATGCTGGACAGCATAGCCATTTATCAGGTGGACGAAGAAATCTTCTATGGCTAGATTCTTTAGTAGGTCAAATAAGTGTCATTCCACTAGCGCAGTCGCATGCTGTTTTGAAAGCAACACACATGAAGCATCATGCTCATACTAATGACCCCGAAAATGATCCAGATTATTTCCATGGAAATGCAAAAAGCTGGATAGAGGCTGCCATAAATGTAAACATTGCGTATAACGCCGATGGTCCAGCTTTGAAGACAATCGAAAAACATTCTGAAGAAGACCCCAAATTTAGAGAAGCCATTGAAAGTGGTGCCTTATGGGGACTCTTATTTTTCTTTGCCCAAATTATTCTAGCTATTATTTATCCTCTAGAGACTTTACTTTTGTGGTGGATACCTAAAAGAGTAGCATCATCTTATTTAGGTATCGTCTTTTCTTACTTTCCTCATTCTGGACTTGGTAAAGGCCGATATACTGATACAAGATTTTGGACTAATAAAATGCCTAGATTCCTAAATCACTCAATGCAAATTCATACTATGCATCATATGTACCCTAGAATTTGTCATTATGATGAGGCTAAAGCAATAGAGGCATTAAAACCTTTCATGATAGAGCGAGGAATGCCAGGGGCAGAATATATTCCTGAAAAATTAAGATGGAATCCAGTAACCTATATCAAGGAGGCTTACTTTGGCGGACGATAAACAAAAGATAGAACAGGGTGTTCAGCTATACTTCGATAGCATGTATGAATCAGACCCAGCAAAGGTTAGAGAGGCCTTTTATCCTAATGCAATGATTACAGGATACATTGGGTCAGGATTGGCCGAAATGAGTGTGGATGATTTCGCGAGTTTTGTTGAATCTCAACAACCTTCGCCTGAAGATAAGGGAGAGGAAGTATTGTTGGAAATATTATCCTGTGAATTAGCAGGCTCTACAGCATGCGTGAGAGTCAGGGATGGATATATAGGTAATGTTTACTTAGATACCCTTTCATTCTTAAAGAAAGATGGTGAATGGAAAATCTACAATAAACTATTTCACATTGAGTCCTAATTCATGAATATGAAAGTAAAGCAGATTTCTACAGCATTAGGTGCTGAGATTACAAATGTTGATCTCGCAAAAGTAACTGATCTTCAGGTAGAAGAAATTAAATCTCTCTTAACTGAACACAAGGTAATATTTTTTCCAGGTCAAAATATAAGTCAGGATGAGCATGTAGATTACGGAGCAAAGTTTGGTGAATTAGAAGGGCATCCTAATCTTAAGAATAAGACAGTAACCCATCCAAAAATTTTTGAACTCGCTGCTAGTTCTGGTGGAATAGCTGATGAATGGCATACTGATATAACCTTTCAAGATTCCCCAGCAATTATGTCTGTACTTCATATGGTGAAGTGTCCTGAATTGGGTGGCGATACCATGTGGAGTAATTTAAATGCTGCTTATGAAGCCTTATCTGACCCAATAAAAGATTTATGTGAGGGGATAACGGCATTGCATGACGCGAGACCTCACGGAAAACCCGAGAAAACAGCAATCCATCCAGTAGTGAGATTACATCCCATCTCAGGTAAGAAAGTTTTATACGTAAATGAGCATTTCACTAGAAGAATAGTAGAAATGAATGTTGAAGAGAGTGATATGTTGCTCTCTTACTTAACTAAATGGGTTACTAAGCCACAGTTTACCGTTAGATATCATTGGACAGAAGGGACCATTGCTATGTGGGATAACAGAAGCACTCAACATTATGTGGTTAATGATTTTGTAGGTGAAAGAATTATTCAAAGAGTCACTATAATGGGTGACGAGGTCCAAGGATCGTCTAATCCTAGATGGAAGCCAGCCTTGAGAGAAGGTTTTTCAGCCGTCACAACCCACGATAAGCAATTGATTACTCACCTAAAAGAAAAAGGTTCTCTCTAGTTTTTTAAAAAAGTTAAGTTTGATCTCTATATAAGTCGCATTAAATTAATTTTTATTATGGAAAGTACAAACAATAAATTTAGAGCTCTATTTGAGAAATGTATTGGTACTCTAATATTTCTTAATATCCTTCATCAAATAATCTCATCAATGGATTTGAGTGAGTATCAGAACCTTTTGTCTTATGGAGATATCTTTTTTCAAATTTCAATGTTTCTCTTCTTAGGTGAACTCATTTATAGATTCTCAACCGAAAGGCAATTGGGATTTCTCAATGCCATGGATAGTTTGGTTTTAATAAATTACTTTTTTATCGGGATATTGGATCTAAGGATCTTTAGATTATTTCGATTCTTCGATATATTCAGCAGAACGAGAATATTGCTTCCCAGTAATACGCTTTTCAAAACTATTCACGTTCAAAGACACAGTTTAATGGGCTCGCTGTTCCTAGTTTTGTCAGTGCTTTTACTATTTTCTACCCTCATGTACTTCGTAGAGAGGGAGGCGCAGCCTGATAAATTTGGAAATATACCTTTAGCTATCTGGTGGGGTATGGAGACCTTAACTACCGTTGGTTACGGAGACGTTCATCCCATTACTCCACTTGGTAAGGTATTGGGAACTTTAACCATGTTGCTAGGAATTGGTATGTTTGCCTTACCTGCAGCAATCCTTGGTTCTGCTTATTACGAGGAAATGCAAAAAAGAAATTTCCTGGTTACTTTTGAGGCCATCTTAGAAGTGCCTTTATTTGAAGAGCTCCCCATCAAGGCTTTGAGTAAAATTAACGAAAAGTTAGATGCAGTTTTACTGCCTCCAAACGAGGCTGTTTTTGAAAAAGGTGAAGAAGCTGATTCTATGTATATTATTGAATCAGGAAGAGCACAGGTTGAACTTGAAAATCCAATCGTTCTAGAGCAGGGAGATTATTTTGGAGAAATGGGTCTAATAAATAACAACCCCAGAAATGCGACCATAACCACACTTGAAGAGGTTAAGCTTCTACAACTTAAGAAAGAGGATCTAGAAGAGTTATTTGACGAACACCCAGTCTTATTCCAAGCCATTGAGGCTAAGTTAGAAGCTATAAATAACTAGAAAGAATAGGAAAATTCTGTAGATATTTGTTCGTCTTGTTTATCAGCAAACTCTGGCGGTCTGGAGTCATAGAAACTACTTATTTGCAGAGAGATGTCGACATTCTTATTAACTGAGAAATTTAAGCCTGCAAGAATACTTGCTTTATAGTCTTTAGATTCGTCCACTGAAGGTTGGTAGTAGGTTGTGACTGACAAATCAATGTTCTCAGCAAGCGTGTACTTATCTGTAAAATAAATAGATAGCCTCTCAGTATCAGATTCATTGCCTTGCAAATCTTCCTCGTCTTCAGTCAGAAGACCGAAGCCTATCTTTGTAGAATCATCGATATTAATTCTAGTGCCAAATCCTAGAACATCTCTAGTTAAGAAGCTTCTGAAGGGATTCTTACTATGCTGCACAAAGAATTCAGTACTGAATCGAGTTTCATTTAGAAAAATTAATCTACCATGCACAAATGTTGAATCTGATGTCTTGATTTCATTTTTTTTACGCTCGGAGGTTTGAGCAATTAAAAAAGATTCTATATTTTCAGTATTATTATCGAGTCTTAAATTCAGTGAGTAGAAATCTCTATCCTCATTTCCTCGAGAGCCACTTAATTGAAAGCCTACCTTTGAAAAGAAACCAATTTGACCTTCATTTCTTTGATCTTCAATATTCACAATAGCCTCTCCATAGATAGAGTAAGCATTAATTAATAAAACGATTAATAAAATTTTCTTCATACTATTTTGTTTTCGCAACAAACACGCCTTCCCAGTCACTTGGTGGCGGATTTTCAATATATTCTTCAATCCTATTAGAAATAAGTTCGTAGTATAGGTCAAAGGAGGGCACATCTTTTACGTATTTTTTTATGTGCTCTCTAGCTGATACCCAATCTTGTTTTCTATACATTTCTACAAATTTAGAATGCTCATCAAAAAATACTTTTTCATCTTCTATCTCTATATCTTCTCCTAGAACGGTATAAATTCTCTCTGGTTCTTTTTTACCTTTGACCGAAATCAAATCGAGTTCAATCACTCTATTAGAGCTTATTCCTTCAACAGATGATTGACCCAGTATCATAGGAAATCCGTAGTTATTTGATTGACCTTCTAGTCTTGATGCTAAATTGACCGCATCTCCCAATACCGTGTAATCAAATCTTTGTTCGGACCCCATATTACCGACGATGCATTCTCCTGTATTGATACCAATTCCAATGGCCATCTCATCTTGATCAAATTTCCCCAACTCTTCATTTAATTCTCTTAATGCAGTTTGCATATTAAATGCCGACTCTATCGCTCTTTCTCTGTGATTCTCTTGATCAATGGGTGCATTCCAAAAGGCCATAATACAGTCTCCCATATACTTATCGATGGTACCTTCTGTTTTGAGTATCTCATTACTCAGAGTGGATAATAATTGATTAATTAAATCAGTTAGACCCTCAGGGTTGTCTTTATATTTTTCAGAAATAGCTGTAAATCCTCTGATATCAGAGAATAAAACAGTCATTTCTTTTCTCTCTCCACCTAAGACCAGAGATTCACTAGATTGAGCTAATTTTTCTACCATGACGGGACTCAAGTATTGTGAAAAAGCATTTCTGACTTTGCTTCTTTCTATTTCAGTAAATAGGAAGTTGAAGAATGTAATGATTAGATAGGCCAACAAACAAATTAACATCGGAGAAATTGGATCTACTAGATACTGATAATTAATGAAAAAGTAATAACTACCATAAATGATCGATCCATTACCCAAGCCGAAAGCTACTAGCCCTCCAATTGGACCTTGTCTTTGAATAGTAAGAGAAATTGCTACCGAAAAAATAAGGCCAGCAAGAAACTCAAGGCCTAAAAGCCAATCAGGTCTTTTCAAGAACGTATTAGAGAAAATCTGCTGCACGAACTGAGCAATAATAGAAACTCCAGGAATATTCTTTTCAAGAGCATTGGATCTCAAATCAAATAAACCAGATGCACTAGTGCCTACGATAGCTACCTTACCTTCAAAAAAATAAGGATCTATCGATCCATCTAAGACTTGCCATGCAGGGATGACAGTTAGATTTTTGCTCTCTGTTGGATATATCCAAAAACTCCCATCGGGATTAGTGGGCATAACCAGGGAGCCTAGCTTGATATTATTGATTCCGGTATTTTCTCCAAATGCCTCTTCGCTTGAAGCGTTAGAGGATTTAATTTGGTAAGTTGAAGCTCCAATCGCAACTCTCACCAGCTCTAGAGGAAGTGAGGGGATGAGATTGCCGTCAATATTTTCAAAACTAGGAAGTGTCCTTACTATCGAATCATCATTACCTATACTCATACTGCCTAGCCCAGAGCTAACAGACTCTAATAAAGGTAAATTTCTTTGAAGACCGTTATAGGGTTGCACAAAAAGCTTTGGATCATCACCCTGAACGACTAGACCGAACTTACTTTTACTAGGCTGAGTACTCTTTTTATTATTTGGAGCTAGGCCTAAGACCACTGTTCCATGATTATTGATAGCTTCAGCAAATAAATCATCGTGATCTACAATATTTTCAAGCTGTTTTACTAAGTCATTGTCTTCAGCATATATCTCCTGAAGCTGTTTTGACCCAGTTCTATCAGGTTCTGCAAAAACAATATCAAATCCAGTGACAGCCGCTAGTTGTGTTTGATCCGTGAGAGTAGCTAAGGTATCTCTCGACCAAGGCCATTGGCCTATTTTATTTAGGGACTCATCGTCTATATCAATAATAACTACTGGGTCATCCTCAAGGGCAGGCCTCGGCAATAGAGTTTGAAAAGTATCAAAGGAGGTTGTTCTTAAATCAGTGAAAATACCCAAGGGATTCAATAAAGGAAAAAATGCCAAAAGAACTGCAAAAGGGAGCAGGCTCTTTTTGCCTAATGCTGTTAGATTCATACGGTTTCCTTTTGTTTATAATCTTCAAGAACTTCTTTAACTATAATTTCCATCTCCTTAGGGTTTAAGTTGAAGAGATTTAGAGTAGTCATAAAATCATAGAAGACAGTTTCCACCGAAGAACCATTCATTATTTTTTCTAATGCATATACATATCCAGCTCTCAAGGTTTCTCTGGCTTTTCTGAAATGAAGTAAGGTATCGATTTCAGATCCTGGAATTTCACCACTCTTGATCGCCTGTATGACTAGTCCTTCTTGCATTTCTTCACCAGCACTTTGCCAGATTTTACTCATTACTTGCGGCCTTTCTATTATCCAACCGGCCGAGGGATCAGCTGAGAAAATCTTTAAGGACATATACCAAGCGAAAATAGCACGTTTTAGAGGGCTTTCAACAGGTTCAATCGAAGGTATTACTTGAACAACTGCCTCTATAACTTTATCAACAACTACTCTGCGATGAATATCATCTATAGAGGAGAAATAATTATAAAAAGTTCCATAAGATACTCCTGCAAGAGATGTGATGGTCTTGACATCAAGTTCTTTGTATCCGTTATGATTCAAAAGGTCAGTCGTGGCTTTCAGCAATTTACTTTCTGTTCTCTGAGTTGTTTTTGACATTTTTTATATTTTTTTTGACATTGTATCAGAAAATACCATTATTTACTTTATTTAAGCTATAAAATAATTGATAATCCGTCAATTTTTAAACTGATTTGAATATTTTGATCAATAATACGATCCGCAAGGGCTATGTGCTGCTCATTATTTTGTTTATGGGTATACAGCCCGTTATGTCTTCTAATGTTTCTCCAGCCTTAACTGATCCTGAATTAATTGAACAAACAGACCTTGAAAGGGAAAAGATTTTTGCTGCTTTAATCGATGATCCCACTAATCTTGATTTTCTTTTTAAATATGCGAATTTATCAATCCTCTTAGGAGATTTAGAAGCGGCTATAAGTGTTTTTGAACAAATGCTTATATACGATCAAGATCTTCCTAGAATTCGTCTAGAGCTGGGGGTTTTATACTTTCGCCTCAACGCTTATCCTTCAGCAAAATTATATTTAAATAGCGTCAAAAAATATGATGCTCCTGACGAAGTGCTTAATAAGGTAGATGCATTTTTAGGTTCTATTGTTGAAGCGGAGAAGGACTACTTTCATCAGCACATTTTGAGTATGGGACTCACACGATCCAGCAATGCTAATTCTGGAATTGATGACGATATTATTGAGATAGCAGGATTTCCATTGACCGTACCTGATAGTTCTAAGCCACAGGGTGATATTACTAAAAATTTACGTTATACCTATACCCTCAAACAAGATTTAAATCATCCGAGGGGAGATAACGTAAATTATGTGGTGGCTTTAACAGATCAAAGATTGGATACTTATAATCAATTTGATACCTCTTCAATCGTAACTTCAGCTACGCGAACATTTAATCTAGAAGGCAATCCAACATCGATTTTCAGTCGACCATCCTTGGATGCTTCAATTACCGGTTTTATGGTTTTGCTTGCAGATAAAAGCCTCTTAAGTTCTCAAAAGTATGATCTTAAATTCACTGGTGCGCTTTCAGATAGCTTAATTTTCTCAATTGGAGGATTCCATGATCAAAGAAAGTTCCTAATTAATGATCTTAAGAGCGGATATATCAATGGTCTGGCACTTTCTAACTCTTATATTACAGACTCTAATATTCTTACAGAGTTTGAATATGAATATTCAAAATATAATGCCAAAGTTTCTTACGAAACTTATCAATCAAATTCATTTGGTTTAAACATAACATCAGCTCTGGGGAAGGGGTGGGGTTTTAAAGCATCATTGTCGCATGCTAAGAAGTCCCACTTCGCTGATTTTCCAATTTTTGGCGAAAGAAAAGAGGAAATCAATTCAGCAAATATTGAATTTTCAAAGGCTTCTTCTGACAACTGTCTATTTGCAAGCTATAGGATAGCTAAGAACGATAACAAGAGTTCGATTGAGATATACAGCAGATCCAATCTCCAGGTCACTGCTGATTTCAGTTATGTTTGTTTAGTAAATGATTCAAGCTCATGATGAAATTATTAAAGATAAATACTTTCATATTGGCTTTATTTTTAGCCCAATTTTCTCTAGCTAAAGAAGAAATAGGTGTTGCGTCTGCGGTCAATAAAAACACAACTGATTTAACTTCAGAAGAGGAAAGAAAACTAGTTCAAGCTGGATATAAGATCATTCAGAATCATACTCTTGAAACCGACTCCATTGGCCGAGCAGCCTTATTGCTAATCGACGGAACCTCTTTTTCTATAGGGCCAAATTCATCCGTTACACTGGATAAATTCATTTATAACCCGGAGACTGCTGAGGGCTCCCTTGAGGTTTCTTCCAGAGGTCTTTTACGACTGGTAGGAGGAAAAGTTACAAAGAAAAGGCCAGCACTTATAAGGACTAATTCAGCCACTGTGGGTATCAGAGGTGGTATCACGATAGTTCAAACACAAGGTCTCTCTACCACTGCAGCTTTTGTCTATGGGGATGAGTTGACTATGACTCCTAACCAAAATAGCTCAGCGACCACCAGCTTGATAGAGAATGGGTTTGTCGTAACAGTAGAAGACCCAACAGCTGAAGTAGGAGAGCCTCAACAACTTAGTGAAAGCTTTCTAGCTGAACTTCAAAAGGGTTTAGAAGCTCGTGAGAATGATGAGGAATCCGATGCAGAATCATCAGAAGAAGAATCATCAGAAGAAGAATCATCAGAAGAAGAATCATCAGAAGAAGAATCATCAGAAGAAGAATCCACTACAGAAGAGAGTACTGTTGAAGATCAAGGACAGGATAGTGAAACTCAACAGGAAAGTGCCTCGGCCACAGAGACAGAATCGGGAGCAGATGACAGCGCTGCACAAGAAGATAGTACATCTGACTCTAATGTAGAGACTCAAACCTCTGATCAAATAGATACTTCTAGTGGTAATGATAACGATCCTCAGCCCGAAGTAGATGAAAGCGCATTAGACTCCTCTGGTGTATCGGATAATTCGTCAGATATAGCTCCTGCAGAACTTTCTACGGCTGATGATGTTGTTGATACAGCAGTTGATGTTGATACAACTTCAGATGAAGTTGAAGAAACTACTGAAGAAACGGAAGAAGCCTCAGAAACCTCCATTGAAGATACTGCTGCAGTTGAAATAACCGAGACTGTAGTTGAAGAGGCACCTTTTGAGGCTTCTTTAAGTAATGAAAGTATTCAGATTAATGAGAATGAGACAGATATCAATTTAGCAACTCTTCAAACCAATAAAGATGACGATGTAGAGATTACAGTCACAATTGAAGGAGAAGATAAAGATTTATTCCAATACGATTCCTCTACGAACTCACTAAGTTTTTATGGTGACGCTAACTACGAAGATAAAACTAATTTCTCATTGAATCTTATAGTGCAAAGAGAAGATGAAGAAGTAGTAATACCTATAAATATCTCGGTTATAGATGTCAATGAGGCTCCATCCATAAGCACAGAAACACAGGATTCCTATGCAGAAAATCTATCTATAGGATCTGTTTTAGTGGGAGTCGCCACTACTGATCCTGAGAATCAAGAAGTTACTTATTCATTAAGTGGAGAGGGTAGCGATAAATTCACCATTGATGAAGCTGGCAATATTACGTTGGCTGAGAGTTTTGATTTTGAAGCCAAGGCCTCTTATACACTCACTGTTACTGCGACTGATGGAGAGCTTAGCTCTGAGACGGAAGTTTTAATCAATGTTGGCGATATTAATGAAGTACCTTCATTATCTTCAACTTTGGCTTTGACATCTTTTAGTGAAGATTCAGCCATTGGAACGATTATTGCTACTGCAAGTGCCACAGATCCTGAGTCAAACACTATAACCTATAGTTTGTCAGGCACGGGAAGTGAATACTTCATTGTAGATGAGAATGGAAAAATATCTCTAAAGGATACTTTAGACTTCGAAACTTACGCCAAATATGAAATTACCTTAGTTGCTAGTGACGGTGAATTGACAAGTAGCTCTGTAATTACATTTGATATATCTGATGTTGATGAAGCGCCTAGCCTTTCTTCAACACTCAAATCAGAGAGCTTTGAAGAAAGTATTACAGTAGGTACTGCATTAGCAACAATCAGCTCTATAGACCCTGAATCACAAACTATTACCTATTCATTATCAGGAGCGGGCAGTGAAAATTTTGAGATTGATAGCGAAGGCAATATTACTTCAAAGGTAACTTTTGATTATGAGACCACACCATCTTATACCTTCAATGTCACCGCATCCGACGGCACAAATTCTACAACCTCACCTCTCACAATTACGTTATCTGATGCAAACGAGTCACCAGATGTAACTATTAGCCTACAAGGAAGTGAGTTTGCAGAAAATATTGCAACCGGTTCGACGATAGCTACCATTGCTTATACCGATCCTGAATCCGATACGCTGTCTTATACTTTATCAGGCACAGGAAGCGATCAATTTTCAATAGATGATCAGGGTGTCATAACTTTGAAGACCGGCCTAGACTATGAGACTAAAACTTCTTATGAATTGATTTTGACGAGTACTGACGGTAGCAACTCGGTACAAACTCAGATTAATTTCTCGGTAACTGATATCAGCGAACTTGCTCTTTCTTTAGATAGCTCAGAAGTTACGCTAGCTGAAAATATATCAACGGGGACATCTGTAGCAATCGCAAGCTCTTCTGATGCTGTCGGAGAAGTGACTTACTCAATTGTTGAAACAACTGATAACAGCACTAATTTTGCAATAGATAGTCAGGGAAGAATCACACTTGAATCTTCATTAGATTTTGAAGCTAAAACCTCTTATACGCTCGAGGTAAGTGTTACCGATGGAAAAGAGACAGTCATCAAGCAACTCGAAGTTACAGTAAGTGATATTGATTTAGCGGTGACTTCAAGTCTGGCTTCTGCTACTCAAGCAGAAACTATTTCAACTGGAACTTCTATATTGACGCTTTCTACAAATAACGCAGAAGGCACTTTAAGCTACTCTATTGCTGATGCCGATAATAAATTTGCAATCAATAGTTCCACAGGTGAGGTAACACTTGCCAATGCTTTGGACTATGAAACTAAAACTTCGCATTCATTTACGGTTACAGTTTCAGATGGAACTACTTCGAGTTCCGAGACTTTCACTTTAAGTGTGACCGATGTTGACTTAGCTTTCAGCGCATCTTTGGCTTCAAGCTCTCAATTGGAAACAATTTCTACAGGTACAACTATTGTGACGTCTTCTGCATCTGATAGTGAAGGTACAGTGAGTTACTCAATCACTGATGCCGATAATAAATTTGCAATCAATAGTTCCACAGGTGAGGTAACACTTGCCAATGCTTTGGACTATGAAACTAAAACTTCGCATTCCTTTACAGTTACTGTAACTGATGGAGTAACCACAACTTCTCAGACTTTTTCATTAACTGTAGGCAACGCAATAATCAATACACTTGCCGTTACCTTAGCGAATAGCGGGGCTGCTCTAGCTGAGACTTCGAATTCAGGAAGCTCGGTCGGTAGTTCGAGTATCAATAACCCTGAAAGTGACAGTGTCTCATATACTCTAAGTGGCACTGGTAGCAGTAATTTTGCCGTGGATAGTAGCGGTGACATTACCACCAATACTACGTTGGATTTTGAAACAGCTAAAAGTTATGCGCTTACTTTAACTGCTTCAGGTGGAGGTACTACAACAACTGATAATTTCACGGTCAATGTGGGCAATATTGAAGAACTTGAATCGGCAGTGCTGCGTTATTCTGCTGACTATAACTCAGCCTCAAGAAGTGGCTTTAGCGCAACAGCAACTCGAGGTCCGTCTGGATCAAGCCTCGCTGCCTACACTTTAGAGCAAGTCGGTACCACCAATTCAACTGCCATTACTTCAGTGGACGATACGTCTAATAACTATGTTCCAGTGGAAATCAATTCTGGAACCGCACTCAATTGGCAATATTATTTCCCCGTTGATACCTCAGGCAACGGTCAATTTGCATTTGCGCCAAATTCTTCTGCACTTGATGGTAAGTATTACAGCCCTCTAGGCACGGCAGTCACCACCACCATAGCCAATGCTGACTTCCTGACCGCAGGACGACTAGAAGGCGCAGAATATTGGTTCATGACCACTGATAAGTCTGCAGCTAACATTGATTTCACTTCTGCAACATTGGGAGGTCTGAACGTTCGATTCAACCTTAGTAATTTCCATACCACCTGGACGACTGCCAACAATGCTCTTTCGAGCCCATATTCTCTTACTCTTAACACCGGAAATTCGGCCCTGGATTACTCGTTTTCAGATGTAGGAAATTATCAGGTGTTAGTTCATGGAACTGGCTCAGCCGGCGGTAGTAACTTTGATTCTACTGAGCAAGCGGTAGCCCGTCAGTTTATCCAACAAGAAAACAGAGTCCTTGTTTTACATGGTGAAAATTCTAATTGGGGACTACAGAATGATGAGATTGTTACCTTTTTAGAATCAATCATGAGTGGAAGTAATTTCAGCCATACTAATAATGGAACTATGAATACATTCAATTTTACCTATGGAGGTGTTTCATTTGTACAAAGCTCTATTTTACGAAGAACTCCATCGACTTTGAATTGCGATTCAAATTTTAACACTTACTGTTATGGAAGCTGGGCTTTTTTCCCAGCCTCAATGACTGATTCCGAGTACAAATCAGATGTCTTTATTTGGCTTGACGTTAATCAACCCTCGGATACCACGATTGATAATACCATTTTGCAGTACGCCCAATCATTATCAGGATCTTCGTCATCATCCACCTATAACCTCTATGAAGACCAGGTAACTTTAGCCGGAGAAGTTTATAAGGATGCTAACTTTGTATCCTTTACAGATAGCAACAAGCGAGTCATTGCTATGGCAGTGATTCCGCTTGAAAACTTTGCTGCCAGTGGAAGTAGCAACGATTATTTTATTCCCAATTTCGTTCCAAAAACGCTTTGGTCGTCTGGTGATGTTGGACACGATTATTGCTTGGGCGTAGGCAATAATGCCTCGGCATGTAATACCTATGATAACTACTATGATTTTTCTAGCATCGCCCTTGATAGCTCTGACATGCTTGATACCTCTAGATTCAATGGGAGCACCAATGAGTTGCCTGAAGGTCAATCCATGTGGTGGCAAGTTCTCAATCCAAGTGGCGTCGGGGTTGGACTTTGGGCACAAATTTCTTTGAAAGATTCCTATGACGGTGCCTCAGGCAGTACCACTCGAGATGACCAACAAAGTCTTTTGAATGTGGTGATATCTAATGTGGATTATCGAAAAAATGATACAACCCGATACTCAGCGGGAGATACTGGCTTGGGCATGGATGGTTATCATTATTGGTCCTATCAAGGTGCAACCAATGCAGATAATAATGGTTTGGGTATCAACTATGGTACTTCTCCAATTGAGTGCGCAACCTCCAACGACAGCGGCTGCTTTTGGGGTGATAGCTCCAATCAACCTGGCGGCGCCATGATCACATCTTCAGATCCCTATAAGTCAGGTAACATGACTTTGGGAGTAAACTACAACTCCAACAACGATACCTTCAGCACTGGCTCCTTTAATGTTTCTGCTGTGGTCCAAGACGTTAAACCTTCAAGTTCATCTTATGCAGATTATGCAAGCTTAAGTAATTTTAGATCTTCAGATTTTTACTCATCGAGCGCCACGGGTTACAGCGGATTTTTCAGCGGTATTTTAGAATTTGATGTCAGTGGCACAGGTAACTCTCAGCTTTCTTTAATACGCTCAACTAGTACTTTAGCCAGCTTTACTTTTGATACGACTAATGACGATTTGCAGGTTGTGGCCCCTATGGCTGTGAGTGCTGCTCCATCAAATAATTACACTTCAAATTGGACGACTGTGGATACTGGATCTATGACCTTGAAATTTGGTGATGCCACCAATGATGAAGCAAAATCAGCTTATATTTCGAGTGAAGTCTTTGCAGCTGAGATTCAAGATGATGGAGCTCAAATTGATGGCACTTCGGGTGGTTCTAATAACTTGGCTGGAGTAATGGTTTCTTACAATACCCTAGATAAAGAGGATACTGATTTATTCCACACTGGCGGTAATGATTCAATGCCGAATACTGAGTATTCAACCTGGGGTTTCTGGGCGATGAGTGCTGCTGATATATCTCCTAATTCGGATGATCAGAATGCTTCTGTTCATCTAGGTACCTGGGTAGGCGGTGAACTTGTAGCTCAAAACGAAATACCAACCTCTGGATCCGCTTCCATGAGCGGAGCGGCCGCAGTAAATGTTGCTTATAGATATAACCAGACCAGCACAAACTATGATGTGCATAAATACACAACTACAGCTGACGTTGCAGCCTCATTTAGCTGGGGTGCTAGTGGATATTCTGGAACTTTAGACTTTACTAACTTTGATGATAAAAATCCGATTGTAGCAAATGCAGGTTTTGCTTCTTTTTCGGTAGCTATCACAGGAACCAATAATACTTATACCGGCACTTCAACGGATTCCTTGGATAACAGTTGGCTGGGTGGAGCTGCAGTAGCTGGCGCTCTGTTTGGTGATTCATCACCTACCGAGAGTGGAGGAAGGGTGAACGTCAACTTATATAAATCTGGAGATACTGGAACAGCTGGAGCAAATGATTTTTATATAGCGGAAGGCATTTATTTACTTTGTATAAGTGGCGGTTGCTAGTTACTTTATTTTTTCAACTATAATGCAGAAAAGGAGATAGTTATGAGTGGGAATAGTTTTATAGATTTTTTTCTAAAGATAAGAAATAGTAAGTTTTTTAATACACTCGTAATATCGGTGATCCTAGCATCGGCTTTATACGCAGGTGTTTCCTCTTACGATATTCCATCAAACTACATTTATCTCCTTGAATTTTTTGACTATGGCATCACTATCTTTTTCACCATAGAGATATTGATTCGTATGATTGCCGAAAAATCATTGGTCAGGTTTTTCAAAGATGGGTGGAATATATTCGATTTCATTATCGTCACTATCAGTTTGATTCCAGTGGGTGGTGCAGAAAGTGTTTTCGTAGCTCGTCTTCTTCGCATCATAAGAATTTTAAGGATAGTTACAGTAGTACCTGCGTTTAGACATATTATTGAAGCCCTAATCAAGACCATTCCAAGAGTAGGTTTTATAGCACTTTTGATGTTTATCTTTATCTATATCTGGGGCGCTATAGGAACCCTGATATTTGGTGAACTTGAACCGGATCGTTGGGGAAATATTGGCGTCGCCATGTTGACACTAATGCAGGTAGCAACCTACGACGATTGGGGAGCCATAATGGGGGATGTGATTGGAGTCTATCCTTTAGCCTGGGTTTACTTTGTGAGTTTCATTATCATTAACGCCGTCGTTCTTCTGAACATGGTGATAGGTGTTATTGTTGATGTAATGACTATCGAAGCCAAGCAGACTCTCTTGGCTTCAGATAATACAGAAGAAAATACTAACTAGGTTCTTACAAAGTTTGCGATTGATAACGCAGTCTCGTCACTGATTTCAGGACAACCTAAGAATATTTCTGTTCCATGAACAGAACCCATTACTTGTCGACACTGAACATCTACATTTGCTTCACGAAGTAATCTATAGAAGTTAACTCCTTCATCCCTTAATGGATCAAGTTCATTAACGATAATATAGGTCTTGGGCAGACCCGTAACATCATCTTCAGTAGCAAAACTAGGCCAAGCTAAAGGATCTTTATTTATAAAAGCATCAACACCATAGACGATAGCTCCATGAGAGTACTCATGTTCACTATGGAGAGTTAATAAAATACCTTCGTTCTCTTCTGACGAAGGATTCTCCGGTAAAGGCCATTGTCCAGCAATATAAGGGCATAAAGCATAGAGCCCTTTGATTAATCCTATATCACCGTCTTGTTTAAGTTTTAAGCTAGTAGCTATGGTGAGATTTCCTCCACCGCTCTCGCCAGCAACAATGATTTTACTGTTATCGATATTCAGTTCTTTTGCATTGGCATGAACCCATTTAAGTCCAGATACGCAGTCATTTAGTCCTGCCGGATACGGTTCCACTTCTGGAGCAGAGGAGGCCCACATAGCGTTTCTAAAATCAACCATTGCTACGGCCACACCTTGTCTTGCTATACATCTTCCCCAGGCTGCATACATTTCATCGAAACACGAACTAACCATCATACCGCCACCATGAATGTAATAAACACAAGGCAGTTTTTCATCAGTATCTGGTCGAATATATTGAATTTTGATGGTATTACCATCTGGATCCGATATAAATTCTTTGGTTGTTGTTACAAGACCTGTTTCGGGAACAACTTCTTTGTAATGTGGGGAGTTATTAACCAAGTCCATTACGGCTTTGCCTTCTTTGGCTGCATCGGTTTCTTGCTCGGCTAAAATCCCTTCTCTGGTATCAGCGGGACTGGATGTCACTGTCCCAAGTTCTATTTCTCCAAAAACAGCTCTTAATCTCTGGTCGATCCTAAGATCATTTTTTATTCTATTTTCCATCTATCTCTCCTTTTTTATTTTCCTTTGAATACTGGTTCTTTCTTTTCAACAAATGCTTTAGTTGCATTTCTATGATCTTCTGTTTGCCCACAATGAATATGATGAGTTGCTTCCAGATCCAGGCAATCATCTACTTCACCGCTCATAGCTCTATTAAGATTTTCTTTCATATACCGATAAGCAACTGAAGGTCCATTTGCTAATCTATTAGCAATCTCCATAGTTTTATCCATCAGATCATCTGGTTCGCAAACCCAATTTGTTAATCCAAGATTTAAGGCTTCGTCTGCAGTCACTCTATCTGAGAGAAAATATAATTCTCTAGCTTTAGCAGATCCAATGAGTTGTGTCATGAAATAGCTGCCACCATAGTCACCTGAGAATCCCACTTTAGCAAAGGCTGTGGTCATGATGGCGCTATTGGCCATAACTCTTAGGTCACATGCAAGTGCGTAAGATAAACCAGCACCCGCTGCAGCTCCGGGGAGTGCTGCAATTGTTGGTTTTGGCATTTTAAAAAGTTTCCCCGCTGTTGCTCTTTGATGAACTCTTTGCCTGTGAATAGCAGCATCGATTGTATTGTCACCAACCGTTCCATCTCCAGATGAGGCCATACCCTTTACATCACCTCCAGCACAGAATCCTTTGCCTGCTCCGGTTAGAACAACACACCTGACGGTAGGATCAAGTTCCACTTCCTCTAGTGTAGCGCGCATCGCTTCGTTCATCTCTCCAGACATTGCATTTCTCGCTTCCGGACGATTCATTGTTAATACTGCAACACCATTCTCTTTTTCAAAAATCAGATGTTCTGTTCCTGTATTTATTTTTTCCATAGTTTTTCTCCCCTGTCTCTATCTTTGCTATTCTATGCAGAAGATGCAAGCTAAAATTAATCAATTAGGCGTACTTTTTTGTGCTATTTTTTTTCTGTTCTCTGAACCGGTATTTAGTGACGCCACGCCTCTTTTAACTAGTCCTAAAGTAGAGAATCCTAAATCTGTCCTATTTATAGGAAATAGTTTTTTTTACTATAACAATGGGGTTCATAAACCTGTACTGGGAATGGTAAAAGCAAATAAATCGCTTGGAAAAGGTCATCGATTTAGAAACATCACGATTAATAGTTCTTCATTGGAATGGCATGATGTTGAATCATATGTAACTAATAAAAGAATAGGATCCTTCTCAATCACTTCGAAGAATGAATATAAGAAATATGATCCAGAAAAATATCAGCTCGCGATAATGATGGACTGTAGTCAATGCCCAATTCATGAAGATAGAAAAGACCTCTTTAATTTTTATGTCGATACTCATAGCAAAACTTTAAGAGATAATGGTGTAGAACCATCCTTATTGATGACCTGGGCCTACAAAGATAAACCTGAGATGATCGAAGGGCTTGCAGCATCTTACATATCAGCAGCTAATAGAAATCAAGCGATGGCTTTTCCTGTAGGCCTTGCATTTCAGCTTTCCCAAAAAGAAAATCCTAATATTGATCTTTTTACTCCAGATATGAGGCACCCTAGTAAAGCAGGGACTTACCTCATGGCGGCAGTTTTATATTCTTCAATATATAATGTCTCTCCGGAAGGCAATTCATATGACTATGATCTCAGTCAAACAACTCAGGAGAGCCTTCAAAAGACAGCTTGGAAGGCTTTAAATAATTATAGAGATCTAAGATAGGAGTTAAAAATCATGAGTACTATTTTCAATTTTTTTAAAAAGAGATATTTTTTAACTCTCTTCTTAGTCTTTAGTTTGGGGGCATTTGCAGGTTATAAGACTCTTGAGTCATTAGGTATGCAAGCCTTGATTAATGCTATACCTATTCCAGAAGGCTCACTTGCGGATAAGGACATGTTTCTTGAAACACTTCCTGAAGGCAAAGCGTTAACCCAAAAAGAATTAGTTCCAGTAAACAATAAAGCGAAGAATATTATTCTACTAATAGGTGATGGGATGAGTATTAGTCAAATCTCTTCCTACAGACTTTTAAAAGGTGGTCCTAATGAAAGGTTATCCGTCGATAAATTTCCAATTTCTGGAATTGTGTTAACTCACTCTGAAAATGCCATAGTTACTGATTCTGCCTCTTCTGCTACTGCATATAGCACTGGAAGAAAGACAAATAATGGTGCATTGGGATTAGATAAAGATAACAAGATTCTTGAAAATTTGACTGAAAGAATACATGAATATGGTTATGTGAGTTCTTTGATTTCAACTTCAGAAATAACTCATGCTACTCCGGCTGCTTTTGCATCTCATGTAGATTTAAGATGGAAAACTGATGAAATCAGTAAGCACATGATGGAATCTAATGTGATGACGATCTTAGGCGGGGGAAGGCATTTCTTTTTACCTGAAGAGATGGGTGGAAAAAGAGAAGATGGTCTAGATTTACTTCAAGAAGTTAAATCAAAACATACACTCTTAACACAAAAGAGTGAATTGAGCGGTTTTGCCCTAGACAACAGAGATAAAGTAATAGGTCTTTTTGCTGATGAACACTTAAGAGATATAGAAAAACCTGACAATCATTCTTTTGAGCCAACATCGAGTGAAATGTTAGATTTTGCGATTAATAGATCATTAAAATTTCAAGAGAGGGGCTGTAAAGGTTTCTTTATCATGGTGGAAGGGTCACAGGTTGATTGGGCTGGTCATGCTAACAATATCAATTACCTCAAGCGGGAGATGCAAGATTTTGATGAAGCTGTTCAAAACGCTTTGGATTATGCAATACAAAGTCAGGATACTTTGGTAATTGTCACTGCAGATCATGAAACAGGGGGCCTTTTAATAGAACCAGCTGCTCCAGCTGATTACACTGCACCAGAAGTTAAATTTTCTTTCAATACAGGAATTGGATATGGTTCTCACACAGGGGTGCCTGTACCCGTATACGCTTATGGTCCAGGTTCGGAAAACTTTACTGGAACGCTGGATAATACTGATATTTTCTTTGCGATGATTGAAGCTCTAGAGATGGATGATATGAGCGGAAGTTGTGTGAACTAAACTCTAATAGGATGTACTCTGTAATTTTATACAGCCTTTTTATCCTTTTTTGGGTAGCCATAATATATGACTTTAGCAGAAGGCCTAAAGATCGAGAAGATGACTCTTGGTCCGAGTTCTTACCTCTTAGAAAGCTAGCAAGAGCTTTTTGGGTAATATGGATTCTCTTGATTCTGCTCTACACTTTCATTGTTAGTTTCTTTTTGACCTAGTTCTTTTAGAGTCTTAGACTTCGATTAGGTAATTAGCCAATTTCGTAGCCGTATCTATCTTTCATGACACTGAAGAATTCATCATTATCTAGAATTTCACCATCTGCAACCCAAGTTTCAGGTCCATATTTTTGGTAAACATCAACATTATCAACAGCATCGCTAGCTAAGAGGTAATGTAATTTAGGATCTTCTGTGGTTACAAAATCTAGCATACATTTAGCAATTACTTCCGGACCACATCCCAACTCAGTTAAACCTTTTGTGACTTGTCGTAACATTCTTCCTTGTAATAAAGAGTAGTTTTCTTCGTCCTCAGGTATAGAATTACCTTTACCAAAAATTGGTGTAATAACTGTTCCTGGCTCTATCAAAGTAACCCTTATATTAAATCGAGCGAGTTCATGGGCCATACTCTCTGATAGTCCATTAAGAGCATATTTCGTAGCACAATAATGGCTCATCAAAGCAAAAGGACGTCTTCCTGCCATGGAAGATACATTTATTATTGCTCCAGATCTTCTAATGCGCATTGATGGAATTACTTTTTGTATCATTCGCAAAGAACCAAAATAATTTGTTTCCATCAAGTTTTTTGCGAAGTCCATACTCGCATTTTCAACCGATCCAGAACCTCCTACTCCGGCATTATTAACCAGAACATCTACATTAAAGTCATTTAACTCATCAAAAAGCTTATCAACGGACTCTTGGTTACAAACATCTAATGTTTTAAGTAAAACATTATCTTTTTTCCCAAGTTCCACTAACTCTTTTGAAGATCCTGGACTCCTTGCAGTTGCTATAACTTGATAATTTCCTTCAGAAAATAGTGTAGCTGTAGCCAAGCCTATTCCCGTACTGCATCCTGTAACTAGAACAACTTTCATAATTTCTCCTTTATTATTAGCTTAGAAGCCAGGCTCTTCCAAGAAGAGGCCTCTTCTAATTGCTTGCTTAGTTCTAGCAAGAGTCGGTCCTCTCCAAGACGACTTGCAAATTGAATACCTATAGGCAAACCCTCACTGTCAGTTGAACACGGTAAAGTTATTGCTGGAGCCCCTGAAATATTTTGATACTTCGTGAATGGTAGATATTCATTTATCCTATGCCAATGTGTCTCCCCATCAACTTCCGGTCCAAAAAAACCAATTTTTGGAGGTGTTGTTCCCAGTGTTGGTGTTAAGAGGATATCAAATCCTTCTAATAATTTTTCATAATCTGAAGCGAACTTTCTCAGTCTCCAAAAGGCAATAGGCAATTTGTGAAGATTTTTCCAGTGATGATTTACCAAAAATTGTGGCCATTGTTCCAGCTGAGATGCATCAAAATTTGAACTGAATTCCTTTCTCCCTCCATAACGAAGATAAAAAGCTAAATGTGCCCATAATAACCAAAAATCTAAGTCAAATTTTTTGTAAAAAGGATTAGAAATCATTTCTATATTATGACCAAGAGATTCACATTGTTTGGCTACATCGTGGACTGCCTCTACCAGAACATCATCACTTTGATTGCCATGACAATTCTCAGTCAGTACTGCAATTCGTAAATCTTTTCTGTAGGTTTCCGAGATTTCACCAATAGGAGGATACTCTTTTGCAGGATTATGTTGTTCAATTGAGGTGTGAAAAGCCCATGTGTCTCTTACGGTTCGAGTAACAACGCCATCATGCAAGATGTTTGCAGGAAAATAACCAGGAACTTCTTTATCTTTGATTCGACCCCTTGATGCTTTGAGTCCTACAAGGCCACAACATGATGCAGGTATACGTATTGAGCCGGCTCCATCATTTGCGTGAGCTATTGGAATAACTCCTGCAGCTACCAAAGCAGAGCTACCTCCTGAAGATCCACCAGTAGAGTAACCTGTATTCCAAGGATTACGTGTAGCACCAAAGCGCAAGCTTTCTGTGGTCCCAGTCAATCCAAACTCTGGTGTAGTGCTGGTTCCAAGGTGATTAAGTCCAGTGGCAATAACCTGTTTTGCTGTTTTAGAGTATTTAGTTGAAATATCACCTGGCAGAGTTCTGCTACCATAATATATAGGCAATCCATTAACTTGGTCTGTATCTTTTATAAAAGTAGGAATTCCATGAAAAACACCTGTAAAGGATTCTTTAGATCTTTCAAGTGCAGAGTCGAAATCTTCTACAGCAATCGCATTCAAGTGAGGATTAACCTCTTGAGCCCTCTCAATTGCATCTTGGGTAATCGATAGAGGGTTTAAGTCACCTTTTTTTATTTTTTCAGCTATACCTACCGCATCATCATCACCTAACGAGTCGTCTTTAAAAGCACTGATTAAAGAATCTGTATCCATATTCAATCCCTATTGCGACTCAAACCATTAAGTAATGATCCTAGTCTTTGGTTAAAATCTATGACAGAAAGATTGGGCTTATATAATCTTTCCAATTCAAATCCACGTATGAAATTAATTAGTATCAGAGCTGCCTCATCAGGACTCTTAACTTTGGCTTGTTCTAAAGCATCTTCTATTAGCTTAGTTGCTCGTGCTTCCCATGCCTTCACCGCCTCAGCCAGCTTATCGTTCGTACTTGCGGCCAACAGTAGTTCGTATTCTGCTCGTAACATTGGAATTTTATTAAACTCATTCTCAATCAAGTTTAATAAAGCGTTATGGACTGCTTGCATAGGAGGAATTTTTGGGTCAAATATATGTTGGCTAATTGCATCATCTAATTGTTCTAAATATGCCATAAAGGACTCGTGTAATAACTCAGCACGACTTGAAAAATGATGAGTCGTAGTGCCAGGTGATACGCCGGCAATTGCTGCTACCCGTCGGTGTGTTACTGCATCTACACCTTCAGATGTAATAAGACTTAAAGTAGCTGCGATGACTCGGTCGCGAGGACATAATTTGTATATTTCTTTAACTGCTATAGATGTCATAACTAAATTTTAAAATACTATTCTGTAAGGCTTTCGAATACTGAATAAATCTCACGAGAGGTATTAATATCTCTTACATTCCCATTAAAGTAAGAGGTATATTCAACATTAGGTGAAGCATAAATATGCCCCCCATTAACCAAGGTGTAGAGAGCTACAACTTTCTTACCTTTACTAATCTTTTTTATTACAGAGCTATTTAAATCCCCATCAGATTCTTCAAGATTAATAATTTCCTCTTCTGTTAAATCATCAAGATCCTTCCAATATTCGTAAGTATTATCTGAAGATTGAACTATGCCTCTACTATTGTTTCCGAAGAGACTAACTAGACCACCTTGATATGGGGCAATCTGATCGGCTGTCCCATTAAAAATCATAATATTTACTGAACGCCCAGATCTCTCACAACTATTATTTTCTTTAACTGGAATAGTGGCCACTAAAGGTACTAACAATAAAACATCCTCAGGCGCTTCATAGGCTAATCTGTACATCATCTGCCCTCCATTAGACATTCCTGTTGCTACTATCTTCGAGGTATCAATTAAAAAATCTTTCTCAAGCGCTTCAACCATCTTCTTAAAAAAGCCTACATCATCAATATTTTGTAAATTAGCCTCGTAATCTGCGGATGTCCTGCAATCATTCCAAAACTTTTCATATCCTTGTGGATAAACTACTAAGAACCCTTTTTCTTGAGCAAGATATTCAAAATCATATCCCGTAGCAATTCGCATAACTTCGGAAGTACCGTATGATCCATGGAAAACAAAAAAGACAGGAGAGTCAGGCTCTAAGCCCTCTGGCACATAAACATCGTAAGTTCTAATGATACTATCGTGACTAAGGCTGAAGGTTTTGTATTGCCCAGTAGATGGTGCCTCTTTTACCGGCAGAACATTGATGTAATTAAATATAAATAGATAACCACTTAAAGCACCTATTGCAATACCTATAAAAAATAAGGAAGGCTTAGATTTCAACATTTTAGTAAATTCAAAGTGAAACAATCACATAAAAGCTTGAGGCTACAAAGCCTATCAAAAAACCAATAATCAATATAAATATTGAGCTCAAATTTATCATTTCTTATTCATTTCACTAATTTATTTTTTGGAGATTCTTTTTTTATGTAAACAGTAATGTAACAACTCTTGTACATATGTACAAATAATATTTTCGATGATAGGATCGTTACTGAATTACTAAGAAAGGAAAAAAAATGAGTCTTAAAGCCGAAAATAAAGCCCAAGAGATTGGCAAAAAATCTCAAGCTGTTAGAACTAGATTGATCAACAGAACTAGCAAAAGTGGAGAAATGTCTCGTCGAGGTCATCCTTCATTGGCCATGGAAGTTGTTCAAACAGTTGATATGCCTCATCAGCTTTATATTGATACGGCTGAAGGCCCGTATTTAACTGATTTAGATGGCAATGAATACATTGATCTTACATGTGGTTTTGGTCCTAATGTGGTTGGTAATAAATTTGAAAAGGTCGAAAAAGCCCTAGCAGAGCAAATTAAAAAAGGATGGCACTATGGTATTCCAGGAGCAGAACAAGCTCATCTTGCAGAACTTATTAAGGAGTCGTCTTCAGGTGTAGACGAAGTCATGTTTTGTAACTCTGGTAGTGAAGCCACCATGTTTGCTTTTAGAGCTGCCCGAGCAGTTTCTGGTAAACGAGTTATCGCTTTATTTGATGGTTCATATCACGGCATTCATGACTATGCTTTAGTAAAGGCAGATCATAGAAGTGAGCGCTCTGAACCTACCGGCGTTAGATTAGGAGCAGGTGTTCCTGAAGAAATTTCAAAAGATTTAATGATGATGTTGCCCAATAGAGATTCAAATGCATATGAACTTATTAGAAAATATAAAGATGATCTAGCTTTGGTCGTTATAGAACCAGTACAGAGCTCTAATCCTAGACTTGATAATCAGGATTTTTTACAAGGCTTGAGAGATGTGTGCACAGAGTGTGGTGTTCTTTTGATGTTTGATGAAGTTATCACTGGTTTTAGAATAGAGTTTGGCGGTTGCCAGCAATATTACAATGTCTATCCAGACATCGTAACCTATGGAAAAGCTGTAGGCGGAGGAATGCCAATTGGAGTAGTTGCTGGTTCTAAATGGGTTATGAATGCTTTCTCTGGCGCTGAAGATAGTCCTGTCATCTTTGCCGGAGGTACCTTTAACGGTCATCCCTTAACAATGGTTGCGGGTATTGCGATCTTAGAACATCTCAAGGAAAATCAAGAAGAGATATATCCATACTTACATGAGCAAGGAAATAGAATAGCAAATGAAATTAATGATTTCTGTAAAGCAAATAATATTGCCGCTCAAATGATGAATGCAGGTTCAATGATGCATCTCATCTTTAGTGATGATGTCATAGAATCTGCTAGAGATATTGGTCGGAGTAAGGTAGAAAAAGAGTTCTATCTTCATTTACTTGGTCATAATGTAATTGTGCCCGGTATTCATCTTGCATTTATTTCCTATGCTCATACGCCAGATATAGTTGATAAGGTTATAGATGCTTTTAAAAAGTCTTTTGAAGATCTTAGACAAGATGGATATTTATAATTTTCTCTAGTTTTTTGTTTTTACCAGAGAGGACTTTTGCTATTAAAGTGATCTAAAAAATCTACCTATTTTTCTTCACTTTATTCTTATAAACTTCTAGGTAGCTAGAATAATAGGAAAATAAATGAAACATCCTTTAGAGCAGATAAGTGCTGAAGAAATAAATAATGCAGTCAAATTATGTCGATCATTAGATGGATTTGATGAGAATGCTTTGTTCGTAAATATTAGTTTGGTTGAACCCGAGAAAGAATTTGTTAGGAACTATAAGCAAGGCGATGATTACCCAAGGAATTTAAAAATTAGAGGAATAGACTCTAATGAAGATGGTGGGTTTGTAGCTATTATAGATCTTCAGGCCAATCAGGTGAAAAGTCTAGATAGGGTTTCTAAGAACGCTCAAGTCACTTACAGCATGGCTGAAGTTTTTATGACTCAAGAGCTAACAAAGGCTGACGAGCGATATCAAGAGGCCTTAAAGAAAAGAGGAATCACTGATATGAGCATGGTTCAAATTGATCCTTGGCCTGCTGGAGGTATTGTTCATGAAAGTATTGAGCCAGGGCACAGAGCACTTAAAGCCATATCTTTTTTAAGAGAGAATGAGACTGACAATGCATATGCAAAACCCATTACAGGAGTCATCTCTCATGTAGATTTGACCCTGCAGAAAGTTACCCATGTAGAAGATCACGGTGTGGTAGAGATGCCTAAAGCACATGCAAGGTACGATGCAGATTCTCAACCAAAACTAAGAGAACAACCTAAAAAGATAGATATTACTCAACCCGACGGACCCGGATTTGAAGTTGAAGGAAATCTTATCAGTTGGGAAGGGTGGCAGGTTAGAGCATCTGTTAATCCGGATGAAGGCCCAGTCCTTCATCAATTGTCTTTAGATGGTAGGCCAATACTCCACAGAGTGGCGCTTTCAGATATGGTAGTTCCTTATGGAACAGCTGATCCTATGCATAGCTGGAAGGCAGTCCATGATGGCACAGAATATGGTTTTGGAACTTTAGTAAACTCTCTGACCTTGGGTTGCGATTGTTTGGGCGAAATCCATTATATGGATGCAAATATGCTTATGTTTGACGGTTCAGTGAATACTATTGAGAGCGCGATTTGTATTCATGAAGAGGACTATGGAATTCAATGGAAACATATGGACATGAATATGCTTGGTGCAAATGAGGTCAGGCGATCCAGACGATTAGTTATTAGTTCTATAGCGACCATAGGAAATTATGATTACGGATTATTCTGGTATTTGTATCTTGATGGTACTTTCCAGTGCGAAGTTAAATTAACAGGAATAGTTGGAATAAGTGCCTATGATGAGAAAGTTCATAGAAAGGATCAAGATTTCCGTATAACTGATGAGCTTGTTTCTCCCATTCATCAACATTTATTTTGCGTGAGATTAGACTGGGATTTAGAAGGTGGTGATAATCAATTATTTGAGTCAAATGTCGAAGCGCTACCAATCAGTGATGAAAATCCTTACGGAATGCAACTTAGTGCGGTGGCTAAACATTTGAAAACAGAGAGTGAAGCTAAAAGAAATGTTTCTTCTTCATCAAGTAGAGTGTGGAAAGTAATCAATGCCAATAAAACAAGCTCCTTTGGACTCCCGGTGGGTTACAAACTACTGCCTGGTAATACTCCAGCTTTACTCGCTCATCCAGATTCTCCTCCAGGTAAAAGGGCTTCTTTTGCAAAACATAATCTATGGGCAACTCCATTTCAACAAGATGAACAAGCGGCCGGTGGTGAGTACTCTGTGATGCATTCTGGAGAAGGTGGTTTGGACGAGTTAACTTCATCAAATCGCGATATAAGTGAGTGTGATTTAGTGACTTGGCATACATTTGGTGTGACACATACTCCTAGACCAGAAGACTGGCCAGTAATGCCCGTTGAGTATTGTGGATTCCATTTGATACCGGTAGGTTTCTTTGAAAAGAACCCAACCATCAATTTACCTCCTTCATGTAATTCAAACAGCAAATCAAATAAGGACTGAATTTTAAGATTATGAAAAATTTAAAAAATAGAAAATGGACATTAGCTAAAAGGCCAATCGGAATGGTTGGCGAGCATAATTTTTCTTTTTCTGAAGAAGAAGTGAGAGATATTGAAGATGGAGAATTTTTAATAAAGAACTTGTATCTTAGTTTTGATCCTGCTCAAAGAGGATGGATGGAAGATAGAAAGAGCTATGTTCCTCCTGTAGGGATTGGTGAAGTCATGCGCGCTGGTTCTGTCGGGCAGGTTATAGAATCGAATAATCCTAATTTTAGTGTAGGTGACAAAGTCCAAGGCACCTTTGGTTGGCAGGAATACGCTATATCTGATGGAAAAGGGATTTTGAATGCTACTATCATCCCTGAAGGAGCATCACTTACTGCTCCTCTGAGCGTTTTTGGTATAACAGGTTTAACTGCATACTTTGGCTTATTGGATGTGGGTCAAGCCAAAGAGGGTGACACAGTTCTTGTCTCAGGAGCAGCCGGATCAACAGGATCAATTGCAGCTCAAATAGCAAAATTAAAAGGTTGTCGAGTAATAGGAGTTGCGGGTGGAACAGAGAAATGTAGATGGTTAACTGAAGAGGCCAAGATAGATGCAGCTATAGACTATAAAGCTGCAAACATGGCAGAAGTGATTCCTGAATTATGTCCAGAAGGAGTAGATGTAATATTCGATAATGTGGGTGGTGAATTCTTAAATACAGCTCTAGTGAGTATTAATCAGAATGCAAGACTTGCGATATGTGGAGCCATATCAGGTTATAACAATGAGACGCCAGCTCCTGGACCTTCTAACTACAATATGTTGATAATTCAGAGAGCAAGAATGGAAGGATTTATTGTCCTCGATTATATGGATAGATTTCCTCAAGCTATTGGTGAATTAATGCAATGGGTACAAGAAGGGAAGATTGTCTATCAAGAAGACATACAAGAAGGTATTGAAAATGCCCCAAATACCTTATTAAGACTCTACACAGGACTTAATCAAGGTAAACAACTTCTTAAGATAGCTGACCCAGATTAATTAGAGGTCTTTGTGGGTGCCATCGCAAAATGCGCCATTCTTACTCATCTTACAGCCACAAAAGAAGACATCTTTAGCTTCTTCTAATTTAACTTTCTGAGGTAAGAAATTAGTGCCTTCATGAGATCCATCGCAAAAAGGTTGCTTCGAGCTTTGCCCGCAGCTACACCAGAAATAACTTTTTTCTGATTCTGCAGAAATCTTGTAAGGGAATTTTTGTACTATTTTTGGATTATCCATAAAAAAAAAGTAACATAATTCTATAATTAAAAGACTAATGAGATTTATTCTCAGGTAGTCTATGTCCACAAACTTTATGAGTGAAAGAAAAATATTAAAAATGGGTAATCCACTTCTAAGAAGAGTGGCTGATGACTTTTCTATAGAAGAGATAATCAGTCCTGAAACTAAAATCTTATTAGAAGATATGTGGGACTCTTTGGCTGCAGCAGGAGGGATAGGCTTAGCTGCACCTCAGATTGGTATATCCA
>Ga0228615_1000205_pt1 | contig 34506 bp, 34 predicted proteins | sample 16DmetaG_FD_190530 | JGI IMG/M metagenome (GOLD analysis project Ga0228615, IMG submission 190530) | Seawater microbial communities from Monterey Bay, California, United States - 16D | ecosystem: Environmental > Aquatic > Marine > Coastal | place: USA: California | collected 2016-10-17
GAATCCATCTCCGGGCTATTGCTCCCACAACCCGTACGCGTCGATGGCTAGGAGGTCCGTTACACCCCCTACGACCTGATACGCCGCAGACCCATCCTATGCCGTGACCTTTGAACCACACACCGTTCCAGGCGTTGTGATCTATCCGGTATTATTCTCAGTTTCCCAAGGTTATCCCAGAGCATAGGGCAGGTTATCCACGTGTTACTGAGCAGTTCGCAATGATCTAATTCATTCTACTCGCATGGCTTAATCGAACTCCAAAAGCGGTCGCCTCTGGCAGGATCAACCAGATTTCTCTTGTTATGATCCTTAGGCTACTTGTCGCAAATTCATTTATTGAAATTGAATTACTGTCCTAAAAAAATTGGCGAGAGTATAATGCACTAATGCTTCTTACACAAAAATACGTCATAATCTCGATCACCTACCTGACCTTGAGCGATCTTCCGTGGGGGGAAGGTTTCTCAAAATCGCAATAGCTTCGGCTTCACGTGACAAGAGGATGGCGACGGTCATTGTCCGAAGACTCTGCCGCCAACGCCGTTCTCGTCAACGCAAGCATCCTTGCCACTTACCTCCCCTATATCAAAGTAACCTCACACCATGGGTGTTGAAAATGCTAGACTGCGCCGTAATTTAAACCGCTGATTACCGACTCGAAGCGACGTGGATGCAAACAATAAATCTCACGAGGAAATCATTCAATATCGTAGAGTTGAATATTGTCCATTGCATACCAGACATTAACTCCGACTCCAGTGTACCCATCATACCAGCCTGTTGCTTCAGCAAATAAGAAGGTCTTGTTATGCTTTTCCGGGTCATCCAATTGTACACCTTCACCTTCGGAGTAATTTGGTATATAGATTACTGGCATTGCATGCCCGCCCCAATCTTCATCCTCATTTGCCTTTACCATTAGCAACATCAGAGCGGCATCAAAATCAATTGATTCCATCAATGAAATGTACAAAGAAGCTGCATCTTCACAATCTCCTGCATGCTCCCAAAGCATCTCAATTGGGTACTTCGGATATTCATTAACGCCCATACCATCGATGTCGTATTGATAGGGGATCCCTCCAACAAATGCCAAAACAAAATTTGCTATCTCGAGTTCTGAAGTATAGCCGTTTGATAGTGCTAAATTTCTCAATTGTACGGCCAGTTCAAGCACGTAGGTTTCGTGAGGGGTGACAAATCTCTGATAATCATTCCAAGAAGAGGTTGAGTGGTCGAGGAGTTTGAAATTTCGATACAACGAGTATTCATAATCGAGTTGTAATGAATAGGATTGGTAATCAAAAACCCAAGCAAAGGTTGGATTATTCATCACGCGGAGGTCTTTAAATGAATACGAAAAGGACAATGTTCCATCATAACCGTCATTATCTCCGATTCCGGTAACTGTTGCTTGATGAACCTCTGATACTACAGCAATACTGCTGTCAAGCGTGAATGAATATACCTCTTGATTGTTGTTTATGTTGATGTCAACCGAGTCGTCAACAAAAGGATCAGAGTCCCATACCAAAATTTGGATTTCATGCAAAGAAGTGATTTCGGGTAAATCGTAAAAATATTCAAAATTCAGGGCATATTCTGTATCGGTAATCATCGTGTAATAATTCTCAGCCTCATTGGTTGGAGAGCAACCAATGTTTTCGCCACTAACCTCTACACAGAAATAAATCTCAGAATAAGCGTCAAACAAATCCATTGAATCATGAAGCGTGAACGATTGTAGCGTTAATGAAAATGCTGAGTCTGAATAATCATTGACATCAATGGCATCAGGATAGCCATCATTATCATCATCAAGGTCACTGTTGTCGCCCGTCCCATCACCATCAAAATCAACCCACTCCGTGCTATCTCTTGGAAACATGTCGGTGGAGTCATTGAATCCGTCACCGTCATCATCAGTATCTACAATATCTCCAATTCCATCTTTATCCAAATCGGACCAATCTGTTGGGTCAAGTGGGAGGTCGTCATATACATCCGGATAACCGTCATTATCATCATCTGTATCAAGCGTGTTACCTACACCATCGCCGTCCGTATCGTACCATTCTGTAGCATCCATTGGAAAAACATCAACATCATCCGAGAATCCGTCTCCATCGTCATCTGCATCAACTGTATCGCATTCGCCATCACCATCAATATCTTGCGGATAGTCTGTATGGTCCAAGGAATCGGTATGTGGGAGGCAGCGGACGGCCTCATCGTAATCCGAATATCCGTCCCCATCGTCATCTAAATCAGCATTGTTACCAATACCGTCATAATCGGTATCAATCCACTCATCAAGATCGCCTGGGAACCGGTCTTCCTGGTCAATAACTCCATCTCCATCAGTATCTAGGGTTACTGCGAGTGTTTCTGTCGACATTGTCGTGGCGAAGAAAAATCCGAGAGCCACAAAAAATACAATCGTGGAGAAGGCTATGATTCCAATAGAAATTTCTTTGGTGGGAAGTTCAAACACAACCTGTTGAGGGGGAGGCGCAGAATTATTGCGGACACGCTCCATCAAAGAGGTTGGCTGCTTATCCGTCATGCCGACAAATTCAGTCAAGGACCTATAAATTGTCATCCGGACAAATCGAGAGGAACGCGTTTTGCATTAAGCCCTAGAATTAGAACAAAAGATGAATGCAGTTGATAAGTGCTCAATCTGCACCGAAGAACTGGCGAATCATTGGATGCATTTCCATTGCTTGTTCCTTTTGAATTTGCTCATAAGTTCTCAAAATGATACCGACTGCAAGTAACAAACCTGTACCAGTAGCGTTACCTACCGTACCAAGTAAATCTGCACCGGCCGCTAGTAAACCTACGAAGGCTCCAGAGAAATAGGTCACTGGAGGAATATAATTTTCAAGAATCTTCTCTAAAATCTTAGGGTTCTTTCGGAAACCAGGAATCTGCATTCCAGTTCGCTCAATTTGCTTTGCCACATCTTTGGTACCCATGTTCGTCGTGTCAATCCAAAACTTAGCGAAAACCATTGAACCTACGGTCATCAAAGCGGTGTAGAATATGACGTGTACCATTATCTGAGTGAGGCTATGGCCGAACACATCCCCTTGCTGATTCAGAAGAGGTAGTAACCAGTCATTGACTCCGTTAACCATACTGGCATACCATGCAAATCCTCCAGAAGCCGTCGTTTGGCCGGCCTCATATGTTCCAATGTACTGAGATGCACTCGCCCAACCTTCTCGACCTAATATCGGAGTTTGGGAAAGCGTAGGATGGCTCCAGAACAGCAACGAGAACATGTTGATGTTCGCAAGTAGAGCGGCCATCAAAATAACTGGAATGTTCGATGCGTAGACCAGTCGAATAGGATACTTACCTCTGTGGCCACGAACCTTTCCATGGGTCAATGGCAATTCGAGTTTACTTGACTCAGCGTAAGCTACAACCAAGAACACGACAATTGATGAGAACAATGCAGCAACAGGATTGACGTGCGTAAGCAGTATCTGTTCAAAACCGTTGTTTGAGATCATTTCAGCGTTCGTAGCCTCCCTAAACATATAGAAAATCATCGGTAAGGTTCCAGACGGAGGGTTTTGCAATGAGTAAGGGACACCCGATGTTGCAGGGAGCGGAGATAAGGTTCCGACAAATGTCGACTGTGCCACACCTGCAGCAATGAACAACGAAATACCAGATCCAATACCCCACTTGCTCACGAGTTCGTCAAGCAAGAACACAAGATATGAACCTGCGAATAATTGAGCAACAATGACGAAATTTGCCCAACCAAGACCGTATGAATCAATGAGGAATTCTTGGGGATCTAGGAAACCGTATGTCTGAGGAATGGACTCAATAGGAATCATAATCAAGACCAGAAGTTTCTGAACACCCTGATACATTGCCTTGTCTTCGGAATTGCTGAGATCCAGACGGATAATCTTTGCACCAGCAAACAATTGCATGATAATGGAACCGGTAACAATTGGGCCAATACCCAAGTGCATGATGGTTCCCGAGGCACCGGCCATGATTGAACGGAATCCACTAAACAAGTCTAAAGCTTGTCCAGACAGGCCGTAAAGCATGACATTGGTCATTGCAAAGTAAATGATGAGAACAAAGGTGGTCGTCCACATTTTCTCATTGAATCGAACGTGACGTTCTGGTTTGGTAATTGTCGGGTAGACATCTACGAAACGTCGTAATGCGTAAAGACGACTGCTGTCATCGCCGCCCCACAAGAAACAGACTAGAATCGACGCTGCTCCAAAACCAAGCAGACATATGCCCACGAGGAAAAAGCCTACACCTTCTTCGTATCCGCCCCATGCAGACGGTCGAACATACCATGCTGCAAGACCGAGTAGAGCCAACCAAGCGAGTAACTTACCGTACCGTCCAACAACAGGCATTGTCTTCAGGCCTTCTGGCATGTCAATCATTAGACAAGCCATGACATATGCCACATAGACAATAGAGAAAATCAAACCGAAGATAGCAGCCTCTCCACCTGCAGTATCAAATCCGGCTTGTAAATCATCACGGGTCCAGTATACCAGCAAGCCCCAATACAATAGACCGGTTATTGCTACTGCGATTGGCATTGGCTTGTGCTTCATAGTTCTACCTCCTTATGTGAGAATCACTCTTCTTCCCAATCGTCATCTCCGCTTTCGATGCTTCCACCGGCGGCTTCGACCTTTTCTACTGCGTTCGCGCTCGCTTCTTCAACTATTACTTTGAGAGCAGTGCTAATGCGTCCACTTCCAAGGAGTTTGTCAATTCCGAGCTCGGTGAGATTGATGGTATCGCTACCCTTTGCCATATCTTTCAGTTGACTGACATTCACGGTCACGTACACGGTACGGAGCGAAGGATGTCGGTTGAAACCATGCATACCCCAATGGTTTGGCATATACTTGATTCGAGTCATGACTCGATGCTTATTGATACCTGCGTTTCCTCGGCCACCACGCTTTCCAGCGCCTCGACCTGCTTTCTTTCCACGTCCATGGTATCGATTACGTCCACGATGTTTGTTTGCTTTTGTACCCATCATCATCACCTCAAATCATGCGCTCAACAAGAGCACCAATTTTGTCTCCTCGGGAGCCGAGAGCCCCTCCAACAACGAAAGATCGCTTAATTCCACCCCAGCCCTTAGGGCCACGAGGCGGATGGAGACGAAATACTCGCTTCAAGTCAGGAACGGCCTTGACTGTGACCTCACCGTCTGAAATCGCCTTAGCGAAAGCGCTGATATCAGAATAGTCGGTGTGTTCAGCAACAAGTGCGTCGGTCAAAGGAGCGTCTCCGACCATTCGGCCGCGCTCTGAAAGCATCTTCTCTACAAGTTCTGGAGTAGCCTTACCCCAAGTAATGTAGTCCTTAGCCTTCTGGAGCATACCCTTGTATTGAGGGTTTTCCGGAATAATCACTGCGTGATTAACCTTGGTCAAATTCATGTGAAGCATGGTCTCTTTGATACCACGCTCAACACCAACGTTACTTCGTGCTCGTACAACTATCCAACTCATTCTAAAATCCTCCCTTTGTTAATGAACAGTTTCTCACGCAAATCATTGGATACACGTGTTGTGTTCATGTTTTGCAAGGCATTGAAAGTAGCACCTGCATAGTTGATTGTGGTTCGAGTTTGGCCCTTCGTTCGTGACAAAACGTCAGAGATTCCGGCTAGATCCAAAACACGCTTACCGGTTTCTCCAATGACCAGTCCCTTGCCTTTAGCAGCAGGCATGAGCGTCACTCGAGTAGAGGCAGCACGGCCGTGGGTCTTGAAAGGTATCGAGGTACCTGGCCCAGCAGATGATTCCCAAGAACCGTTTCCACGTTGAACTGAAATGAGATTCAATTTCGCAGCGATAATTGCCTTGCGGATTGCAGCAGCGACTTCCTTAGCCTTTGCCATCCCAAGTCCGACATATCCGTCTCGGTTACCAACGCATGCCATGACATTGAAACGAACACGTCGTCCACTGTCGGTCATTCTTTGAACCATGTTCACCTTGATAACGTCGTCTTCGAGGTTTGGAATCAAAGCATCAACAATTTCGACTTCTCGGATTGGAAGACCTGTAGCAAGAGCCTGTTCGTAAGTGAGAACCTTTCCAGCCATGACCATTTGGCCAAGACGAGTTTTAGGGACCCACTTTCGCAGACCCATCATCGGGTCGTCTTGTTTTCTGCGGCGAGGGCGACCTCCAGTATCTTCAGTTTCTTCAGGTGCAAGAGCTTGCATAAGCCCTGGTGCCATTTGTATGATTTCTTCTTCTGTCATCAATATGCCCCCTCAATCTTGGTTTTGGTTGATTCAACTGCTGCGGCGATATCGCCGCTGATGTGAGCGCCGTTAATTCGCTCATCATCGGGTAACACATTGTCACCGTGTGGAATGTCAAGTCCTGCATCGACCATGCCTTTTAGAGCAGAGAAAACGCGATTACCTGGAGAACTTGCTGCAAGACCAATGTCGAGAACTGCTTCAGCAGAACCCTTGGCCATTGCAGCCTTACCCAATGCATATCCAACGAGATAAGAGGCAGGTACTGACTTCTTTGAATAGTCTTCAGGCCATCCGAATTTCTTGGTCAAATCTGAACCAGTCATCGAAATAGTCACCAAATCACCAGATGCTGCCCAGTCAACAAGTTGGCAAGTAGTACGGGTGTTAGACACACGAACAACAGCACGAGGCTTGCGACCCTGAAGAAGCTTCAAGCGACGGCGGTAGTCGGTCAAACCTGCCTTGCGACGACGGAAAATTGAACGGCGGCGAGTTCCTCTCATCACTGTTCACCTCCGTTGAATTCAACACCCTCTATTGTCATTTGAGAATGCATGTGGGCAATAGAACGGTATGAGCCGCCCTTCGCCTTGAGGTAGTAACGACGGTACTGAGATGGTTTGATGGTCTGATCATCCCGGAGTTCTTTGAGAACCCGTCGCTGGGAGCGAATGGTTCGCATCCAACGATTCTTTCGAGGGTTACGGGCGTTGGCAGTTCCTGCCCTCTTTCCGTGACCCTTTCGACGTCCCTTACGCTTCTGTTCAAGTCGTGCACGAGCACGGACACGTGAAGTGCCCTTGATTGGTTTTGCCTTAATCCAGCCTTCTTCGATAAATTCTCGAATGTCATCGGTTTGAACCGCTGATGAAACTTGGTCGAGGTATGCTGGGTTAATCCAAACACGGTGAACACCACATTTGAGTAACTTAGCTGCTAGGCGCTTTTGGTTCGTAATTTGCATCAAACATCCCTCCTTCTGTTGAGGACACGAATGCCAAGTTCATCGGCACGTGAATAAATTTGTTCTCGCTTTCGCCCGCCAACACTTCGGCCAACACGGGCTGCTTCTGTTTCGGGGTCAATTGTTTCAAGGTCTACAGTATTCTGTACCATGATTTCTCTGAATCCAGATGGATGGAGGCCACGTGCTGCGGCAACCTTTCCGTGTCCAACACGAACAAGAGCGCTTCGGTACTTGTAATTACGTCGTTGCTTACTGTCCATTCCGTGAGGAGCTCTCCAACCTGAGCGTGAGAGACGCTTGTATCTGAACCACTCAGTTCGACGGAAAGAAGGTGTCTTTTTCTTTTGTTCTGAACGTAGAGCAAGAGCGGCTTTGATATCGTCATCAAGTACAGGCTTCTGCTTTGCTACATGGCCTTCAACAACATCATCATCCCAATCACCATCATCATCCCAATCATCGGATTCATTTTGATTGTTATCATCGGAAGAAACTGTGTCTTCAGCATCGTTGGATTCCACCAATCGAGCAATGAGGTCTGCTTTCTTACCGGAGACCGGCAGGTCAGCCGCCTTGAGAAGTTCTTTCAGTTCTGCAACTGTCATCTTATCATAATCTTCTGCCATTCATATCACTCCTTATTGATGAGGTATATTCCGTCCTGGAATACACGGCGATCTCGGTTTTTGACCGTAGCGCACTTTTCGATGTTCGCTGCTGTTTGTCCGACAAGTTCCTTATCGATGCCTGATACAGTAACCTCTACTTTGTTGCTAACTTTGACATCTACACCAGACAAAATGTCGGCATTTCGGGGAACTTTCTCCCCAAAGTAATTGTTCACTACAAAGGTATTACCTTTGACTGACATGGTCATAGGAAAGTGGGAATAAAACGCTTTCAAATTGTATGTAAAGCCATCAGTCACTCCTTTCACCATGTTGTTAAGGTGGGCATTCCAAGTTCCTGCAAGAGCACGCTGCTTTCGACGAGGCATGTCTACTCGGACAATAAGTCCGCTACCATCTTGCAACAAATCCACTGAGGTACTTTCAAATTGCCGGGACAAAGACCCTTTCGGACCTTGAATTTGGACGACGCCATCTTCGCTGACTGATGCTGTAACACCTTCAGGGATGGTTACGATATGTTCGATTCTGTCGAGTTTTACCATGTTATTCACCTCAATATACGTAAGCCAGTAGCTTACCACCTATTCGCGCATCTTTTGCATCGTAGTGATGCATAATACCTGAGTTCGTAGTGAGAATCAAAAGTCCAAAATCTTGAGCAGGCAAGTAGCGTGTCTCCCATTGGTCGTATTCTTGGCGTCGAATGCTGTGACGTGGTTTAACAGTGCCACAGCGGTTGATTGCGCCACGAAGTTCGACAAGATATGTTCCGCCTCGACCGTTTTCAGTTCGGTCAATGGAGCCTACATAGCCAGACTTCTGCATGATTTCCAGTACATTACCCAGCAGTTTAGAAGCTGGAGCAAGTTCAACATTGAACTTACCGGCTTGCTCGGCGTTGTACATCTTAATGAGTGCGTCGTTGAGTGGATCAAATTGCATATCTTTCTCCTCCTTAGTTCATTTTCTTAAAGCCAATTTCTGGAGCAACATCTCGGAAGCACTGGCGGCAAAGGCGTAGCCCATGTCGTCGTATCATTCCTCGGCGGCGTCCACAGCGTCGGCAACCATTTGTTCGGCCTATTCTTTCTCCGTGATCTCTTGCCATTTTCATTCCTCCATGATGGTAATGCCGTAGTTTTCTTTGAACCAGGCACGTGATTCGTCAGCGTCGATTCGATGACCCATTCCAACCTTAGCCTTCGCTCTACGGCGACGACTTACTCGGTGGCCTGGGCGTTCAAGAACAACGGTAATGTCCATTCCAAAGATTCCAATATCCGGGTCATATTTCTGCCCGGGGAAATCCGTATAGTCTCGCACACCGAAGGAAAGGTTTCCTTCGCGGTCAAAATTCCATGCAGGAATAATGTTCTCCCGGACCCAAAATGCATCGGTGAGGAACTTCTTGATGACTTCTCGGTCACGCATTGTTGCTTTACATCCGATAGGAGCACCTTGACGTACCTTGAGGTCTCGATTTTGAATTCGACCTAGGGTACGTTGAGGCTTGACCCCGGTAACGAGTTCAAGAACATTTTCAGCATTGAGGAGGCGTTCTCCACCTTCGCCAACACCGATGTTGACACACACTTTCGTGATCCGAGGAGAATACATTAGATTCGGTGATTCGCTCATTGTGTCACCTCAGTATGGGGTAGAGTGCAGGAACCAACAGCAAACACATTGGATGCTACTGTTCCGAAGTCCTCAAACAAGACTTCGTTTGGCATGCTTGAACGCTTAATTTCAGATGACTTCATGTCGGCAAATCCACCAACGTGCGCTCCGCCAATTAGGTAACATCGGACGCCGTCTTCGAACTTGATGTGTTCGACAATGTCTTGACTTGGGAGGGCAAGTTTCAACGAGCTCCCAGTTGAGTATTCAGAGGCATCATCAACGATGATGTTTCGACCATCGTGTAGATTCAATTGTGTCTTGCCGCCTTTGATGGTGGTCTTACCTTCGATTCGGCATACTTTCCAAGTTGCCTCATCTGCAGAAATAGTTCTGTAGCGTAGACGTCCGTTGTGGTCAAGTACACATCGGTAGTGATTATCTCCAAGTGTGAGTACATCCATCAAACCAACGCCACGGCGAGTGTCTTTGCAAATTCGACCATCGACTAAAGCATGGCCATTGTGCAAGATGTGACGAACTTCACGAGTGGATCGTGCATATCCAAGTACATCTCGGATGACCAAGCTGATTGGCATGCACAGTTCAAGAGTATGTGCACCAGGCGTAGGGCGTGTTACCCAAATGCTGGTCTTACGAGGAAGTGCCCAGCTACGAGGCATGTTCAAGCGCTTCAAGTGATTACTGCTTCCCATTTTTTTCAACTCCTGTTACCGGATAGTTGCTGAACACGCAACTTGTCAGTCTCGTCAAGTTTGACGACCACGACATTTGAAGAGTGGACCGGTACCGCCTCTTCCTTGTTATCGGCCTTACTTGCCTTTGCACCTTCGATGTAAAGACGGCCTTTTTCTGAGTCTATACGAATCACTGGCCCTGTAAGTGGGTCAGATCCTCTTTTTCCACCGTGGCGCTTGCCTCCATTTGAGAGGTCGCCTCGCGTAACACGTACTGTGTCACCGACACGGACAGTTACGGTTCGGACACCGTCAAACCGTGAATCGGGTTTGTCAAGTTGTAAACGGGCAGAAATACGCTTACGCTTCTGATGAAGAGGGGCGTTGAAATGTGCCTTACGTTGTTTTGTTGGTTTCATACTTTTTACCATAGTCTCACCTCAAATAATTTGTTTTGCGTTAGCGGCAATACGAGGCCATCGTTCTGCAGCCTCGCGAGAAACTGGACCTTTGATGTCCGAGCCTTGGACATCACCCTTTTCGTTGGTGATGACACAAGCGTTGTCCTCAAATTGAACCCAGGTTCCATCAACACGGCGGAATGGTCGGCGTTGACGAATAATCACCGCATTGAACATCTGTCGACGGGTTTCAGGTGTCCCCTTCTTGACCGAAACTTTAGCCAAATCACCGACGCCACCTGCGGGGTAACGGCGAATTGTGTTTCCTAGTTTGAGAATGTTAATGATTTGTACAATCTTAGCACCAGTATTATCTGCGACATGAAGTCGTGCCGCAGTGGGAAGTCCACGAGTTTGCTTACCTGCAATTCCACGCATCAAGCTTCACCTCCAGTGGTTTCAACGACGCAAAATGAGATTGTCTTCGAAAGTGGGCGGCATTCCATGATTTTAACGAAATCGCCTATGTTCACTTCGCCAATGCAAGAGGGGAGGTGTGCAGATACAGCACTTGTGCGCTTTTCAAATCGCTCGTACTTGTCCATGTATCGAACATTGTGGCGTTCGATGGTGATCGTTTTCTGCATACCGACGCTTGATACAGTTCCTTCAAGCACTTGGCCGCGTAGACGGAGAGAGCCGTAGAACGGGCAATTTGCATCTCCATCCCACTCGCCGGCAGGGTTTTTCACATCAATTCCAATGTCTCGCATGGTATCAGGCCTTCCTGTATTTTCGGTGAGTTCGGTCTTCTGGGCGCTGACTCACCAATGCGCCTTGAATGATGACATCACTGTCATCAATTGTGAATGAAATTGCTGGTTTGCCGAAAGTGACTGTTTTATCACCTTCAAGGAGAACGAGCGTATTCTTAGTTTCGTTGACAACGACTCCTGAACGACCAATCAAAGTTGGGTCATTCGAAGATACGACATCCAATGTCAAACCTATCCAAGTGTTGTTGTGTATATCCATATCATCGCACCTCCACATTGAATCCGTTATTTTTGAGTACACCTGCTGCTTTCTTTTTGTGGTCGCCTTGAAGTTCAATAGTTCGTCCTTTTACTGTTCCACCTGCAGCGCATTTGTTCTTGAGTAATTTTGCGAGTTGATTAATGTCAATTGCTGAGTCGTCGATTCCTTCCACTTTTGTTACGATTTTTCCATAGCGTCGTCGGTCGGTTGAAATGATTGCTCGTTGTTGTTCTTTGGCGATTTCTTGACAGATGCAGAGTTCGTCTGGAAGTCCGCATACATTACAAATCGCCGCCATTGTAGTCTTCTCCTTAGGTTGTTCACTTCGTATTCAGATGGGTTTTGATTCGAGCAATACTTCGTCGAGTTGCTTTGTAAGCTCCAATGTTAGATGGTGTACCACCAAGCGCTTGCTCAGCACGTAGTTGTAACAATTCTTCTTGGAGTTCAAGAAGTCGAGATTCTATAGCCTCTTCACTCATCGATGCAATTTCTCTGTTTGATACGTAGCTCATTCGCTCGCCTCCTCAACAGCAGCTTCAGCTGCTTCCTGTTCAGCACGGATTCGCAATTCTTCTTCTGAGAAGATGCTAATCTCGTGAGGTAAGCGTGTTCCTGGTCTCATAATTTCGACAGTAACACCGATTGTACCGAGTTTCTTGACTGCAACTGCGTATCCCTTGTCCATGTGTTGAAGGGCTGTTTCACCGCAGTACTTGACGTGGCCTAGAATAAATTTCTGAGTGCGGTTTCGAGAACCTGTCAACTTACCTGCAACGGTAACAATGACTCCTCTTGCCCCAGATTCCATGATGTTCTGAGCGGCACTAGCACCAGCACGGCGGTAATACCAGCCACGTTCGAGGGCTGATGAGATTTTTTCTGCCATGACTTGAGCGTTCAGAGTCGCAGCCTTGCGGTCAATTTCTTCGACCTTGAGCTTTGGATTTTCAATCGCAAATTCTTCATTGAGCCTCTTTTGGAGTTCGTTGATGATTTTTCCTTTGCGGCCGATGACCATTCCAGGACGTTCAGCGTGAACTGTTACTTCAGTTCCTTGGGGGGTTCGACGAATAACGAGATCACCAAAACCAGAGTTCTTGGTGTTCTTCATCAAGAATTCCTTGACCAAGAGTCGCTCGACGTTTCGGTTTACGATTGTTCGGAGAGTACTTTGTTTTCCTGCCATAATCATTCACCTCAGAAGTCGTCCTCCAACTCGTCGTCTTGGACTGTAAAGTCTTCAAGGAATATTTCGAGATTCACTTGATAGTGATTCGAAGGAGTTGCTCGTCCACGTGCACGAGGGATGAATCCTTTACGAATCTGTCCTCGGTGTGCTGCGATGTGTGTAATTTCCATTTCTTCAGGATCAACATCTTCGTATTGATGTCGGGCGTTTTCCATTGCGCTTTGAATGAGCTTGATGATTGCACGAGATCCCTTGACTGGGTAGCGTCCTGGTCCGACCTTTCCCTTTCGGTGTCCGACCATTGATGGGCCACTGCGTCGCTTCTTCTTGTTCCCGCTTCCAAGACGGAATGGGACAGCTGCTGCTTTACGGCGGATATCAGCACGGTCAGAGTCAATTTTCAGAACTTCGTTAAGGAATGCAATTGCATCACCTGCTTTCATGTTCTTGACATATCGGCATATTTCGAAACAATGCTTTACGTGCATGTCCATATTAACCGAACGAGCAGTCGCTAGGCGGCTTCCTTGGAGAAGTTGTGTGTAACCCTTTTGTGGGTTTTGACGGCGCTTTGAACGGCGATCTAATTGTGTTTTAACCATACATGACACCTCACTTTAGGGCTACGTGCTTTGACGACCGAGTTGCACCGACACCAGGGCCGCTGTGAGCGACTCCTCTTCGGGTAATTGCGAATTCGCCGAGATAATGTCCAATCATTTCTGGTTTAATCTCGACAGCAACGAAAGTTTGTCCGCTGTATACGGCAATCGTCTTTCCAACGAATTCTGGTAGAATTGGCATGTCTCTTCGGTGAGTGCGAACAGTCTTTCCACTGGAGCGTCGAACTCGGTTGAGGAAATGTTCATTCTCCTCAGAGAAACCACGAACCATTGAGCGACGAGCTCGGGCAGAAAGGATTGTTGCAATACAATCTTCGGTAGGGTTATCTTCAGGAGGGTAAAGGGGCATGTTGGATAATTCTTCCACAGAATATCCGCGGTAGGTGAATTCTTTCTTCACACGACCAGTCGTCGTTGAAAGTCGCTTACGCGCTTTACGTCGACTTGCTTTAGGTGTCATAAAGGACTTCTTCTTCTTACGCGCCATACATCTTCACCTCAAATTTTCTTGCCGCGACCTCGACCTGTGCGGCTTGGAGCAATCAGACCAACCTTAGCACCCGGTGGTGTGCCACGAGCGACTGAGTTCGGACCGTGAACGGCTTGGTGATTACCTCCGCCGTGTGGGTGGTCAACAGGGTTCATTGCAACACCACTGACGTGTGGGAACAACTTACCTCGGGCTTTCGCCTTGTAGAATGCAGCGCCAGCAGTACGCAGTGGCATCTCATCTCGGCCGTGGCCTGCAAGAACACCAATTGTTGCGCGACAGTTCGCAGGAAGCTCCCGGAGTGAACCGGATGGCATTCGAACACGAACCTTGTCACCAATTCGTGCTTCGATGAAACACGAGTTTCCAGCAGCTCGAGCCACTTTGCCACCATCGCCAGGACGTAGTTCAAGATTGTTGATTGCAGTACCTTCAGGAATGTTACCTAGAGAGGTAATGTTTCCTGGCCGTAGAGCAGCATTATCGCCAATAGCAATGCTTGAGCCAACCGAAAGACCTTCGGTGGCGACGACCAGTGTTGATTCACCGTTTGGTAACTTCATTCGAGCGAGTGGCGCTGAATGAACCGGACTGTGAAGTAATTCTGTAATCTCACCGACGACGCCTTCAGTACGAGGCATGCGGTTCGCACCTGGGAACCGATGGCTTGCAACACGGTATCGTGGAGAGGAACCTTTTCGTTGTGCACGTATTCTCTTACCCATGATAAATCACCTCAGAATGCTCCTAGACGCATAGCGGCGTCTTCAGCGTCATAGCCTTCAGCAAGCTTCACAGAAGCATGCTTGCCATGTTTGGAATTTCGAACGTTGACTTTTGCAACTTCAACTTCGAAGATAGTCTCGACAGCGCGAGCGATTTGATCTTTAGAAGCGCTTCGCAGAACAATAAATTCTAGACGTTGCTCGTTCGTTCGAGCCTCCATCGATTTCTCAGTTAACCAAGGTTGTATGATTATGTCGTATGCATTCATGATATTCACCTCAGTTGAGAGCCTCCACGGCATCTTTTGTAAATACGGTCAAACGACCAACATCGCCACCAGGCGCTAGGTCTTCCGCACAAAGATCTCGTGCAGCGACAACATCAACACCCGGAAGGTTGCGAGCAGCTTGGGCTAAACCTGATTTTTCCTTGACGACAAGAAGTACCGACTTCGGAGTTTTGTGAACCCGACCACGCATCGTTGCCTTACCTGCGCGAATTTTTCTGCCGTTTCGAGCACGGTCCAAATCATCGCCAAGTCCGATTTGATTGAAAATTGCTAAGACCTTGCGTGTAGCAGAGCCGTGATTGAAGGATTCGATGTTGAATTCCTCGCTCTTTCCGTCCCTGACCTCTGTATAGTTTCCAAGTACAATTGGAAGGCTGGAGATGTCTTCTGAGAAGCGATGACCTCGAGAACTGACAGTTTCGATAGATGTCGTAGCAGTTAATGCAGAATCTCGAGCAAGTCTACGTTCCTTGAGGTTGAGTTTTCGACCCCAGTTCTTTTCGACCTTTGGACCGTGAGCACGGCGTCCACCAAGAGTGTGAGGGTTTTGAGCACCACGGCTTTGTCCAGTTCGACGCATGATTCTTGATACACCACGTCCCTTACCCCACCATTCGACAGAGTGTTTCATACCAGACATTGGCGCACGCTTTCCGACATGCGCACGTGAACCGTATGCTTGACGTCGGTTTGCGCGGCTAGATGCCACTGCTAGTTTAATCAAGTCAGTACGAAGTTCAGTAGAGAAGGCGTCTGAGAGAGTTACTTTCTTACCGTTTTCAACGGAAATTTCAAAACTTTCTTGAAGACGACCTGCGTCCACTTCATCTTGACTTACAGTATTGGTGATATCGATAACATTGACTTTCAACTTCATACCCCCTGCTTCGATGATGTACTCACGTACGTAATTTCGTATGGATGCAAGGCCTTGTCAGACCCGCGTGTTGCATCCCGGAAACGAATAAGGCGCTTGGCAGGTCCTGGGACGCTACCCTTGACCAAAATGTAGTCGGAATTGACTTCACCGTAATGAAGGAAACCACCTGCTGGGGTGATAGCGTGATCATCTGGGGAAGCAACTCGCAAAATTCTCTTATTGTATTCTGTTCGTTGGTGGTAACCCGTTTGACCACCTTGTCGGATCGTCTTTCGAACATATCCATCACCGAAAGCACCCATGTTACCGTGTTGCCGTCGCTTCTTCGAGTTCTTGTGAGACTGTAATTTTCCACCGAATCGCTTGATAACACCTTGCCATCCATAGCCTTTAGTGACCGCTACAATATCGGTGAGGTTACCTTCTTCAAATGCATCAGCGAATGAGTATTCTTCGCCTAGTTTTTCCTTAGCGTAAGTAAGTTGATCACCGACACTTCCACCATCAAGACCAATCTCCATGATGTCTGGTGTCTTTGAGGGCAAACTGGATACTGAAGCAGGTTGAGTTGCAGCAATGAGGCGAACTTCGACCAAGTCAGCTTTTTCGAGATTCTCAAAATGTTTGTCTGCGTCGTGTTCTTTTCGTTCAGGTAGACGCTTGAAAAGGTCTGGGAATGCTTCAGAAATTTGTGCAGCGTCAGCCCATGCCTCTCCAGCGGCTTGCTTGCCGTACGGAGTCATGGTGTAGCCACGTACTCCAAGAATGCGCATCTTTGGGCACTCGACAACGGTGACTGGTACTCGGACTTCTTGACCAGCAGATGGACTGCGTGGATTCAAATCTCGTGCCAAAATGTGAGTCATTCCGGCCTTCCAGCCGGCAAATCCTTGCATTCTAACTTCACTTGCATCGGTTGTAGGCCACGATTTAACCAGACCAAATGTGCGGCTAGCACGCTTTCGCGGACTAAACGCCATCGATCCTCGTCGTGGGTGACTTTTCTTTGCCATGTCGGATTCCTCCTATGTTTTGTACAACGCATTGGCCCCACCGTGGGGGGCGTACGAGGGCTCTCGGGAAAGGAGAAGCCGTGACACTGCGCCCCATTCCCACGACCGGGGAACAAGACAGGTGGGGTCCTCGGGGGATGGCCCATTGTGTCTGGCTGCTCACCTTTGAGCAACCATCCGACTTACCTCCCGTATATGAGTGGTTCGGTCGCCAACTGCGGAGAGGTATCGTGAAACGTCAGTGTCCTAGAAGGTCTTGAAACCTTCCGGTGCAGGAAGAGCATATTCTCAAAACTCTGCAAGGAAAGAGAAAACTCATGTTTACTTTCAAACCACACCCCACACTATCCTTTTGAACCCTCGACTTGAAAGCACGACCATGGCAGTCGTCGTTCATCCCTTTCTCAAGGACGGTGTCGAAGCGAGAGCCTACCAAATGATGACACTGCGAAATGCATTGATTGCATCGACGCTCATGGTGATGCCAACCGGATTTGGAAAAACTGCGGTGGAATGGATGGCAATGGCTGATTCTTTACATAAAAACGAAGGGAAAATTCTGTTGATAGCCCCCACCACCGGACTTGTCGAACAACAACAACGCATGGCTCGAGAAATGATACAACTGGACCCAGAACTCATCGTGACCTATACCGGAGAATCAACTCCAGATGCTCGCCCTTCGATATGGAAGAAGGCAAGAATCATCATGGCGACGTCACAAGTGGTCCGAAATGACGCATCAAACGGAACTATTGACCTTTCAGAAGTTGGTTTGCTAATCGTGGATGAAGCACATCATGGAACCGGGAATCACGCCTATGCCCGAGTGGGAAACATGTATCGAAGTGCCTGCGATGGTCACACTACGCCAAAGATTCTCGGGGCTACTGCCAGTCCGGGTTCCGATGAAAAAAGTATCATGGAGGTCATTAGAAACTTCGATTTTGACTATTTAGAGTCATCTCGCAAAGAAGACTCCATGCTACAACCCTATGCAGTAGAAATGAATACTGTACCTCATCGACTGCCTCTTCCAGAATCACTCAAGGTCTTGATTGAACCAATTCGCACCCATTTTGACCAAGAAGCAAAACATCTCCAAGATATGGGGTTCTTATCTCCAACTGGGCACATATCAGGTAAGATGATTAATGATGCACAAATAAGGGCGAGTAAGGCAATACAACAAAGAGATCGAAGGGGATATAATGCTGCAAGACGTATCGGAGACCTTCGTCGAATGCATATTCTACTCGACCTACTACATACACAAGGCGTCAAAGCAGCAGTCGCGTTTCTTGACAGAGCCGAAGAGGATGGAAGAAGCGGAGAAAGGACTACAAATCGGTTTGTTGCGAAGCCTGCAGTACATAATTTCCGTACTGCGGCAAGGGATATTGATGAGCTTCACCCCAAACCAAAACAGGTTTTGGAACTCGTGCAATCTCAAATCCATAAACATCCCGAAAGTAAAATTATTGTGTTCACTGAATACCGAGATACCGTTGAATACTTAGTCTCAGAACTTCAATCTATAGAAATGGTTCAAGCTGATAGATTCATTGGACAATCGGGCAAAGGTAAGCGAAAAGGGATGACTCAAAAGCAACAATTAGCACAACTTGAACAATTCCGAAAGGGCTCGATAAATGTCCTTGTGGCAACCTCTGTTGGCGAGGAAGGTCTCGATGTACCTGCTGCAGAATTGGTGATTCTGTATGAGCCGGTTGCAAGCGCAATTCGTATGATTCAACGAAGAGGGCGAACTGCTCGTCAGCAAGACGGGACAGTTCACATCCTCATTGCACAAGGAACTCGTGATGAATATGTCATCACTGCCGCTGAAAAGCGAGAGGAGAAAATGTACAGACTGCTCAAAAGGATTCGAGACCGTGGACTCATCGCAATTCGACCTCCTGCTTCAGACGAAGTGTTTGATGCATTTTCAATTCGAACTGATGAAGGTGATTGTTCGGTTCCAAAATTCATCGCAGATGAGAAAAAGAAAGTGAAGCAAGAAATGCCGCCGCCATTGGAACTGTCACCCCAAGATGAAAATAAGCAAAATTTGACCGACGTACCAGAGATACCCCTTTCCCATAGAAGACACAGTAATCAGATGGGCCTAGAGCAATTTATTGAACCAAATTCAAATCAAGATATCCAACTCAAACCTAGTCAAGAAAGTCATTCAATCGTACAGATGCCCGTATTGGATGGTCAAGCGCATCGTCAAAAAGAGAACTTAGCCGCTGCTGCTGCATCGGCAACAATAACCGAACTGGGGGAAAGTGTCGTCCATGATTCAATCATCGTTTTAGACCATCGCGAGGCATCCTCTACATTAGGCCCGTATCTGAAAAGTCTAGGAGCCACCGTCGTGTTCAAGCGCCTTACTGATGGCGATATTCGAGTCTCTGAACGTATTCTCATCGAGAGAAAAACTGCTCGGGACCTCGTTAATTCTCTAACGAACGGTCGACTATTGAATCAATGTCGACGGCTAGTAGCCTCCGCAGTCAGACCAATGCTGCTTGTTGAAATTGGTGAAGGGCACGGACAATTTGTTCATCCAAATGCGGTGCATGGTGCTTTAGCGCATGTAAGCCTAGATCTCGGAATACCTGTCATGATGACCAAAAACCCGGAAGAAACTGCTCATTTCATACTCGCTGCCTCGAAAAGAGAGCATGACATGATTGAGCGAATGGCATCTCTAGCAATGTCTAGATCACCAGAATATCAAGATGAACGAGCAATTGAGCGAGCAGTATCTGCCGCATTAGCCGAAATCAAAGCGATTGAAATGCAAGAGAACAGCATCACTCCACTCGCCGATAGGTGGATTGAATCTCACCAGCAAGAATGTAAAAATATGTTATCAGCAATTTCTGGTATTGGAATAAAGAAGGCTGAATCTTTGATTGAGTCGTTCGGAAATATATCTGGAGTCTTCGCCGCCTCAATAGAGCAATTGGCTGAATGCGAACATATAGGAAACTCTAGTGCAGTTCGGATTTTTGAAATCCTTCATGGATAATTATCCACCGATGACAAGGGCTCGAGTTCGAAGTTGGGCAAAGCGGTCCGGATAGTACCCAAATGCAAAGGCGACAATCTCCGCAAGGTGTAGAACTGGCATCGTAGTGTCTTTACGAGCGATTTTTCCGGCCTTCGATTGATATGAATCTAGATTCGAATGAGAGATAGTACACGCAGAAACAAGAATATCTGCACCACTGGATTTGGCGTCAGAAAGGACTGCAGCTGTCATCTTCATGACAGGCTTGTTGATGGTCAAAAGAGATGGAGCACCCACGCTTTGGCATTTGAGTTCATATTCGACCGGCGTACCGCCTAGGGCGGTAATGAGTTGTTCCATGTATGAAGGTAAAAAGGGATCATCATCGCCACATGCTCCGGAGCGCTGCATCGTTGAACCATAGTATGCTGCAACGTTCAATCGGAGCGGATTGACCACAGCATCACGAACCTTGTCAAGACCAATTTCTTCAACAAGGAAATGCAAGAGATGGCGTGATTGGGATTCACCATTAAATTCGATTCCGGATGTTCGGGCAACAATGTTGTTGACATGGTTTGCAAAACTACGATCCTCTTTGAATTCGTCAATCGTATCGCACATTATACCGTGACTTGTGGCACATGTTGTAAGTATGTCCAGCCCTTTTGATTCAGCAAGGGCAAGGTTTCGAGCAACCAAAGCATGTTGGAGTTTAGGAGATGATTGTTTGATAATGTTGCCACCATCACTGCTTGCACGGGGCAATTCAATCAATTTTATATCGAGGGTTTTGCAGAGAGGCTGTATACAATCCTCTACTTCGGAGGAAGCTGCTCGAGCAGCATTGCCGGGATAATACGCAATCTTGACCGCCATTAAATCACCTCAGAACCTCTGGTCGATTTCATTAAACAAACTCACGACTTCATGGTGGTTTGCAACCTTGCCGTTAATCATGTTCGGAATCTTACCGATTCCAGCAGGAGGCACGAGAAGTGCCTGGAGACTGCGGAAAGGAGGTGCTCCTGTACGGGTGAATCCGAGGAACATTCGAGCAGAAACGCCGTCAAAGATATTGCTAAGAAGGCCTACTGGCCCGAGTACTTGGCGATAGAGAGTGGTCTCGTTGACATTACCACTCCATTTGACACTTCGGCCGTACCACTTGACAAGTCGGCCGTGAGGACCTGCATAATTCGACGCATTGAGGAGTTTTCCACGAGCAGCGTTGAGTGACTTTGAAGCAGTTCTGCCATCGGCGCCATAGCGGGCAATAGATGAGAAATCAGCCTCGGCCCAAACACCGTGTTCACTTCCCATCGAACTCATAATTTCTGATTGTTGAGACTCGCCGGTTCGAGGATCGATGTTTCGAGCCCATTGTTGCAGGAGTATACCCGGACCCATGTATTCGGAATCATAAGCAAATGTGTCAGACATCGATTGTAAAAGTTGGTAAGAAACAACATCGCTCATTGCGTGGAGCGTCGATGCTGTTGCTGCCTCCATCGTACCAATTGGACTACCGTTGAGCAAGGTGTGCCCATCTCTTGGGTCTGCCATCATCCACGGTTTGGTAGCATTACGAGTCGTTTCAAATGAGGTGTAGTCAACCACCAAGTCCCGAATGATTGGATACCCTGGCAGGGGTTCGATTTTTAGGACTCCACCTTCATGAACAAGGTCGCTAATTTGAACCAAGTCTGCCAGAACTATCCGGCCATTAACACGGATACCACTTGTTGGCGAACCGTTGCCGGTACCTCTTCGGAATGCCAGACTTCCATCTACATCTTGCTGAATGGCAAGTAGCAGGTCTTCGACAGTGGCGTGACCTGGAACCGCACAAGCGATTGTATCCCAACCTGAATCAGCTGCTTCAGGACAATATCTAAACAATGAAAGAGTGATAGAAAGTTCTTCTTGGATTACTGCACCTGGCGAATAGTCTCCAGATACAACCTCTTCGCCAGAGCCGGAACCGTATTGTTTCATCTCATCAAGAAGGACTTCTTGAAGCGTACCGGATTCATCAACGCAGGCAATCATTGGGAGTGCTTCTTCAACCCATTGGGTCCAAGGGAGATCAAAGTCAACGTCACAGAGTTGAATTGCATGCACTCTACTGCCTCCGAGGGCCTCATACTTCTCGTCCCAATCTGTTCCTGCTTTGCAGAATTCATCATATGCGGTATCTCCAATTGCACAAACGCTGAACGATACCCCGGAAAGTGATGGCGACTGAGAATTTACCGATTGCCACAGCGATTCTGCATTATCTGGCATCTCACCCTCGCCCCAGGTGGAGGTGATGATGAGTGTTCGCTTGTGGCTCGGTAATGTGGCAGTGTCAAAGCCGTCCATGTCATAGACAGTTGGTACCAAGCCATAATTGGCTGCCATTTTTGCAGTCTTTTCGGCTAAACCAGCAGCGTTTCCGGTTTGGGAACCAAACAGGATAGCAAGTGAACGGTCACCACTCAATAGCGCAGTAAGTTCTTCTGAGGCTGCACCAGAAATTGCTGGTGCACTTGACGTGTCTTGAGCAGCGCTTGATGAAGCAACTTCAGATGCATCGACCATGATTGTGCCGGTATCAAGTCCAGACATAGCCTCAAGAGCTGTGTCTGCCCATTTTTTCCACTCAGGCTCGTAATCAACATCGCAAAGTTGTATGTCATGAACTCGGGTTGCTCCTAGCTGCTTGAATTTTTCATCCCAGTCTAACCCGGCTTTGCAAAATTCGTCGTACGAAGTATCGCCGATAGCACAAATACTGAAATTAACCGAGGCTAGGTTTGGATTGGATTCACATGTTGCTGCCCAAATAGAATCAGCATTGTCTGGCATTTCCCCTTCGCCCCAAGTCGAAGTTATGATGAAGACTCTTTTCGAAGTGCCAAAATCTTCGGGTTTTGTATCACCAAGATCGACGACCTTCGCATTCAGATTGAAGTTTTTAGCGAGCTTAGCAGTCTTACCTGCAAGTTCTTCAGCGTTACCTGTTTGTGAACCAAAATAAATTGTCAAATTCCTGTCTGGGACTTCAGGCATGTCCTCACCCAATCTAACGAAAACGCCATGGTCTTTGAAGGTTGCTTGCTCTCCTAGAGAGAGAATATGTTGTATGGGATGAGAATTATGGTCCAAATCACATTTGGAAATCGCCCATGCCGCCCATATCGCCCATGCCACCGTCCATCGGAACGCCTTTTGAGGATATGACATCATCAATTCGCAGAATCATAATTGCAGTTTCTGTTGCAGACTGAATCGCTTGCTCGACAACTCGCATTGGCTCGACCACATTCGCCTCTTTCATATCGACGACTCCGCCTTCATAGACATTTATTCCCGAGTGCGATTGTCCATCAGCATGGGCTTTTCGCAGCTCGATGAGCGTGGTAACGGGATCTAGCCCTGCATTCTCTGCAAGTGTTCGAGGGATAATCTCTAGGGCTGAAGCGAATGCTTCAATGGCCATTTGTTCGCGTCCGCCTACAGTTTCTGCAAAAGTTCGCAAGTCACGCGATAAGGCAGCAAGGACGCTTCCCCCACCCGTAAGTACTGCACCATCTTCCCAAGCGACAGACACGACGCCCACGGCATCGTCAAACGCTCGACGGATCTCATCGACAACGTGCTCTGTCCCACCTCGAAGAAGGACTGAGACTGACTTTGCTTCGGGGCATCCAGTGATAAAGGTCATATCAGATTCACCAATCTTACGTTCCTCAACTTTGGCTGCATGACCAAGATCATCAGAAGAAAGGTCGTCAATATTGGTGACTATGTTTCCGTTTGTCGCTTTGGAAAGTGCCTCCATGTCCGATTTCTTGGCTCTACGGATTGCAAATATTCCAGCTTTTGACATGTAATGCTGTGCAAGTTCATCGATTCCTTTCTGACAGATAAGGACCGTGGCACCGGAGGCTTGGATCTTTTCTACAAGGCCTCGAACATAATTTTCTTCTTCTTCAAGGAAAAGGGCCAGTTGGTTTGGGTCAGTAATCTGAATCTTAGCGTCAACTTCGGTCTTCTTAACCTCTACTGCGGAGTTAATGAGCGCAATCTTAGCATCTGAAATTGAACGGGGCATTCCGGCATGGACTCGCTCCTTATCCAGCAGGATTCCATCGATAAGAGTTGAATCTTTGATGGAGCCGCCTTGCCGCTTTTCGACTTTAATATCTGAAAGGTCAACAATACGCTCGTCTGATTCGATAATGCCGACTGAATTTACAGCCCGAACGCAAATATCTGCCATGAAACTCTTGACTGCACCAGCAGATTTCCCGGTCAATGCAGTTTTGGCAACTTCCATCAAAACAGAGTCTTGATTTTCGGTTGAAATACCGTGTGCATCGAGTAGTTCAACTGCTTTTTCAGCAGCAAGTCGGAAACCTTCACAAATCACGGTCGGATGGACGTTTTGTTCAATGAGGTCTTCGCTACGTTTGAGCAGTTCACCAGAAAGAACGACTGCAGAGGTGGTTCCGTCATAGCAATGCTGTTCTTGAGTCTTAGCGACTTCAATAATCATCTTTGCAGCCGGATGGTCAATATCCATTTCTTTGAGAATTGTTGCTCCATCGTTAGTGATTACTACATCACCCATCGAATCAACCAACATCTTGTCCATACCTTTGGGACCGAGTGTAGAACGAACTGCATCAGCGACTGCCTTTGCAGCGGCAATATTGTTTGATTGAGCGGTTCGACCGCGAGTGCGCTGCGTTCCGTCTTTCAAAATGAAGATAGGTGCTTGTCCGTTTCCATACATATGAGAGTCCCCGTTACATCTTTGCCGAGCGCAAGTAAGCCTTGAACCCTACGCATTGAATTAAATCGGATTATGCCTGGCCATTTTGTTCCAGCCACATCTGCCCGTAGACATTCCATTGCTCCATGGTCCAGCCGTCAGGTAGGCCTGCAGCAGGGACAGGTGGGGCAGTTTCTGCAGTCCCCAAATCAGGAGATGGGGCAGCGGGAACTGGAGCAATTGGCGGCATAGCCACCGGCACATTAGAAAGTTCGGGGACGGCTTTTGGAGGTGCATATGCTGCACCTGCAACTGGAACAGTTGGAGCAGCAGCCACAGAATTGTATGTCGCTTCAACGCTACCTTCGTAACCTTCTGAGCCCCATCCACCATATTCATCTTCCTCGACCTCTTCCGTAAGAATTCGGAAAATGATTACGATACCAGCAACAAAAACGGCAATAAATCCAATCCATGTTAAAATCGATCCGATATCAATACTGTCAGAATCTGAACCAGCACCGTCGCCGTCAGCTTGTGCACCAGTCTTGATGAGTTGCAGTTGGAGCGTAGTACTGGCTGCATCGCTCACTGTTTGGGATTCAGCCCATAGAGTGAGGTTAGTCAAGAGGGTGTCTTCGGCGAGATTGTCGAGTGTGGTTTTTGAGACTGTGAAAAGTACGGTGACCTCTCGCTCTTCTTCAACTTCGAGGGAGAAAGTACGGTCCCCATTCGAAATCTTTGATTGAATCCAATTCGAGGATTCACCAGCAACCAGATTCATTGAGACAGATTGGGCAGTAGTGTACTGATTTCGAACGGTAACGGTCATACTCCACTGCTCTGCTGGTTCAGCATCGTTGATGACTAGTTGGCCAGTTGGAATAATTTTGAGCCAGTTTTGAGAACCGACCAAATAGATCGCCGAACCTGTTGCGCTTATGTTCGGGTCGTTTACACTCGTTGCAATCACTCCTAAGGGAAGTTGTCCTTGGGCGTCGGCATCGAACGAGAACCGAACTGAAACATTGTAACTTTGCCCAGGAAGAATCTCGATTGTTTTACCGTCAAAGAGATTCGTGTATTCGGCGTTCATACCGGGTACAAGGTCAAACGACATCGTGAAGCGATCAACGCTGTTTCCATCATTGAACACCTCGAAAGCCATCGTTTGTGCAGGGTCGCCTGGGATGTAAGACTGGTCAGCATCCTCATCGGATACTCGGACCGCAGCAGTATCGATAATGTCGACAGTAAGCGTGAGAGATTGGCTTACACTAGGGTCGTCGATACTTGTTGCAGTCACGGTAACGGAGTACAATTGAGAAGCAAGCCCAAGCGGCATAGGTAGGTTGAGTTGAATGATTGAAGAACCGTCCCAAGCTTCCAATACAGCCGTCTGACTTGCAGCAAGGTTGGCTCCCAATTGCCACATCGTCTGGGTGAGAGACAAATCATATTGCTCTTCATCGTTCCCAGTATTGTAGATGCTGATGTAGATTTTCTTCTCAACACCGTTGGCAGGTCCCGTAATATCGGTATTATCTGTCTCGAGAGTCACTTGGCGGAAAATCGGAACCTCAATATTTCGCACCAGTACATCGTTTCCGAACAAAGCACCACATGACGGACAGGTCGCCCTTAGGTTGAATGAAACCGTACCGGGGTTTGCCTGAGTTGCTGCGGTCACATTGAGGTGTAGGTTGATACTTTGGCCACGGGGCACATATACCGGGCTGGGGACTGTTACGCCGTTTTCATCAACAACCAAAGCACTCCAATCGTCTTCAGAAAACGTCGCAGCAAGGTTGAATGAAGCATCTCTGTTGCCAGAGTTTTGAAGACGGAATGGTATCAATCCAAACTCACCTGGCCCAAATGAATCGGCTTGAATACTCGTGGTTGAAGTGAGTGAAACGCCGTACTGTTCGGTAACTCCCACGGGAGCCTGGATTCGAGCTTTCTCACCAGAATTTTGTCCCGAAGCGTCAGAAAACCACAACTCCCAATTGAGTTGTTGAACATCAGCACCAGCAGGAATAGAAAGATTCACCCAGAGCTCGATCGATGCACCACCTGCAATTGGTGGAATGAGGATACTGGTGTCGTGGTCGGGGACTGTAATCGAATTCCCTGCCCCATCAACATAGATTGCATCTTGACGAATCATAGGGTTGGCTGGGTCCATCCAAGTGAGGTTCGAGATGTTGGAGTCGGAGCGAATAGTGGCAGGTGAGTATCCGTTGTTGGTGACAACACAATACAGCGACAGAATTGCGCTTGGAGGAGCAGAATAACCAGTTTCAGGAGCATTACAGTCAACATCCAAAGTATATTCTTGCACCTTTCGAACACCAAATTGGATCCAATCATCGACGTGGAATCCTTGGGTAGCACCGCTACTGTCACTTCGCAGAACCATACCCATGGTATACGCATTTCCGCCAAGGAAAATGTCCTGATTGGTGACGTTTTGAGTGGCCAAATAGGTCACTTGTGGGTCCCAACTCAGCCGAGTCCATTGGTCTGGTGCTTGGCTCGGGTTGGAATTGGTGATGTCGTAAACAATGGATTCCGTGACACTTTGGCCTCCGGAACCACGCCACATTTCAATCGATACGCTGTCGCCGGTTGAAACACTACCCCATGCTTGAATATGAATTTGTGAAGAAATGTAGTTTGAAGCGTAGAATATATTTCTGCAAATCACTGTCTGATAGGCAAATGACATTCCTGCATCACGTTGAGCATTCGAACCACAGCCACCGTTGGGGTCAGTAGAAACAAATGCATGAACTAAACGGTCATGGGCATTTGAAGGGTAATTTCCACCATCTGCATTACCCCAGTGTTTTGAACCAACTGCCCCGCCAGAAAGGTCAGTCCAAGAACCCACACCTTCTGCATCTCCACCGTCAATCGGATAGCGTGCAGGGAAAAAGGTCGAAGATTGAGAATATTTTGTGCCATCAAAAACATCCTTCATAATGGCTACAGGAACTGTCTCTTCCATGACGTCGTTATCGTTTCTATCGTCTCCTGTGGAGTCTTTGTCTAGAGAAGCTCTCACGATAATTCCTCCCGATAAATCATTCGTAGTGGTATTGAGAATCGAGTGTGCAGTATCTGCGGTCCAGACGAATGTTTTGGAGTCTTTTTCACCGCCAACCATACCTTTTGAAGTCCAAGAGAATGTTTCCATAACATATCCGATAGGGTGTATAATCTGTATCATGGCGTCAGCAGATTTAGTATTGAAATCATTTCCATCTCGCTGAATTTCCATCTTCAACTCAACGGAGTCCCCCTCGAACAAATAGTCGACCGTCGTACCGTTGGATTGGGTCCAAACAGATGCTGGATCAGTCGAATTACCAATCGTTATTTGAGTAATATAGTAATCGTCTTTCAAACCACCGCGAGCATCCACTGCACTGGCAGGAGCAGACATTCCCAAGGCAAGGGTTTGAAGCAACATTAGGGCGACTAGGGTCAACGGGATTGTACGACGCATAAGACCAACACTCCCCCCGAGATTCACGCGGCATATAGAGATGGCCTTCTTATGACCCCGTAGGGGTCACCACGAATGGTGGAAAATTCTACTTTGATTTGCGAAGTCCTGAGATTACTGGCTCATTGAATGCAGGTGGCGTACCTGACGATTCCTTTGATTCAAGAAGACGTTCAGCGACTTCTTCTTGGTCAAACAAATCACTAATTCCCTGAAAATCCATGTTTTGAGATTCAAGCGAAGGGAAATCATCAACGGGGGTTACTTTGTCAAGTGTAGACAAACGATCCGATACCGAATCTGCAATTGCCGGAGCCTGCCCAGCAACAGGAGCACCCGACACCATCGCACCTGCACCTTGCACCACTGATGTGGTCTTACTTGCCAGAACCGTTCCAGCGCCAATTGCAGCAGATGCTGCGACGGAAACAGCCATACCTGCGCCTTTTCGAACAAGTCCGGGCTCACTCAATTCCTGTTGAGCAACTTGTACTGGCTTTTGGAAGTCATACATCCACTCTGGCGGGTCCGAAGAGCCTGCACCCAATACTGCCATCGTAGTAAATGCTGCAAGTGGCATAACTGCTAAAGCAGTAAGCAAATCAAGGAATGAGGTTTCAGGTATTGCTCCAATCGAAAGTGATGATTCAAACAGTTCTTTCTCGAGATTTATGCTCAAGTTGAGATCAGGGCCCATCCATCCAATAACCGCCACGCTTGCCACTCTACCCAGCAACCATAGAACAAGAACCGGAGCAAGCCATGATAACTTTGTCATAGAGATTAACCATTTGCGAGTGAATGAAGCAATACCGATATACTTTTCAGCAATTTTTGGGAAAAATTTCATCACGGACATGAGTCCAAACAAGTATACAATCAGTGCCATTTCCAAACGCCGATCCGTATGCATGATGTCCTCTGGAATAAGAAGCACCAGCATCAATGGAATCGTGGCAAGCATGACTTGAAACGGAACTGCAAGAAGAATTAATCCTCCATGTGTCGAAAGAATAGAGTGACCGTCCAACCATCTCTCGTGAGCAAGAACGGTTAACTTCCCGTGTGGAGACTGAGCATATTTTTTTCGAATATGCCGTCGGGAATTCGCATCAAATGCTCCTCTGCTCAAACCGAGAAAACTCAGCCAGCCACCCTTTTCCACAACACGAATCGGCGTGAAACCACCCAAAACCAATGCCAACAGAAGAGCAATCATCCCGTACATCAAGGATGCAGCTAAAATCCATGGCATCATCGCTTTGTCGAAAGAAATAGATGCGCCTGACTCACCGATTGAAAATTGAAAGAAGTACGTGATTGAAAATGCGGCAAGCGGAGTTAAAAAGACTTGACAAAATGCAACTACAGTCAACCATATTCGGGGAATGAGCGTCTTTCGTCTCGAATACCTCCCCATAGTCATCGCTGACTCATTACCATCTCAAAGATTGCCCTTACACCGTGGGGGAAAGTCACGATTTCAATGCGAAATTACAGATTCGGCTACTCCTCTTCACGAAGGTCTAGCTGGTCGGTAAAACTCATGATTGGATATCCGTCGCTCAACAGTAATCTGAAAAATCCCAATGGCCACCTATCGCTTCGTTTCCGCCCCAAATCGGGGCGAGGCATATTGGAGAGAACCTTGTTGCAATTCGCACAATAAACCCCGGTTATTCCCCAATATGGAGAAGTCCAGTTACAGCAAAGATTGGATTTTTCTGCGTCATCGGACAGGATTTGCAATTTCACGGCCATTTCATTGGTCCAAGGTGGGGGCTGACCACCGACAAAATACTGTAACCTGTTCAACACAAACCATCCGCTTGAAACCCACAAACCATAGCCAAATGCAGCGTTACCCCAACGAATGGATGCGATACCCAATCCCAATGGAAGAATGACTACAACAAGGCTCATCCAGTAAAACATCCGCATGTGCAGTACGCGTTGCGTAAGATATGGAGACAACGGTATTGCCTCAGGGTGAGGAGGAAATTTGGTGTTGAAGCCTTTGGTTCTAGACATCAATAAGACGGGGAATCTCGGCAGAACAATCGCAATTATGATTCCTAAGGTAAAGTAGCCAATCGATTCAGTGAAGCTCATTTGAACACCTCACTGCTGTGACTGAAGGCGATACAATGTCTTCTCGACCTTGTCCATACCGCGTATGATGTCTTGTTGGCTAATCGTGTACGCAAAACGAAGATGCCCCTCTCCCGAAGGACCAAATGCAGTTCCAGGCGAACAGAGAACTCCGTCTTTCAACAACTCCATTGCAATTTCTTCCGAACTCATGTTTGGCACGTGTACTCTCGGGAACACGTAGATTGCTCCCTTTGGCTTGTGGCATTCGACTCCAGGCATCGCATTAAGTCGCTCAACAATTAAATCGCATCGTTGTTTGAACTCATTTGCCAAGAGATCTGGATATTCGCTTGCATGATTCATTGCGGCTAAAATTGCATGCTGCATTGCATCGTTCGAACACGCAGTGATGTAGTATTGCATTTTGATAACCTGTTGCATGGCCTCGAGGTTAGTAGAAATGATGTAACCCATACGCCAACCGGTCATTGCGAACGTTTTGGAGAAAGAATTAACCAGCAGAACACGCTCATATTCTGTGCCCATAAAAGAGACATGAGGGCCATCAAACACGATTCGGTCATACACTTCGTCTGAAATAAGCCACAAATTGTGACGCTGAGCAAAGTTGAGTAATTCGTCTCGTTGACCTTCGTCTAGAGTGCCTCCAGTTGGATTACTCGGGAAGTTGTACAGAATGGCTACAGTATGCTCGTCGACCAAAGATTCCAAATCTTCTACACTTGGGATAAATTCGTTTTCAAATAAACAGGAATAATATCGCGCTTCACCACCTGCAATAGATACATCTGGCCCGTACAGTGGGAAATACGGTTCAGGTAACAAAACATTGTCACCGGGATTTACCAGTGTCAAGAACAGATTGAGTAACGCATTCGTGCCCGACATGGTGATGCAAACATTCCTCTCATCCATGTCGTCTTGATACGAATTCCAAGATTCGGCAATCTTACGTCTCAACTCAGGAAGGCCTGCAGTTGTCGTGTATTTATTTCGACCATCCAACATGGCTTGATGAAAGGCTTCGATTGCGACCGGAGGGGGTTGGAAGTCAGGCTCACCCAAGCCAAAGGAAATGACATCATCACCAGCAAGGTCGAACATTTTCCGAACACCAGTAGGTTGAATGGCCAAGGCTCTGTCACTGAATGTTCGCATACAATCACCGAGTCAAGAGGTCTTTTTCAATTCAAGGTCGAAACCGAGCAGAACATGTCATTTATCATCGCCATATTCTGCAACCAATACGCCATCTATGGCTTCAGCCATCTCTGTATCACCAGCAATAACTGCTTCAACTGATGCGACTGCATCGTTTGGCCATACTCCCAAGGGAGGGTCTACTCGAGAATTCCACAGAGCACCAAGAACAAGGACGCACAGAATGATGAAGTATCCTGAGGTCGGAATGTTGGAGAATAATCCCGATGTTTGTGAAGATGTCCCTTCACCTGTCCCCATCACGACAACGGAAACCGGTAATGATTGAACGCCTTGTGAATTGAGACCTCGAACTTCAACGGTTTGATTTCCGTATGCAAGAACTGCAGGGTCTAGGGCAATAGTCCAGTCGAAACTTTGCAATACGGCAAGTTCTCCTTCAACCTCATCAAAGGTGGCACTCATCCACTCCCCGTCTCCGATTCGGTACTGCACAGAATCAACAACATCTGCCTGGCTCCAAGCGATACCTTCAATCACAAATAAATCACTGCTCTGGTTAAGAGAGGCATTTACAATGTGAACTTGGGTAGAGACATCGACTGATCCAGTGAGGTTCTGTTCTTTGAGATGCATCGCCAATTTCGTTGCTTCATAGGCATCAGCCATTCCCCAGCCGAAATCACGGTTCCAAAACGGATCCACGTCAGGTTGTGATGGCTCGCCGCGGCGTTCTGCAGTGAGTTTGATGATTTCTTTCATCTCAGCGGTCGAGAGTTCCGGATTCGCTTCAATCATCAAAGCAAGTATTCCAGAAACTGCTGGTGTTGCATATGAGGTCCCTGAGCCTCGTCCGGTGTAGCCGTTTTCAGATGCATCGCCTCCAAGGAAATTGTTACACAAGCCACTAGTGACGCAACCTTCAGCCTGAACAATGTTTGTACCGGGGGCAGAAATTTCAGGCTTGAGTTCGTTGAGAGGGTTTCCGTCTCCGTTATCCCTGCGAGGGCCTCGAGAAGAGTAATCTGCAACGGTGTCATCTCGCCGGTCAACAGTGTTCTTATCATCTGTAGCACCAACAGTCAATGAAAGGTCAGAAGAACCCATCCCCGACAAACCATCGTTCGATGGACCATCGTTTCCTGCTGCAACGCTGACAACAATTCCCTCCTCCATAGCAACATTGAGAATTTGACTGTGCATGTCGTTTCCATCAGAACCACCACCTTCGTGAGACGTGATTCCCCATGATAGAGAGATGATATCGATACCATAGTTTGTGCCCTCAGCATCTTGCCAAGCGGTATCCTTGTTGTCAATAATCCATTGGATGCCATTCATGGCAGACTCATAGAACTCCTGTTCAAGAACATAATTTTCAAACGGACCTGCTCCCGCATCGGTTCCGATTCGCACATCGACGAGTGCTGCATCGGGAGCTGAACCATAAAATTCGGTTTGCTCTCCACTTGCATCAATACCAGTTGCAGCTGCCATACCCATGCATGCAGTTCCGTGTTGGTTACCATCATCTGGGTCAAATGTGCCGTCAGTTTCCCGGAGACCTCCGCCTGCAGCAATGCAAATTGGGTCAGATGGAGTATAACAAACTGCGTCGTAGCCAGCAACAAATTTTTCACTGAGTCCCGGATGTTCATTATCGACTCCAGTATCGACCATGGCAATGTTCACGCCTGCTCCCGAAACACCGAGATCCCAAGCCCCCATTGGATAGAAACTGGAGTTACTGGCTTTCACTGCAGGTGTTTGCACATCGCCGTAGAAGACAACACGCCCGTATTCTTCAACCATAACCACGTCTTCAAGAGCGGCCAGAGTTGGTGCCAGACTCGTGTTAATCTGACCAAGCAGGACACCGTTGACCGATTCAATCACATCAACCACGTCGAGGCCGAGGAGTTCCAAAGCATCGAGATGAGCGTCATTTACATTGGTTTGATAGACCAGACCAATTCCAGTAAATCCGACTCGGGATTCTATAGAGTCATGTATTTCGTTGCGGTCAAGGTCGAGTGCGGTGCGTTCCCACCACGGGGTTTCCTCACCGACCCATTCAGGGATTGTTTGAATCGGAACGTCAAAAGTTTGGCCTGAATGAATCCATTGAACGCCGTTCGAATCAATACTCGACCATGCGGTACGGCCATCGAAATCTGAAACGGTCAAAGAGCCGGTTACAGGACCCATTAGGATCGCAAAAAGAAGCAAAGCAAGTGGTCGGCGCATGGACATCCCGTACCTTCGTCTAAGGCATAATTCAAGAACATATGCCTTTGGTGAGAAGTCGTAAACTGTCGTGATACCAAACATGAGTGGGAGCAGAGGGATTTGAACCCCCCCCAGCGGATTTCTTCTGAAACTGCCCATCAGATGGGCAGTCTGCAGGATTGCAACAGGTCGGCGCTCCAGTTGGTCATCAACTATCAGCAAACCCACTCGTCGTCATTCCTGTGCAACTGGAGCCCGCGATACTACCAAGCTATACTATACTCCCTAAGTGTGGAAACACCATGAATCATGACTTTGCTTGCTTTCGGGCACGCTTTCGACGGCGCAACTTCTTCTTACGCCACTTCCACCGTTGGTTACCGGTTTTCTTCCAAGCACGTGAGCCTCGCTTCATGGTGAACGAGCCTCCGACCAACCATCCATATATGAGAGCATCGGGTTAAACTACTGAGGATGATGGAAGGTTTAATGTCCATTTATCGCTGAAAAACACCGCCAAATGGCGAATCAGTGAACTTCCGATGCTAAAGCAATCGGTCTAATGTTTCAGACTCGAGACAGATTCTTACTTCTCCAAGCGTGAGGCCCAGTCTAGGCGACTTCGGAGATGGAGAGTCATTCAAAACATCCATTGATAAAGCAAAGTTGACCCCCGGCGCTCATGGAAGGCGCAACAGACCCTAGGCAACTTGAACACCGCGCTTTCTACAAACTCGGTTTGTTCATCCATGACTGGCGCAAAACAATGTTCGCACTTGGTCTTGTCTCGTGTATTTTTATGACCAGTTTAACCGCTTTGGGGG
>Ga0228615_1000207_pt1 | contig 34445 bp, 33 predicted proteins | sample 16DmetaG_FD_190530 | JGI IMG/M metagenome (GOLD analysis project Ga0228615, IMG submission 190530) | Seawater microbial communities from Monterey Bay, California, United States - 16D | ecosystem: Environmental > Aquatic > Marine > Coastal | place: USA: California | collected 2016-10-17
TACCTGAGATAACCACTGCAGCAAAAAATAAAACCGTAATAATAGTCCAAAGTCGCAAAGTGCTTCTGCGCCCTTCTGCCATCTCATTTGGATTTAAGCCGGCAGTTCCAAGCTGACTTCTAAAATAAACAAATTGAATGACGCCAAAGAGCATACCAATGCCTGCCGCACCAAAACCCCAATGCCAACCGATACGTTCACCTAAGTAACCGCAGACGGCAAAACCGAGCATGCTGCCGATATTAATCGACATGTAAAAAATAGTGAAACCAGAATCTCTTTTCTCGTCTTGATCGGTATAAAGCTGACCCACAATGGAGGAGATATTAGGTTTTAAAAGACCAGTACCAATGGCAACAAAAGCCAGACCCAAGACAAAAGTCTCTTCCAAAGGAATGGCCAAAGTAAAGTGACCCAACATGATGATGAGCGCTCCATAAAGCACGGCCTTTTGATAGCCCAGTAAGTTATCTGCAAGCCAACCGCCTGGTAAAGCTAAGAAATAAACCATCCCGGCATAAATGCCATAAATGGCATTGGCTTCAACGTTTGACCAGCCAAGACCTGGATTACCAACCACGCCAATGGTCATATAAAGAACAAGGAGTCCGCGCATGCCATAATAGGACATTCGCTCCCAGAGTTCGGTAAAGAATAAGGTTCTTAGGCCAATGGGGTGACCGAAGAAATTGCTTTGTGATAGATTAGTTTCTTGTTCAGACATAATATGAATTCTACTCTAGATTATAAACCAGCTGGCTTCTTCAGGAGAATGGTTGCCTTATTTTATGACCTGATTTTAATCATTGCCCTTTGTGTGGGTCTCACCCTACTTATTACCTACGCATTAAATACTGAGGTAGAAAGCCCATTGATGTATTTGGTATTTTTAGCTTTGGGCGTTGGTTTTTACTGTTATTTTTGGAAAAAAAACACAGGACAAACTTTAGGGATGCAAGTTTGGAAAGTTCGTCTAGCTCAAGAAAATAAGTCTGATATAAGTTTGATTAGAATGATTTATCGATGCTTTTTAGGATTAATCTTCACCCTGCTTTTCGGAATGAATTATCTACCGATGCTTTTTCGTAAGGATAAGAAAACTTTAAACGATCTTTTGTCAAAAACTTTTTTAATGAAAGTCTAAACACTTCGAATGATTCTTATGCCTAAGTAAAGCAGAATCAAAGAAGAAAGTAGTATTCCCCAAAAAGCACTCCAACCTAGAATCAAAGAAATATTGCCGAAGATTTTAATTAAAAGGTTAAAGCCAAAGGCAATTAAAATACCTAGAACAAAACGATCGACACTTTTGTTTCTCCCTATGGCTCTTAATGAAATGGCTAAAGCGAAAATAATAAGGCAGATCAAAGAAATGGGTTCGAGCATTTTTTTCCAAAACTCATAACCTACTTTATTTCGGTCAGCTGCTTCATTAATGGATTGCCAGTAATAATAGTTATCCGTTAAGGACATGTGTTTGAGACCTTTCATGGAATAATTCATGGCTAACTTTGGTGCATCTTCCCAAATAAAATCCAACTTATTTGCATTTTCTTTATAGTCACTTACCTCTTTGATAACCCAGTCGTTTTCGGCAATTTCAAAATCTTTTGAAATGACAATGCTGTCGACATTTCCATTTTCATCGAGATCGTAAATTTTTACTTCCTTACTAGCACCCTTATCGGTAACTTTTGAAAACCGATCATTTTTAAATACCCACTGCTCTTTTTGCTCGGAGATCTTAGATGATGGTTCAAATTTAAATTTATCGGCTGCATCTTGAAGGTTGGGGATAAAAAATTGCCATGAAATCATCATCATCATGATTCCAAAAATAACTGGCTTCAAAACCGCGAAAATAATTCTGGATAATTTTTTTCCAGAAACTCTGGCTGCTATCAATTCTCCTGAATCTGAAATTGCACCCATACAAATGATTGTTGAAACAATTGCGCTTAATGGAAAAATATCAAAAACCGCATCGACCGAAGTAAAAGCCAGAAAGAGTAGAATCTTATAGAATGAATAAAATTCACTTAAATCTTCAAATTCATTCAAAAACGAAAGAATCAAATCCAACAAAAAAAATATCCCAACCGTCAGAAAAAGAAAGCGCCAGGCATATCTTGTAAAAAGATTGTCTAAAGTATCCCCAAAAATAAGACTATAAAAAGACATAAAAAACCAAATAGGAAAACACGGTTGCAATTAAGAATAGAACAAAGAGATTGATCATGAAATTTCTCGAATATTTTAGCCCTGCGAGATTAAAAGAAAAATTTTGATAACTCTGATCTAGTGCCAATAGGATTGCTGCAATCAAGTAAATGCCGTGAATGCTGAAAAAAACTATCGTTGAATTTAAAGAAAAATTACTAAAGACTTCCTGAGAAAGAGAGAGTCCATAGTAAGACATAAATATAATTAAACCGGAAAGAAAAATATAAAAACGACCCGAGTCTTTCAATCTCATGGTTAACGATGCCGCTATCAAGGCTGAAATGATAATTATTAAAGGCATCGAAGAGCGTTTTAGTAATTCGATGCGCTCTAAATCTTTAGCAAAAAATAATTCGTGAAAATATTTTCTCTTCAAGTCATCAACATTAAGAATTGGCTTTTTTGGGAGAATTAAAAAAAATTCATCAAAGCTAAATTCCAATGGCATCGCTTCGGATAAAACTGAAAATTTACCCGACTCAAAGGATATTCGGTTTTCTTTTTCATTTAAGGGTTTTGAAATTAATTCATCTGCAGTCAAGACAAATTCCGATTCATTGGTTTCAAAACTCGAAAAGACATTTTGAAAACCCCTGTCTGAAGCTTTCTTAGCATAAAAAACTGCATTGAGATCATCTAGGATATTTATCTTTTCTGATCCCATTAATTTAAATCTGTCTGAAAATCTTTCAACATCGTTTAAAAATGCCAATTTATTGTTTGAAAGTGGTGTGAGATAAAAAGAAACCAAAGCAACAAAGAGCGCAAAAAATATTGCAGGAATACAGGAGATTAAAACAACCTTTCGTTTTCCAAGGCCCATTTTAGAAAAAGCCAATAATTCATTATTTTGATCAAGGCGATAAATAGCAATGATGGTACCGATAAAAACACTCAAAGGAAGAACGACCTCAACAATTTCAGACATGCTATAAATCGAAACCAATATCAGCAGTTCAGGATAAAGTTCACCGCTTGAGACTTTTTCAAGATAGACCGTAAACTCATTTAGAAAAAAGACACTGAATAAAACAATTAAGGTTAAAAAAATAATCTTAGTTACTTGTCCGATTAAATATAATGTAATAATTCTTGGCATAGATATTATATTCTTAGGGTATTATCCCACATGTTTAACAGTAAATTTTGTATGGAGAAAAAATGAAGAAATTATTGAATCAATCAATATCATCAAATAAAAAGTTGAATTTCAAAAAAGATAAATTTCAAACTTTGATAATAGGTGTAAGTGAAGCAAAAACACTTGATGGTGATTTAAAGGTAATTAATGAAGTTAGCAATGGCACAATAAAAAAACTTATTTCCAGGGAAGAGATTACAGGAAAAATTGGGAATAGCGTTTATTTGCCTACCATAAGTGGCATCAATGCAGAAAAATCTTACTTTATTGGAATAGGCAAAAAGAATAAAAAGATTTCTGAAGTAGAATATTTCAAAATTTGCCAATCAATTTCAAGCGCTGCTTTGGCTTCAAAATCGGCTTCGGTAAAAATAATTATTCCAGAAGTTTCTGTAGAAAATAGAGATGCTAATTGGACAGTTGAAGTGTTAGGCAGACATCTAGAAGCTTCAAGCTATCAATACTTTTTTAAAGGCAAAAAAAATCAACCTAAAAATATCTTAAAAAAGGTAGAAATATTTATTGATTCAAAAAAGGCAGGGCTGTCTGCAGCTCTTAAAAAAGGCCAGATCGTTGGTGCGGGAAGTAATTTCAGCAAAGAGCTAGCAAATACCCCTGCAAACATTTGTACTCCGACACATCTTGCAAATCAAGCCCGTGCTCTATCCAGAACTTTTTCTACAGTCAAAACTAAAGTTCTCGGTGAAAAAGAAATGAAAAAGTTAGGTATGGACTGCCTTTTGTCTGTTGGAAACGGTAGCGTACAAGAATCGAAGCTCATCATCATGAACTACGCTGGTGGTAAAAAAGACGAACAACCTCATGTAATTGTTGGAAAAGGGATTACCTTTGATACCGGGGGGATAAGTATAAAACCTTCTCGCGCTATGGACGAAATGAAATACGATATGTCTGGAGCGGCAAGTGTTTTAGGTACGATGAGAGCAATAGCTGAATTAAAACCCAAGAAAAATATTATTGGGGTTATTGCTTCAGCAGAAAATATGCCAAGTGGAACTGCAACAAAACCAGGAGATGTTGTCAGCACAATGTCTGGTCAAACCGTAGAAATACTAAATACGGATGCCGAAGGTAGATTGGTATTATGTGATGCACTTACTTATGTAGAAAGATTTAAGCCAGCCAGCGTTATTGATATAGCTACCCTAACGGGTGCAGTCATAGTAGCGCTTGGGCACGAAGCTACGGGTATCATGGCAAACGATCAAAAATTGGCTGATAAGATTCTTACCTCAGGAATTACAAGTGGTGATAAAGCTTGGCAATTGCCTCTGTGGGATGAGTACCAAGGTGGTTTGAAAAGCAGATATGCTGATATCGCTAATATTGGAGGTTCAGCCGGTACAATTACTGCTGCATGTTTCCTTTCAAGATTCACCGAAAAGTACAAATGGGCGCATTTGGATATAGCAGGAACAGCTTATGGAATCGGAGGACAAAAAGTGTCTTCAGGACGACCTGTGCCTCTGTTATCTGAATACTTACTCAGTGCATGACCCAAGAAATAAGTTTTATTTCTGCAGGAGAAGATGAAAAAGAAGCCATAAGCTTCTTGATCAAGTTTGTTGAAGAAAAATTTTTAGAACTAGCATCAACTCCTGAAAATAAAATTAACTTGAGATGCAATGATGCCTCTCAAGCCTCTGAAATTGATCAAAAGCTTTGGGAAGATCTCAATGATATTTTTTTAGCTCATAAGATTTCTAATAATGCAGAAATGCCCTCTTGCCCTGTTGAAATATCTTATCCAGGAATAAAAGTAAAAAACGACTTTTCAACTTTGATCAATTTTAATCCAAAGTTACCTCCAGACTATCAGGACTACAATATTGTGTTTCAAATTGTCATAAAAGATAATTCTGCTTTTCAAAATCAGGCTAGAGAAAGCTTCAAACAATGTAAAATTGATGGCTTAGATCCCGCTTACATCAACTAGAAAGTGAAAAAAACCTACGACCCGAAAAACTTAGAAAAAAAATGGTATAGATTTTGGGAAAAATCAGATTTTTTTAAGCCTACCTATAAATCAAAAAAAACTTTTTCCATTATGATACCGCCGCCCAATGTGACCGGTAGCTTGCATATGGGTCATGGATTTCAAAATACCTTGATGGATATTATGACGCGTTTAAAAAGGATGCAGCAGTATGATGTCTTATGGCAGGTTGGTACTGACCATGCAGGTATCGCCACTCAGCTAGTCGTTGAAAGAAAACTGGAAAGCGAAGGTAAGACTAGAGAATCTTTAGGAAGAAATAAATTTGAGAAAGAAATCTGGAAATGGAAAAAGTATTCTGGCAATACTATTACTAAGCAACTTAGAAGACTTGGTTCTTCAGTGGATTGGTCAACCGAAAAATTCACTATGGATACTGACTTTAGTGAAGCGGTATCGGAAGTATTTTGTAAACTTTATGACGAAGGTTTAATTTACAAAGGCTACAGGCTGGTTAATTGGGATCCCTCTCTTCAGACTGCATTATCTGACCTTGAAGTTTCTAATGAAGAAGAAACCTCTTTCATTTGGAACATAAGATACGAACACGAAACAGGTTATTTAACAGTAGCAACCACTAGACCAGAAACTTTATTAGGAGATATGGCTGTTGCCGTTAATCCCAAAGATAAAAGGTATAAAAAACTTATTGGCAAAACAGTCAAATTGCCACTAACCAAAAGAGAAATCCCTGTGATTGCTGATGACTATGTTGATATGTCGTTTGGTACCGGCTGTTTAAAAGTAACTCCAGCTCATGATTTTAACGATTTTGAAATTGCCAAACGTCACAAACTCGAGTTTCTAAATATTCTGAATAAAGATGGAACTTTGAATGAAAACGTACCGAAAAAATATCAGAACTTAAAAATGCCAGAGGCTAGGAAAAACATCATCGAAGACTTAGATCAAGCTAATTTGTTAGAAGGAAGTGAAAAACACAAGCTAGCTATACCACGTGGAGAAAGAACGGGAGAAATTTTAGAGCCATATTTAACTGAACAATGGTATTTAAAAACAAAGGATTTAGCTAAAGATGCTTCTAAATTAGTAAGAAATGGAAAAGTTCAATTCGTTCCAAAAAATTGGGAAAAAACATTCTTCAATTGGATGAGAGACATTGAGGATTGGTGTATCAGTCGTCAATTATGGTGGGGACACAGGATTCCGGCTTGGTATGATGAAAATAATAAAGTTTATGTTGGTAAATCCGAAGCAGATATTCGAAAGAAAAATAAAGTTTCTGGAACTTTAATCAGAGACAAAGATGTCTTGGATACATGGTTTTCCTCCCAATTGTGGACTTTTGCAACTTTAGGTTGGCCAAAAAAAACTAAACAACTTACAAAATTCCACCCTACTTCCATTTTAGTTACGGGTTTTGACATTATATTTTTTTGGGTGGCCAGAATGATCATGATTTCTCAAAAATTTCTAAAAGAGCCTCCTTTTAAAAAGGTTTTCATTCATGGATTAGTTAGAGATTCAGAAGGTCAAAAAATGTCAAAATCAAAAGGAAATATCATTGATCCAATTGATGTAATTGATGGAATACCTTTGGAAACTTTAATAGCAAAAAGAACTGAAAACTTAATAGTGCCAAGTTTGAGAGGGAAAATAGAAAAAGCGACCAAGAAAGAGTTTCCTTATGGAATACCTTCTTTTGGAACGGATGCCTTAAGACTTTCTTTTGCGTCTCTGGCATCGGGAAGTAGAGATATAAACTTTGATATTAAACGCGTTGAAGGCTATAGAAACTTCTGCAACAAATTATGGAATGCATCAAGATTCATAAAACTCCAGTGTAAGAGTTTTAAAAAAACAAAAAAATTAAGTGATGATGAAATCGATAAATGGATAAGGTTTGAATTCAATAAAAGCCTAAAAAATTATGTTGACCATATCGATAATTCTCGATTTGACTTAGCTACACAAGTTCTCTACGAATTCATTTGGGAAAAATTATGTGATTGGTATATAGAATTCTGCAAAATAAGATTTAATGACCAGGATCTTTCTATCACTAAAAAAAGCCAAATCAAAAATTCCTTATTAGATATTTTTGAGAATACACTCAAGATGGCTCACCCCATTATGCCTTTCATTACTGAGGAAATCTGGCAATCTTTCAAAGAAACATTTAATAAAAAAGAAAAAAGCATTATGGTTTCTAATTTTCCTGAAAAATATTTAGGAGTCTCTAATCTAAAAAATATTGAGTCATTGAGATCAGTAATCTCAAGCATCAGAAATATAAGATCTGAAATGCTTATCTCTCCCAAGAAAGATATCACCATCATTGTAGAAAAAAATAAAAACTTTAAAAAATTGCTTGAACAAAATAAAAACTATTTATTTAACTTAGCCAGAGTTAAAAATATTGAATTCTTAAATAAAAGTATCCCTCCTTCAGCAATTTCTCTTGTTGATGGAACGAAAATTCATATTCCCTTGCAAGGTCTTATTGATGCTCAGTCTGAAATTGAAAGGAATCATAAAAATCTGGAAAAATTCAATAAGTCTTTTCAGGGCTTAAAAAACCAACTTGATAATAAAAAATTTCTGTCGAATGCTCCAAAAAAACTCATTCAAGAAAGAAAACAAAGTTTAAAAGAAATTTCTCAAAAAATCGTTACTACTGAAAAGCAAATTAAAACTCTTGAAAAATTAAAGTAATTTTTTAGCTATAAAATAATGAGGTAATTATTAAAAAACTAAAAAAGATCTTTCAATTATAAGATTTAAGCTATAGCCAAATATAGACGCGGTGGTGGTCAAAGTAACAAAATTTCTAAGCTTTCCTAAATTATAAAATTTTAAAAGGTAAGCGAATAACGCGAAGATACCAAAAATTAATATTTGGCCAATTTCAATCCCTAGGTTAAAAGCAAGAAGGATTTTTAACATATCTTCTTTTGGTAAATAAATTTCATTTATTGCGCCTGCAAAACCTAAGCCATGAATAAATCCAAACACAATCGTTATAAAAATAAGATTTAAACTACTTTGGTAGTTATCAGATAATCTCAAGTAGCAAAACATCATGAGACCTAGAGACAAGAAGAATAGAGAGTGCTTAGGTAGAAAGATATAAATAGAAAAAGTTAATATTGCCCAGGCAAGCAAAAGAAGATTTGAAAACATACTAAGCTGGGCAGTTTTTTTGCCTAAAACTTCTATCGAACAGACCAAAATAGAGAATCCGATCATAATTTCAACCAAACTTGTTGACGAGACAATGAGTCCTTGAACGCTTGAAAAGAGACTTGCTGAATGTCCTAAAGTAAAACCTGAAATAGCAAAAAAAAGGGTTCTCAAGTTTGAGCATAAGAAAATTATGAGTAATAAAAAAGCAATATGATCCAAACCACTCAAAATATGTTTGAAACCGAAAGACAGGAAGTTAAAAAAAGATAAATTAAGCTCAGCGCTTTGATCTTTATCAAAAATAGAAATATTTCGATTATCCGAAGAGATAATAAAATCTGGGAAGAGTTGATTCTCCTTTTTTTGAGAAGAAAAATCTAAGTGGGAAAGATTTAAATCAAAAAATAAGTTGAAGTTAAATCTAGGTTTCTCTGTAGAACAAACAAATTTATTAAGATATCTAACGTAGTTACTGCCCTTATCTTGGATTAGTGGATTTTTAGAAAAACAATCTTCAGAGGTTATTTTATTTTTGAAATAAATTTCAAGTTGATCTATCCGAAAGTTATTATTTTGTAATTGATTAAATAAAACTGCTTTGCTGATTTTTGTCGAAACGGAAACTATAAATTCTGTACCAGCCATTTCGCCCTTCCAGCTGGTATAAGACTGACTTTTTTGATGCGATAGAATATTTCCTGAAAAAAAAAGAACAAGAAGAAAGCTAAAAAGAATATTTTTCAATTTCATAAAAATTTCTTAAGTTTTCAATATACTCTTTCACAAGATTGTCTTCTCGATCTCTGATGAATTTGTTCTTGATTTGCTCAACGATTTCTTCGAACTTTGGACTATTATCCAGCAAAATGTCGATGCAAATGATAATGCTTGGTATTTGGTTTATTTCAAAAATTTTAGAAAAGCCTCCTTTATCAAGATTAGGTAATTCTTCTAATGCCTTAGGTCCTAAATAGTCTCTAATTTTTTGAGGTGTAAGAAAAACATTTGGTAAATCAATAGTATTTTCTGTTTCTACGTGTTTCAAAAAGTCTTCAAAATTATTTAGAGCGAGAGAGTTTCTTGCAGTTTCTGCATCGTTAAAATTTCGAAAAGTATAATTCTTAAGTTTGTAACGCTTCCCTGAAGAAAAATAATTCTTTTCTTTGATTAAATATTCTCTTAGTTCAGCCTCAGAGGGTTCAGACAGCTCGTTGGAATTAATTATGTATTGAAACATGGTTTGAATTACATTCCCTTTTACCAAAGAGTCATTTCTTACCAAATCAAGCTCTATTGCTCTTTGAATTAATAGTTCTTCGTCTATCAATCTATCTCGGATCAAATTTTTCTTTTCTAGAGTCAATTCTGAATTGCTTTGATCATCTAAGATTTTGATTATCTCTTCAAACCTTTGTCGACTTATCTCTTTTTCGCCTACCCGTGCAATTGCTTGATCCAGTTGAAAATTGGTTTCAAAAATAATCGCGTTCAAAGAAATAAATAATGAAACAAAAAAAACAATGATTAATGCAATATTGACGTATTTTTTATCTATCATTTTTCAATAAAATAAAATGCTCAACTCCGGCCTCATCGATGAACTTTCTATCTTCAATGAAATTATGTTTTTTATAAAAACTTAAGGTAGAAGCTAAGCTCGATACTTTTGTTATTTTATTGGAGAACAAAGCTTTTGATTTTTTACTAAGCTCATTTACTAATGCTGTGCCAAAACCTTTATTTCTGAATTTTTCTGCAACTATGATTCTACTGAGATATGGATTAATAAATTCACCATGAGGAGGAATTACTCTGCCATATGCAACCAAATCAAGATCCATCAGTCCTAGAAGATGGAAACTCAGTTCGTCATATTCATCCTTAACTGGCTCTTGTTTAGAGTCTGCCTCAAAAAAAGATTTTCTTAGTTTTGAGATATCCCTTAACTGCGAGTCCTCTAAATCATGATATTTATGCAAAATCCATTTCATCAAATCAAGGACATGGATTAGGACAAGCTGCGTGTACTTGATCCAAATAAGCCAGATTTTCTTCGCTAAGTTCAACTTCAAAGCTATCTATGGCTAATTTGAGTTGTTCCATTGTAGTAGCTCCAATGATATTTGATGTCACAAAGTCTCTTGAATTAACAAAAGCATTGGCCATCACGGAGGGATCCATATTTATTTCTTTTGCATAATCGACATACTTATTAATTGAATTTTCAGCAGATTCTGTTTCATATCTTTGACCTCTTCCAAATAATTGAGTTCTAGAACCCTTTGGCATAGCACCATTTAAATATTTTCCAGATAAATACCCTTGGGCAAGTGGAGAGTAAGCCAACAAACCTACTTCGGATCTGAAATAAAATTCAGACATGCCATATTCGTATGTCCTGTTTAAAAGATTGTAAGCATTTTGAACTGACTGAACCCTGGGTAAATTCATTTGATCCGCAATTCTTATGAATTCTGAAAGTCCCCAAGGCGTCTCGTTAGATAAGCCGATATATCTCACCTTGCCAGAATCTACTAAAGATTTTAAAACTTCCAATGTTTCGGAAATTTGAATGCTTTCCATATCATAATGTTTGTATAGACCTGATCCCCCGCCAAACATTGGCAATGGTCTATCTGGCCAGTGAAGTTGATACAGGTCTACATAATCGGTTTGCAGTCTTTTTAGGCTTCCTTCTATTGCTGACTCTATATTTTTTTTATCAAGACGGGTTTCTCCTCCTCTAAACCAATCCATACCGCTTCTACCAGCAACTTTTGTAGCCAAAATAATTTTTTCTCGATTATTATTTTTCTTAAACCAAGTACCAATTATCGTTTCAGTGCTGCCTTGTGTCTCTGCTTTTGGAGGAATTGAATAAAGTTCTGCGGTATCAAAAAAATTAACTCCTCTCTCAACAGCATAATCCATTTGTTCGTGACCTTCTTCTTCTGTATTTTGTTGGCCCCAAGTCATTGTTCCTAAACAAATGAGACTGACGTCTATGTCAGTATTTCCAAGTTTTTTATACTTCATAATTGCTCTCCCCGTAGATTAAAGTATTTATTTTTTTCTGATAAAATGAACTTTATGAGCGAAACATTATATGACTTTTCAGTGAATGATAATGCAAATAATTCAATATCATTAGAAAAATTTAGAGGAAAGACCCTTCTAATTGTAAACACAGCAAGCAAATGCGGCTTTACTCCTCAATACGATGGTTTGGAAGAGCTTCAAAAAAAATACTCAGAAAAGGATTTTTCTGTCTTAGCCTTTCCTTGTAACCAATTCGGTAACCAAGAACCCGGAAGCAACGATGAAATTCAAGAATTTTGTTCAATAAATTTTCAAACCAGTTTCCCGGTTATGGGAAAAATAGATGTTAATGGAAAAAATGCTGACCCTATGTATGATTTCCTTAAATCAGAAAAAAAAGGTTTACTTGGAAGTAAAGCAATAAAGTGGAACTTCACAAAATTCTTAGTGAATAAAGATGGCGAGGTAATTAAGCGTTACTCACCTAATACGGAGCCTAAGGATATTGCCCAAGATATAGAAGATTTGCTTTAAAGAAAAAAAATCATTTCTCAGCTTCTTCGAAAAAATAAGTGCATCCTCTCTTCCGCTGTATAGCTTGTAATAATTTTTTCTCAATCCAATCTCTGTAAATTTATTATTTTTGTAAAAAGATATAGCCTCTTTGTTTGATTCTCTAACCTCTAAAAAGATTTCTTTTATTCCAAACTTATTTGCAATGGTTTCTACTTTGTTTAACAGTTCGTTTCCTATTCCTTGTCTTTTCATATTAGGTGCAACTGAAATGTTTAATAAGTGCCCTTCCAACAAGCTAAAGCTAGCAATGAAGAATCCCTGAACTTTCTCGTTTTCCAGACAAACATAAAATTCATAATCTTTTCTCATACAGTCAAGAAAGCTAGAATAACTCCAAGGGGTAGAATTAGAGAGCTGTTCTATTCCAAAAACTTGCTCAAGATGTCTTTTTTTTATCTTTTCAATTTTTCTCAATGTTAATCAGAAGCTCTTTTTTTTGTTCAACAGACATATTTTTTAAAAAATCAAAGTTATCCAGTTCGATTTTCTTTGAAGACAGATAATCAATTATTTGCTCTGGGTAATTCTCAGAAAACTCTTGTCTAAGGGAAATGCTTAAAGACTTTAAAAATTTTAAATCTGCTCTTGAAATATTTTCAATATCTTTTTTGGTTATATGCTTGCCATCAAACAAGAAATTTTTTTTTAAAGCCCAAGAGGAAATTCCCATTTCTTTCAAAAGCTTTTCCTCTGATTTCATTGTAAATATCTTATATGATAAGCACACTTAAGTTAATTTATAACTATGAAGAAAATAGATAACAGCGCTATTTCCAAGTACTCATCTTTTGAGAAAATTAAACTTAAAAATAGAAGCTGGCCCACAAACCAAGTCACCAATGCGCCCATCTGGTGCAGTGTTGATTTGAGAGATGGAAATCAAGCTCTAATTGAGCCAATGGGGATAGAAAAAAAACTCAGATTTTTTTCAATGTTGGTTGAATTAGGTTTTAAAGAAATAGAAATAGGTTTTCCATCTGCATCTGAGACAGAATTTAACTTTGTAAGAAAGCTAATTGATGAAAATTTGATTCCTTCTGATGTCAAAATCCAAGTTTTATCTCAAGCTAGAGAACACTTAATAAATAGAACCTTTGAGGCAACGGAAGGTGCAAAAAATGTAATTTTTCACCTCTATAACTCTACTTCGACTCTCCAAAGAGAGGTTGTTTTCAAAAAAGATAAAATAGGAATTGCAAAAATTGCCACAGAAGGAGCTGAGCTTGTGCAAAACCTTTCTGAAGAATACAACAAGACAGATTGGCAATTCGAGTACAGTCCAGAAAGTTTTACTGGAACAGAGCTAGACTATGCTGCAGAGGTTTGTAATGCAGTAAATAATATTTGGCACAAAGGTAATAAAAATAAAACGATAATAAATTTACCTGCGACAGTAGAACTCTCCACGCCAAATATCTATGCTGACCAAATTCAATGGATGAATGAAAATTTAAAAAATAGAGACAAGATAATTCTTAGCCTTCATCCTCATAATGATAGAGGAACGGCAGTTGCAGCGGCTGAGCTTGGTTTAATGGCAGGTGCAGATAGAATTGAAGGTACCCTCTTCGGAAATGGTGAAAGAACAGGTAATGTAGATTTAGTAACTTTAGGGCTAAATTTATTCACTCAAGGAATTGATCCACAACTAGATTTTTCAGATATAAACAAGACAATGCGTGAGGTTGAATATTGTAATCAACTTCCCGTTCATCCAAGGCACCCATATGCTGGGGACTTAGTTTTTACTGCTTTTTCAGGGTCTCATCAAGATGCAATTAAAAAAGGATTTGATGAAATGCGAAATTCAAATGATTTGAAATGGAGAGTGCCTTATCTTCCTATAGATCCTGAAGATGTTGGAAGAACCTATGAAGCGGTAATTAGAATAAATAGCCAATCAGGAAAAGGAGGTATTTCCTATATTCTTGAACAAGACTACGGAGTTACTTTGCCAAGAAGAATGCAAATTGATTTCAGTCAGGTTATTCAAAAACAAGCTGATGAAACTGGAAAAGAATTAAACTCTAAAGAGATTTGGAAAAGTTTCGAAGATTATTATTTAAAGAATAATACAAAAAAGATTTCTTACAATTCTCATGAAATTCAATCGTCAAAAGAAAAAGACGTTGTAAAGCTTTCATTGTTAGAGAACAACAAAGAGGTCCAAATTGAGGGAACTGGAAATGGACCAATAGATGCTTTCATTAATGCTTTAAATGAATACTTGTCTTCAGACTTTAAGGTTTCCGACTATCACCAGCATTCAATTTCATCCGGTTCAGATGCCTCAGCTGCTGCATATATTGAAATACAAAATAAAAATTCCTCAGATTGGGGTGCAGGAATAGACCTCAATACTACGGTAGCTTCTTACAAAGCAATTCTTAATTGCATCAATAAATTTTAAGCTGATAGTTCTGAAATTCTTAATTCATTTGTATTTTTAGTAATACAAACTGACCCTTTTTTTGAAGCAGTGCCCCAAATGTATTTAGCCTTAGGTGTCTTTTCATCTCGAAGAAATTTATCAAAAAATAAATTTATGACTTTAGCGCTAGGTTGATTTAACTCATTCAGGCCAATCCAAAAAATTAAAACATTTTTTTGACGAATTATTGGAAGGCAAATTAATTTTTTTAAAGAGATAAGATTTTTTTTTACTCTCACCTCATTGAAGTCTTTTTCTGCCTGAATGGTTATTAAGTCGCTTGACTCTTTTAAGTTTAGAGTTAACTGATTTAAATTTTTTCTGTATGAAGGCCATCTTTTTTCTATCAAAGGCAATACTTTGTTTCTTATATAGTTTCTATCAAAAGAATTATCGGTATTTGATGGGTCTTTAATAAATTCTAGTTTGTCTTTTTTTGCTTTAGATAAAATTTCACTCTTTGCAATATTTAAAAAAGGCCTTACAAGCTTTCCTTTTCCTAAAACTCTTTCTTTAGGAATGGAACTAAGGCCATCAATTCCGCTGCCTCTCAATGCTCTTAAAAAGAAAGTCTCAATAACATCATCTAAATGATGGCCCATAAAGAGAATTGAATTTTTTTCTAAAGTCTTTTCAAAAAATCTATATCTTTCGTCTCTTAGATTTTTTTCAAGATTGGAAGAACTTATCTTTTTTTGTCTTAAAGAATGGGAGATGAATTTAATTTCATTTTTTTTACATATCTTTTCACAAATACTTTTCCATTTTTTTGAATCTTTTTGAACGTTATGATTTATGTGAATAGCAATTAAATTTAAATTATTATCTTTTTGAAGTTTGTTTAACTCGCTAAGGAGCACAAGAGAATCTACGCCGCCACTTAAAGCAACATAGTAATTTTTAGTTCTTTTATTTAAATATGGTTTTAGATATTCAGAAAAATCCATTCACTTCTGAATTGACCCATAAGACATAATTTTTTGGTATCTCTTTTCGATTAGCTCATCAATACTAATTTCTGTTAAACGCTTTAGATTTTCATCAATTTCTTGAGCAATTAAAGATGATGCTTTTTTTGCATCTCTATGAGCACCGCCCAAGGGCTCATCAATAATGTTATCTATCAAGCCAAAATCCAGTAAATTTTTAGCATCAAGCTTCATTGCCTCTGCTGCCTCTTGAGCTTTTGAATTATCTCTCCAAACGATAGACGCACAGGCTTCCGGAGAAGCTACTGAGTATATTGAATATCGCAACATAGAGATATGATCTCCTACGCCAATAGCCAATGCTCCTCCTGAACCTCCTTCACCTGTAATAATTACAATTATTGGGACTTTTAAGTCAGACATTATGCTTAAATTTTTAGCAATGGCCTCACTCATACCTCGTTCTTCGCTTTCAATTCCAGGATAAGCTCCTGGAGTATCTATAAAAGTAATTATGGGTAAAGAAAAGTCTTCAGCTAATTTCATTATTCTTGAGGCTTTGCGATAGCCTTCTGGTTGAGACATGCCAAAGTTTCTAGATATTTTGTCTTCAGTAGACTTGCCTTTTTCATGACCAATGATGACAACTGAACTACCTTTAAATTTTGCCAGGCCACCAATAATTGCTTGATCATCACCAAATAACCGATCGCCGTGTAATTCATCAAAATCAGTAAAAATATTTTCTATATAGTCTGAAAAATGAGGCCTATGAGGATGACGGGCTACTTGAACTTTTTGCCAAATAGAGAGGCCTTGATAAATTTCCTTAGTAAGATTTTCAATTTTATCACTCAAGGAAGAAATTTCTTGATGAACATTTTCATCGTTATCTTTTTTGTCTCTAAGAGATTCAATCTTATTTTCAAGATCGCTTATTGGTTTCTCAAATTCTAAATAGGTATACGCCATGTTTATCTCACACGATATTGGAAATCTATATTTTCTTTGCCACAGTTTTCAATAAGTTTATCCATATTATCGTCATTTAAAAGAATTCTAAAATCTTTATCTAATTCAATATTGGCTGAGCCTGAATTAAGATTATATTGCATTTCAATCTGACTACCTTGAGTATTATTTTCTATTAAAGCTATTGCCTTTAAATTTTCTACAATATCTAAAACATCTTTTTTTTCCTGACCTTCAATATTTATTTTTAATTTTGTTACTGATTTCATCCTAGCTTCTTCAAGAGACTTTATGTCCATAACTCTCATTTTCTTTTGTAATCCAATATTTTTCTTTTGAGCATCCTTTTCGAAAGTAACGTCTCCGGTAGCGATATAAATTGTTTGAAGATTGAAATTACCTTCAAAGCTATCTAGAACTTCTGAAGAAATAACAAGCTCTATTCTGTCTGTTCCATCGTCTAAAGTTGCAAAAACTAAAGGCCCTCTTCTAGTTTGAATTCTATTTTGACGAATAATGACTCCTGAAATGGTACTTACTCTTTCTTCCATTACATTTTCAATTGAACCAGTTCCAAGTTTTTTTAGTTCCCAGTAATGTTCTTTAACTGGATGCGTCTCTAAATAAAAACCAAGAGCTGAAAATTCAAATTTTGAATTAGCAAAGTCATCATATATATCTTTTTTAATTGGAATAAAATCATTACTTTCGCTGATGCCGCCAAACAAATCTGAAATGCCGCTTTCTTGAGTCATAGAATTTTGTTTTGCATATTTCATTGCGTCTTCTAAACTTTCTAACATTTCTTTTCGAGACAAATTAAAAGAATCCATTGCGCCGCATTTAATTAAAGGCTCTATACCCCTTTTATCAATCTTGCTTAAATCTACCCTTGCACAAAAATCATATAAGTTTTCAAAAGGTTTGAGTTCTCGTTGGCTGATAATATTTTCAATAGCTGCTTTACCTAAACCCTTCACGGCCCCCAAGCCATACAAAATTTCATTATCACCTTGGTTTAAAAATTTTAATTGACTCTTATTCACGTCAGGTTTAAGAATATCTATTTCAAAATTCTCACAATCATCCAATAGTAACCTGACTCTATCTGAATCATCCATATCTGAGGATAAAGCTGCGCTCAAAAATTCAACGGGATAATGCGCTTTAAGCCATGCGGTTTGAAATGCAATAAGTCCATATCCTGCTGAATGAGCTTTATTAAAACCATACCCTGCAAAAGTTTGAATCTGATCAAATAGTCCCTCTGCTGCTCTTTCTATTTTTCCTTTTTTCAAAGCTCCATTAATAAATTCAGGTCTTTGTCTTTCCATTTCTTCAGGAATTTTTTTACCCATAGCTCTTCTAAGAAGATCTGCTTGGCCTAAAGAAAAACCTGAATATTCCTGAGCTAATTGCATTACCTGCTCTTGATAGACTATAACGCCATAAGTATTTTTTAAGACATTTTCGATATCCTTATCTCCCAGATAGTCTGTTTTTTCAGATCCATGTTTTCTTTTAATAAAGGTATCAACCATTCCTGCATCTAAAGGCCCTGGGCGATATAAAGCAACAACTGAGATAATATCTTCAAAAGATGATGGTTTTATCTTTACCAGATATTCTTTCAAACCCCGAGACTCTAATTGAAATACTGCAGTTGTAAGACCATTTTGTAAAAGATCAAAAGTCATTCGGTCGTTAAGATCTATCTGTTCTAAATTTATTGAATCTAAGTTTAGTTTTTCTCTTTTTTTATTAATAAGGTCTAAGGCATCCTTAATAATAGTAAGAGTCCTCAATCCTAAGAAATCGAATTTTTGTAGGCCTACTGATTCGATATCTTTCATATCAAATTGCGTTGCTAAAGTATTTGTTGCCTCATCAAGATAAAGAGGAGAAAAATCATTTATCTCTGATGGTGCAATAACTACTCCTGCTGCATGTTTTCCAACATTTCTAATGATGCCTTCTAGTTTTCTCGCCATATCAAATATTTCTTCAGCCTGCTCATCCGTTTTTAATGCCCTTTTTAAATCATTATTATCCAAGGCTTTTTCAAGAGTCATATCAGGAGAAAAAGGAATCATTTTTGCTAACTTATCTGCTAGGCCATAAGATTTTCCTTGAGCTCTGGCAACATCTCTAACTACTGCTCTAGCAGCCATAGTTCCAAAAGTACAAATTTGCGCTACTGCCTCTTTTCCATATTTTTGAGTGACGTAATCAATTACTTTATCCCTGCCATCTTTGCAAAAATCTATATCAAAATCAGGATTACTAATTCTGTCGGGGTTTAAAAATCTTTCGAAAAGCAAACCATATTTCAAAGGGTCTATTCCTGTTATACCTAAACAATAAGCTACCAATGAGGCTGCTCCTGATCCTCTACCAGGACCAACGGGTACATCATTTTCTTGGGCCCAATTAACAAAATCAGATACGACTAGAAAATAACCGGAGTAACCCATTTTAGAAATTACATCCAGTTCAAAATCTAGTCTGTCAGCATATTTGATTTTGTCCTCATCGGAAAGGTCTTGAATTTTTTCTTTTAGATTACTTTTAGAAAGCTCAATCAGATGATCAGCAGCTGATTTATTTAAAGGTGTTTCGAAATCAGGTAATACATAGATACCGGTTTCTACTTCTAAATTACATTTTTTTGAAATTTCATAAGCATTTGAAAGAACTTCGGGAATGTCTTTAAATTTTTCATACATTTCCTCAGAAGAAAGAAAAAATTGATCTTCAAAATAATTTCGCGACCTTCTTGCATCGCTCAACACATCTCCTTTTTGAATACATACTCTTGTTTCGTGCGCTTCGAAATCTTCTTTATCAATAAATCTGACTTCGTTTGATGCAATAACTGGCAAGCCCAATTCTCCTGCCTTGGAAAGTATATATTCATTATATAATTCCTCTTGTGGCCTATTAATTCTAGATATTTCTAGAATGAAATCTTCTGCAAATATTTTTTGGAAGTACTTTATTCTTTTTAAAAAAAGATCATGATTAGTATCCAAAACAGCCTTTCCTATATGACCTCTAAAGCCTCCAGAAAGAACAATCAATCCGTCGGAATGATCGGCAAGCCACTCTGTTTCTATGACCGGAATGCCAGACATTTTTCCAGCAATTTGAGATTTTGAGATTAGCTTTATTAGATTTTTATAGCCGGATTGATTTTTCGCAATCAGCGTCAAATTAGCATGTTCATTATGAGACGAACTATCTTTGACATGATTGATTTCTGCGCCAGCTATAGGTTTTATGCCTTTAGATCTTGCTGACTTATAAAATTTTAAAAAACCAAAAAGATTTGCGGAATCAGTAATGGCTATACTTTCGTAATTGAATTCCTTTGCTTTTTCTGAAAGTTGATCAATTTTGACAATACTATCGACAATAGAATATTCGCTATGAACGTTTAAGTGAGTAAATTTTTTATCTAGCATCTAAAACTGGCTTAAAACTATTCCTGTGATGTTTAGTTGGTCCTAAAGATTTTAAAATATTTAAGTGTTCTTTTGTTGGATATCCTTTATTTTTTTCTAGTGAAAAATCAGGATATTTTTTACTAAAAGCTTTCATTAAATTATCTCTATGAACTTTTGCAATTATAGATGCAGCCATTACTTCATAAATTTTATCATCAGCTTTAATTATTGCTTTGCAAGGGTAATTTATTTCAGGGATATCTATGCCATCTACGATAACCTCTATATTTTTAACTTTTAACCCTAAAATTGCTCTTTTCATAGCAAGAAGGCTGGCTTCTTTTATATTTAAATAATCTATTTCCTTTACGGATGCTTCGCCAATAGAAACTTTAGTTGCATTTTTTTTTATATCGTCAAAAAGCATAATTCTTTTTTTTTCAGAAAGCTTTTTTGAATCTTTTAATTCAAAATTATTATATTTTCCTAAAATAACTGCTGCAGCTATTACAGGGCCAAATAAACAGCCTCTTCCAACCTCATCAGCTCCAACAAGGTAGTTTTTCATTTAGTAAGAATTTCTTTTAAAGCGTTTGAAAACTTATTTGAATCAGTAACCAACAAACTGTCTCTTATTAAACCTAACTTTTCTGAGATATTTTTTTGGTTTTTAAAGGTAAGTTCAGCTTTTTTATAAATTTCTTTTCCTGAAACTTCATTCTGTCTCAGCTCAAAAACAATTTCCTCTTGGGAAAGAATATTTGGAAGAGAAATGAATTGAGTTTTAAGAAAAAAATTAGACAGGATAAAATTACTTAATATATTGCTTTTGTAAATCACTACCATGGGTTTTGCTAAAATTGCAGCCTCTAGGGTCGCTGTTCCAGATGCCACTATAGCTAAATCACACAAAGCTAAAACTTTTTGCGTGGAGTTATAAACGACTCTAATTTTTTTTGATAATTTTTTCAATTCTCCTAACAGATCAGACTCTTTATTTAAGGCTAATATAATTTCTACATCAGAATTCTCATTCTTGTATGCATTTATGAATTCTGCAAGAGACTTAGAATGATGATTTATTTCAGATTTTCTACTACCAGGCAGTATTGCAATAATTTTTTTATCTAGAGGGATATCGAAGCTTCTTTTTAATTCTTTTTCATTGAAGTCACTTGATAAATTTTTGGCAAGAGGATGTCCTACGTAAGAATAATTAACATTATGTTTTTTTAATAAGTTTGATTCAAAAGGAAATAAAGAAAATATTCTATCGTATAGAGAATTGAACTTATGTACTCTTCCATATCGCCACGCCCAAAACTGAGGACATACATATTGAACTGTTTTAATGTTTGTATCTCTTCTCAAAACTTTACAAATAAAACTATTGAAAGATGGGCTGTCTATTCCGATAAATACATCAGGATTCTCATTTTTAAGAAAATTTATAAAATTTTTTCTCATTTTTAAAATTTTTCTTAAATTTAATAATGGGTCAATTAGACCCATATAAGAGATTTCTTTGATTGGGAAAAAGCTTTTTAATCCCTCACCCTCCATCATTGAGCCTCCAACACCAATAATTTCAATGTTGCTGTTATTTTTTTTTAAATCAATAAGGAGTTCGTACCCAAGAGCGTCTCCAGATTTTTCGCCTGCACAAACTGCAATTTTCAAAATTTTCTTACCTTTAACGAACTATGCTTCTTTCAGTATTCGAAATGCTATCAATAAAAAGATTCATTTCTTTAATATTTTTAAATTTTGAGATAATTTCTTGTTTTGCATCTTTCAGTTTATTTTTTCTAAGATACAAAATTTTATAAGACTCTTTTAAGGCTTCGCTTGCTTCTTTAGAAAGATCCTGTCTTTTAATACCTATGGTATTTAAGCCTCTCGGAATTGCAGGATTGCCGCTTACTCTTACATAAGCAGGAACGTCTTTAGTAATAATTGTTCCTAAAGCGCTAAAACTAAAATTTCCTATATTGCAAAATTGGTGAACTAATGTAAAACCACTAAGCCTTGCTCCCGTTCCAACTTTTACAACTCCAGCAACGCCTGAATTATTTGTCATCACTATATCATTTTCCAAAATACAATCATGTGCAACATGAGTGTAAGCCATCAACAAGTTATTATTACCAATTATAGTTTTTCCATTCTCTTGAACAGTACCTCTGTTGATTGTTGATCCTTCTCTAATTTCATTATGATCTCCTATTTCTAAAAAAGTTTCTTCTCCTTGATATTTTAAGTCTTGAGGATCTCCTCCTACACTTGCAAAAGGATAAATAAGATTATCTTTACCAATAAATGTATTCTTATGAATAAAAACATTTCCCTCTATAACCGTGCCAGATTTTATCTTAACTTTAGGCCCTATTACTGTGTAAGGACCTATTGAAACACCATCATCTATTTCAGCAGAAGAATCTATTTGGGCAGAGGAATGGATCATTTAGGGCGATCGGCACAAAGAACAGTTGCCGAACAAATAAATTTTTCTCCGACAGTTGCCTTACAATCAAATTTCCAAATTCCTGCCTTCTCGGAAATTTTAGTTGATTCAAGTGTAAGTTTATCTCCTGGTATTACAGGATTTTTAAACCTTAATTTATCCGCGCCTACAAAATAATACATTGATCCTTCTTCAGGAGTTTTATTCATTGAAACAAAACCTAATACTCCTGAAGCTTGGGCTAAAGCTTCTAGAATTAAAACACCTGGCATTACAGATCTATTTGGAAAGTGACCAAGAAAAAAAGGCTCACCATTTGTTATATTTTTATATGCTTTTATATATTTATGTTCTTCTAATTCTTCAACTCTATCTACAAGTAAGAACGGATAACGGTGAGGTAATAATGTTTTTATTTTTTCAATATCAATCATCGAATGCTTTTTTTTGAATTGTAATATGTTTCAACCATTTTGAGTGTTCTAAAACCACTGAGCCGCCTGAGTAAATACCGGATTTCTTTATGGAGCTAGTTATGTAAGTCATTGGGTTTATTCTTACACCATTTTCTATTTTTATATTATCAACAATTCCGCAGCCTCCTCCAATTAAACAGTCTTCTCCAATTACTGTGCTCCCTGCTATTGCTGTCTTTGCTCCGATTATTGTATTTTTTCCGATATCACAATTATGGGCAATATGGACTTGATTATCTAGCTTAACTCCGCAGTTTAAAATTGTAGTGCCCAGAGATGCCCTATCTATGGTGCAAGAGGCTCCTACTTCTACATTATCTTTTAGCTCGACAGATCCCAAATGTTCTATCTTTTCCCAAGAATCCTCAGTTTTAGCAAAACCTAAGCCGTCTGAACCTATAACTGAATTTGCGTGAATAATATTTTTTTTTCCTATTTTAACAGAATGGTAAAGGCAAGCATTTGGATGTAAGTAAGAGTCTGCTCCTATGAACACATCATCTCCTATAAAGACTCCAGAGTTTATTTTAGTTCCTTTTTCTATTACTACGTTTTCACCAATATAGACATTTTTTCCAATTTCTATGTCATCTTTAGAATACGAATCCACATAATTTTTATTTGAGATTTTTTTTCTCAAATTTCCAGAAAATAGTTGCGTTAATTTTGCATAGGATTCATGCGGATTTGCGACGAGAATATAATCTACATGACAATGTTCAATATATTCTTTTGAAAGAAGAACTGCAGAGGCAGATGTTGCCTCAAGGTCTTTTCTAAACTTTTTACTATAAATGAAAGAGATGGAGCCACTATCAGCTTCCGATAAAGTTTTTATTTCGGAAACGGTTTTTGAGCTTTCCCCGAAAAGCTCCCCTCCAAGAAAATCTGAAATTTCTGAAAGGTTAAAATATTTCTTGGACAAACTTTACTATTTCTTCTGTTCTTTGTTTATAAGATCAACAACTTCAGGTGTAAGGTTTACTTTTTCGTCTGTTCTGTCGAAAGCAAGAAGAGCTTGAGAGTTTAAAAGCATCTTAATTTTTTTGGCTTTAATCAGTTCGTTAACAACTTTTTGCACCGACTCTGCTTGATCTGCTTGAAGTTTTTGCGTTACTTCTTGTTCTTTAGCTTGTATTTGTTGAGATAAGAGCTGGATGCTTTGATAAAGAGTTTGAATTTTTTTTAAAATTTCTTCTTTTTCTGCATCTGAAAGAGTTGATTCATCCTTTTTAAGTTTCTCAGCAAGTTTTATTCTTTCACTGTCTTTAGATTGTGCCTCGTCAGTGAGGTCTTTATAGTCAGAAGAATCTCTTAGATCATCAATACGCTCTCTAGCAAGATCAGTGCCTAGGAAAATCGCATTGTAATCAATCACAGCGATTCCATCTAATAGGTAAGCTGAACTGCCAAAAAATGATAGAGAAATAAAAATAAATATTCTTTTGATGTTTTTCATATTTAACCCCTCGTAGAAAACTAATTTAAATTAAAAAAGGTAATGAAGTTTACACTTTTGGTAAAAAAAATTCCTATTTTTTTTAAAATTGAGTACCAATTTCAAACTGAAAAGTTTCTGTCCAATCTGATGGTGAATCATTAAAAACCGAAGCAAGGGCAAAAGATAATGGTCCTAGAGCAGTAATCCAAGTAACTCCAACTCCGATAGAATATCTTAATTCAGATAAATCAAATTCATAGCAGTTTGTTTCATAAAAACGACACCCATCACTAAAAACATTTCCATAATCAAGAAACACTGAGCCTCTGATAGATCGTGGATCAGGAACAAAATCCAATGGAATGATTAAATCAAAGCCTCCTGTTAAGCTATAAGGACCTCCAACAGGCCTTTGTCTGTTGGGGCTATATCCATCAGAGTAAACAGCCTTTGGTCCTAAATAATTTTGTTTAAAACCTCTCACGGATTTCATGCCCCCAGCATAGAAGTATTGATATGGTGGAGCAGTATTTGTGTCGCCATAAGAAAACAAATATCCAACATTTGATCTATAACCAAAAATCAAGCCTCTAGGAAGAGGCTTAAAATATTTAAAATCATGGACAAATCTTCCATAGTTCAAATTACTACCAGGTAAAGTCATCGACAAAGAAATTGCATTACTTGAGCCGTTTGTTGGAAACATACCTCTATCTAAAGTAATTCTTCTCCATGAGACTGAAGCATTATATGTAGTAAAATCTCGTCCTTCTGAATTATAAAAGTCTGTAATTTGTCTTGAACTATAAATGTTTGTTGCCAACTTGGTATTATCATATGCGAGGGAAAGTCCAAGTCCCTCGATTTCACTGATAGGCAAGTCAAATCTAACGCTTCCCCCATATGAGTCAGTGTTATATGCGGCAATATTAAAGTTTCCATAATCGGTTTTTCTATAAAATGCTCCATATCCAAGCCCAATTCCATCAATCGTGAAATAGGGATCAAAAAAATTAAAGGAAAGATCTTGACGCCATTCGCTGTAATTAATTCCTACTGAAACAGAATTTCCTGTACCAAAGGCATTTTTTTCAGAATAATTAGCACCTAAATTAAAACCATATGCTCCGTAACCAAGAGACCCTCCTATGGAGCCCGAAAATTGTTCTTCAACTTTAAAGATTACATCAACCTCATCGGTAGAGCCTGGAACTATATTTTTTTCGTATTTTACGTTTTTGAAAAACCCAAGTCTGTCTAATCTTAATTTTGAAGTTTCAAGTAAATTATTGGATATCCAGCTTTTTTCCATTTGGCGCATTTCTCTTCTTAGAACAACATCATGAGTTCTCTCATTTCCTTCAAAAGAAATGCGATTTACCGTAGTTCTTTGTCCCGGATCAACGAATAAAGTAAGAGCAACCGTTTTATCTTCCTCATTTATATCCTTAGAAGTCGATACATCAGCATTTGTATATCCAAGGTTTTCCAATAAGTTTGTAATTCTGTCTTCGGTAGATTTTAAAAAACCCTCAATATAAATCTCATTTATAGGAATTCTAATTAAGCTTCTTACAAAAAGTTCTTTTTCTTCAAGATCTCCAGCTAACTTTACCTCACTAACTTTATATACTTCTCCTTCGGTAACCTTAATGGTGATGAAAATATCCTTTTTATTTTTTGAAATTGATACCATAGTGGAGTCAACATTAAATTTTAAGTACCCTTGATTCTTATATATCGATTCTAGTGTTTCTAGATCACCTTTTAAGTTTTCTCTTGAATATCCTGATCCTCTACTAAATACAGAAAGCCAATTTTTTTCTTTAAGCTTGAATTCATCTAGGATTTCCTGATCTTTTAATAATTTATTTCCTACGATGTTAATTTTTCTCAAAGATGCTGATTCCCCTTCATCAATTATTACCGAAAGCTTAATCCTATTTTTTGGGAGGTCTTCAGTAGAGACTTCAACCTCAGCAGAGTATTTTCCTTGAGAAGAATACTGTCTTTCTAACTCAACACTTAAACTTTCAAAAATAGACCTCTTATATAAAGCTCCTTCAGATATTCCTGATTTTTTTAGGCCATCCAACAAGGCATCTGTCTTGATTTGCTTATTGCCGTCTATAACTATTTCGTCAATAGTTGGTCTTTCTTGAAGATCGATAAGCAAAGCATTTCCATCTCTCCCTAATTTAACATCATCAAATTTTCCAGTCTCAAAGATAGATAAAGCAATTTCTTTAAAAATAGTTTTATTTATTTCATCTCCCAACCCAACAGGCATTACTGCAAATACACTTCCTGCTGAAACTCTCTGAAGCCCTGTAATTCTTATGTCATCAATTACCCATGAATTACTATCTTGAAGATAAGCGTATGGACAGAATAGAATTAAAAATATAAAAATTCGCTTAAACATTATTTTGCGTTAGCTAAGAATTCTAAAAATATCATTGAAAAAAACAAAAATAAAAACAAAGATTAAAATAGCGGTTCCTAATCTATAAAATAATTCAAGCATTTTATCAGGTAATTCTCTGCCAATTATTTTTTCTATAGTTAAAATTAATGCTTGTCCTCCATCTAAAACTGGCAGGGGTAATAAATTTACAATGCCAAGACTGATACTTATCAAAGCAATTAAATAAAAAAAAGAATATACACCGCCATAAATTACAGATTCGCCTGCATATTGACCTATCATCACTGGGCCGCCTAAGTTTTTTGCTGAAACTTGTCCAAAAATAATCTTTCCCATAAAAGTAATTGAGCTTTCAATGACCTTGTAAGTTTGTGAAATGGAGTTTCTTAAAGAATCTTTCACAGAGAAATATTGCAAAGTTTTTACCTTTTCACTAAATTCAAATGATGAACTAATTCCAATTTGCCAATTAAAGGTTTTTTCAGAAAAATTAGGTTTAATTATTAAAATATTAATTTTATTTTCTCTAAGAGTTTTTACTTGAATTTCATTCCCTTTAGAATCATTTATTTCCTTTCTAATATCTCCCCAAAAAGTGATGGGTTTTTCATCAATTTCAAGTATTTTATCTCCTGGTTTTATTCCTCCTACTGCTGCAGGGCTCTCTTCCATAACCGAACCAATTACGGGTTCTAATGGAGGAAAAATTCCTAATTCATATAAGAGATTTGAAGGTTCTTTTGAACTAAGCCAATTATTAATAGGAAGGTAAAATTCATAGTAATTTTCATTCCTTAATATCTGAATTTCTAGATTTCCTGATTCACCCAATCTTTTTGAAAGAGCAAGTTGAGCATCTGAAAAGGAAGATATTTCAGTATTATCAATTCTTGTTATCAAGTCTTTTCTCTCAATTCCTTTTTCATATGCAATTGAATCTGGAAGGACGTCTCCAACTATCGGCATAATTTTGTAAATGCCCAAAAGGTTTATGATGAAAAAAATCACGATAGCTAAAATAAAGTTAAAAATTGGCCCTCCTAAAGTTATCAATAATTTTTGGTAATACTTTTTTGAAGAATAAGAGTCACTTGATTGAGATTTTTCCAGAATTTCTTCTCCATTCATTTTTACGTAGCCGCCAAAGGGTAATAGTCTAAGATTAAAAATAGTTTTTGATTTCGTCTCCCAACTTTTGATTGATCTGCCAAACCCTATAGAAAAGTCCAATACTCTTACGCCGAAAAGACGAGCGAATGAAAAGTGTCCAAGTTCGTGAATGAAAACAATTATCGAAATAAGTACTAAAAAAGAGAAAATATATATAAGAAGAGTCATTTATTATTTTTAATTGCAAAATTCAAAGCAATTTTTTTTGCCTCGTCATTAAATTCAAGAATTGATTCTAATGATACAGAAGTTAAATCCATATTACTCTTGTCTGCATAATTAAGAGTGGATGAAATTAGCTTATAGATACTTAAAAAGCTTATTTTATTTTCCAAAAATAGTTCCACAGCAACTTCATTTGCTGCATTTAAAATTATTGGCATCCCTTTTTCATGTTTTAAGGCAAAGTATGCAAAATCTATAGATGGGAACTTTTGAGGATCAATTGCTTTAAAACTAAGATTTTTTAATTTTTGTAAATTAATTTTATTTACACCATTTTCAATAGTATCTGGGAAGCCTAGACCATAAGATATTGGAATCTTCATATCTGGCAAAGCCATGGATGCTAAGATCGTTCCATCATAAAACTCAACCAAAGAGTGAATGAGTCCTTCAGGATGAATAATAGCTTCAATCTTGTCAGGATCTTCATTAAACAGATACTTTGCTTCTATTATTTCTAATGCTTTATTCATTAGAGTCGAAGAATCTATGGTGATTTTTCTTCCCATCTTCCAAATTGGATGTTTTAGAGCTTGTTTCGATGAAATATATTTAAATTTTGATTTGGGTAAATTATTAAAAGGGCCACCTGAACAAGTGAGAGTAATTTTTGATATAGAATTTTCTTTTTTACCTTGAAGACTTTGATGGATAGAACAATGTTCAGAATCAATAGGAATGATTTGAGCTCCATATTTTTTTGCTTCATTAACTATAAATTCACCAGCCATTACCAAGGGTTCTTTATTAGCAATTAAAACTTTCTTTCCTGATACGATAGAGTGATGTACAAGTTCTAAACCGGCTGAACCCGATATGGCAGCTATTACGATATCTACATTTTCACTAGAAATTAATTTCAGAAGATCGTCTTTTTTAAGAATTTTCCTTGTAGAAAATTTATCACTTGATTTTTCTATATAGATTTTTGCTTTTTCATGTCTTATTGCCTGAGCTTTTATCAACTTTTCGTTAGAAAAAGCAACTAAGCAGACAATTTCAAATTTTTCTTTATTTTTTTCAATAACTTCTAAAGAGGATTTGCCTACTGATCCTGTAGATCCAAGTAATACTACTTTCTGCATTAAATCAGACTATAAAAAATAAAGAAAACCGGTATACAAATAATGTGACTATCTATTCTGTCAAGAATTCCACCATGGCCTGGTAACAAGTTTCCATAATCCTTAATACCCATTAATCTTTTTGATTTGCTTGCAAGCAAATCTCCAAAAATACTTGCCGAAGAAGATATCATGATAATTAAAAAAGTTATTAGATAGCCAAATGAATCTATAAATAGCGAGATTACTAGAAATTTAGAGAAAACTTCTGATCCTGTAATTTTTAATTCAATGGACAGATATCCAAAAAGTAAAAATAAAACGCTAGGAATTATCAATCCTAATAAAGTTCCTTCTAAAGTTTTATTTGGACTTATAGAAGGAAAGATAAACCTTTTGCCTAAAAGTTTTCCGAAGACCAAGGCAAAAATATCCGTGAATACTGAAATTAATAATGCGGTGAAAAAAAAACTTCTGCCAGATATTTGCGTTATAGGAAGGATTAAAAATAAATTTATGAATATCATCATAAAAATCATCCACATGAAGATGTTTTTTTTTCCTTTTATTTTAAATAATTCATATACAGAAAATCCTAATATGCTAGCCAAGATTATTTGAAACAAAGCATCGCTGGTAAAAAAAACGAAAAAAAATACGAATAGACCTAAAATCAATCCAGTAATAATTCTTTTCATACTTATCCTGTTTCTACTCCAAATTTTCTCTTTCTGCTTGAAAAGTCGTCTAGAGCAATATCAAAGTCTTTTTTTTCAAAATCTGGCCAAAGTTTGTCAGAGAAATAAAGCTCAGAGTATGAAGACTGCCATAGGTAAAAATTGCTCAATCTTTTTTCGCCTCCTGTCCTTATTATAAAATCAGGAAAAGGGAAACTTTTTGTTTCTAGATAATTTTCCAGAGATTTTTCATCTAATTCTTTATTTTTTTTATCTGCATAAAATTTTTTAACTGCATTTATTATGTCCCATTTTCCTCCATAACTAGCAGCAATTATTAAATTGAGCTTTGGTTTGTATTCTTCAGTAAGTTTTTTTGATTTTTCTATTTGCTTTAACAACTTTTTGTTAAACCTTGAAATATCTCCAATAAAATTCAACTTAACTTTTTCTTCCCTAAGTTCTGGGGTCTGTTCTTCTAGAGCTTCAAAGAACAAACTAATTAAATCTCTTACCTCGACTTCGTCTCTGAGCCAGTTTTCTGTGCTAAAAGCAAACAGAGTAAGATAATCAATTTTATTTTCTAAAGCATATTCAACTGCTAGCCTAGCTTTTTTGACGCCCTCTTTATGTCCTTGTTTTGAAGGGAGGTTTCTACTTGATGCCCATCTGCTATTTCCATCCATAATAACCGCAAGATGGTTGAGATTTTTCATTTTTAAATTTCTAAAAGATCTTTTTCTTTTTTCTCTAAGAGTAAGTCAATCTTGTTTACGAAGTTATCAGTAAGGATCTGGATAATTTCTTCTCCACGTCTTAAATCATCTTGTGAGATTTCCTTTTCGTTATGAAATTCTTTTAACATACCATTTGCATCTCTTCTTTGATTTCTTATAGAAACTTTCGAGTTTTCAGCCTCAGATTTGGCAACTTTAATTAGATCTTTTCTAGTTTCTTCAGTTAATTCAGGAATAATAACCCTGATTACGTCTCCAGAAGTAGCTGGTTGAAGTCCAATATCTGAAGACTGGATAGCTTTTTCAATATTTTGAACCTGATCTTTTTCCCAAGGAACTATTGATAAAGTCTTGGCGTCTTCAACTGAAATATTGCTCATTTGGCTGATTGGGGTATTTGAGCCATAGTAATCAACTTCAACTGAATCTAATAAAGAAGGATTTGCTCTTCCAGTTCTTAATCTTTGAAGTTTTTTTTCTAAAGATAAAATGGTTTTATTCATTTGCTCTTCGGTTTCTATTTTAGTCTCATCAATCATTTTAATTGTGTACAAGTATGCAGACTTGTTCTCCTTTAATGGCTGACATTAGAGCATTTACTTGAGTTCCAGAGAACCATTTCCCATTTAACTTTAAAGGAGATCTTTTATAAAAAAGCATTATTTAGTTTTCAAGTTGAGATTGAACTTCTTCTGCAAAGTCCTTTTTTTCAACCTCTATGCCTTCCCCAACTTCAATTCTTATGAATGAAGATATTTTTGCATTAGACTCAGAAAGAAATGCTTCAACACTCTTAGAGGGATCTTTTACAAAAGGTTGTTTTAGCAAGCTCACATCAGCGAGTTGTTTGTTTAACTTACCTTGAATCATTTTTTCTTTAATTTCTTCAGGTTTATCTTCTTTTTCAACTTGTGAGCTAAATATTTCTCTTTCTGAACTTATATAAGATTCATCTAAATCTTCTGGTGACAGAACTATGGGGTTAGATGCAGCTATATGCATGGCTACTTCCTTAGCAGTCTCTGCACTTCCTTGCTCAAAGGAAACACCAGCGGCAATTTTTTTATTAGAATGTATATAAGACTCTAAAACTTCTCCAGTAATTTTTTTTACTTTTCTAATTATTATATTTTCTCCAATTTTCTGAACTAAAGACATTCTTTGTTTTTCCATACCTTCAGAAACTTTCTTTAAAATATTTTCATCAGAAGAATTCTCAACTGCAACTTTTAAGGTTTCTTCACAGAAATTTATAAAATTTTCATCTTTAGCAACAAAGTCAGTTTCGCAATTAACCTCTACAAAAATAATTTCTTTGTTAGACATTTTAGAAAGAATTATTCCTTCAACAGCAGTTCTAGAAGCTTTTTTTTCAGCTTTTAAAGCACTACTTTTTCGTAAATTTTTTATTGCATCCTCTAAATTACCATTTGCTTGTACAAGTGCCTTTTTACATTCCATCATTCCTAGGCCTGTTTTTTCCCTCAGCTCTTTCACATCTTGTGCTTTTATTGCCATTTATTCTCCCTCGCTTGATTCTTTAGTTACATCCTGATTATCACTACTTTCTGCTGGAACAGCTTGTTCCTCTTGAGATGCTTTTTTTACAATTACGGGACCATCTTTGGAGGTTCTAATTGCTCCTGACATTTCAGCGCCTTCGAGACATGCATTTGAAATTATTCTAGAAATTAATGAAATAGACCTAATAGCATCATCATTACCAGGTATTACAAAGTCCACGTCATCTGGGTTCGAATTAGTATCAACTATTCCTATAATGGGAATTCCCATTTTTTTTGCTTCCGCTATTGCTATCTTTTCATTTTCAACGTCTATTACAAAAAGAGCTTCCGGAAGACCTCCTATATTCTTTATTCCACCAATTGAGCGATCTAGCTTTTCCATTTCTCTCCTGATGCCTAAAACTTCTTTCTTGGTTAAGTCCGCAAATTTACCTTCTTCTTCTTGAGTATTTAGAATTTCAAGCCTTCTGATTGAAGATCTTACAGTTTTATAGTTTGTGAGCATCCCGCCAAGCCATCTGTAATTGATGAAAGGCATATTACATCTTTCAGCTTCTTCTCTAATTACTCTTCTAGCAGCTCTCTTAGTTCCTACGAAAAGAATTCTATTATTGGATGCCGAGAGTTTCTTACAAAACTCAACAGCAGGATCTAAACATTCTAAAGTTTTTTCTAAATTTATGATGTGAACTTTTTTTCGATCTCCAAAAATGTATTTTTCCATTTTAGGATTCCAAAACCTAGTTTGATGGCCGAAATGAACTCCGGCTTTTAACATTTGTTCTATGGAAATATCCATGAATTGCTCCTTTTTTATAGCCCTAAGGCTGGGTTATTCCTCCTCGAGGCTAAGTATTAAACTGATATTGAGCAATATCAGCACCCTAATACTCTATCCAAACGAGTGTGTATTTGTTCTGTCTTAAAACAGAAACCGAATTAGAACATATCGAGATATAAGAATAAAGGGCTAGCTCTAAATATCTTCTAGCAGGCTTGTCATGGAGTAAATACCAGGTTTTTTATCCATAATATGCTCAGCAAGTGAAATACCGCGACCAAAAATTTCTCTGCTTAAGGCATTATGAGACACAGAAAACTCTTCACTTTTCAATCTAAAAATAACCTCATGTTTTCCTACAGATGACTTATCTCGAATAGACTCGATTTCTATTTCCGCGTCCATATGTCCCAGACCTTTTTTAATGTAATTTTTCAAATCAATAGCTGTTCCTGAAGGAGCGTCTTTCTTTTTATCGTGGTGTGTTTCAATGATTTTAATTTTTACATCCGAGATTTTATACTCAACATCGCCATACTTATAGCTTGTCTTGGAATCAATATCACGGATTATGGGCTTAAGTATTCGGGTTTTAAAGAATGCAACTCCTTCACTTAAGTTAGGCGCTTTTAAAACAGCTACTTTTTTTGCCAATTTATCCAATTTTACGAGCTGAAGTTTAGTGTGACCTGTAGAGGCAAGCACCAAGGGAATTTTATTTTTGTAACAAAAATCATAAACGTTATCAAAATTTTCAGGATATGACGCATCAATTACCAATGGAATATTAGCAATCTTAAGACTTACTTCTGATAAAGAAGAGATTAAGGGTTTCTGTATGCCTCCTACTACCTCTCCCAAAAGAGGATTATCTTTTGAACAAATACCATAAGTAACTCTGGCATTATTAGATGAAATTGATCTACCTAGCTTTCCAGTTGCTCCAACTAAAATAAACTTTGTTCGTAGCTCAGGAGGTATTTCTGTTGTCATAAGTTTTTAAAGAAATCTTTTGCAGAATTTAACCAGGAGCTCATCAAAGGTGAGTTATCTTTATGAGACATATTTACTTTAAAATCGTTCAGTAAATCTTTCTGTTTTGAATTTAAGTTAACTGGAACTTCAACTAACACCCTAACTAGAATATCACCTACGGATCCACCTCTTAGAGGTTTTATACCTTTGCCATTTAGCCTAAAAATCTTATGGCTTTGAGTCCCAGATGGGATTTTTATTTTTGCTTTACCTACCAGCGTGGGAACTTCTATTGAACCTCCCAATGCAGCGTCCACAAAATCTAAAGGAACTTCACAATAAAGATGTTTGCCGTCCCTTTCAAAAATAGAATGTTCTTTAACATTGATTGAAATATAAAGATCTCCCCGACTTCCTCCTCGACCCAATTCTCCTTCCCCAGAAAGCCTAATTCGGTCACCATCATCTACTCCGGCAGGAATCTTTACTGAAAGCTTTTTATTATTACTTAAAAAGCCAGACCCATTACATTTAGAACAATTTTTATCGTGCGTTTCTCA
>Ga0228615_1000210_pt1 | contig 34266 bp, 23 predicted proteins | sample 16DmetaG_FD_190530 | JGI IMG/M metagenome (GOLD analysis project Ga0228615, IMG submission 190530) | Seawater microbial communities from Monterey Bay, California, United States - 16D | ecosystem: Environmental > Aquatic > Marine > Coastal | place: USA: California | collected 2016-10-17
GGCACTCAAGTCAAAACCATTTGCAGGATCTACTGCAATCATTACCAACAGCCAGAGGAATACTGCACCGCCCGTAACTGCAACCATTCGAGCTTGAGAACGACCATCCGTAAAGAAATATATCGAAAAAGCACCTGGATATGCTGATGACACACCGAATTGGTGCTTGCTGGAATAATAAGAGGCGTTCGTGTCTAAGGATTCGGACAATCGTTCAAAAGAGGGTTGTGTGAAGAAACACCATGGGTGAGTTCATAGAAAGACTGGGCAAGTCAAGTCAAACCCCAAAAAGATGGCATTATGTTGCCTATGACCAACTTAATATCGACTTGTTGCCAGAGCATGATACTGCTAGCGAACTTGGATTAGTATTTATCGAAACGTCGTGGAAAGCCAGCCAACTCCCATATCATAAACAAAAATTGGCTCTTTTACTATCGAATCAAAGGAATTTTGCAATCGAAATGAAAGACCTTGGTTATCCAATTCACTATGAATTCGGAATCGGTTCGTATGAAAGTATTCTTGAAGCGTTATTGATCAACTTCGGACAAATCAGTGTGTGTGAGCCAGCAGAATTGATGCTTAGAACCCAATTGCAACGGCTACATGAAAGCCAATCGATCCATATGTTGCCTCACAAAGGATGGCTTACATCGGAGAACGACTTTGTGAATTCGGTTGGCAATCAACCGCCTTGGAGAATGGATAAATTCTATCGGTTTATACGAAAATCCAAACACATCCTAATGGATGAAAACAACAAGCCTGAAGGCGGTGAATGGTCCTTTGATGACCAAAATCGTCTGCCTTGGGATGGAGCAGTAGAACTCCCTGATTTGCCTATTTTCAAACCAAATGCCATCACTCGTGAAGTCATTGAGATGATTGAAAAGAAATTTTATCACCACCCAGGCAAAATCACAATCGAAAATATTCCCTCTACCGACAAGCAAGTCCATCAATTGTGGAACTGGGCAAAATCAAACGTCATGTATTGGTTTGGACCGTATGAGGATGCAATGACAACTGAACACAAAACCCTGTTTCATACAACCATCTCATCGCTCCTTAATCTTCACCGTTTGCTGCCTAAAACTATCGTAAAAGAGGCGTTAGAACTTGAAATTCCGATTAATTCGAAAGAAGGTTTTGTCCGACAAATCATCGGATGGAGAGAATTTGTACGCCATGTACATCGTCATACCGATGGATTCAGTGCAAGTATCCCTAAAGATTCGCTACATATTCGTCCCGGTGCAGGTTGGGAGGGGAAATGGGCTTCGCCGAGAAACACTCTCAATGTTCTTGAAGCTAATTTCCCTCTACCCCAAGCCTATTGGGGTAAGAAAAGCGGAATGCTGTGTCTTGACTCCGCCGTTCAACAAGTTGTAGAAACCGGCTACACGCATCACATTCCACGGCTGATGGTGCTGGCAAACCTCGGCACATTGCTAGGCGTTCACCCACGAGAACTTACAGACTGGTTCTGGGCAATGTTTACCGATGCTTACGACTGGGTTGTTGAACCAAATGTATTGGCAATGGGGACCTATGCAGTAGGAGAAATAATGACCACGAAACCGTATGTTTGCGGCACACCTTACATCAAGAAGATGGGAGATTATTGTGGCGACTGTTCTCTCCATCACAAAAAATCGTGCCCTGTTTCCGACATGTATTGGAACTTCTTGCAGGAAAACAACGCCCAATTTGTCAAAAATCACCGTATGTCTATGCCTATTCGAATGCTTGCAAAACGCGATGAAAGCAAAATTCAGGGATATAAATCTGTTACAGACTACGTACGGAGTCAACTTGGTAAAGGTGAAACACTCGATCCTAAGCATCTAGAAATGCTCAAATCACAATAAAGTGAACTTACTGCTCACGAGATGTTCTTTGGAACAGAACTCCAGCTGAAAGGATTGAGACCATCGTCGCCAGCATTCCTAGGGAAGGGATTGCGTCGTCAGAATCTTCATCTGCATCTGCATCGGGAGTTCCGTCCACATCTGCATCGACTGTATCGCCATCACACTGCATCCAATGACCAATGTCAACACCGGGTTCACCTGCTTGGTTGGTAAGACCGCCAGACTCAGAAATATACAGATTACCGGAATTTGCGGGCCACTCAACAACGTAGTTACCTGCATATCCATTGTTTGAAGAATCCCATACGGGTTGACCGTTAGCGACCCAAGTCTCCTTACATGGACAATCTTTGAGTGCCCAAACATCAAGATCAACATTTGGAGCATTGGTCGTCTGGTTGGTGTAGTTTCCGATTACAACTTCGTAAAAGGTACCGGAGCCTGCAGGGAATTCATAAATCTCCCCAGTTGATACTCCAGTCATGTTTGTCCAAACGCCAACAGAATCTATACCAGCACAGGGGTTACTTGGAATTGGTTGGCCGTTGCACAGTGTCCAATGCCCAACATCAACACCGGGTTCTCCTGCCTGGTTCGTAAGGCCGCCGGATTCAGAAATATACAGATTTCCGGAATTTGCCGGCCACTCAACAACATAGTTACCTGCATATCCATTGTTTGATGAATCCCATACGGGTTGGCCATTAGCGGCCCAAGTTTCCTTACATGGACAGTCTTTGAGCGCCCATACATCCATGTCAACATCCGGCGCATTAGTGGTTTGATTGGTGTAGTTTCCAATAACCACCTCGTAATACGTTCCAGAGCCTGCAGGGAATTCGTAAATCTCGCCGCTTGTAACGCCGGTCATGTTGTCCCAAACACCTGCTGAATCAAGCCCTGCACAAGGGTTACTTGGAATGGGTTGGCCATCACATAATGTCCAGTGACTATCGACTCCTGGTTCACCTGCACCATTACTGAGACCGCCAGATTCAGACATGTACAAAATACCGGAAGTTGCTGGCCATTCGACAACATAGTTTCCAGCATAGACAGTACCTGAAACCCATACGGGTTGGCCATTAGCGACCCATGTTTCCTTACATGGGCAGTCAATTGAAGACCAAACGTCCATATCAACATCAGGTGCATTTACGCTCCAGAATGGACCTCCGGCATTGACCATGTAGTATGTTCCTGAATTCGCTGGATACTCATAGATTTCACCGGATGAGACGTTCATTGTAGAATTCCAAACACCAACCACATTGAGTCCTGCACAAGGAGAGCTTGAAGGCTCATCTGGTGAACTGCAAAGAACCCATTCCGGGTCTGAACCGGGTTCATCTCCTGGGCCTGGTGAAGGTGAAGCAATGTAGAGCATTGAGGAACCAGCCGGCCATTCCACGACAGAGTTTGGTGAATAAGTCGTCGAAGAATTCCACACTGGTGAACCAGTTAACTTCCATTCTTCTTCACATGGGCAGTTCACTGGAGCCCAAACATCCAAGTCGATAATCGGAGATGATACTTGTTGGTCGAGATATCCTAGGATGATAACCTCGTAATACATACTTGAATTTGCAGGGAACTCGTACACTTCACCGGTTGAAACTCGAGAAAAATTATTCCATACGCCTACCGAAGTAAGTCCTCCACATGGCCCTGTGGACATATTTTCTGCTCCTCCACAAAGTTGCCACTGATTGCCATCAGCGAACGGCTGATCTGGAGTTACTCCAGTTGTGGTTTGATTGACGATTGCCATCCATAAACCACCTGTGCCGGTTGGATACTGTACAATCATTCCAACACTGTAAACTGTGCTCGAATTCCAAACCGGACTTGAAGCGGTCATCCAAATGTCTTCACAAGCACAGTACTTGTTCGACCAAGCGTCAAGGTCCACTGCTGGAGCACCTACAGTTTGATTGTTTATTCCTGGCGAGACTTGGTAGAAATGTCCAGAGCCTGCAGGGATTTCGTAAATCTCTCCTGCCGATACAAGTGTCGTGTTGTACCACGGTAAACCTCCGTTACCGTTGAAATCCTCACAAGGACTGCCGCTGGGTGGTTGTCCATCGCAAAGTCTCCATTTGGCATCAACATCCGGTTGTGCGCCGGGCCCTGGTGATGCCCAAGCGATGTAGAGAGCAGACGAACCTGCTGGCCATTCAACCACTGAATTCAGAGGGTAATTTACCGTAGAATCCCAAACTGGCTGACCGCTATCTGCCCAGATATTCTTGCAAGTGCACACTTCGGAGCCCCATGCATCAAAGTCAACACCAGGGGCGCCAACAGTTTGATTGGTCATTCCAATCCCAACCACAAGATGGAAGTTGCCAGAATTTGCAGGGTATTCGTATATATCGCCCTCGCTGACCAGTGTATTGCTGTCCCAAACACTCGTCGGTGTGCCTACAACATCTGCACATGGTGCAGTACCGCCATCGGTGCATGGAATCCAAATGTCCTCAGTTCCTACAGTACCTGGCTCTTCTCCAGCATTGCTTCCGGCATCCATTGCCATCCAAATTGATCCATTGTGAGTAAGAATTTGCCAAGGTGAGTATCCGCCAGCAGAATTCCAAGAAATACCGCTTATCTGAGCGATTTGAACACATGTGCACGGACCTTTCCAATGGCTTTCTTGTACGGAACCGCCGGATGAATTAATTTGAGTTTGATAAAATTCGCCGGAATTTGCTGGCCATTCAACGATGGAATAAGCCGTATAGTTCGTGTTGTTGTCCCATAATGGTCCGCCAAGGCCATCGGCAGAACCTTGGAATCCACAGTCAGTCGTATTTGAGGAACTGTTTCCATTCAATCCGGAAGATTGACGGCCGGAAAAATGAACATCAGCGTCATTCATATCGTCATCAAAAACTTGAGTTTGGCCCTCAAAGGAATCAATTCCATAAAGGGAGATTTGTAAGGTCATCAGTACCACGATTATCAACGACAATGTCTTTCGCATAAATAGTAATTAAACTGATTACATATATTATTTACCACAGAATCGAAAAAATACGCTGTTTTGACCAAATTTATTCTTCAACGAGTGCGATTAAATTGTGGAGGTTTCATGATGTGTGGCCGCTAGGGTCTAACATGTCACGCCCGGTTGCACTGATTACTGGAGGCGGGCGCGGCATAGGTGCTGCAACCTCGAAACGCCTTGCTGCGGATGGTTATGATGTCTTGCTCACCTACAATACTTCATCGAAGCCAGCCGAAATGGTCGTTCAAGAAATTCGTTCATCAGGAGGGGACGCCCTTGCAGTCAAAGTAAACTGTACAGATTCTGGTGAGGTCGGCCTACTTGCAATACACCCATGGATGGCTCGTGGAATTGATGTTTTGGTGTTGAACCATGGAACATACGAACGAGTTCCCGCAGATGAAATGACTCTCCAAAGTCTACGAGCAACGATGGTAACAAATTTTGAAGGTGCGGTGGCAGTTTGGAAGGCCGTTCAACCTCATCTTACACCAACAGCACGGATGGTTGTAGTAGGTTCTCAACTTGGAATCAAAGGCTCACCTCATGGAGCTGACTATTCTGCATCGAAGGCGGCGCTTTCGACTTGGGCACGATCCTTGGCACAAGCTGTCGGGCCCGAAGGAAAACGAGTCAATGTGTTGGCACCTGGGTTTGTAGACACCGCAATCTTGGCTGGAGATTCAAAAGAAAAAAGAAATCAGAGAGAAGAAATGGTGCCGCTAAAAAGGGTAGGAACGCCAGACGACATGGCTGGATCAATCTCATTCTTAGTCGGTGAAGATTCAAAATACATTACTGGCTCGATTCTCCACGTTAATGGTGGGTTGTATCTCCCATAATGTAAGAGTTCAAAGCCTCTTGACGATGTGGAAAATTTAGTGAGGCAGATTCATGGTCGAAGAATGGGACGATGATGGGGTTTTCGAACAGAAAGCAAACCTCGATGATGGGTTTAGTGACCTTTCCCTACGCGACCCTTTTGACTTATCAAGAGCACTTGAAGGAGCGGCATTAGAGCATCTTCACCCTGATGTCAAACGATTACGCCTTCATTCCGAATTTGAACCCTCTGGAGACCAGCCTAAAGCAATTGAAAAATTGATTTCTCAATTGAAAAAAGGTCAAGAAAGAGCGGTGCTTTTAGGCGTTACTGGAAGCGGAAAAACCTACGCTATGGCTCAAGTGATTCAGGAATTGAATATTCCAACACTCATTATGAGCCATAACAAGACACTTGCTCGACAGCTTTACCAGGAAATGGCAGGCTATTTTCCCGAGAATGCTGTCGATTATTTCGTATCTCACTACGACTACTATCAACCAGAAGCATACCTTGCCAAAAGAGACCTCTACATCGATAAAGAGTTATCAATTAACGAGCGAATCGAACAAGAACGTTTTGCTGCAGTTGCTTCGCTGGTCACCCGACCTGATTGCGTCATTGTATCTTCTGTATCATGTATTTACGGATTGAATCCTCCAGAGACATTTTTAGAATATCACGTACGAGTCCATGTAGGCCAACATATTGAAACCAGTGACCTACTAAGAGAACTCGTTGTTCTCCAGTACAAACGAACTACAGTTGACCTCTCAAGAGGCGAATGTAGACTTCGAGGAGAAGTTTTGGATGTATGGATGCCAAGCAGAGATGATCCATTGCGAATACAATTTGACTTCGATGGGGTCACAAAAATCCAAGTTTGTGACCCGGTAACCTGGGAAGTACTGGATACTTTAGACGAGGCGTGGATACATCCAAAGGAATTTTTCATGACAAGTCCTGAGCGATATGAGTCTGCTTTACAGTCAATTGAAGATGAGCTCGACGACAGAGTTGCTCATTATTCTAGCCTCGGAAGAGAACTGGAACGGCATAGAATCGAACAGCGAACCCGGTATGACCTTGAAATGATTCGAGAAATTGGCCACTGCCAATCTATGGAAAATTACTCCCTTCATTTTGACGGAAGAGAAAGAGGCCAACGTCCGTATTGTCTGTTGGATTTCTTTGCTGCATGCGCTCAACAATTTCACGGGAATCCAGACAAATTCCTCGTTATTATGGACGAATCACACGTCACTCTGCCCCAAGTAGGCGGAATGTATTATGGCGATAAATCACGAAAGGAAAGTTTGATCGAACACGGATTTCGATTGCCTACCGCCGCAGACAACCGCCCACTCAAGATTCCTGAATTTCAAAAGTTAGTTCCACAGATGGTGTACGTCTCAGCAACCCCTGGAGAACGAGAACTTCGCCACCTCTGTGAAATTACAAATCAACCGCTACCAAACGGTTTACTTCATGCTAAGTCTGGCGGTGGTGCAGGACATGCCGATCGAGACAAGAAACATCCCGACAGTGAAAGTTTGTACCAGATGGTCGCACATATCAAAGGCATTGCCAAGATGGAAATACGCCCTACAGGGTTGCTTGATCCGGAAATCGAGGTTCGGCCAACCAGTGGACAAGTCGCTGACCTTCTTTCTGAAATCAACATAAGAACAAACCGCGGCGAGCGAACACTCGTTACCGTATTAACGATTAAATTCGCCGAAGAAGTTTCGCAATACCTCAATGAAATGGGTGTCAAAGCTCATTACCTCCACTCTGAAATTGACACTATTGAACGAACTGAAATAATTAATGCCTTGAGAATCGGACATATCGATGTCATTGTTGGAATCAATCTGCTAAGAGAAGGCTTGGACATCCCAGAAGTAAGTCTCGTTGCAATCTTTGATGCAGACAGACAAGGTTTCCTTCGAAACGAGAGAAGCCTACTCCAAACAATTGGACGTGCTGCAAGAAATGTCAATGGGCATGTGTTGCTGTACGCCGATGGAATCTCGCCAGCAATGAGGGCCGCTATTCAGCAAACCATAGAACGAAGAGAGCGTCAACAGGCCTCCAACGAACGACATGGAGTTGTTCCAAAAACAATTGAAAAAGCTCTACCAAAGATGAACTCGGACATCGACGATTTAATTGCTGGCACTTCAACCTCCAAAGATGGTACACGCCGTCTAATTGCCAAAAAAGGCGGACGCAGGGAAGGCGATTGGGCTCAAAAACTCAACATTGGTGCTGGAGCATGGAGTGCTGGCGCTGGACAGAATGGTTCAACAGGATTGAGCAACAAAAACTCAATTGGGAATTCCAATATCCAATTGACATATGATGAACCTGATGATGTGTTAGCCGGACTGGAGCCGCCACAAATTCAAGATTTATTGAATGAATTACGCTCTGCAATGAAAGAAGCTGCGAAAAATCTCGACTTTGAAGAGGCTGCACGGTTGAGAGATAGAGTGTATGAACTTGAACAACGCCTCTAGACACCTCCTTTCTTGGGTCTAAAGAATATTCAAGCAAGTTCTTGAAGGACGATTCTATGGCATGACCATGGCGATACAACCTGAAGACTTTGACGTCCCGGTGGTCGATTACGCTTTCAGCAAAATCCCAACACCGCGTTCTTTGCTGGACCAGATGGCCAATGCTGGAGGATTTACCGCAACCAAGCTTGCTGTGGCCCGAGATATTTTACTCGACATGAAGAAGCAGGTTGATGCGGTTGATGGAGACATCAGCAAAGTGTGCAATTGGCTGTCGTTTCCCGCATGCTTGTGCGCAACTGGAACTCGAGGATTCTTTGTTGAAGCACTTAAGCAGAAGTTATTCAATGTTGTATCAACCACTTGCGGAATGCTCGATCATGACATTGCTCGTTCCCACAAGCACTACTATCACGGGGCGTTCGAACTCGACGATATCGAACTTGGCGAGCATTCATTAATGCGTCTTGGTAATGTCATCGTACCCAATTCATCTTATGGAGAGATTATCGAGGAAGTCTTGACACCCGTGCTTGAAGAAATGTACCAGGACCGTATCAAGGAGACCGGTAAAACTGGAGCTGAAGCGTGGCTAGGATTCGGCTCAATTCACCTCGTGTGGGAACTAGGTAAACGTATTGGTACCCCGGATTCACTCATCTATTGGGCATATAAGAACAAGATTCCAGTAGTCATCCCTGGAATTACTGACGGCTCAATCGGAGCACAATTGTTCATGTTACGTCAAAAACATCGAGACTTCCATATTGATACGCTTGCAGATGAACAGGTAATGAGTGACTTGACTTGGGATGTCGAAATTTCAAATGCACTCATGGTCGGTGGTGGAATTTCGAAACATCATGTCATCTGGTGGAATCAATACAGAGGCGGATTGGACGCTGCAGTTTACATCACAACGGCTCCAGAACATGATGGAAGTCTATCTGGCGCCCGGCTACGTGAAGCGATTTCATGGGGGAAGATGCGCCCAGAGGCTCCAAATATTTGTGTTGAAGGTGATGCAAGCGTGTTGCTACCCATATTGGGTGCCGACATATTCTCGAGAGGTGATGAATGATGAGCGTCAAACCACTCGCATTTTTACTTACTTCGTTGGTTGTCTTGATGCCTTTAGCAGGGTGTTTCGGTGCCGATGAAAGCGGGCTAGGCAATGAGGAGTCAAGTGGTATCTTCGATTTTGAGATTGGACCTACGACGTGGTACCATTATCCAAGTGGCATTGATGCTATGAACAATACATCGAGCCTCAGCGATGCAAACATTCCCTACTACAGTAAGGGAACTTACTACAGTACCGGCTTCTCCACCTTTGAACCTACAATGGGTATCACATCCACTGACAACATTTACTTCACGAGTTACGGAAACGGTCCTGCAGGTTCAACCGCAATTGTTCAATGCAGCAGCATGATTGAAATGACCAGCCTTTCTGACTTCACCTGTCAAAATGTCTACGGACCAGTGCTCCCTGTTGCAAATTCGAACGATCCTTATGTTTATGTCGACCCGTGGACAGATCGGATCATGAAATTTGACATGCATGCGCTCTTGGGCATGACGGTCGAGTGGAGTGACGATGAAGGTGATTCTTGGTTTGGTCCATCTGTTGCTACATCGTACTCTGTGCAAGACCATCAGACAATTGCTTCTTCACCTTATGGTGGAATTCTTCATGAAACTCTTTGGGTGTTTTGCATCAACGGAAATTACCCATCCCCCCTATGCTCACAAAGTCAAGACGGTGGGCTCACATGGGGTCCTGAATTGCCTGGCGCTCCAGTTGACTGCCAGAGTGGAGGATTGTCTGCACACATCATAGGAGCCGAAAATGGGAATTTCTATCGTGGCCAAAAAGGATGTGACGGTGAAGGATATTCGATGTACAAGACAGAGGATGGAGCAATCACGTGGACTGAGCATGTTCTTCCAACTGATGATTCAGGAACTGCAGATACATGGAACGCCGAAGAGGCTCAGGTGGATACTGACAGTGAAAGTAATGTCTATGCGATGTGGATGGGTATCGACAACATGCCCTACTTTTCATATTCAGTTGACAATGCGAACACGTGGTCAGATGCAATAATGATTGGACCCAGTCACCTCGATGGTACCGGATTTCCAGTTATCATTGCTGGAGACCCTGGCCGTGTTGCCTTCGGATATGTTGGTACAGAAGGTGACGGAGTCTGGCATGGCTACATTTCAGTGATTACCGATGCATTCAATGAAAACCCGCTCATTACTACGGTTCAGTTGAACAATCCCGATGACCCTCTCGACAATGCAAGCCCAACCTGCGGGTACGAGCGATGTGGTGGATTTGGTGATTTCATCGATATGCAGATTGATGCCTATGGGCGCCCATGGCTATCACTTTCGCACAACCCGAGCGGAGATACTGGGATTATGGGCACCTTCATGGAAGGACCAACTCTTGTTGGAAACCTGAGTGCTCTGACTCCATTGCCAGAGGGTGGGGTTCAAACTCTTTGATGTCTTGTTACTCGAGGTAACCGGCCAAAGTGTGCATTAAGGCTGTACGTATTGGAACCAATGGACGCCAACCATCTCCATCAATCCGGTGCAAGACATCATGAATCGGGGAAAGATCTGGCCGCTGGCGAGCATTTTCTTCAATGTCAAGAGGCAAATTGGGATTTACAACCAATGATTTCACTTCGATGTTTGGCGACGGAGCTGAAGTAAGATGCTCAATGCCAAAATTTCCCGTTTGCCCTGCCTTTGTTCTTTGATACAACAATGAAAGTTCCTCAAGAGTCTGTTCTTGATTCCAAGCCCTCCGCCCGGAAACCTTTAGGCGTGCAGGGAAAGATTGTTCGCTCAAGAGAATGCGAACAAGTGCGTCAGCAACATCAATATCACTTACCCACCAATGCTTCTCTGTACTGTGGGAAGGGGATTGTTCACCATGAAGTAAGGATTTCATCCATGTTGATATCTGCTTATTCTCCCAAATCCCGTCACAAGAACGAGGTAAAAGGTCAAACACCTCTACAACCGAATCCAATGATTCTGAATCGATATCTGGAGCTAATTCCCCTGGAATTACCAATACTCTCTCGAGTTCATTAATCTCGAGACCTGACTCTCCGTCTGTAGCGTATTGAAACGGCCCAAAACCGATGAGCATTAATCGGTGTCCAGACTTCAATGGAACGTCCTTCGAACTGTAGAACTTACACTCACTGTACTCCAGTTCAGTAGAATACTTTTCCAGAAGAGAGGATTGAATGATGTCATCAACGACAAGGTTGACACTTGAACGAAGAAATCGCTCAACGAGGGCGTATCCAAAGGATGAGGTCAGACCTCTCAAGTGAACCGTTGGAGCCTTACGCATGATTGTTCTAAATGCGGGTTCTACATCAAGATGTTCATGTGCAATGACTCGTGAATAGGTTTTGTTTCGCCTTAAAATCAAATTTTCAATTGAATTATTCACTAATATCGTTTTTTCTTGGACAATTAATACAAAATCTTTAGTGGGGTAAAACCATATCTGAGTCGATAGCATCAATCGGGGCATTTCAAGATTTGAATACTAAAATGATTGCATTTTACAAATTTAAGAGAAAATTCACATTCTATAGAATCGCGCAGAAATAACCTTCGGCTGAGTGTAATTCATATTGATGAAATAAATTATAAGACATAGTTAAAATTGAAAAAAAATGGGTTTTTCAATTGAAATGGCGATAAATTATACGACAAATGCAATTGGATTTCGCATTTATATCGCCAAAGAGTATAAGACCTTTCAAGTGAAGCAGGGGGCAAGCCGGAACAAACTGGCAAAGGAGATGGGAAAAATGCCGAATGACAAATATGACATCCAGGAGTTACTCCAAAGAGATGTTTATGTAAACGATAAGAAAGTAGGAAAGATAGTTGGTGAACGTCACCATCCGAACGAAGCACGTGTGCGATCTATGCGATTGCAAGTGGAGTCGGATGTTGCTGACGAATTTATGCGGAAACCCGCAGAACTTGTACCACTGCCAAAAGAATTGGTCCACAGTATTCGAAACGATGGAACAGTCAAACTTTCAAAATCAATGAGAGAATTGCAACGAAGATGGAGAAACACAGTCCGGATTGATGAAAAATTGTACGCCCCTGATGAAATGCTTGATCGAGCCGTACTGGACAATCAAGGTGACGAAATTGGCGTCATTACCGACCTGTTCAAGGTTAAGCGCACTTACAAGGGCGTCATTGTTCAAGTTCGAATAGGAATTCAAAAGCAATATGGAGTAGATGCTCAAATCCGAATTCCAATCAATGCTTTCTCAAGAACTCGAGAACGCCTCGATGAAGTCGTACTTTCTCGAACATTCGATAAAGTGCTTTCACTACCATCGTATCTCTCAATTAACGAGATGGGCGAAGAAGAGTGAACAAGTTGTAAAAACAATTTGTCACCTCCGTCACTCTTATGACGGGGAGGCGAGTCGGCCGAACTACAGTTGCGCGGGTAGCTTAGTCGGTTGGAGCACCCGGCTGATAACCGGGAGGTCGCAGGTTCAAGTCCTGCCTCGCGCACTCATCTTCACTTTAATTGCTGAAGATGTGGAGTTGCTTTACACTAGCAAAGAACATGAAGGGTCACTTCTTCGCTCACCTTAAGGGACTCATATGGTCGTGCTATCTGGAAGTAACTCTCGCTTGTTAGCCGAGCAACTTGCTGAATCGCTTGGATGGGAACATCACCAACTCGAGACTCGCCGTTTCCCAGATTCCGAAGGTTACATCCGAATCCCTAGCGAAACAATTGATGCTGTACGAAGCGAACCTGTTGTCCTTGTATCGAACACCTTTCCTGATTCTGGAATTGTTGAAACATTACTGATGCTTGAAGCAGTAAATGACGTTCGGAAAGGAAGAATGGAAAACCTAAGGGAGATTGGGCCTCAGACAATGGAGGATGTAGGCGAAGGTATTCTTCTGGCAGTCCCGTATTTTGGCTACTCTCGGCAAGACAAGCGTTTCAAACCGGGTGAAGCTATTTCAGCACGAGCCATCGGACACCTTCTAGCCTCTAGATGTGATGGAATAATTGTCTTTGATCTTCATGCACCTTCTGTGTTAGAAGATTTACCGGTGCCGGTGGCATTCACTTCTGCAATGAAAGAACTTGCTCACCACCTGCAAGAAGTAGTTCAACCTGATTTCATACTCTCGCCAGACAAAGGTGCGATTGAACGTGCATCCAAAGTTGCCCAAGAAATTAATTGTGAATTCTCATATCTTGAAAAAACGAGAATTGACGCCCATACTATTGTTCACAAAGCAAAAAATCTTGATGTCGATGGAAAGACTGTTGCAATCGTTGATGACATGATTGCTACTGGAGGTACAATATGCAGAGCTGCTGAAGCACTTCGCAATCAAGGCGCGGTAGCAGTCCACGCCGCTTGTTCTCACGGTCTTTTCACCGGAGGGGCAATAGCACGGTTGATTCGATATGTTGACGGCGTGCATGCTACTGGCTCCCTCTCAAATCCACGAGATGTGATTTCCGGTGGTCCAGCACTCGCCAGAGGAGTTGTTGAATTGTTTCAAAAGCTCGAATGGAAATTATAGTTCGCAGTGACCCTTTTACGGTACCAAAATACGGACTAAATCCTAATTCTAAACGAATGGGGCGCTTTGTTTTCTTTCCGTTGCGTTTATATTCGCGAGGCTGTGCGGTGGAACGCCCTTAACATGAGGACAGAGTGATTCCAGTGACTGTACACGTGCAATTTGAAACCCCAGAAGACCTAATGACCCAAATCTACGATATGCTACAAGCCAATTCCAACGGCCGTATCAAAAAAGGTAGTAATGAAGTGACTAAAACCGCTGAGCGTGGCACAGCACAATTCATCATTCTCGCAGAAGATGTCAACCCTCCAGAACTTCTTGCACACATTCCTTTGATTTGTGCAGAAAAAGGCATTCCATTCGGATATGTTGCAGACCAAGAGCACCTTGCTCAGGCTGCAGGCCTACCTGTTGGTGTCAAAGCAGCCTCAATTGCTGTCATGGAGATCACCAAGGGTGCTCAAGAAGATTTCAACAATATCGTCAAAGCAATTGACGCACTTAAGGCTTGAAGCCCCAATAAGGAGTAGATGAAGATGAGCGAAGAACTCGGTGGATGGCCTGCAGAAGTCGTCGAAATAGTCGGACGAACAGGTATGACCGGCGAAGCTACTCAAGTGAAGGTTCGTGTCAATGATGCGCCTAACCCTCGTGACGTAGGACGAATTATCTCTCGAAATGTGCTTGGACCAATTCGTGTCGGTGACATTTTGATGCTCAAGGATACTGGCCGAGAAGCTAGAAAATTAAACGCACGGTGATCAACAATGCCTGAACGACGTATTTGCAATTTTTCCGGAGAAGAAATCGAACCTGGTACGGGCATGATGTTCGTACGAAGAGACGGAAGCGTCATGTGGTTCAAAAACTCAAAAGCCCGCAAAAACATGGTCAAGCTTAAGCGCAACTCTCGACGCGTAAAGTGGACTCGCCATTATGTGAAAGGCGGAATTTAATACCCGGTTATCGCTTAGTGCTTTACTTGCTGCAGAGCAGCCGCTGTAGGATTTCTCCGTATGCCTCATAAAGGGGTGTCCGGTGGGCTGTGACGGTGAACAACTTGGAAACAACCTATGTAATGGTCAAACCTGACGGCGTACAACGTGGATTAATTGGAGAAATTATCGGACGATTCGAAAGAAAAGGACTCAAACTCGTAGGTTTGAAATCCGTAGTTCCTTCAAAAGAAACTGCTGAAACTCATTATGCTGTTCACTCTGAACGCCCATTCTATCCGGGACTCATTAAGTTCGTCACCTCAGGACCTGTTGTATGTATGGCATGGTCCGGTAAAGATGCTATCAGTGTTGCACGAACCCTAATTGGTGCTACCAATGGACGCGAAGCTGCCCCAGGTACAATCCGTGGTGACTTTGGCATGGATATGGGTTACAATATGATTCACGGCTCTGATGCCACAGAAACCGCAGAATTTGAACTCGGACTGTGGTTCCCAGAAGGACTCATGGATTGGGAACAGACCATTACCTCTTGGGTTTATGAATAGTCGAATCATACAGTAGTTGATTCTCATGACTTCTGAAGATACGGAGCACGACCTCGACGGTGAAGTCAAACCCAAATTAAGGCAACCCATTGTTGCCGTTACTGGCCATGTCGATCACGGTAAAACCAGTTTGCTAGACTATCTTCGACGCCTAGGTGATAATTTTGGCGAGACAAATGTAATGGACAGAGAGGCCGGTGGAATCACCCAAGAAATTGGAGTCACTCAAATCCCGTTAAACATTCTCACAGATTCGATTAAAACAATGCCGTTCAAAAGTGATGCTTTCAAATTCGAAAGTCCTGGACTGATTTTTATTGACACGCCCGGCCACGAATCATTTGGTTCTATCCGCAAACGAGGAGGGGGGGTCGCTGACCTCGCGATACTTGTTGTTGACATTAAAGATGGTTTGATGCCCCAAACTATTGAGGCTATTCGAATTCTAGAAGACTTTAGGTACCATAAAAACGGAGATGTCGATTTGGGAGCAAAACCTCGAGGCGGAGAAGTTCCGTACATTGTGGTGGGAAATAAAATTGATAAAATTCATCAATGGGATTCAGAATCATCTCGTTCAAGTTTCAAAGGTTGGACAGAGCAATCCTCCGACGTGTCGCAACATGCTGAACGGCATTTCAATAAACTGATCGGGCAGTTTGCAACAGAGGCAGGGAAAAATCTAGTGAAATATTGGGATGGAATTCAAAAGGGATTTAATCCAGATACCGATAGACTTTTTGTCCCTATGAGCGCTCTCAAAGGAGAAGGGATACAAGACCTCTTGTTCACAATTTTATTTATGGCAGAACACCTTTCAGAGGAAAAAAGAGACCGGATTACTATCCAGCCTGACGAAATCGCTGAAGGCTATGTGTTGGAGTCACGAGAAGAAGTCGGACTTGGAAAAACCATTGACATTATTTTGACGAAAGGCGAAATAAAGGTTGGAGATGATGTTGCCTACAACACCAATGAAGGTCCGGTGGGGAATATTACCGATGAGAATATTCGGCCAATTATACGGGCTGTACGGGCACCTAGAGGTCTGTCAGAAATGCGAGACGCCGGTGATCGATGGGACAATGTTTCGGGTGTAGCAAAATCGGCTGCTGGTTTGAAACTAGTAATTCCAAACATGGAAGATGTATTGATCGGAAGTCGAATCTTTTTCCCAAAACCAAATGATGATTACTCTCATATCAGAACTCAGATGATGGAGGAACACCGACGTATCGTTGATTCCCACCCAGTCATGTGTAGTGTTTGTAACGGGGTTTTCACGAGTCGAATCTTTTCCAAAATACACACGGACCCTAGTGCTGACGGCTTTTCAAAAGAATGTAAATACGCAGAACCTTTGCGAATAGGCGCAGTTGTAAAAGCACGAACAGTTGGCGGTCTAGAGGCTTTATTGTACGAACTGGCAAAGAGGAAAATTCCGATTAGTTCTGCAGAAGTTGGATCCGTCAATAAAGCAGATTTACGCCGGATTCACGCTACTGAAAAGCCAGAACATCGTTTCCTCATCGGCCTTTCTGTAGAAGGTAATGATCAAGTTCAACAACAACTTGACGATATACTTGAAGGAAGAGAGGATGCCGATTTCCACTACCTGCAATCCAACATTATCCATCAAATTACTGAACAAATGGACGGTATTTTAGAAGATATGCAGGCTAAACTTGCTGGTTCAGCCCTAATATTCAAGCCAGGGCAAATCCGACACATTCTCTACAACGGCAAGAGCCATTTCAAAGACAAACCTGCAGCATTCCCAGTCCATGTAGTCAAAGGCCAAATCCGCGTCGGCCAAGAACTTCTTCGCAACGATGGAAGTGGGAAAACACTTGGAAAGATTCTTTCAATTGGTAACGAAGGTCAACTTACAGCACATGAAGGTGAGAAAGTCTCTATTGGAATGGGGATTCGGTATACGAGGAGTAACATTTCCGAAGGAGACGAATTCTGGGCTGATATACCTGAAAATCAGGCCAAATTGATGAAAAACATTCCCCTCTCCGATTCGGAAAAATCTGCTTTTGATGAGATTGTCAAAATTCATCGTGAAATTTTAGGTGAAAGAGGCTTTGCTTGGGGCTGGCGTCTCTAGGCGGGTGTTGAAATTCTCCAACAGTGCAAAGTCAGCATGACATAATCACACCTCACATTCATATATGGATGGTCATGGTTGTTTCATTATCACGGAGTTGTCAAGTATGGAATCTGGTATGACTGGAGCACCCGCAATGGGTCAAAACCCCGCCGCACAAGACCTAATTGGAACTGTCTCAGCAATTTCAAACAGCCTCATGAATGAGGTTGGGAAAGTCATTATCGGAAAACCGCAAAATCTCAGACGGGTTACTGTTGGAATTCTCTCAAACGGTAATATGCTTCTAGAGGATTTCCCAGGATTAGCAAAAACATTACTGGCAAATACGTTTGCTCGTGCCCTTGGATGTAAGTTCAAGCGTGTTCAATTCACTCCTGACTTGCTTCCATCAGACATCATGGGGACTTACATGTACGACCAAAAATCCGGTGAATTCAAACTCCGTGCTGGTCCATTGTTTTCAAATATTTTACTCGCAGACGAAATTAACAGAGCACCTCCAAAAACACAAGCAGCTTTGCTTGAAGCAATGGAAGAAAAGCAGGTGACAATCGAAGGTATTACTCACAAACTACCCGCTCCTTTCGTGGTTTTGGCAACTCAAAACCCGATTGAACAAGAAGGTACATATCCGCTTCCAGAAGCACAAATGGACCGATTCCTGATGAAAATGAGTATGGGCTACCCTGACCGACCACAAGAAAAGGCAATTTTAGCTCGTAGAAAACTACGTGGAAAAGACGGTCACGATGTTGAACAAATCACAACACCGAAGAAACTGGTTGCTATGCAAAAAGCACTTGAAACGGTACATGTTGACCCAGCCATTCTTTCTTACATCGTTGAAATCGTACAGCGAACTCGTGAAGACCATCGTGTGACAAACGGTGCTTCTCCACGTGCATCACAGTCTCTGTTCAAGACCGGCCGTGCAGCTGCTGCTATTGCCGGACGGAACTATGTTATCCCTGATGACATCAAAGATATCGCTCTACAAATTATTTCTCACAGAATCAACATGAAGCCTGAAGCAAAGATTCGTGGAATTACTGGAATGCACATTGTGAGAAAAATCCTCTCCGAAGTCCCTGTACCAGTTATTCAACCCGCTTGAAACTGAGAACTCTAGGGTCTGCATTGAAAGAGGAGGACCCTTTTCCATAATTTGTCCGAGGAGGTTGCCAAGTTGAATCCCTACAAAATGGTCGTTGCTGTTGCCAATCAGAAAGGTGGTTGCGCAAAAACAACAACTGCAGTAAACTTGGCTGCAGCACTAGCCAAAGGCTCATCGCGACAAGGTTTACCAAAAGCAAAAGTTTTGCTTATCGATCTTGACCCTCAGGGTAATTGCGCTACATCGTTTGGTGTGGAAAAAAAGAACATCAAAAAAACAGCATACGATTTGCTCACCAATGATTCTGGTGAAGACCTACCGTTAATGGATGAATACCTCATTGGCCCTGATGAATTAACTCAGTCAATGCGAGATGCTTGGAGTCTTCGAAACAACAACAAAAAACCACCTGAAAATCTCTCAGTAGGACACTTGTGGCTCTTACCCAGTGACATTCACCTTTCTGGTGCTGAAATTGAACTCAGCCACAAAATTGGCAGAGAAACTCGTCTTCGCGAGGCTCTTCAACCAATTATCGACCAGTTTGACTACATCATCATTGATACCCCACCCTCACTGGGTTTACTTTCAATCAATGCCATGTGTGCAGCAAACTGGGTCATGGTCCCTGTACAAGCAGAGTACTATGCTCTTGAAGGTTTTAGCATGCTGATGAACTCAATTAAGATGATTCAGCGAAGAATAAATCGAAATTTGAAAATTTTCGGTATTGCCATGACTATGGTTGACGCTCGTTCAAAACTTAGCCGCCATGTTTGTGACGAAGTGAACCGTAAAATGCCAAATAAATTATTCAAGACAACCATTCGAAGACTAGTAAAAGTGGCTGAAGCGCCTTGGAGTGGCGCCCCAACTGTGTTGTTGAACAAGCCAACCAATTCGGGTGCAGGAGCTGGTTCCCTGGAATACTGGACTCTCTCCAAAGAATTCCACCAACGTGTAACTGAGATGAGACGTGAATTTGGAGTCAGCGAAGACCCGCGCCTTCTTCTTGAACGTAAAAACCGTTAAATTTCTCCTCTTGAAAAAGTAAGTTCTCCTCACAAATCGAGGTTTTCGGGTCGAATCCTTTCGCGCAGGTTAAGTATGCTATAGAGCAGAGAACGTTCGGGATAGCCATGACAGGTGAAGGGATGACTTCGGTCAGTGTGAGTTACGAAGTACGACGACAACTCAACACAATGCGGACAATGAGCGGGCACAAAAGTGTCAATGAACTGCTAACAGACCTGGTCCGTGCCCATAAAATGAAGACGATGAACGGAGAAATTGAGACGCTCCGGGAACGGATGAAAGCAATTGCTGATGTGGAAATCGAGCATTTGGTTGATCGGCTTAACCTCGCTCCCTTCAAGGTTTGATTTTCATGATGGAATGGCGTCCAAACGGATACGAATTCAGTGCTAGGAATTTAGTACGGGCCTTATTCAGTGAAGATACTGATGAAGGGAAGTTGCTTGAAGCAGCAGCCTGTGGATATGTCGAAATTTTTGCACGAGCAAATGCATGGAATGGAGTTCTCTGGCTGATAATGAACACGCTCAAGCAGGATGGAAAACCTGTGTACACCGGTGAAGACTTGAAAGCATTGAGAGAGTCTTTGCCTATTGTTTGGAGATAAAGTGATTTGAAGCGCTTCTCTCTGCTCCAAAAAATCATTTCTGCTTGTCAAGCCATTCTTGTCCGTACCATTTCCATTGGTCCATTGTCCAGCCCTCAGGAAGGCCGCTAGCTGGTACCGGTGGAACTTGTGATTCTTGTTCTTCAGGTTCAGAATTAACCGTTTCTGGCTCTGGTTCAGGCGACATCGAATCTTTTGAAATACCTGCAATTGCTTCTAGGCTATCATCATCACCGTAAAGGGAGGAAGTATCAATTGTGCTAGAACCATCCTCTGTATTTTCAAATTCGTCATCTGGAACGGTAAAATCAAGTTGAGCAACGTCATCCTCCCAAGCAGAATCAGCTACAATACCACCTTGGGCTGACAAGCCTGCTGTACCCTCAAGTGCTTCGTTTTCAGCAGATTTATTCTCAGTTGGTACATAGGGTACTCCGTACATCTTAACCAACGAGTTCGTCTTGCGTCGTTTCATGATGAAGCTAATGACAAGGATTACAGCAGTAAGTCCTAGGAAAGCCCCGCCGCCAACAGTAACCACCTGTTTCACGATATTGGAGTCAACCGAATCAGATTCAAGCAGGCCAGCGTTCTTACTTGCATTCCACGCACTAAAACTTAGATCGTATTCCCCTTCTACCTTCTCTCGGGAGAGATAAGACTGGTAGTCTTTATTTCTCCATCCTTGACAATTCGAGGATTCGTCATCAAAATTGAGCAAGCAATGATCTTCTTCGGTTTGAACCAATGGACGTGAGTCGTCGTAGTCAGCGTTCGAACCCACTCCGTCTTTGTCAGCATCAAAATGCTCATTCGGGTCTAGTTCCATGCCCTGTGATTCAGTAACATCAACCCATCCATCACCATCTAAATCTTCACACCCAAACGAGTCTACTTCGATATAACCAATGGCAGCTGACTGATTTACAATCCATGCCTTTGTTGAATTCCCTGCCTTCCAGTTACAATCATCGGCAAAATCACCAGAAATATTGTCCCCGTATCCGTCACCATCTCCATCACGCCACTGTGAAGCTATCGAAGGTAATGCATCCGCGCCCAAAGCCACGGTCCAATTTTCAGTTGGATTCGACCACCCATCTAAATCGGAGTCTAAACAACCAAAGCGATCTTGATTTGAAAACCCATTGAAATTAGGACAAGCATCTGGAGTGATTCCATTGGGATTATCACCATAGCCATCTTGGTCTGCATCAGACCACTGCGAAGGCTCATCGATGAAAGCATCTCCATTCTCGCCGTTTACGTTATCTCCATACCCATCGTTATCGGAATCCACCCACTGGTCAGCGTTGTTTGGAAAAACATCGCCTTCAAATCCTCCAGCATTATCACCATAGCCATCGCCATCTGAATCCGACCATTGGGTGACTTCATTCGGGAATGAATCAGGAAGGTATCCATTGGAATTATCACCATAACCATCTCCATCGGAATCCATCCATTGAGACGATTCTGAAGGGAATGCATCGAGTTGGTCGGTATACCCGTCACCATCAGAATCCAAATCATAAAGTCGAATCTTTGAGGATGATGAAGAAGATGTTACGATGTAAACTTCACCAGTATAGGCTGCAAAAGAGCCAATTACCCGTCCTGTAGATGAATACGAGATCTGCTCAGTAAACGATGATACACTAACGAGAGTTAATTCCCCGTTTTGGGTTCCTATATGATAGGTCATATTGTCGAATTCTTCCAAAGATACGATCGAATAACCGTGACTAAGAGATAGAGTTTCATGAGCCCATGAAGAAGTGTTGTAGCGGTGCAATTTGCCGTTTGCAGTTCCCACCAGTAAATCACCATTATGATCTTCGATTAAGGAATTGACAATCGCAGTCGACTCGGTTAATGTCGTGAGGCTGGTGCCTTGATTAGAGAATACATAGACCTTCTTATCGTAGGAACCAATGACGATGCGTCCGTCAGAAAGAACATCAAAAGCATTGAATCCAGACTGTATATTCGAGGTTACAGAACCTGTCGCCCCTTCAGAGTTGTATTCTTCTGCTCGTCGTCGTCCAGCAAAAAAAGCTAGCCAAAGGTCACCTTCATTGTCCCAGTCGGCATCATTTACCGATTCGGGGGTGCTCATATTCCAATTCTCAATCTGGAGGTCCATGTGAACAGTCGATACCCCTGAATCATGACAGACGACAGTGAGTTGTTGAGCTGCATCGAGGCGGGCAGCATTCGCACTCACATTCAAATTAAGTGACCATTGAGGGAGGAGAATTCCACTAACAAAGGAGTTGACGCTTAGATTTCCAGTGTCATCAACAGTCAGAATTGAGCCGTCAAACATTTCCACCCAATAGACAAAACTGTTGTCTGATTCTTGAGTATATCCAGCATCAACAAGAGATGTACTGTTTGCAGCAGCATGAGGAGCGAAGGCACCCAATGGGAGAAGTAAAATTGTAATGACGAAGACAAGTAGTCTCTTCATAGCATTCCGATAACCTCAATCAATATGAAGCGAACCCTTCACAGCATCAATCAAAATTATTCATCTTGATGGGTTTCGTCCTCTTCATCAGCTTTTGTAGGAGTTGATGGTGTCAACTTTAACGGTGTTAGCTTCTGAACGGGTTTCAAAGTTGCAGATTTTGTTGAACTCGGGACCTGACCTGGTTTCGATTGCGGAGGAGCACCTCGCGCTTTCTTTGGAATAAGTTGGGGAGGTTGTGGAGTTAGAACTGCGGTATTCACCGGCTCAGCAGATTCCAATGACTCAAGTACGGCGGTGATTGGAGTGACGGTCGTTGTCATTTCTTCTCTTTCCTCATCACTGGAAGCAATTTCCTCCGGCAAAGGTTCTGACACAGGCTCGGGTATCGAGATCGGTTCTGGGACCTGTTCCATTTGAGTTTCTGGTTCCGGAGTGGAAATCGGTTGAAGCGGCTTGCGAACTAATTTTTGTACCGGTTGCGGCAAGTTACTTGCTATCGAACCTCCAATTGGCGCCTTAACCGGCTTGGCCAATGGAGAGCCGGCAATCGGTGACAACGGTTTGGAACTTGTCATTGGAGTTCTCATTCCACCAAGGCCCATCTGTGGTTGAGGGGCCTGGAGTTGCCCATCCATAATTCCTCTTAGAGGCCTTCCGCCTGTAGCTCCTAAAGCATCAGGTCGAGCACCCAGAGAAGTTGGATTGGCTTGATTTGAAACTTGAGTGGCTCCTTGGCCAGAAATGGACTGCATCCACATTTGGCGCTTTTCGGCACGAGTGTCTGTAGATTGAAGTTCTCTGAATTCGGTCTCCCTTGTTCTTAAATCAGATTCATCGCTGTTGATTTCACCTTCTATTTGGTTAGAAATAGCATCCCTCATCTTGTCCTCAGCCATTTCCTTGAAAGCGTCCATCTTCTCGCTTAAACTCTGCAGACGTGTGCGGATTTCTGCTCGCTTAAGTCCCAACTGTGCTTCAATTTCAGCACGAATGTGGGTTTCTCTCTTGCGCACATCAATGAGCGCTTTGTTTCGCATAATTTCTTCTCTCTTGTCCAGTTGTCGTTCAAGCTGAGTAGCAACCTCTTCTTCCTTTCGGACGCGGAATTCGTTAAGTCGCTCTTCCATTTCGACTTCAAGCTCAAGGGAGGTTTCTTCCTTCAACAAGTCAAGGTCTGTCTCAAAGGTAAGACGTTCATTTCTCAAACCTGCATCAACCTCGGACATGATTGCCTTACGAGCAGATGCTTCACGTGATTGGAATTCGAGTTCTAACCGCTCAGACCAATCAGTCTTCTTGGAATCATATTGTTGTTCGAGTTGCTCACGTAATTCGGCCTCTCTCTCGTAACGGAACCGGGCCAGACGATTCTGAATCTCGGCTTCTCGAGCATTTCGATAACTCGTGAAATCTTCATCCATCCGAACTTTAAGCTCAGACTCAACATCAGACTTGAGTGAACGAGAGATGTCATCGATTGCTTTCGAGAAGGTGATGTCGTACTTCTCTCGAAGACGTGATTTGCGCTCAGACAACCTCTCTGAATGCCGGGTCTGAAGTTGCTGTTCAATTTCCACGCGCAATTCATCTCGACGGCGTGCAATCGCTAATTCGACATCCTCTCGCATTCTTTCTTCAAGTTCGTCTGTTTCATTACGTAATTGACCCTCAAGTTCCATCTGCAATTGTTCAGCAATGTCCTCTTCGAGGCGCAGACTTCGACGCTCAAATTCGGCTTTTAATCGGGCTTCCCGCTGCTTTAATCGTGAACGCAATTGTTGCTCAAGTCGTGTTCGTATTCCACGACGAAGCTGTTCTTCTCTTTCAGCAAGCCGAGCAGCATGGCCTTCTTCAAGACGAGATATTTCATTCACTTCCATTTCCTTGAATCGAACTTCCATTTCCGATTCCAAGTTCGCTTCAATTTCACGAACTTTGCGCTGTAATTCTTGATTATACTCTATTGCCAATCGTTCTTTTTGAATTTCTAAGCGTTGGCGATGTTCGTCTTGCAGCTGTGTCTCAATTTGAGCTTTAAGTTGTGCTTTATGCTCCTCTAGTCGTCGGTCTTGCTCAACATCTAACTTATCTTGAAGTGATTCTAACTGTCGATTCAGTCGCAAGTCAAGTTCACCACGAATTCGGGATTCCTCACGTGCAAGAGAGTCCCGTTCCAATGTGCTCAAGTCACGCTCCATACCTTCACGCATCTCTTTTTCCAATGAATCAAGGGTCAGTTCATGTTGAACTGCGAGGTCTTGTGCTAGCGCCTCCTGCATTGCAACGACGCGTTCGGTAATTGCTTGTTGACGAAGACGACGTTCTCGGCGAATATCTGCCCTCAGTCGCTCTTCTTGTCTGAAACGTGCACTGGTCATGACGGCTTGATCTAGCGTCGAATTCTCAGTCGAGGTGAATTGTGAGCGGAGGGCTGAAAGCGAGACTTTTTCGGTATTTTCTCGCTTCTTACGAGCCTCACTGAGAGCATCGTCGTTGTTGCTTGCGCTCATTCCCATCGTTCCCATCAAGTAGTTCATGCGCATCTCATCATAGATAAGGAGCGCGACAGAAACGCGAGCCTACAAGCCTGTTTAACAAGGTTATTCGGCTCACCAAATCGCTTCATTGTGTTCAAAAAGTAACTTTGAAACTCTTGGAGCATGCAGGACATTCAATGTTACGTTCGCCTGGGCGACGTTTCATACGTAGTTTTCGTTCGCAGCCCGGGCATGAAATTTCTACTCGGGGTTCATTTGGAGTGAGTGTGAAATGAGTTGAACATGAAGCACATTGAAGATGCGCAGGTCGTTTATTTACACCGACTACGAGTACTTTTCCGCATTCCGGACAACCAATTTTTTCCTCCGCCCATTTCCTACGAGTTACAGCATGTTCCACACGAACTCGAGCGTTGCAAAGTTTGCATGTTAACTCACCCAGTTCGTTGGGAAGCATACCTTCACACTTGGGGCATGATAGAGCCGGAGGTGAGATGCGAGATTCAACGGTCAGTTCTTCGCTCATGTACAGCCCTCACATTCTCTCTTCTTGATGTATTTGCCTCAACTTGTTGAAATTATTTTTTCTTAGCGATTAATGCAATACTCGCCGGGAGGAAATTCCACGGTAAATTCAACTCTATGCCATGTTGCTCTGCTAGAAGTTCCAACACTCGCTTTGCACCGACTTGATCTCGAGAGCCCTCGAGTTGAATGATGTGTATCTCCCCTCCACTCTCCACAGCATCAGAAAGAGTTGGTGGCAAAACATCCATTTTGCCGGCTTGAACATGCATTGATGGTATCGATTTTTGTGAGACTTCTGCTTTCAGAAGTTCAGGAAGTTCAACATGCGCTGTTTTTCTCCACCATCGTGCACGACCAGCATCGCGATGATTTTCTACCAAATTCAAGGATTCCAATTTTTGGAGATGATGATAAAGATTGTAACGTTTAACCGAAACTTCTTCTTGAAGTTGAACAGTACTCATCTCGTCATGTCGGGCTAAAGCGATGTACAAAGACCGGCGGGTGGGATGTGCCAAAGCAGTGGTGATTGGGTCTGCTCGAACTCGTGCCATCTCCTCACCGTTGCGTGAGAGTTGCTCCTATTGTTTGAAGATACCGAGTCGAAATTGGAAGTCGAATCACTGAGGTAAATACCGCAATTTGAGAACCCTAAAGGCATCTTTCGTATCAATCCATAACGACTTACATATTGAACGAAGTAAGGAAACTGTTCCTTCACCGGCTAACCGAGCACCGTTGAGTATCACCAAAATGACTGATGCTTCATGAATAAGAACACCAACCCAGAGTTCATCGTAGAGTTGAAAAATTACTGCAAGGACAAGTGAAAGGGTAATGCCCATGGTGATGACCAAATTACCTAGCAGAATTCGCTGTGATTTACGTGCTAGATCTACCAAATCAGCTAGCATGAGTGGATTGTCGCTAGGAATCAATACATCTGCAGCCTCAAGATTGACTGTCTCCCCCGTTCCTACGGCTACGCCAACATCAGCAAGTGCTAGTGCTGCTGCATCATTGAATCCATCACCAACCATCATGGTGATGTGTGTTTTGGAACGATTTTTTACCCATTCTACTTTTTGTTCTGGAGAGAAACCACCATGGGCTGCTGAATCTGGTAACCCAACACTTTTGGCGAAAGCAGAAACTGCCGACTGGTTGTCTCCTGATAGAATTTCAACATTGATTGAGCGCTCACGCAGCGAAGAAATCAATTCTTTACTACCTGAATGTGTGTCATCATGAATGAACGTGATAAGCGCTATCGCTTCACCTTCACGTACCAGTAAACTGGCGCCATGGCCTTTTGCCTCTGTTACAGAATACGCATCGGACAATTCTTGAGGTACTTGAACCGAAAGATGCTCATAACGATCAAAACGAATAAACATCACCTCCTTGCCACCGACCTTACCTTTTACACCTGCTTCAATATCCGAAATAGACGTGACCGGATTCGGAGTGATTTTCTGTTCTTGGAGATACTCCATCACCGATAGAGCGTATGGATGAGAGGAACGTGCTTCTAATCCACCTGCCAATTTAAGAGCAGCATTTCGTTGCTTGCCTTTCGCCATGTAAACTTCACCTAGTCGAGGTCTTCCTGATGTGAGCGTTCCCGTCTTATCCAACAGAATGTGATTCACCTTCGACAAACGTTCGATGACGTCTCCACCCCTAGCAATCGCGCCAAACTGAGCTGAACGAGAAAGAGCAGCAGCGTGAGGCACTGGAGTAGCTAAAAGGAGTGCACAGGGACACGCAACGACCCAGATAAGCAAGATGATTTTCCAATTTTCAGGGAACAGCACATACCAGATTCCAAAAGCGCCTAGGAGAACGATTGGCACCCATACAGCGGTGAAGAGTTCAATGCTGTTCTGCAACCTCGGAGGTTCCTCACGAAATGTATGTACTGCATCAATAAGGCCAGAAAGACGAGTGTTATCACCAACTGCTGTGACTTGTACAACAACTGGACCTCGAGCCAAAATCAAACCTGCCTGAATCTCATCTCCTACTGATACTTCAACAGGCACTGATTCACCAGTGAGCGGAGCCTTATCCAAAGAACCGTGGCCATCGGTGATAATTCCGTCAGCCGGAATCAGTTCACCACTTCTAACCTCAATGAAATCTCCATTTCGAATCAATTCAATAGGGACTTGCTCATGAACTGCATTCGGGTCTGGAACTGCACAACCATTTTCTTCAATCAATGGAGAAGAAGGGGCCATTTGGAGAGCAAATCCAACAACAGATAGTTCTTCTAGACTCTTAGGTTTATTTCCAGTGACTCTACGTGCAGTGCGAGGTAAGCGGTCAAGTCCTCCTTGCATGGCTTCTCGTGCCTTGAGCAGAGCATCACCTTCTAGATGGGCAGTAAAGGCGACCAAAATGGCAACGACCAACGCCTCTTCCCACATTCCTAAAACGGCAGCACCAATCACTGCGAGACTCGTAAGAACTTGAAATCCAAGTTGTCGGTTTCGTACACTGGCAAAGGCTTCCTTGAACATCTGAGAGCCACCAATGACTAACCCTGGTAAAGCAATAACCCCCAAAACGGTTGATGACCACCCTAGGAGTTCTCCTAAGATGACAATGAACAACAAGGGAAGGGCAATCCCGCCGCCAATTAGACGCCACTGGTCTGGCCGTAGTCGGTTCGATTCTGCCGGTACAAATTTGGGTGAAGAACCAATTATTTCAGTAAGTGAAGAGTTTCGAAGGTCGAACAATTCCTTAGGAGATTCCGGAGGAAATTGCACAAGAATTCTTTCATCATCAGTAATTTCAACATCTAATATTCCCGGCTGTATCTTCAGAATTTTTGTAAGCTTCCTCTGATCAACACTGTTGCGATGAGCAACTTGAGAACTTCGAACGCCAACCAACTGATTAAATTCGACATCTGGAGAGTGGCCCAAAGCACGAAGAACGGACGAAGCCTCTGACATCGTACCTTGCTCCAAGTCAATATTGAATTTCACAGTTCCAGCGGTCGCTGAAACCTTGGGTTCATCGACTTGAAAGAGGGTGTTAAGTGCACGAGTTGCTTTACCGGCGCAATCAGGACAGTCCATTCCCAACAGCGGCCATCCAACAGTAAAAATGCCAGTGGGCTGATTTAGAATCGTTGTGTCTAAAATTTCTGCATCCAGAATCTCTACCTCCTGTACCGTGTTTTCTTTGATTTCTTTCCGCTTCCGTGTTTGAGTTTTCGACTTTGATTTCTTCTGGTTCTTTTTTTCAAACACTGTATCGTCATCAAGAGATAGGAATACTTCGTCCTCATGACTCTTTGACATAACTTACCCTCACGGGCGATACAAATAATCTCTCGCTTTCAGAGTTAACAAATACAAACAATACAGCAAGAAATTTGATGGTGAATCGATAATTGGAAGGAACATGGAGTGGCTCCCTAAAAACTGGTCTCCGAAGTTTGTCGCCGTTGATATCGACGGTACAATCACGGACAGTAAAAAACAACTCAATACTCAAGCATTAGAATCCCTCAAACGCTTGGAGGACAATGGAATCCCGGTGGTTCTAGCAACTGGAAACGTACGGGCTATAACTTACGGACTCTGGAGATTCTTAAAATTAACAGGCCCAATTTGCTGTGAAAATGGGGGAGTGCTTTGGCATCCTAGTTTTGAAAAGCCAATATTACAGGCCAATGGAGATGAGGCAAAACAAGCCGCTCAGTGGTTGTCAACCGTGATGGAACTTGACCCTGAGGGCATTGAATCAAATCAATGGAGAGAAAGCGAATGGTGCCTCAACCCTAATGAAAACCTAGAATTGATTCGCAAGAATCTTACGAACAGTGATTGGTCTCATCTAATTGCGTTGAGGACTGGATTTGCGATTCATTTGATGGAACCACACCTCTCTAAAGGCAACGGTCTAGAAATTCTTGTCAATCGAATGGGATGGTCGTTCGACGACATGTTGTGCGTCGGAGATGCTCCCAATGACTTGTCTATGTTCGAAAAGGCACGTTGGTCGGTGGCAGTTAAAGGAGCATTTGATTCGGTTTTACAAGCAGCAGATGTATGTTCGCCCCATCCACACGGAGATACGTTTGCCCCTCTTGTCGAAGCAATTCTTCAGGCCCGACAGTGACACATTATCATTAAATGTCTATCAAAATGATTCTGTATTTAGTAAGGCGTCGGCTCAGTGGATAATTCTTCAAAAGAGAGTGCCGGGGGCAGGATTCGAACCTGCGAAGCTTTACGCAGAGGATCTTGAGTCCACCCCCTTTGACCGCTCGGGAACCCCGGCTTGTTGTTGTGCGTAGGACAGTCTGTTTTTGACTATTCCTCTTGAGTTAATTCAACCAAATCTTTCGGCCTAGGAGGTGGTTGTGTACTTCGAGCGAGTGCCTTATCGACTTGTTCAGCAGTGAAAAGGTTCATTTTTTCCCTCCGACGCAGGATTGCTGCGACCAATATCCCGCCTGAAAGTAAAACAACGAGCCCGGCAAATCCTAGTGCAGTCGTCGATTGGCCACTTTTTGGTTCAAATTCCTGCACATCGGCAACCGGCACCGGTACATTCCCAGTGTGGTTAAGAATTTGAACTGTTAAACCGAGCCGGCCAGTTTGCCATGCCTCAATATCCCAAACAAAGTCAACCCATGAACCACTTTCAATCAGGCTTGAATTTCGAGCAAGAACACGTCCTGTTCCATCATAGCATTCAACGGTGATGTTTCCAGGCAGTAATCCAACATTCGAAACACGAACAAAAATTTCTACTTCTTCACCAATCGATGGGCGATAAGGAGTGACAAGAATATTTTCAAATTGAGGCTCAAAAGCAACCCACTGGAACTGTGGAGTGAAAGGTTCACCTTCTGTCCCGATGCCATCTAAGCTCCTACCGGATAAGTCTTCACCGGAAAACCAGACAACGAACTGGTCGTTTTTCACCAATACAGAGGAGTTGATTGGTTGCACATTCACCTGAGATGAGTAAGTGGATGTTGAACTTGTACGAGAAAAATATGATATCGGAGCTGAGCCAGAGGAGCCCTCAACAACATAACCTGCCCGAGTGAAATGCCAATGCATGATAACGGACGTGTTCTTCATACCGACCTCATCACGAATCAAGAGAGCAACTTCGATGTCATCAAGAGCGTTTGAATTCACTTGCGAAAGAATTCCTGGTGGAAGAGATAGACGAGGTGATGCGTCATCAAAGACAACATCATAGGTTGTCGAATCAGTGAAATTCGGCATCCCCATTACGCTTAATTGAAGAGTTGCTTGCTGAAATTGGAGAATCGAGGAATTCAAATGTAAAGAAAACTGAAGTTCTCCGGAGGAAGAGAATGTAGAATTCAAGAAACTTGAACGTTCACCATCGGAGATAACAGCTTGCAGGTAGACACTGGAAGGTAATAACTCTGCAACAATGGAGGTGTTACGGTGGAATACTGTAGTGTGAACAGAAAGGATATCGTCTTCATGGACCCAAATTTGTGTATCGCTTACTGTTCCAATAGGTAGGGTTTGATCGGTGATGTTGAAAATCCCTAACTCAAGTTCACTCTTGAGTGTCCAATCAAAAGCAGACATTCGTGACAACCCCAGTCCGAGGTCTTGACCTTCATCAAAAATCTTGAGAGAAGGCGTACCTTGCAAAGACATATCAAAAAGACTCCACGATATCCGGAATTGCATGTTCACATTCCACTCCGAGAACAGTGGTTTCTTCTCGATGAAGATGGCTGGTTTTTCTTCAAAGCAGTCTTCATCATATGTAAGTTCACCAAAACGTGGCATGTAAGAGAACACACACTGCTCTGGCTCATCACGGCTAAGTAAAGACAATTCAATTGCATCGAGAGAATCGATGCCGTTTCCATCGGTAATGTCAAAGGAAAACGTATGTTGGAAGCCCGGAAGAAGTTGTGATTGAAACAAATCAAAAGAAAGCGATTCCGTATCGACATTGGTGTCGAAGCGCTCTTGAACTTCAAATGTAGCCAGGTCCAAATCAGCTCCAAAATTACCGCCTCCAAGAAGTGTATTTCCGGCCATATCAAAGCCCTTGATGACGATGCTTGCCCTCCCTAAAGACGAACCAGGGGTCCTAATCTGCTGCCATGGAAGCAAGGGTAGGTCTGTCTGAACCGTAGTGAGACCGACATTGAACGTCACAGTCTGAACTCTGTATTCTTCAGGTTCCATTATGCCGTTTTGATTCGCATCATCACTGGATTCCAACCAAGAATAAAATTCAACTGAATCTGACAAGCCTTCAGGGTCCTGAAGCGTTAATCGTAAGGCTACATCTTGCTGTGCCGTCCAAATATGGCCATCTGCCAAAACGTATTTGCCTGAATCAAGAGTTTCAACTCTCACTGTACTGGGCTCAATCTTGTCGAACAAAAACGGTACATTCTGCGACGGGCTTGTTCGGTCATAACTTGTTGTTGAATCCTGTGAAATGGGACCTAGACGGTAGATGTGAGGTGACACAACGATACTGGTATTACTCGGCAATTCAGCCTCCAGGCCAGGGGTTTGGAGAGCGATTGAAAACATACCGTTCGAATCTAAATTTCCATACCATGAACGGCTCCAATTTATGGGTTGAGAAGGCCATTCATCAGGTCCACCAGATGCGTTGAGTGGAGGGGCTGCAGTTGCGTCGATTCGTATCTCGGCATCGTTTTGGTTGGCAAAGGCGCCAACTATTCCTTCAAACCTCACTTGACCTGTTGCGACCAAACTTTGATTGACATTAAGATGGAAGGGCCATTCAGAGTTTGACCAATCTCCTAAGTTGCGATTCGTGTGGTCAATGACATTAAAATCCACAATCTCTAAATCGTTTTCAATTTCGTTAAATGAGGTTTGGCGATATGAAAGCACTGGGCCTGTGGAAAAATTATCTACATCAGTTGCTTTTGCTAGAATGTAGACATCATCGACGTCGTCCATAAGCCATTGACTGGTAAAAGACCAGTTTACTGAACATGTATTCATAGTGCAGTTGATAACTGATTGGTCAACATTTAGGGAGGCTAAACCTGCACCGGAAATTTGTTTGAATCGGGGATTGGTATCAAGGTCAAATGCCTCAACCTCAACGAATCTGCCTAACTCGGATGGGAGTGTCGAAAGCATGAAATTTATCGACGTGATATCCGGTGCATCGTGTTCCAAACTGTGAGCATCACCTCTCCAGTGTTGAGTTTCAAAGGATACAGTTTGTTTTGGCAACCATCGTTCATAATTTGGTTCAATGATAGTATCTACCAATTTTGTCTGCATCGTATAACGAATACTCATCTTCACAGAACCAGACTCTGTCAAGATTGAAACAGGCATTTCTACCGTATCTAGGGATTGTGAGCCACTAGTATTCTCAAGAATTGAATTGAGGAGTTGGTGGGGTAGTGGTGTGGAGAGAAGTTGATGATGGGGAATAAATTGTAATTCAGACAAGATTGCAGAATAATTCCCATTGAGTTGAATTTGAATAGTACATACATCAAGGTGCAGAGTTAATTGCATCTGATTCGAACAGGTGCCAGTGGCGTAAATTCGGTGAAACTGAGAAGAAGTAGTGACCATGAAATCTGTCGTCTTGGTGGACGAAAGAGGACGTAATGATGCAAGATTGCCGTCGGTTATTGTTTCGATAAGAAAACTGACGTCGTATCCTGAGATTCCTGTACCGGGTGCCCTATCACGAGCCATAAGAATTGACAAATTGGCAACACTGAAACCGGCGTTGTGAGTGAAAGTGAGATTTCTGATGCCAGATTGGAATGGGGTATCCTCCAACTCAATACCATAGAAATGCTGATTGAAACCAAAACTTTTGTTCTCGGTTGACTCTGGCCAGGAAAACAGCGTAGTTGCTGGACTACCCAGCTGAACTTCGGCTCCAACAGGAGAAGTCGAACAAAATGGTTCAAACATAAATCCTTCAACCGATTGACGAGGAGCCCAAGTGAGTGAAAAATCAGTTGACATTTGGGGACGTCCTTGGCGTTCAATGGTTTGAGTTAAAACAGAAGAGGAGGCTTGATTCCAATCTGTCGCAATTACCGTGTACTGGCCGTGCGATGCGGTTAAATTACCTCCAATTAGTTGGAATTTAGCAACGTTAAATGGGCAAAATGGAGCAGTTGGCCATGAAAGAGATGTGTAACTGCTCGAAGATTGAGATTGAACTGCAAAGTCACTGTTTACGCTCAAGAGATGAAGATTAGAGCTTGCAAATTGACTCGGATATTTCAAGTGATATGCATTGAAGTAAGATGCTGTTCCGATGGACAGCCTCTCAACATTTGGAGTGATAAGACGATCAAGACTTGACATCCGCACTTGCACCTTTATCGATGGATAACGAAGGACATCGAGCGGTAAATCAATCGGCAAGGTGCGGTTCTCAAATCCAGGTATAGGCACTCCATTGTGGTCTAAAATATCGAAACGTACACTTGTATTCATCGGCTCTTGAACAAAACCATCAAG
>Ga0228615_1000211_pt1 | contig 34246 bp, 29 predicted proteins | sample 16DmetaG_FD_190530 | JGI IMG/M metagenome (GOLD analysis project Ga0228615, IMG submission 190530) | Seawater microbial communities from Monterey Bay, California, United States - 16D | ecosystem: Environmental > Aquatic > Marine > Coastal | place: USA: California | collected 2016-10-17
AAGAGCCGGACAGTACCGGCACACTTCTGAACAATTATTATTCTCCAGGCAAGTATTCTAAGAGCCTCGGCACTGAACGAATTCGTCCAGTGTACACCACTCTTGGAGATGTTGATACTGGCGGCGGAAAATATCAGGTCAAGATACTACCTGAAAACATACGGTGATTTCAATGCTCGTTATTATTGGTGGGGCGGGAAGAGTTGGCACTGACATGGCCAAAGCCCTTCGCGCTGAAGACATGGATGTCGTCCTGGTTGACTCAGATTCTCGAGCAGTTAAAAATGCTCAAAACCTCGATGTACTCGTGATTCATGGTGATTTGACGACTCGAGATAAGCTGTTTGAAGCAGGAATCGGTGAAGCAGCCGTCTTCGTTGCTGCAACCAATTCAGATGAGAGAAACCTGCTGGCATGTTCTCTTGCGTCTCATGCACACGCAGAGTTGTCAGGCAATAAGGACAAATCATTGCTTACAATATGCAGAGTACGAAACATGAACTATATTGAAGAACAGAATGCTGGTAAACTCCATGAATGGGGGAAAGTAGATTATGCTGTAAACCCGCTTGAAGGAGCTATACGGAGATTGCACTCCGGGCTTCGTTCATCTGCCATTGAAGAAGTCATTCCGTTCGGCCATGACGCGTTTATTATTGAATTGGATGTGACAAGCAATGCTACACAGGTCGTGTTCCAAAAACTCAGAGATGTAAATTCAAAGATTGAAGGTGGTATGCCACTCATTGTTGGTCTTAAGCGAGATAGCGAGAAGAGCCTTGTCCCCGATGGAGATTTCATGTTAATGCCAAATGATCGAGTCGCTATTGCGACAACCGGTCTATCCAGCTTCAATAGAATTTTGAACATCTTTGGACATGAAGCAACTGACTTCCCAGCAGAGCCTCGTATTGCGGTCATTGGAGCAAATAGAATTGGACAGAGAATTGCTGATGATTGGTTGCAATCTGGAGCCTCTGTTACTGTAATAGAGCGTGACTTGCAAGTAGCTAACTCACTCTCCGGCGCTGAAATTGGTTCTCATCCAAAATTAGAGGTAATTCATGGAGATCACCTCGATAGAGATATTTTAACTGAAATCGGAATCTCAGAACACCACATTGCGATTGCTGCACTCGAAGATGATTTGGCAAGTATCGCTGCAGCGCTTCTTGCCAGCGATATGGGAGTGACAAGAACTGGACTCCTGCTTTATGACGCAGATTTGGTTAAAGTTACGCAGAGAATGGGGATTACATTTGCAGTTGACCGCAAACGTGTAGCCGTAGACAATATGCTTGCTCAAATTCACACCAAAACCGCCGGTGGATATGCAATTCTCTCGAATATTCCAAACATTATCGGCGTAAGTATGCTGGTTACAGAATCTTCGAAATTGCCCGGTAAAAGAGTGATTGAAGCATCGTTCCCTGACTGGATGCGTATAGCATTTATTCAACGTCAAAACACCTACGGGACCTGGGAGTCTTTACGACCTTCGCCCGATAAAACGTTGCTCGAGGATGACCGACTCATCATCTTCTGCAGTCCTGAGCGCGTCGCAGACTTAGAAAAGCGTTTCAAGGTGTGATCATGCGAACAGATGTTCTAAACTTGATACTCGGATGGACGCTGATTGCGTTAACCGTCCCGCTCTTTCTGTGTGGTATTATCACTATTTGGCTCGATGACTTCCAATTGGCATTGTACTCATTCGCCATCCCTGCCATGTTCTCTTCAGCCATAGGTTTCTTGATGCTGAGTATCGGGACACGTACCGACACCAGTGAACGCTTACGTGACCGTGAAGCATTTGCGGCCGTCGCATTAGTCTGGCCGATTGCAGTGTTCATCGGTTCCTTGCCTTATTGGTTTGGCGGGGTCTTTATCGGACCGTTTACGGCCGATGCTGCACTCACCGACATCTTACGCGGCGCAGTCAATTCCTGGTTTGAATCAATGTCCGGTTTTACAACAACTGGAGCAACTGTTATCTCGCACAATATGAGCCCCAATTGCATACCAGGAAGCACACCAGACTGTATTTATTCACAACCTCGAGGACTACTCATTTGGAGATCATTAACCCAATGGCTCGGTGGAATGGGGATAATTATGCTTGGAATGATGATTCTCTCTAGAGTGATTGGTGGAGGGATGGCTCTTGCCAGAGCAGAGCTTACAGGCCCATCCCTTTCTCGTCTACGACCGAAATTGAAGCAAACAGCATTCGCTTTATGGGGATTGTACCTCTTTTTGACACTGCTCGAGTTCTCCCTCCTATTCTTCACTGGTTCCATGGACCTTTTTGATTCAGTGAATCACGCTTTAACAACAATGCCTTCGGGAGGATTCTCAACACATGACGCAAGTATCGGGTACTACGACTCTGTTCTGGTAGAAGCCATCATCATCATGTTCATGTTCCTAGCAGGCGTTAACTTCACACTTCTTTGGTTCATACGAGAAGGGGATTTCAAGAAAGCATTTGGAGATGAAGAATTTCGAAATTATGTGACCTATGTCGCAGTTGCTTTTTTAGCGATATTCATTGCACTCATTAGTTCAGGATTCACTGTCCAGAGGGGGTTTCGTGATGGTTTATTCCAAGTTGTTTCCTTCGCTACTTCAACCGGTTACACATCAGCAAATTACATGGACGAATCTTGGCCACTGGTTGGTCATCTCATCTTGTTCATTCTCATGGTCGTTGGAGCAAGTGCAGGTTCTACCAGTGGAGGTTTGAAACTCCTACGCGTCACCCTCGCTTTCAAAGTCGCAATGCGAGAGCTTGTTCGAATTGCTCAGCCGCGAAAAATTGAACAAATTCGGATGAATGGTGAAGTGGTTGAACAAAACCAAATCGGACTTATTATCGGAATGCTGTTCGTATGGGTTGGATTGTTTTTCATTTCAAGTTTAATTCTAGCTGTATTCATGCCCAATGATAGTTTTGAAAGCGTGACAATGGTTGTTGCATCATCTCTAGGAAATACGGGTCCAACACTCGGGGATTTTGGACCTGCAGAAACCTGGGAGAGTATGAATTCAGGAGCGTTAATCATTACTTCGATTCTAATGTGGTTCGGAAGGCTTGAGCTGTTAACAGCAGTCATCCTTATCCACCCTCGGACATGGAGAAGAGAAAAGCGAGTACATTCCGACCGTTCAGCCATTGCCTTGTTTAGGAGACTCATTGAAGAAAAGGATGAGCGGAAAAAGAACAAGTGATCAAAACAATTTCATTTGCCCAGGCGGCGTACCGGCTTCTTCATCCGAATCATCCAATTTTTCCTGAACTGCTTCAACAATTACTGGTTCTTCCTCGACCAATAATGGGCTAAATGATTTTTCACTGAGGTAAATCTCGTATGCTTCATCATACTGCTTCATCAGTTTTTTTGTAGCCACCCTTGTGAGGGGTAATCCGGCTAGAGAAGCATGCTCTTCACTTGAAAATCCAAACTTCATGGACAAGGCAAAATCAGTTGAATCTCCTAAGGTCGGAGAATCTTTGAGCATTGCAGAGATTAACGGCAATACCTCCTCTCGTAACGATGCAGAACTCATTCCCGTAATATCAGCCAATCGCTGAATGATTGAAGGACGAGTACGTGTAGAATTACGTCGCAAAAAATGAGGATAACTTGGATAAATACGTCCACTAAAAGGTGTATGATTGGTCACTGAAGCAGAAAGACTTGCCAGTTGGCTACTCCAATACCAAGAACGGTGGGCGGTGCTTCGAAACTGGCCAGTATACATTTTTGAAGCAACCGAAAGGCTAACATTAGCTCGTTCAATAGATTCTTTGTTAGGGAACAAATTAGGGTTATTCCAATGAACCCAAAGAATCAAATCGGCGGGTGCCTTTTCTATAGAACGGCCGATTTTAACCGCTTCTGCCGCATTATTCGACTGATAAAGTTTCTCAAGCCCTGGAAAAACCCCCTCCGAAGTGTCTCGATGTCCGGCATAAGACTGTTCTTGGACCATCATACGTGAGATACGTCCATTTGCGGTAGTAGAAAGGACTTGTAAATCTCGAACCAATGCACGTAAATCTCCTGGATTTGATGCCACAAGTTCCTCAATCGCTTCTTCATCAAATTCAAGTTCTTCTTCACGAAGAACGCGACGAGCGATACGGCGTAAAGCCTCATCATTTGCTCGCTTAAAATTAATGGTAATCAAGTGCTTCGAAAAACGATCGCGTGTTGAACTCCAAGTAGAGCCACGGCCCCATAATCCCATGATATCATTACATGCAAGAATAACTGGTTGGCGAGTTTCTGAAAGTAGGCGCAGAAGTTCTGCCTTACCTCCTGAATCACCTTTCAAAGTGACTGATTTGCCTCTTGAATCTTCGCCTTGCATCGCGTCCTGTATTCGACTCTGGCTCAATTCACGCAAACCACCTGAAAGGTGGTCGACTTCATCGAGAAGAACCAGCGTCCTTTGCTTTTTCGCATTAGGATTGTGGAAGAGTGAACGATGAGTCGAACCATGGGTTGCTACTTTGCGAATTGCAGCAGCATTTCTAGCATCAGAAGCATTGAGTTCAATAACATTCCAACCCATGTCTTTGGCAATTGCTCGAGCGACTGAAGTCTTTCCAACACCAGGGGGCCCGACTAAGATGAGTGCCTTTTTTCGAGGCAATCCATTGTTCCAGTCATCGAGCCATGCCCGTATCTCGCGTCTTTGGACCTCATTGCCTTCCAACTGACATTCCGAGGATGGACGGTGTCGTTCGGTCCAATCGCTCACTCCTGCCATGATACCAAATTGTTCCGAGGGTTCTTCAACATTGACCGTTACGAGGTTGACAAAATGAATTTCGTCAATATAGAGAATTAATGGGCACGCGCTCTTGATGACCTGTGTCTCGATCTCGGACAGTTACGGTTTCATCTTCGAGAGATTGGTGGTCAACAGTGATGCAACGAGGGACGCCAATTTCATCTGCACGTGCATATCGACGGCCAATAGAACCACTTGCATCGTACATGGAAACTACACCCTCTTGAGAGCAAAGATGTGAATGAATGTTGTTGGCGATTTCATCCATTCCGTCTTTCTCAAACAACGGGAAAACACAATAATCCACTGGAGCGACTTGTTCACTCAAGCGAAGAGTTGTGTACTTCTCACCGTTTTTTTCCGATTCATCAAAAGCATGGTCAAGTATATGCCAAATAATTCGATCTATTCCAAAGGCGGGTTCAACAACATGAGGTATGTACCATTCGCCAGTTTGGGTTTCAGTACGTTGATCCCGTTTCACATGTTCTTGTTCTACAACTACGAACTCACCATTTTCTAATTCAAGTTGATGAGGAAAATGGGTATTGGAGTCTAAGCATTCGACAGCGGATTTTACCATTCCGGCAAGACTGCGAAATGCTGGCCCAGCCTTTGCACCATCTGTGGTCCAACCGTCGATTTCATGCACTCTTGGTTGTTCAAATTCTCGTCGTGCCCGGAGAGTTTTTCCAGTTGCTTTCTCGTGGGCTTCTAGATCGTAACATCCACGATGAGCGATTCCAACACACTCAATCCACCCATAGGAACCGAGGATTTCTGCGTCCCAGCAATCCGAAGCATAATGAGCCATTTCGTCGGACTCATGTTGACGGAATCGCAAACGTTCAACATCGATTCCGATGTTGCGTAGAAAATCATAGGTTTTACCCATAAAGAAACCAACCGTTGGATGACGTATGATGTTCTTTTCAATTGCTTGTCCGAATGTCATCTCGAGTTCTCCGTGACCTTCTGCAATCAAGTTGACCGGTTTATCGTTCCAAGTTGAAAAATCATGTTGTTGAGCCTCATGGGGATTGATAAAATATTCAAGTTCAGCCATGTTAAATTCCCGTAGTCGAATCATTCCTTGACGTGGGGAAATCTCATTTCTGTATCCTTTACCGACTTGGACTGCCCCAAATGGCAATCGTTCACGATTATGTCGGTAGAGTGCAGGAAATGATGTGAACATACCTTGAGCTGTCTCCGGCCGTAAAAAACCCGGACGGCCAGAACTTCCAGCACCGATTATCGTGTTAAACATGAGGTTTTCAGCAGTCACAGGGGACCATTCACTTGCTCCACATGATGGGCATATCGGCCCCACAGAATTCAGCAACGATTGAAGGTCATCCTTTGAAAGAGAATCAGGATTTGGGTGGTGTGATTCGAGTAGAGTATCTGCACGGCTTGCTTCGTCACATGCAGAACATACAGTCATGAAATCCGAGAATTCACCGACGTGACCTGAGGCCTCCAGTACTTGGTAAGGGGTAATTGTCGGACATGAGAGTTCCACGATATTTCCAAGCGAAAGCCAATGATTGAGCCAGTTTTGATTCACTCGATTACGGATGCGACCCCCAACAGGACCAAAATCGTACAGGCCTTTTGCACCTCCATGTATTTCAAACGCTGGAAGGAGAATACCCCTTCGCTTGAGAACACCAGACAAGCGTTCTAATCGTTGTGATACTTCATCAGACATGGTCACGCACAATTGCCGCTGGGGGGTTTGGCCTTTCAACCTCACCGTTCATTCTGACAAAATAGTTCGATGTGTTAGGTTCACTGTGAACGCAAGGTGGTCGTGAGTTCTCGACATCAATCTCAATTTGGGTGGAAGTAAGCGTGTTTTAAATTGATTCTTAGATATTCTTCAATCCGTTACCTTGATGTACTCGTTGCATACAACTCCACCCACTGGGACCGCGTGGAAAAAAAATGGCAGATATACAGTACTTGAATAATCCCTTGGAAACAGAGGAACTTCTCGACATGTTGTGTGCACCTGTTCGAAACTGGTTCAAAGATAAGTTTCCGGACTTCACCGAACCTCAAAAGTTAGCGATTCCAGCGATTATGGAGCAGGAGCATCTGTTGCTTTGTTCTCCAACAGGTTCAGGAAAAACGCTAACTGCTTTTCTTTCAATAATTGACCAACTTGTACGTCGGGCTCTTGACAATAAACTTGACAAAAAAGTGTACTGCGTTTACATCTCACCGATTAAAGCACTCGCCAACGATATTCAAAGAAACCTCATAGGTCCTCTCACTGAAATTTCCGAATCCTATTTGCCGAGTCGAGCTCAAGAAATTCGTGTTGGATTGCGTACTGGAGATACACCCCAGTCCGAACGCCAAAAAATGCTTCGTAACCCACCTCACATCCTTATCACAACACCAGAGAGTTTGGCAATTGCAATTACTTCACCACGGTTCCAACCAATTGTAAGCGAAGTCGAATACATGATAGTTGACGAACTTCACTCCCTGGTACCCACAAAAAGAGGGGTTCATCTTGCCCTAACATTATCTTATCTCGATACATTGCTTACTCGACCAGTCCAGCGTATAGGAATTTCAGCAACCATGGAGCCTCTCGAAACCGTTGCTGAATATCTTGTTTCAAGTGATGACAAAGAAAGTCGTGGAGACAATACACGAGTATGCATTGCTAAAATTTCGGGTTCGCGTGAGTTAGATTTAGATATACTGATTACCGATCCAAAATTTAGTGACCTCTCTGTAATGAAAATTTTCGATAAAAATGTTGAAGCGATTGCCGACCTAATAGCGGCACATACAACAACGCTCGTCTTTGCCAATACTCGAAAAATGACTGAGAACATTGTCCTTAAACTACGCCCTTATCTCGGAGATTTGGTCGCAGGACATCATGGCTCAATGGACAAAAAAATCCGGTTGGATGTTGAACGACAACTGAAGCATGGCCAATTGCGAGCCGTCGTAACTTCGTCTTCACTCGAAATGGGTATTGACATAGGTTCGGTTGACCTAGTGCTTCAAATTGGTAGTCCGGGTGATATCGCTACCGCATTACAGAGAATCGGTCGTGCAGGTCACCATGTTGGCGGGATCCCAAGAGCTCGCTTCTTACCATCAAGTGTTGACGATTTGATAGAACTTGCAGCATTACAGGCCGCTATACAAACCGGTGACATGGACCGCCTCGATTTTCCAGAGAATTGCCTTGATGTAGTGGCCCAATTTATGATTGGTTTAGTCATCATTAACGATATCGATATCGATGAAGCTTATGAGGTCATTATCAATGCATGGTCGTATCGAAATTTTGAGTATGATGACTTTATTGAAGTTCTTGATATGCTGGAGGATGAACGTAGAGTATGGGTCGATTGGGAAGAAAATCTGTACGGTAAACGAGGATACTCCAGAATGATTTACTATACCAACATCGGCACAATTGCACCGGATAATTCGTACTTAGTGTTCAACGCTGAGGGCTCGATTCTTGGACAACTCTCCGGCTCCTTCGTATCCAACCTACGTGGTGGAGATGTCATTCTCTTGGGTGGTTCAACTTACCGGGTAACCAACATCCAAGGAACCCGTGTCAATGTTGCCTCTGTAACTGGACACAGGCCAACTGTTCCGTCATGGTCTGGTGAAGCTCGCTCTCGTTCGAGGGAATTATCCAATGCACTACTCAGCCTCATTGGGCACTGCATTGTAGCGCTAAGGCGAGAGCAAGACCCGAGAATCCTGTTGCGCGATGCATACGGACTTTCAAGCGATGTTGCAAATGCTATTGCACGACATCTTGAAGAACATTCAATCGATTCCTTCCAAGTGCCAGACCCAAATCGAATTTTGGTAGAGCAAGTTATTTCTGGCGGCCATCCAACATACATGATTACGACATGTAGAGGACGAGGTTTCAATACTGCGCTCGGTTATTTTATGGCAGGATTAGCCGAGAGCAACAATATCTCAGTGATTGAGCTTTCATTTGACGAGAATGGACTGCTAATTCGCACATCAGAGGAAGTCGACCCAGGTCAAATGTATCAAGCGTTTAGGGACAATAACCATACTGAAGTAATTGAGCGTTACATAGTCAACACCCAAATTTTTGCTAAACGTTTCCGTGAGGTATCGGGAAGGTCAATGATTATTCCAAAACGAATTGGCGCTGATGAAATTAGCCCTCAACAATTTCAACAACGTGCCGATGCTCTGCTCAATAAACACAGAACCATCGATGACAGTCTACTGATGCGTGAAGCAAAGAATGAGATTCTCTTTGGCGACATTGACATGAAAAGTTTGCAGCAATTCTTGAACCTGTGTGTAAAAGGTGATGCTCGAATAGTTCACAACAAAGTTACAGTCCCATCACGCTTGGGAATGTCCCTCTTTATGTCGGCATTTGAAGACCTAATGGCCATGAAAACTCGAGCATTCCTCGTCAAAGACATCGACCCTGCTGTTCTTCAAAGGTTGCTTGGAACACGTAGTTTAGCTACTGAACTGAGTTCTGAACAATTGAACAAGTTTTACTTGGACAAAGCACCTATACCGAACAATGCCTCCGAATTATTCACATTAATGTCTCACGGAGGAGGATTAGACCCCTCATTCCAGAATCCTTTGTACAATGATAAACTCAAAGATGTACAACTCGATTTAATTCGAGGTTGGGTTGAAGAATTATGTCAAGAAGGAAAAATTACGAAACTTGATGGTTCAGGTGCAGAGGAACTTGATGGGAAATGGTTCAGTACATTCATGGCAGAAATCCATGGGACTCTTGGATGCCTGTCAGTGAACGGAGGTCGTGAAGTTGACGATCTGCGTGAACTTCATACACGGGGATTATCGTACAAAATTGCCACGGAATTTGATGGTCGAACTCCGATTAAATGGGAGCAAAAAGAGTTGGGTGACCCCCATGAAGCATTACGGGTGAAGATTATCGAAATGCTTGGCAGTGAAGGGCCACAAACAGGAGACATTCTGTGCAAGCGACTGCCTTTCCCGCAAAAAATGGTTGAAAGAATTCTCTTAGAACTCGAAACACGAAATGTACTCTCCGTTGGATTTTACAAACAAACTGATGATGCTGAGTATATCTTGAAAATTGATGAACATCGACTGGTCGATGGTTCAGAGGATGTTGTGGAATATCGTTGGGTACAAAATCTTGTATTGGATAAGACATTCAAACAGTATGATGACGGATTCACCGCTTTTGACTCACATGTATTGTTCCAAAAACAGCAAGAACTACTGTACAGGGTGAAAGATTTCAGATTCAAAGACTGGCAAGATATGCAACTTGACTCTGACGTCATCATGGGTCGGCTTTTACACAACAGAATGGGTTACACCACAAAGGACACCATTCCAATGCTGCTTGGACTCAAACCCGAACCATGGATTGGACCGATGGAAGAGGAGTTGCTAAAGAGGATTCCAGTTGGAGAAAATGTTACTCGGCAAGAAATTCTCGCCGACTTCCCCAAGGGCGATGAGCATAGGGCTTTGCAGCGGGACATAAAGTACGCATTGTCAAACCTCGAACGCCAAATGCTGGTGGTCAAACAATTCGAAGATGTTGTTGGCCGCAGGAGAAGACTGTCTTTGTTCCACCGAGTCCATGATGTATACGATACATTGGATTTTGAAACCGCTCTGGTTGACCTCATACGGCGCATGGGACCTGTCAAAGGCAATACGCTAAGATTCTATGTGTCTCGTTCATTTGAGGACTTGACCATTGCTCTCATGAACTTGGAAAAATCAGGTAGAATCTCCAAAGTGATGGCTCTCGTGCCGGATCCCGAGGCATTTTATTGCATGCCTGAAGAAGTTCAATTGCTACAACGGCCGCGGCGTGAAGACCGTGAGATGAGAATACTTACCCAATCAGACCCCTATGTTTCTCGCTTCATTTGGGAGGTTCGTAGCGTCCTCGATAGAGGATGGTACTTGCCCGTATTCAAGGGAATTGACCCGATTGGGAAAGTGTTGATGTTCAAGGTCAATGATTACTTGGTCATTAAAGACCTGCATGTGCCAACAGCCTACTTGGATGAATTCTGCTCTGCCTTTGAGTTGCTGTTAGAAAATCATGCAGACCAGCTTGTAGATGTTGCTGTAATGTCAAATTTTAACAGCGAACCGGTCACAAACCTTGACGATACAACCCGCAACGCACTGGAGTCTATAGGATTCAAGATGGCTGGTGAGCGAATGATTCGAGGTGGGGTCGTCGATCCTCAGCCTCGGGAAATTGCAGAAAGAGCTCTTTTCTACCAACATCATTTGCATCAGAAGACACGGCATGAACATGAAAGTGCAGCCGTGAAGCAAGTGGATGAGGTGCGTGACGACTTCGCCCTTAGAGGGCGATGTGAATTATACCGAGTTGATTTGAAAAGTATGGCAAGCGCAAACAGACTGCATCAAGGAGTCAACCTCCGAGGGCATCAAGTTTGGGCTACTTACGAACACTTCCAAAATCTTCTGGCGATTCGTGGAGAACCTCCTGAAGAAGAATTGTGGGATATTATTGAGTTCTTTAGTACCAATTCAGATCCTAATTTGTTCAAGGAACGTCATGCATTGACGCAATCAGAATTTAGAAAACTCATACAACCGCTAATTCGTTCTGGACATATTGTTCAAGATTTCCGAGGTGGGTTTAGGACTGTACGCTTGGAGAAAAATATCGACCGAGTAGAAATGCGTCGTGAATACCTTCGTAACTTGGTCAAAGAATATCCAGTTATCACTCTGAAGCAAATACTTCGTCTAGCAGGAACACCGTTCAAACCCGAGGAAATAAAGTCCGTACTTACTTCGTTTGAAGAAGACGAAACATTGGTCAAAGGATTCCTAATAGAAGATTTAGACCAAGTGTGTTGGGGCAGAAAGAACCTGTTAGAAGAAGCACAAGACATACCCCCTATCAGAGACTTCGTTCTGCCACCTAGTGACCCTATTGCACCGTATTTCTCCGATATTCTGAAGGAGCGTTTTGGCTTTGGTTCGGCTTATCTCGTGTTTAAAAATGCAGAACCTGTTGCAGCATTCAAGGCTAATACGCGTAATAATGTGATTGATATCAAGGATTATGAAGGTTCAGAAAAAGCCTGGCGTATTGTCAAAGAATTCGCGTGGGAACACCAAATGCCGCTCAAGACTGAACTTCGTATAGGTGGCAAACGTCTGAAGTGAGCATATTCGGACAAGCACCAGTTACCAATTGATTGATAAGGAACTGTAAGATGCTTATGCCATGAAAGGTCGTGTCCTTTTCGTACTGTCTGTTTTCTTGGCAAGCCTTTTGTCACCCGCTTTACTGAGTGTTCAAGGTGAGAATTCCACAGGAATTGAAATTCTCCACACCTCTGTCAATCCGTCGAATAACCACACCTACCACCTTCTTTCTGCAAGTTCATGGGAAGATGCGGCTGAAGCGGCTCGAGGACTCAATGGCTTTCTAACCACAATCAATGATGCCTCCGAGAACCAATGGGTGTTTGATACGTTTTCTCAATTTGATAATCAATCACGCCACCTATGGGTTGGATTGTCAGATGTACAGGATGATGGTTTCTATCGATGGCATGACGGGGCACCCTTTTACTACAATTCATGGGGTGACTCACAGCCTTCTGAAGGTAGTGATGAAGACTATGTTCACATCGCAGGAACCAACATCGGAAACATCATGCCAGGAATGTGGAATGATCTCAACAATAATCCAGAACTTGTCCCGGTGTACGGAATTGTCGAAGTTGGAGAAGGTGCCGACTTCTCCATGAGATTCAATGGAGATGGAGACCACATTGAAATCCCACATGATGACGATTTGAATATCTCAGACAGCCTCAGTATTTCGGCAATGGTATACCCCTTTTCCACGGACGGAATTCAGTTCGTTACCATGAAGGGAGACTACGGTTGGGGTATGTACATCAAGGATGGACAAATCGGCTATGCATCGGATTACAGTCTTGCTAAACACCCACTCTCAAACATCACCATCACGGAGAATAATTGGACTCATATTGAAATAGATTTGATTGAAAACCTCGGAGGAGAGTTCCGTATTAACGGCATGCTTGCCGGGAACATAACTGCCCAACAGGCAATGATTCCGCAAGGCGACTTTGGCTCAAATGACTGCTTTACATCTGGCGATGCATGCGATGAATTGTACATTGGTAGCATGGGTGCAGGGTGTGACTGCAATTATTTTGAGGGCATCATGGACAATGTATCTATTGGGACAAATGCGTCAAATTCATCCGAAACCATATGGGTATCCAACTGGACATTTGCCGAAGGCGAAGGCAATTTCACCCTTGACCAAAACTCTCGTGAAGGGCACATTTTCGGCGCAGACTGGGTTATGCCAGATGGAACGATAGTTACCCAAGCTGTTGAACTTTCCAATGAAGAGATGTTTGAAATTGATTCGGCAAATTCTGGAGACCAGTTGCTGTTTTATGTCGATGTTGACCATATGACCAAGGAGTTGTACTTTTTGTTGAGCGGCAACTGGTTTTCAGAAAAACAACTAATCGGCGTTGATGTCTATTTCGGACATGAATATATCCCGAGTTCGTGGGAACATGATTACCATTATTATGCTGAGTATTCGTACATGTTTGAAGAATGGTCTTGGCCTGATTCAGGTGTATGGTGGATAGTAGTTGTTCCTCAAGAAGATGTTGAGGATTTACAATTGACGGTCACATGGAATGTCGCAGACCCGCCTCCAGCTTTGGACGACATGACAGAATTATTGAACGCCATTCCCGTTACAAGCCAATCTATTGATGTAGGGCGTCAGGCACCGATTGAAGACAGAACCCTGTATTATTACGTCAATGTTACAGAACAACTCGGAAGTCTTTCAGTCGAGACCTATGGGGGTACTGGGAATGTTAATGTTGGAATTTCTTGGGGTACAGTCCCCGACCCATTTGACCAGTGGTTCGACATTTTTGATGAAGAAGATATTGATTCACCAAATACAAATTTAGCAGAGAAAATTGCATGGGATAATGGACCCGGTAACGATCATACAGTCACGCTTTACGATGTCGAGCCGGGAATGTATTACATTACGGCTTATTCGTTTCAAAGAACACTTGATTTCACCATCAAGGCAAGTTTCACCTATGTTCCCGATAACATCGAGCCTGAAGACGCCATTGAATTGACACCTGGTGTCGCTCATGGCCCGATTAGCGGCTACAGCGGTCTGCTTCAATACTTCAAAATCGATGTCCCCACCGGGACAGAAAGAATCGAAGTAGACCTATCAGAGGGCTACGGCGAGGCTACAGTGTTCATGAAGTATCTTGAAGCCCCTGATGTTGCCAACTACGACCATCTGTCTGCAACTCCTGGTGCAGGTGACATGATTGGATTCAATGACCCAACTCCGGGAATGTGGTATATTTTGACCTACACTGAGGAAATTTTTGCCAATGTGATGATTACCGCAACCTTTGAAGACCGATATGTCTGGAGTTATGACGGAACACCAATCCAGCTCTTCAACGGTGAAGAGGTCAATGGTATCGATGCTCCCGCCAATGAAGAATTGAATTTCTTTGTTGAACTTGACGAGCCAGGAGTTTATCTTGAGGTATCCACATTTGGCAGTGAGGGAAGTCTCTACCTTGAAGGAGAAGGATATCGACTGGTTTTTGACTGGGATGAAGGGCAGAACTCGCGACCAAATGGACGACAAGCAGGTATGCCCAATATGGATTTCATTGCTGAGGACATCTATATTGAGTCGGAAGGTAAAGGAGCGGAACAATCGTTCTATGTATCAATGCCTGCAAATGGAAGATTCGATATAACGCTAATTACCAAGGAGGCGATTTCCGATATTGGAATTGTTGCTAATTGGGAGTACTCCGACATTCCACCAATCGACATTATCGAAGATGATGAGGAAAGAGGGCAAGTCATGCAATGCGATGAATTAGCGGAAGAGATTCTTTTGAATTGGGACTCGAACAAGGATGGGGTACTATCAGTGCAAGAATTTGAACAGATTGATGATGACTCAATCAGCTTTACCGAAATTGATCTGAATGCTGATGACGAAATTGAATTTAGAGAAATCTTGCAAAAAACCTGCTCATGTGGTGACGAACTCACCCTGACTTTCGAGGAGTTAGAAGAATTTGACATGGTACCGATCAACGACATGATCGAACAAACATATCAAAATGATTACGACTTTATGAAAATGGACTCAAACAAAGATAAGCGAATTACCTCTGATGAAATTGAAATTTGGCTAGTAGAGTGCAAATCAACTTTCGATGCTTTTGACGGCGACCGAGACGGAGTCCCGGATGATGAAGATGCATTTCCAAACGATCCTGATGAATCAGTAGACACCGACGGTGACGGAGTTGGCGATAACGCTGACATAGCGCCAAGTGTAGCGAATGATGTGATTTATTCGGCAGGAGCAGTTATGTTCTTGATGCTGGTTGGTGTACTCGTCTTTTTCTTACGCAGTGGCAACAACACCTCTGGTGAAAACCATTGGGACATGCCAGAAAAGACGCAAGAGTTTGATGAACGGATGATGGATATAGAGCATAAACCCGTTCCGAATATTGCAACTGAACCCTCGATACTGCATACACCTTCTACCAATATTTTCGAAGGATACAGTGAAACTGCCATACAACCTTCAACTGTATTCGAAAATGCCAGCGAACTGTTTGGGACTTCAACTCCGCAAGCACCTCCAACATCACTGATGGGCATGTTGGATGCAAACGGGCAAGAAGTCATAGAATACCCTGTAGGAAGTGGTAATCAGTGGACACGTGTAGACGCAACCCAAGCATGGTCCGTCAAAGAATAATCAAGTTTTACTGTTTTTCTTCGGTTGCATGAGGCCTAAAGGTCGAAGAAGGCGTACGATGTGCCTATGAAGTTCAGGCAGTATATCGAACATGATCAAAGCCATTAGAAACATCGCCCCGAGTGAAACGACACGGGCTGCATATGCATGGCCAAACTCAAAAACACTCATCCCTAAATACGACCATTCAGTATACGTCATGTGCATCCAGATTAGGCCAGCATTACGGAATAGGTTTAGAATGTGGATTACGGGTACTGTGAGTAACAATGCTTGGCAACGACGACGCCAATCGATATCCAGAACAGCTATTGCACCGATAAAAATGACCATTGACTGAAGGGCGGTACATGCCAAAACAAAATTGATACCAATGGCAGAACCATCACTGAGCAAAAGTTCGGTTTGGAATGGATATTCGCCTACGAATTCACCCATAAACCATCGATTTCCATCCCATGCGCTCCAAGCGACTTCACCGTTCACTGTATTGACTGTAGTTTCACCTAAAACGACATCTCCGGTTCCAGAAAAGCGAAGGAATAGAGCAGCCTGACTGGCTACGAACCAAATGGCAAGAACATTCAACCAAGGAACATGTGCAATCAGCAGGTATGGCCCTCCTGCGTAAGCAATTGCTCCTCGAGCCCAAATCAATGAACTGCGTGTCGACTCTTCTTGAACACGGCTTTCCCACATCGCCATTCCAATACCCATTGGAAGGGCTGCGGTGCAAAATACTGTGAGCACTGGGTCGTCGTGGGCTAGATATTTTGAAGCGTCATTGAAAAATGTGAGTCCAACCAGAACCCATCCCAGTTGAGCGAGTTTCACTCCATCACTTTTGCGTTGGTGCCATGAGACTGCTAAAGAAATCATGCCTACAGCACCGATGAGAGAACCCACCTCTTGGCTGAACAGCATGGTAGGTCCAAGCAACGATTCCATTTCAACACTGTTATGGATTCATGCAAAATGCCTTCACCTTCGACGACTTGGACACAACATGCGGGGGTTTGTGGTTCAACATACACCTCAGGCCTTACCACAAGGTGCTCCAACACACGGAGGAATCGCATTCCTCGACCGAGACGGCGTTCTCAACATCGGAAGTCCGAATTATATCAACACACCCGATGAATTTGTCGAATTGCCAGAGGCTGCGTTTTCCGTAGGTCAACTACGACGGGCTGGATACAGGGTATGTGTCGTAACCAATCAATCCGCTATTCTACGAGGACTGTGGGATGAACATCGATTACACAAAATCCACAACCACATGAGGGAACAATTTCTCAAACAAGACCCTGATGCTCATTTTGACATGATACTGGCATGCCCACACCGGAATCGGGATCGATGTAAATGTCGAAAACCTATGCCGGGAATGCTCCGTTTTGGAGAACGATACTTGAGGGAAGAATCTGATGATGAACTTGGTGAATTCATTGGCCAACTTCTGCCAAATGACGGTGAGGTGGATTGGTGGGGCGAAAAACCAAGACGTGAAAATCCTCATGACTGCATGGTGGGTGATAGAGGCAGCGACATGGGAGCAGGATGGGCATGTGGCCTTCGGCTCTTCCAAACGAACGAATTCAAAGGTATTGCTGCGGTAACGGAACGAATACTCAATGAGGGAGACACTGGGGATTCATTCCATCCGGTGAGGTGATTGTTTGGGATGGCTTGGTCTCGACGATACCGATAGCCTTGAGGAGGGGTGTACAACATTCACGTTCCACCTCCTTCTCCAAGGCCTACCCGCGTCCGCAACAGTGCGAATCCCTCGATTGGTCCGATTATGGCCTTTTGCGCATCAACGTACTCGAGGAAATGCGGCACTTGGAGTCGAAATTGAAACACAGAATGAGCAAGAATTGATAGACTATCTCAATGAGTTTTGGATGGAACATATCCTCGTCAATAAAGGTAAAATTTCACAGTCTTCACACGACGGTCGGAAACAATATCCCGCAGACCCTGGCATGGTATGGTTCTCAAATCGACAGCCGAGCGAGTCATATTACTTCGCTGCAGTCCGTGGAGAAATTCAACTTGGAATGGTCCCACAAGCCGATTATTCATGGGGTGGCCAGGGACGTATAGGAGCCACTGCTGCCGTTGCATGGAAGCTGGATGCTACTTGCACTTGGGAGGCCATTGCGTGGAGAGAGTACGAAAGGCATGGCCATCTCCAACGTAGTGTTTGTCAACTCACGCTGGAGGTAATCGATAATTTTCCGACGACGTTCCTTTCTCGAGACCCTAGAAAAGGAAGGGCGCTTGTTGCTCCTCGAGGTCCGTGTCCAGTACTTTTTGGTGTACGTTGCCGTGACCAGAGTGGCGCACTCAAGGCAGGTGAATTACTTCAGAATGCTGAGCAGACTGAAAGCAGTATAGGTATGCGAGTTTTTGCCACGAATCAAGCGACCGATGACCACATACCCAATTCAATGAATGCAACTGTTGAATACGTCGAAATATTCGGGAGAGGCGCTTGTCGCATTCAGACTGACAACGGTGATTGGATGGCCTTTGCAGAGTCTGGCTCATTGAAAATTCTTGCACAGTGGTTACGAGCTGGTGACCGAATAGAAGGATACGGTTTGTCTCCTGAAAAGGGCGTTATCCATCTTGAAAAATTACGACTTGTTTCTGCAGTTCCCGAAAAAGTACGGCCTAAGTGTCCTGAATGTGGTGCTCGCATGAAATCCATGGGGGCTGAGCAAGGCTGCCGTTGTCCGAAATGTAAATTCAAAAGCGAAGATCGATGGGATGAGATTTTACGAAAACCACCATTCACATCCTGGGTTCAGCCGCCTCACGATTCCAGGAGACATTTGGCGCGCCCACTCGAATGGGACAATCTACATCTAGACTAACGCACTTGGGAAATCAATAAGTCAAGGTGCTTGTTGTCATGTTCATGGCTAGTGAAGAATTAACGAAAAATATTGCATACATCGTACTTCTTGCGGTTTTCGCAGGCATGGCGTGGATTATTGCAAAAAGAGCCAGTGAAAACCGAAAATCTATGCTTGAAGCCAGCGCTCCAAAAGTTGCTGGCGAAGATGTTCTTGATGGTGGAGCTAAAAACCCAAGTCAATTTGACGAACCTGATGATGATGCTCTGGACGAAATGGCGGATTTGTTAGGTGAAAATGATGAAGACTAATTGAAAAAACCACCTTCTTCAATTTTCATATCTATATCAGTCTCGCCTTTTGATAACGTACGGAACGGTCCATCCTTAGGACGTTCGAGCCTCCATATTTCAAAACCTGCTGACAACATTGATTCTTTAGCGCGGGCAACTGTCTGCGTGGATGCATTACCACTGGCATCACTACTGCCCTTGCTAACGAGGAGAACACAGATACTCTGGTCGATATCTTGGGCGAGCTTTTTGACACCTGCTAGGCGTTCTGCGCTGATTCGACCACTATGCTCACACCAGTCATCAAGAACAATAAGTTGTACGCTCGGAAGCGAATTTGACGTTTGAATTAAGATCTCAATCGCTTGATTGAAATCTCCACCGATATTCATCGCATGATACCTTGAGGAATGTGCGAGGGAAAGATGGGAGAAAACTTGACCAAAACGAACCCCATCTGGCATAAATGGTGCGGCCCAAAGAACTCTTCCACCCCGTTCGATGACATCAGTTGCCATGTGAAGTCCAAGTGTTGTCCCTCCAGTACTTCCTTCAACTGCGAGATGAATTTTTTCTCCGGATATGTCAAATTCAACTCTGCCCATGTACTTGTTAGAAACGAACCTCTCATTGATTGTTGCCCCTAGATGGGAACTCTCAGCAACCTTCATGCCCTACCTCCTCTAGCCCTTGTCATGAGTGATGACTTAGAGGTGCGTGCCGGCGAGCGAATTCCTCGGAGACCCTTACCTTCTTTCGAAGAAGCAGATTCTTTCCTACATGCTATTCAAAGAGATGGTTTGATTGGAACTATACTGGGTGATAAGAATCAATACGGCCCCCTTTCAATGTTGTTTTTACTGCTCGGTGTTGCTACCGTGACAGGTGCTGTAATCAAGATCGTATCCATCACATTCTGATTGCCGCAGAAGGAAAACTCCCTCGAAACTGGTTTTAGCCGCATGATTTTGACGGCAAATATCAAACCCTGTCCAACCGCCAGTAGTACATGGATGAAAAATCGGTGAATGTTGAAAGCCGGACATCATCACAGGACAAAAGATGGACAATAATGGCAGCGTTATTGGGTACAAACACTGCATTCATGCTTTTTCAAGGTATTGAACAAGAAGCAAACCCCACTTTCATCCGTGAAATTGCACTTGCAATAATTGCAGCATCATTACCGTTTCAAGGGATTTACTTTCTCATCTACACCTTCTTACTCGAACACGAAGGAAAACTTAGCCCTGAACGAATCGAAAAACTCCACATCGCATCTGCAGTTTGCCAAGTAGTTGCCTACTTCTCTCTTCTCGGGGTTGCAATGATGTGGTATAATTTATCATTGTATGTAGGCGTGGCATTCTTGTTGTCAACTGCACTTGGAATTATTCTCATTCGTTCGGTAATGAGCCCGGTTGTTTCGAACGATTCGTGAAAAAATCTGCATCGATTTTGAAGGCAATGTTGATGAAGCGTGGCTTTTGAAGTAGAGTCATGGCCTTCTGCCCACTAGATTACCGATATGGCTGCCAAGATTTCAAGCGGATTTGGTCCGAAGTTGGCCGACACGAACGCCAGCTTGAGGTTGAACGAGCGCTTATTTGGGCTCACATGCAACTTGGAAGGGTGACCGAAGAAGATTACAATGCCGTAGCAGCAATCGCAAATCCAGATTCTGTAACGAAAGAGAGGGTCTCTGAAATTGAAGCAGAAACACGCCATGACATCATGGCTTTGACCAAGGCAATGGCCGAGGCTGCGGGAGATGCTGGCTGGTGTATTCATTTAGGAGCAACATCAAATGATATTGTCGACACTGCTGTCGCGCTACAACTTCGTGACAGTATGGTTTTGCTCCGAGAGCAATTGTGCTTACTGATTGGTGTATGTGCAGATGTAGCAGAACGTGAGCGTGACACAGTCATGCTTGGTCGAACTCACGGCCAAGCTGCTGTGCCGATTACTTTCGGATTGAAGGCAGCAGTATGGCTCGATGAATTGCGACGGCAGTTGGTACGTCTCGATGAAGCCTCACCCCGAATATCTGTTGGGAAATTTCTAGGCGCAGTTGGCACCGGTGCAGCACAAGGTGATAATGCGCGTGAACTACAGCGCCTTATCCTTACGCACCTCGGTCTTGGAGTGCCACTGGCTACAACGCAAGTTGTCGGCCGGGACCGCTACATCGAATATGTGTCATGGTTAGCCAATGTCGCAGCCTCCTGCGAAAAAATTCTTCAAGAGGTACGGAATTTACAACGGTCAGAACTTCGTGAAGCAGGTGAAGGTTTTGATATCGAGAAACAAGTCGGATCATCGACCATGGCTCACAAGAAAAACCCGATAAAGTCAGAAAATGCATGTGGACTAGCACGAATTGTACGTGCAATGATTATTCCAACATACGAAAACGCCCTTCTTTGGCACGAAAGAGACCTTGCCAATTCGAGCAGTGAACGATTTACCCTATCGCACGCTTCTGCCCTGTGCGAGGATGTATTAGCAAAAACTCGTGATGTGCTCAAGAATATGTGGGTTGATGCTGAGCGTTGTCTTGCTAATATTAAGTCTCAAAAAGGCTTGGTAATGGCAGAGAAAGTAATGATTGACTTAGTAGACCACGGCATCCCTCGTGACGAAGCGCATGAGATACTACGAGCTGCTTCTTTTGAAGCAGTGGATAAAGACATCGAACTAATCGATGTATGTAGTCGTACGCCAGAGATTGCCGCAGCATTCAGTGCTGAAGAACTCGAAGCAATGTTTGAACCTGCCAACCATATCGGGGTCTCTGGAGAAATTGTTGACGAATGTGTCGCACTTGCTCGTCAAGCAATCGCTTGAACTGTGGCAATCTCATACACACCACGTACTCCGTCCCAAACCACTTGGCCGGTTATTTCAAGCGTCCCTCCAAGATGTGGTCCGCCAATCACTAAGGTTTCGTATTCTCCACCTTCACCGTCAATGTTGAATCGGAATTCTTTGGATAACCGCTCAAGTTCAATGAGACTTTGAGATGTCAGTACATGACCAATCCAGTTTTCATCAAGACCTTCGCAACTCACGCCCGTTATGAAAATTTGAAAACCATTTTCAATAAGTCCCTGCATGTGATTTAGACTATCTTGGTGCCAGAGAGGCGTCCAACTTACGATGCCTAAGCGTTCAGCCATTCGTTCAAGCCTACTTTTCTGATAGTCAGAACGCAATGCTCCACTCACAATACCATCGATGTTCAGAACTGAAAGTGCCTTCTCAAGATCGCTTATTTCAGCTTCCTGCTGGCCTTCGGTTTCTACTGAAATCCAAGGAATACCTGATATTTTGGACTGGTATTCTACCAAACCAGTACCCGGCACCTGGAACATCCAAGAATCTCCACCAGTAATTCGCACGGTGACAAGATGAGTAACTTCCCAACCACGACACATCGCCCACCACCAAGCAGCTGAGGAATCTTTTCCGCCAGATGAGAGAACTGCGACACGCATACCCGGGCCACAACGAACTGTTTCAAGAGGTTAAGGGTCAATACCAACCGTGTGAGGGTTCAAATGGGGTGACGCAATACTATCTGTATATCGGCCATTGTGCGATGAGTCATCCAAGTGAACCCTCATCCTCATAAAGCGTCGATTTAACGGAACAATGAGAGTGGACAAATGCAGCCAAGCGGAAGAGGATATGACCATGGAATTACAACATTTAGCCCGGATGGACGTCTGTTCCAAGTAGAATACGCACGTGAGTCCGTCAAGCGAGGTACGACCACAGCTGGATTGAAGTTTAGAGATGGAGTCGTCCTGGTTTGTGACAAGCGGATAGTTAGCCGACTAATCATTCCTGAATCAATTGAAAAAATGTTCAAAATTGACGGACACATCGGAATCGCTACATCAGGTTTAGTTGCCGACGCTCGTCAGCTTGTTGCCCGTGCAAGAGTTGATGCTCAGGTTAACCGAATCACATATGCCGCAAGCGTTCCCGTTGACGTACTTGTCAAAAAAATCTGTGATTTCAAGCAATCCTTTACCCAATACGGAGGCTCCCGACCATTCGGAACTGCTCTTCTCATTGGAGGAGTCGATGAAAACGGCATTCACCTGTATGAAACTGACCCGAGCGGCGCATACCAATCCTACCATGCAGGTGCTATCGGTAGCGGCAGAAACACCGTAATCGAATACTTTGAAGCCAACTGGAAAGAAGGACTAACGCTCAATGCAGCAATGAAACTTGGACTCGAGGCACTACGCAGCGCTAACGATACTGAACTTAACAGAGAAGCAGTTGAAGTAACCGTTGTTGACGGAGATGGATACAGAGTTCTTGACCGTTCAGAAGTGAACAAGCAAATCGACCGCTTGAAACCACTTGAAGACTGAAATTGAACAGCCATCTTCAAGTGCCGCCTTACGAAACTCATCTTGAGGGATAGTATGGTTAGCCTTGATGATGCCGTTTTGGCGAGAATGGAAAAAGGTGGAAAAAGATACGAGTTGCTCGTTGACCCGAACATGGTTGACGATTTCAAGTCCGACCCAAAGTCTGTTGACTTGAATCAATTCCTTGCAATGGATGAAGTATTTCATGACATTCGTGGAGGAGAAAGACCTACTGAAGAAGCAATTGAGAAGACTTTTGCCACTCAAGATATTTTTCAGATTACCCAAATGATTCTCGAAAAAGGGAGCATTCAACTCACAACAGCACAACGGAAGGCAAGGGTTGAGCAGATGAGACAACAGATTGTACACGAAATCCACACGATGGCGGTAGACCCCAAGACAAAGAGTCCTCATCCAAAAACCAGAATCGAATTAGCACTTGAAGAGTCACGATATTCTGTCGATCCATTCAAGCGGCTGGATGACCAAGTAAAATTAGCTATCGAAGTACTCAAACCCATGATTCCACTCTCGTTTGAATCGGTTCGGTTAGCATTGCGTGTTCCAGGCTCTGCATACGGGTCTGCATCCCGAATTCTACGCCCGTATTTGGAAAAGGAACAATGGCTTGAAAATGGCTCTTGGGCTGGAATTATTGAGTTGCCAGCCGGAATGAAGGATGTAATCATTGGGAAAATAATGCGTCAATCATCCGAAACAGAAGTCAAAGAACTCTAAGCGTAACTCCGTGCTATCAATAGAGGCCTCAAGGGTCGGCTTTATCATGGGTTGGCGGTTCGCCACAAATGGAGAGAAAGAAATGTCCAACGGTCAAAACGGCGCCGAGCTGCGCCTCGTGACCCCGGGTATGGCTATCGGGCCATCTGCCGGGATGCGCGTAGGAAGCGGTGCACTCGCACAAAACGATACTATCATTGCCACCCGACTCGGGTGGGTAAAAGAACTCAACAATACAATTTCAGTTGACCCAATCAACAGTGCTTACATGCCTCGTTCAGGAGACCTCATTGTTGCTACTGTGGCAGAGGTTCGAAACAATTTATGGTTCATGAACATCAACGGCCCATTCCAAGGTCTACTGCCAATGTCATTGGCACCTTGGAAAGTGGAATTTGGCGCTGCTCGGCAGCACATGGGAATTGGAGATGTTGTATTAGCACGTGTACAAGAAGTCGACGAATGCCACAATGTCGTACTGACCATGAAAGGAGTTGGACTTCGCCGCCTCAATCAAGGTACACTTCACTCTGTCCCGATCAATCACATCGAACGAATTCGAGGCGAAGGCAATGCAACATTGCAACGACTTCGCGAAGTAAGCGATTGTCGAATTATTGTCGGTGAAAATGGCAAAGTGTGGGTCGACGGTGACGCACATGGTACCGCTTGGGCTCGCCAAGCGATTCAACTGATTCAGGAATCAGGACACAAAAACACATTCGAAGCAGAATTATCTGCTCTTGAAAAAAATGCTCCACAAAAAGGTGATGCTTAATGGGCGGATATGGTGATGTACAATTATTACGCGACGACGGTCTACGACTGGACGGACGCAAGCTTGACGAAATGCGACCGGTTTCCATAGAGGCAGGAATTCTTCCTGCTGCCGATGGCTCGGCCATGGTGACTCACGGACTCAATGTAGCGGTTGCTGCAGTTTACGGGCCTATGGAGGCGCATCCACGAAAGATTCAACGCCAAGACCGAGCAGTTATTGATGTCCGCTACAACATGGCACCTTTCTCAACGGGTGACAGAATACGCCCCGGATATAATCGAAGATCACGTGAAATTTCTAAAGTTACTGCAGAAGCCCTTGAATCGGTTGTTCTCGTTGAACGCTACCCTCGTTCGAAAATACGTGTCGAAATTGAAATCCTAGCTGCAGAGGCTGGAACTCGCTGTGCAGGCATTACTGCAGCAGCTGTTGCACTTGCAGATGCTGGAATTCCAATGAGAGATTTGATTGTTGGTGTTGCATCGGGTAAAGTCGAAGACACAGTTGTATTGGACCTGGACAAAGCCGAAGACAACTACGGTCAAGCGGATTTACCGGTTGGCATATTACCAAACACTGGAGAAATTGCTTTCCTACAAATGGATGGCGACCTTTCACCTGAGGAATACAACCTTGCAATGGAATACAACTTCAAAGCGGCTGCCGAGATTCATGAAATCATGGTTGATGCACTCAAACGCAGATACGAAGGAGGTGAGAATTGATGGTAGAATTGGTTCCAACACTTCTACGACAAGAGCTTGCTCGTCTTGCAGAAGACGACCAACGCATGGACGGCCGTGGGCAATGGGAAGGGCGTGAAGTCAGTCTTGAAGTCGATTGCCTCTACAATGCGGAAGGTTCCGCCAAGGTTGTGATGGGTAAGACTATTGTTTACGCTGGTGTCAAATTTGAACTTCGAACACCGTGGCCAGACCGCCCTTCACAAGGTTCTCTAATGTGTGGCGCTGAACTTCGTCCAGTAGCACACAGAAAATATGAGCCTGGACCACCGTCCCCTCAATCCATCGAACTTGGACGTGTTGTCGACCGAGGTATTCGTGAATCCGGTTGTATAGATATGGAAAGTCTATGCATCGTCCCCGGCGAGAAAGTTTGGGGAGTTATGATTGATATTCATGTTCTTTCCGATGGCGGGAATATTTTCGATGCTTGTGGACTTGCTGCGATTGCTGCACTACGTACTGCTGTGGTTCCTGCCGAGCGATTTGATGTTGGTGAAGATTACACCCTAAAGGTCAACGGCACACCGATTATGTCTTCTTTCACCCGTGTGGGAGGACGCTATATTTACGACCCCTCTGAGGAAGAAGAACTTGGTGGCGATGAGCGTATTCACATCACACTTGGAGACGAAGGACACCTCCACTCTCTACAAAAGGGGTTAAGAGGGGTGTTCACGCCGGCCGAATTTGCAGAGATATTCGATGTGGCACATCAGCGATGCGCCGATCTTCGAAAACTCGTGGCAAACCAGGAGGGGAACTGATTGGCAAAGCGAACACAGAAAGCAGGTGCAACAGCACGATTTGGAGCTCGATACGGTGTATCCGTACGTCGTAATGCAGGGACTGCCCTGGCAAAGAAATCAGCAAAGTACACATGTCCGGTCTGCCAATACCGCAAAGTTACTCGCCAATCTGTAGGCATCTGGTCCTGCAGCAAGTGTAACCACACCTTTGCAGGTGGGGCTTGGGAACCTTTCACTCGTGCTTCCGACACCAACAATCGAATACTTCGTAGATCTGTCGAAGGTGCAACAACTGCTGACATGGCATTCATCGCTCAACAAGCCGCTTTGGACTACGAGCGTGCTCTTGCAGCCGGTGAAATTTCTGCCGAAGAAGAATGAGCACCCATACGTGGAGTGTTGAATATGTCTTGGTCACTGACCCTTTCAGTTCAATCTAACTCACGTCAAAGTACCAAGGCTCTTGCAGATTCTCTTGCAACCGATGAAATGGTCATCTGGGCTAGTTCTAAAAATCACTTTTCATTTCAACTCAATGAAGAGAAAGCAAAGGATTTACGAGCAATGTGGAACACTCGGATGCGTGGATTAATCGCAGTTGACTCACTTCTATCTTCGCTCGTTGATGAGTCCGAGGGTTCATCTACCAACACGCAATGAGAAGATTAGGTGAGAGTATGGAGAACATGGAACAATTGCAGATGGTGGTCAACGAAGTTCAATCCGCACGCCAGCAATTAGCGAACTTGCGTGCACAAGTTTTGGAACTTGAGACAACCGTTGAATCGGTTAAAAGTCAACCTAAAGATATGGCATTGCATCAGCAAATGGGAGGTGTAATGGTGGAGGTTGCAGACCGTGAAGCCTTAGTTACTGAACTTGAGGAGACTCTTGCTTCACTTCGAGAGCATCTTAGTAGATTTACTGAGAGAGAGGCTGAGTTGATGTCAACTTATGAACAGCTAAAAAACATGCTCGCGGGGTCTGAGAACGCATGAGTTCGGCAGACAAAACCCACGAATTGCAAACTTTTGACGAGTGGTTGAAAGTTGCATGTAGCAATGGAGCAGTCCCCGTAGTCACTGGAAAAAACGGTGATATGGATACGATTGGCTCTGCCGTAGCACTTTCTGCTGCTCATCCCAACATGATGGCTTGTGGGCTGCACCTTGGACGTACAGCCAAACGGATGGTAGAATCACTCAAAGCTCCATTTCGAAAATTATCAGAGCATCAAACAGTTTGGCCAAAAAATCTCGGTGGTATTGTCGTAGTCGATGCTGCTGCCGAAGGTCAAATTGGAGTTACATTACCTGATGATGTTCCAATTTGTATCTTGGATCACCATTCAACATGTGACTGGAAACTTGGAGAAAAGGATTTACTTCTCCAATGGGATGTTCGAGCGACGACTCAAATCATTGATGCATACCTTCTGCAATACGCACCATCCAGTAGAACACCTGTTGTTCGAAAGATGCTTTTAGCAGGCTTATTAACGGACACTGCACGATTCCGTCACGCCGACAGAGGTGCCTTCCAAACCGCAGTAAATCTTCTGCAGGATGATGATATTGACTATGCCTCGTTTCTTGAAACTGTCGAGACAGATTCGACATCACCCAGTGAACGAGGTAGTTTGCTCCGTGGATTGGAGAGAGCAAAATCTACAGATTCCGGCCCATGGAATATCGTGCATACCTATTCTGGAACGCTTGAAGGGCGACTTGCAAGTCTCCTGATTGGCACTGGTGCTGAGATATCTTTGGTCAGCCGTTTTCGTGATGGTGTGACAAGAATGACTGCACGTGCCTCACGGAGAACCACACAAGATGGTATTCACCTCGGTCAAATCATGGAGAAAATCGCAGAACAGATTGGTGGCGAAGGTGGTGGTCATGATGGCGCTGCAGGATGGAGTGGTCAAACAGACAGAATCGCCGCTGAATCTTCATTTATTGCTCAGGTTGCCCAGATACCGAGGAGTGTTCATTGATGTCCGAAATTGAATTACCTCAGGCACCGGGATATTTCATATCCAGGTGGCGTGAAAACGGCCCAGTTGATATTGAAACACTCACTCAATGGCGTGATGAAATGAACTGGAACACATGGTTGCCCCTTGCCGAGGCAGCCATGTATCTTGATGCAGCAGAACTTCTAGCAATCCTTGAAACTGTTCTCAGCCCAGCTGAAACAGCAACACTAGGACTCGTTCGTCGTCGAATGTTAGGTGATACACGCCTCCAGCAAAGTATTGAACAAGCCTTGGAAATCGCTCGACATCCTGATACTCGGGATTTAGCGCTTGAAGGGCGCTTGCGTATGGAACTCGGTTTGGCAAAATACGAACTGGGAGATGTTGAAGGTGCCAAAGAAGATTTGACGTGGGCCGAGACACGACTGAAGTCTGTGGCCCTAGCAACTCGTGACCATGATTTGTCACTGATCAATAAAGCAGCATTACATACTGCGTGTGGTGAACCAGTAATGGCACTGGCAGTTTATTCAGATATTCCTCGAAACGGTAACCATGCTGACGAGACGATTGCCTTGTCCCGATTAGGGGCGAGTCGGATTTGTGCATCTATGGGCCATGATTTTGATGCGGCCCGACACGCTTGGAACGCACATGGTCATGCAATTAAGGCAAACCAAATTGGCATGGCTATCGAAGGAGGAGCGCTGTTTCTTGACTTTGCTAGCCCGCATGTTGACGAATCCGCTGAAAAAATGCACGTTCAAATTGAACAATCGCAACCACGGCAGGCTGGAGAAGAGGCTCGAGTTCTCAAAGTACACCCAAGTGATATTAATCGAGTCTTTGAATGGTGCTGCTCTAATCTACCCGAAGAAAATTCTGGCTATGAACGTCCTGACCTTCGCGCCATGGTAAGTCTCGCATCAAGGTTTGACAAATTGGATTTATTCAAGGACCTCATTGAAGACCCAGATTCTGTAGAAGATTCGATGCTAGCAGCAATTATTCAGAATTTGGTTGATGATCAACATTTGAAAGGACTTTGGGATATCCGACTTGCTACACTCACGAAACTCTAACCTCGTTGCTGAACAATCGAGAAAGATCTTCGAATTCTTCAACAGTCCATTCCTTCAAAAGAGGTATTTGATTCCACCACTTGACAAGTTGAACTTTGTCGTCATTGACCTGCCATGAAGACGTTACGGTTTCTTCAACGACGACATGTGCAACCCAACCTTTCGGATAATAATCGGTGTTCCAAGAAACGATTGTGCCGATGAGTCCGGTTTCTTCTTTCAGTTCACGCAAGAGAGCCTGCTCTGGTGATTCCCCCTCCTCAAGGTGTCCACCCGGTATTTCCCATCCACGTGTTGGGTGTTCAACAAAAACCACGCGACCTCCCTGGCCAAGAGTTAGATTGCTCTCGTTTTTGGTAGTAACCCATGCTAGAACAAAGACTGGTGAAACTGAACTCATCACACCACCTCAAAACGCATTCTTTGCCTTTGCAACCCATTCTTCTGCCCATTCTTCACCTTGCGAAACTAATCGGCGGGCAAGGAAAAATGCCTCTGAAGAATCGCCTGAATCCATCAGCGTCTGGAGACGAGCTAAGTCTTGATTCACGTTTTCTTCAATAGAAATTGGCTCGTTTACTGGAGCAGTCTCTGAAGTCTTTGAAATGCGTTGTGAAAGTGCCAGCATCTGCTGTAGAAAATGTTCGCGCTTTTCCACCGTTGGAACTGTCCATGGCTTTTCTTCATGGCCAAGCATTCTACCGGTAATTCGTTCAAGAAAAGCGTCACGTGTGTCTAAGTGAGGTTGCAAATGCTGAACATGGTCATAGCACGACCAGGCTTCATCCATTTCTTCTCGACGCTCATGCAAACGGCCAAGCTCCATCCAGAGTTCGTGATTGTTCGGCCTGTGGGCGAGTAAATGTCGTGCAAGTTCAATGAAGAGGTTTTCATGACCACCTGAACGAATACGTTCAAGTCGACGAGCATAGACAATGTTTGCTCTCTGGTCACTAAAGTCCAGTCGCTTACAACGATGGGCAAAATCATTCAATTCAGTTTCAATGTTTGCTGAACTTGAAAACAAACTCCACCATGAATCAGGGTCAAGAGGGTCTTTGGCAAAAGCTGCCTCTAACAGTTCAAGACCGACGAGTAGAAAATCAATTTCTTTCAATTGTTCAATCTGTTCACCATCTCGCCCTAAGACAATGAACACATCTTCGAGTACTGAACAAAGACCGTCTCCATCTTGGTTGACGACTTTGATATCTGCAAGACATCGCCAATTTCGTTCATCAGTGAAATCATGAAGCAATGCCTGGCGAGCGTTTTGTTCAGCCCATGACATGTTTTCATCAAATCGCTCGGAATCTTTCGTTGCAAGACGAGCAAATTTTTGAGCCTGGGTTCGATATCGGTTCCCTAAGTTTCGACGAGGATGTTGCCATAACTCAGCATTCCCTTCAGCCATGAAATTCACTCACCAATACCATGAAATTCTTACTCATTGAACCGACATAAATCCATCATGGTCCACACCCCAAGGCAAGGTAGCATCAAAGCCAACCTTCGCAGTTAAACCATCGGAATCTCGTGATGGGTCCAAAGAACTTCCTTTTTGATTTGAAAGCATCACTGTGTCTTTATCAGGTTGCCAACGAGTCACCATTGCCCATTCGACCCGAACTGGGTCGCTGATATCAATGTCTTCGTCCACCACAGTGACCATCTTCATGCTTTTGTGTCCGGCCAAAGCCGCATGAATAGCTTTCAATGCGTCATCTGGATTGACCTTTCGGATCTTAACAACCGCCGCAAGCCAGCCACACCCTCCCTCGGTCATATGTACATCGAGACATTCACAGACTTCACTGACCGCTGACTTGATTGTTGGAGCTCGTGGTAGGCCCATCAATGTCTTATGCTCTGCTTCACCAGGAATCAGTGCGTGGAAGATGGGGTTGTTGCGGTGGATGACACCATCCACTTCGATGACCGGTTCTTGACGAACATCATCAACAGTACCTGTGATGTCAACATAAGGACCCTCATCGTCATCTTCACCAGTAATACGCCCCCAAAGAACATATTCTGCATCTGCAGGAACCTCCACCCCATTTGGCATTCGTGTCAAACGTAGGGGCTTGCCATACAGTTTCTCATGGAGAGCAGCAGCAATGGTGAGCTCATCGATGTTGTCATCAAAAGACATTGCTGCAGCCAACAAAACCACTGGGTCTGGAGCATTGACAATTGCGATGTTGACTTCACGCCCTTCCTTTCGAGCATTCATTGTCATGGTGCGCAGATGACGAGGAACTAAACGGACCACAAGATGGTTTTTATCACGTACAAATTGGCGATGGAATGACATGTTTCGAACACCGTTGTCCTCGGCAATAATAACACTTGCAGAAGAGTAGCGCCCTCTGTCTTGGGGCCAGTGATGTGGAATGGGTAACTGAGTAATATCAACGCTGTCTTGACCATTTTCAAAACATTCAGCTTCCGAATTTTCAACGATAACAGGTTCGCTGGGATGACCCATTGCCCAACCTAGCGTGTCGATGTACTGTTCGGGAGTGATACCGATTGATTCGCAAAGTCGATCTCGAGTGAGGATGTTAACCGCAGCACGATGGCCTGGAGATTCGGTAATGTTACTGAATAAAGTCAAGTCATGATTGCTCGCTCGTGAGTGTTCCCACAGACCATGAATGAGACTGGTTGGTGCTGCTTCTTCGCTGGCTGCGCCGAGGTGGTCCCTGAATGCCATGCTTGGCCGACTTAGACACATGGCTTGAACCTTGTTTCTCTCTCTGCACCAAAAATCACTCGTTTTAGCATGTATTTACACGAACGACAAATAATCGATAGAGATTTTTCAAGGTTTCAGATTTGTCATTCACATTGGCTTTGAGGGTCGTTGTTAAATAGGGGCTTCAAGTCGGCAAAATGCTTCAATGAGGTGATTATGATGGGTAGAGGACTCTTCGCAGGTGCAAAGATGGCTAAGGACCGCCAAAAGTTTCGATGGTCAGACCGCCGATACAAGAAGCGTATGCTCAAATCTCGAGCAAAGCACGACCCTCTTGCTGGGTCGACTCAAGCGAAGGGTATCGTCATCGAAAAAGTCGGTATCGAAGCGAAACAGCCGAACTCCGGAATCCGCAAGGCTGTGAAAATTTCACTCATCAAAAACGGTAACAAACTCACTGCATTCGCTCCTGGTGACGGAGCAATCAACTTCATCGACGAACACGATGAAGTCATGGTCGAAGGTATCGGTGGACGCATGGGTCGTTCATACGGTGACATCCCCGGTGTCCGTTACAAGGTCATCCAAGTCAACGGCGTTTCACTTGATGAAATGGTCCGAGGTCGTAAGGAGAAGCCAATTCGCTGAGGTGTTATTATGTCTGAGACTGAAGTAGTTATCGAAGAAGAAGAGGAAGTTATTATCGAAGAAGTCCGACCTATTGCGGGAATCGGAACTCTTGTTTTTGGGAAGTGGGACGCATCTGCTATCACTTGCAAAGATCCAGGACTTTCTCCGTACATCAATCTCACAACCGTCGGTGTACCTCACACGGGTGGACGCCACGCTAACGCTTGGTTTGGTAAAGCAAAGTTGTCCGTTGTAGAACGTTACATCAACAAACTCATGCGAACTGGACCTTACACCGGTAAGAAAATGGGAGCAATGAAAGCATTTGAAACTGCATTAGATACAATCGCTGAAAAATCAGGAGACAATCCACTCCAAGTGTTCGTTGATGCAATTTGTAACGGCGCTCCTATGGAAGAAATTACCCGAATTAAATTCGGTGCTGTGTCTCAACCAAAAGCTGTTGATTCATCACCTTCCCGACGCCTCGATGTCGCTCTTCGCAACTTAGCAAAGGGTGCACAACAAGGAACACACAAGTCAAAGCGAACCTTGACCAGTTGTATCATTAATGAGCTCATGAAGGCTGCTGCAGATGATGCAACATCATTCGCAGTTGGCAAGAAAGAAGAACTTGAACGAATCGCAGCATCTGCTCGATGATTCTTGGCCCGTAAACTGCGTAACTTTCTACGCATCCTTAGCCGTCACAGTGAGTTGTTTCCTTACCTCCTTTGCGAGTCACTTAAGAACCCCTTTCCGGTGGCCGAGATTGACGAGAAGTCATAGGTGATTCCATGGGCCGAAAGGAAGATAACATTAACAAAGCAACCGAAGTAATGCACATTTTACCTCAAATACGTAATTTGTGTATTGCAGCACACATAGACCACGGAAAAACCACACTTTCTGACAACCTGATTGCCGGTGCTGGAATGATGTCATCTGACCTTGCCGGTGCGGCACGTGTTTTGGATTTCGACGAGCAGGAATCTGCTCGAGGTATTACCATCAACGCTGCGTCTGCTTCTATGGTTCACGGCGTGGATGGAACAGACTATCTCATCAACCTCATCGACACACCTGGTCACGTCGACTTCGGTGGCGACGTTACTCGTGCAATGCGAGCAGTAGACGGTTGTTTCATTCTGGCTTGCGCTGTCGAAGGCCCAATGCCACAGACCGAAACAGTTGTCCGTCAAGCGTTGAAAGAAAAGGTGAAGCCAGTTCTTTTCATCAACAAAGTCGATCGACTCATCAATGAGTTGCAAGTAACTCCTGAAGACATGATGGCTCGTTTTACAGAGACCATCAAGAAAGTCAACCGGCTCATCAAACAATTCGCTCCAGAGGAATTCAAAAAGAGTTGGCAAGTTTCTGTCGCTGATGGAACAGTTGCATTTGGTTCAGCTTACCACAATTGGGGAATTACTGTACCTTACATGGCCAAGTCAAAGATTTCATTTACTGAAATTTTCGAGTACTGTAACAACGAAGACCAAAAAACACTTGCAGAAAAAGCACCTGTTCACGAAGTTCTTCTTGACATGGCAGTTTCGAAACTTCCTGGACCTG